>Ga0265338_10000015_pt1 | contig 348812 bp, 370 predicted proteins | sample 42126metaG_FD_193579 | JGI IMG/M metagenome (GOLD analysis project Ga0265338, IMG submission 193579) | Rhizosphere microbial communities from Carex aquatilis grown in University of Washington, Seatle, WA, United States - 4-21-26 metaG | ecosystem: Host-associated > Plants > Roots >... | reverse complement strand
CTCGCAAGATCAAATTCACACATGGAAAAAAGACTTTCAAGCAAAAACTTGCAGAATTGTTTTCTGTCAAATCAATTGATCCTTATACTTTCATACCTCAAAAATTACATTCAAAAAGTCTTGCCTTGTCGGATGTAGAGCTTGCATTCTTTTTATCATTTCCACAAGAAAAAGATATTCAGACAATCAACTTTGGCGTTGGCGTAACACCTACTTTTGTACACAGTCCTGCTCAAGATGTGTCACTGACCGATCTTACAATGCAGTGTGATCCGCATCAAGTATCATCTGAGGATCAAGATAGACTAAGTCGTTCAATATGTGACAGCCTCAAAGTTCGTTGTGCAAGATGTGGCGTTCCAATTCATATAAAAAAAGATGGAAAAAACTGACAAAACCATTAGGATGCTGAATTAAATAATTTTGTTTTCTTCCCAATTTTAATTTCGTATGACACCTAGTGAGTTGATTAAATTAGTTTTACCTCACAGGTTGAATCCGGGGGGATTCAGCTACCAACGTGGGCTTATTTTGGGCCCACTTTGTTCATAAAATTATAAAAATTGCAGTGCGGGTATTGAACTAAAATCAAAATACCCATCAAAAGTATAGATGTTCCGATCTAAAATATTCCTGAAATAAAAAAAGCAAGAACAGTAGTTGCTAATAGCCAAATTTTCTTGGTTCTTTATCGAATTGGGTTTTGCATGTGGCAGAACACAGGTAAACTTTCTTGCCTTCTATTTCTGAGACAAATTTTGCTTTCTTTTCATCTATTGTCATATTGCAGACAGGATCTTTGAACATGCAAAAACTATGGCGAGTGGGATAGAAAAAGACTGTACTTTACGATTGTAAACTCCAGTTGTTAAATCGCCCCTTATAGTATAGAAAGATACATGGCAAAAGATCCAATATGTGGAATGTTCGTAGAGGAAAAACCTGATTCCATCAGACATGCTATTGAAGGTAGAGAATATTTTTTCTGTAGTAATCAATGTCTTGATGAATTTTCTGAACCAGAGAAGGAATTAAGAAAGCTCAAAAAACAAGTTGGACTAAGTATAACACTTACAATTCCAATAGTAATACTGACATTTTTTCAAATTTTCTCACTTGCTACTAGTCATTATATTATGTTAGTACTGGCAACACCTGTTCAGTTCTGGATAGGTTGGAGATTCTATAGAGGGTTATGGGATGGCATAAAGGCAAAAGCATCAAACATGGATTCACTAATAGCAGTTGGAACAAGTGTTGCATATCTGTATAGTGCTGTAGTTACAATTTTGATAGGCCATTTTCCCTTTGAATCAGTATATTTTGAAACGGCAACCGTGATAATCACTTTGATTCTTTTAGGTAAGCTACTAGAATCTAGAACAAAAGAAAAGGCATCAAGTGCAGTAAGAAAATTACTTGATCTTCAACCAAGAACAGCCAAAGTCATACGAGAGGGACAAGAAGTAGAGATACCTGTAGAACAAATTCTGGAAGAAGAGATATTGATGATAAGACCTGGAGAAAAGATTCCTACTGATGGTATTGTGATTGTGGGTTCATCTTCAATAGATGAATCCGCAATAACAGGAGAAAGTTTGCCTGTAGACAAGTCAGTTGGAAGCGAAGTTATCGGTTCAACAATTAACAAGAGCGGTCTACTGAAAATCAAAGCTACAAAAGTTGGGCAAGATACGGTGCTTTCTCAAATAATTTCCCTAGTTAATGACGCAAGAATGGGCAAAGCAAAAATGCAAAAAATGGTGGACCAAGTTGCAAAATATTTTGTTCCTGCAGTCATTATTATAGCAATATCAGCTGGACTTGGATGGTATTTTGTAGGTGGCATAGGATTCACCTATTCGTTACTTGCGTTTGTATCTGTGATAATTATTGCATGTCCATGTGCTCTAGGAATTGCGACACCTGCGGCACTGATGATGGGTACTGGAAAAGGTGCAGAAAATGGCATCCTGTTCAAAGGCGGAGAATATCTAGAGATTGCAAAGAAGGTAAAAACAATAGTGTTTGACAAGACAGGCACTCTAACTCAAGGCAGACCATCTGTTACAGATGTAATCGATCTTTCTGGAATTAGAGAAAAGGAATTACTCAGACTAGCAGCAGTTGCAGAATTAGGCTCTGAACATCCACTTGGTCAGGCAGTTGTAAAGAAAGCAAAAGACGATGGCATGATTATATCTTCACCTGATTCTTTTGAAGCTCTATCAGGTCATGGATTGAGAGCTGTTTATGCAGACCATGTAATCTTGATAGGAAACAGAAAATTAATGGACGAGAATAAAATCTCTATTCCTGAAAAAATTGATTCCATGTTGCAAAATCTAGAGTCTGAAGGCAAAACTGCAACGCTTATTTCAATAGATGATAAACTATCTGGAATCATTGCTCTTGCTGATACAATCAAACAGAATGCAAGAGAAGCTATCGATTCGCTCAGAAAGAGCGGAATTGAAATCATCATGCTTACAGGAGACAATGAAAGAACTGCCCGTGCAATATCTTCAAAGCTTGGAATTACAAGAGTAATTTCTCAGGTATTGCCACACCAAAAAGAAGAAGTAATTTCACAACTAAAATCAGAAGGAAAAGTAGTTGCCATGGTAGGAGATGGAATCAACGATGCTCCAGCCCTAGCCAAGGCAGATTTGGGAATTGCCATAGGATCTGGAACCGATGTTGCAAAAGAAACTGGTGGGATCATATTGATAAAAAATGATCTGAGAGATGTTGTTACAGCATTAGATTTGGGAAAGAAAACAGTGTCAAAGATAAAGCAGAATCTATTCTGGGCATTTGCATATAATGCTGGCTTGATACCAGTGGCTGCAGGTGTGTTGGTTCCATTTTTGGGTGTTGGAATGTTTGGATGGCTTCCAATGCTTGCAGGTGGTGCAATGGCATTAAGCTCAGTTACAGTAGTTGGCAATTCCATCCTACTTGGGCGTTACAAATCTAAATTCGCACCATCTTCTTAGGAACCAAAATTAGAGAATTACTATTTCGCTTTACGATTGTAAAGTACAAGATATAGATACTAAAAGACATACTGGAAACTGTGCCAATAAAATTAGATGAAGTAGATATTGCATTGCTTGAATCATTGATCAAAGATGGTAGAAAATCATTCAATCAGGTATCAAGAGAGATTAAAGTCAGCACACCTACCGTAAAAGCACGATATGACAGACTTGTCAATGCAGGTCTAATCAAGACTGTAACTCTTGACTTGGATTTAGGAAAGCTTGAATCAAAGACGGGTGAAAGACTTGGACATCTAAAAGAAAAGACAACCAAAAGCCATGGAATAAAATTTAGCAAGGGCATGATCATAAAATTATCATGTGAATATTGCAAAGGATCTGTTGACGGTAAACCTCATGTCTTAAAATTTGGAAATCATGAGAGATTCTTTTGCTGCACTTCTTGTAAGTCATTGTATAAAGAAAAATATGGATCTAGGATGAATGCACTGAAATGAGTTCATTATATGAGTGATATTTGGAATAAAGTGTATCAAAAAGATACCTCATTTTTTGGAGATGAACCAAGCAAATTTGCGATCGGATGTTATGATGCCATGGAGAAAAATGATCTAAAAAGAGTATTAGAGATTGGATGCGGTCAAGGACGGGATTCATTATTTTTTGTATTGATTTATTTTTTGAGCTATCTCGGCCGCATTTTTGATATTAAATTTCATATCATATGTGGCTACTCCCTCAGTCCAAGAAATCACAAGGCTGTCTTTTTTTGCTGCATTTGAAAGTATTTCGTCATACAAAAGTTCCAAGAATAATCCGCTACCAGATACTTCTACTGCAATTCCAGTGTCAAGTAGATATAGTGTTCCAAGACCCATTTTGCTCTGTACTTTTATCTTGTCAAGAATTTGTTGCCCTTTTGCAAGACCTATCATACAATTATACCATTATGAAAAATAAAAGGAGTTGATCAACACCTTAAATGATATTGTATGATATACCGTGATGCTTCCACTTGCAATAGCCATAACACTTCTAGTAGTTGTTGGAATAGGACTGATAATGCTAACAGAAAGCCAAAATGTAGCAATTACACAAAAGGATAACGCAATAAACGTGATACATTCCAATAAAGAAAAAGAAACGATTCAGGCAACACATAATGGTAAAACATTTTCTTTCAAGAATCCAGAAAATACTCCTGTAAATATAAAATACCTAAGAATTGTAGACGATAGTGGAAATCTAATCACTAGAATTCCATACACTGCCAGAATTCAGGCATTTGCAAATTCTAGTCTTGATCTTAGCGGTGTGATACCATCACAGTACCTGAAATGACCAGGATGTGTAGCCCATGATAAAGGGCTACCTACGGGATGCACTCAAGGCTACAAATGACATTGACCGTTAAGGATATGACTAATTTAAGACCACAAATGAGAAATTTGATAGTCGATTAGGATTACGGCTTTGATTGTTCGCAGTCTACTCTTCAACCATCTTTTCTATTTCGTCGATCATTCTTGGGTTGAGTGAACAATGCTGACCATAACCTGTAGATTTTGGAATAATTAGATTAGCTTTGATCAGAACTTTGACGGCTTCTTTGACATCACCTCTCTCGTGTTTTGGAAAGCTTTTCTGAAGATTATCAACAGAAGTATGTTTGCCACCAATGTATCCGTAAAAATACATCTTTCTTAGAATCTGGATGGCAAAAGAATCTAATTTCATTATGTGATGTATTACACTGATGTATATTAATACTATGTAATTAATTACATACTAGTAGGTAAATATTTAAATAAATAAATATTGTTACTATAACTATGAGTATAACGAACCTAAAGAAAAGATCTGGAACTAAACTTTCTTCCAGAAAAGAAACAGTGTCTAAAAACATGACAGAAGTTGGACCTTTGGCAAGCACCTTTCCATGCTCAGAATCTAGAATCTTGGATCATATGGTTACAATGAAAGACTTTGACTATTCCATTTCAGACATTTCTAAAATTTCTGGAGTAGGTTTTAAAACAACTCTGAATATTATACACACGCTGGAAGACCAAGGAGTTTTGAAGAGAACAAGAAAGATTGGAAACGCCATATTGTATAAGATGAATCCAGATTCAGCTCAGGCAAAATCAATAGGCAAGCTAGCATTTGAGATTGCAAAAAAGAGAATCAGAGAAAAAATCTAACTCCATGTCCAATTCTTGGCAGACCCATCTAAAGATGGATGAGAATTGCCCTGTCTCAACTCAAATAGTGTATAACTGTTTAAAAAATATCTTTCTTCTTTAATCTGTGCAAAAAACAGTATCAATCATAGTTGTACTTTGTATGTTGACACTTGTTGTCAATGATGCTTTTGCAACTCAGATTCAAATTGTTACAGACAATGGAAACATATTCACTGTACCTGCAACAGCCAATTCAACTGCAAACAGCAATGGGAGTGGGAATGCCACCAGTAATGGAAATGGTATTGTGGCAAGAATCGTCACAATACACCCACAAGGAACTGTTGTATCTGGAATAGATAACGTCGTTGGCCAACCATACGCCTTGATACCTTACAATAAAATTACATCCGGTACATTTGCAGCAGGTTTTCAGAACAGTGATGATATAGTAAAACTAGTTGTGCCAAAAATGAACGGCCAATACATTTACAGCGGCGGCGTATTGATACAAAATTCTACTCCCCAGTCAAACACACTTGCACCTATTACTACTAGTGTTCTTGCAGGCTCAGGTTCTGCTACGACATCTTCTAGTGGAATAACATTTACCGGTGCTGGCAGTACAATAGCAGTACAAGCTAATGGTGCAGGATCTTCAATAGTTGAAGGTACAGGTATAACTGGCGGCGGTCTTGTAGTTTTTGGAACCCTGGTAGATCCATCTGTCACAATTTCAGCGTATGATGGTGGCACACATGGATATACAATAATGTCTCCCACAATATCAAGCGGAACAGTTAGTGGAGGTACCGTAACAGTTCCTATCAACAAATATGTCAGTTCGTCAGCCAATGCATATGCAACATACACTTGGAGTTATTCTTACTGTGTCATGAATGCATATACTGCATGGTCTTGGTCTTGTAGTTCTGATGCAGGAACCGGTGTAGCAACAGTAAATGGATACGCATCTGGAAATTTCTATCATGTAACTTCTGTAAGTTATACCACTACTGATGGATATGCCACCAATTACTATCCATCTGGCAGTTCATCATCATGTGGGAAAGGAGGATGCTCATATTCCCGTTATGGTAGTTCATTTGTACCATACATTACTCTCTATGATAAATCACCACTTGTACCAAGTACACTCCAATCATACACTTCAGACTTTACATCCCAAGTCAACTTTGCTCCAATACCGTATTGGTTTATAGTTGAACCTACATCTGGAGGTACCACGATAAAAGCAAGTGCATATGATCCTACGACCCAATTATTTTTGCAAGTAACTGGTCTACCTGCAAATGTACCATATCAAATATTAGAAAATGGAATTATTGGACTACAAGGTATCACAGGTTCTGATGGATCTTTGAAACTTTCTGCAGCGCAAATGGTTACTGGCGGACAATCCCTAAGTGGTGAACTTGACATATATCCAAACTCACCAACATACGTCGGTAACATTGGGACTGCAGTTTATGACTCTGTAAATAATAAAGTGTTCAACATTGCTAGTGGTACGCCTCAAATTTACACTCCATTTGCATATGTGATGATACCAATGTCATCAACTGAAAATATTCAAAATGTATCAGTAGATGGAATTGCACCTATGCAATTATCCTATCTGTCAAAAATTTACACGCCGGGTTCAAGCATGATGGTCCCAATCGTTCCAGGACTAAAGACAATAACATTTAGTATGAATGGAACTAGTGCAAAAATACCTCTTACTAGCATACCTCCCTCATTAGGAATTTCAGTGATATCGCCAGGTACGGGAACTGCATCTCAATACAAGACCGATGGCACTGGGGCATCAGTACGGGCAAACACCGGAGGGGAAGGAGCCGTAATTGCACAATTGGACGGAACAATATACGCATTGGTTTCTGCAACAATATCAGCAGATGTATCCTTTACCGCAAATTCTGCTTACAATTATGTAAGCAGTCCTCCCGCGATGATCTACATGGTATATGATTACATGACTGGTCTGTATGTTCAAAGCACATGTCCTCAGTTTAACGGATGTCAACCAGGATCTGTTTCAGCAACAGGTGCAACAAGTGGTCCCCTTTCACTCTATGTTGACACATATGTAAATGGACAAATGGTAAACTCACAAATCGTGTATTCAAATTCTAATCCAATTATATCGCAGTCATCTTCAATTAGCGCATATTCTTTTTCACAATCCTCAGCAGTAGCTATGCATTATCCCACAAATACTGTCACCCAACTTGTCCAAGTATCTGCACATGCAGGAGATTTGATAGAATTTTATCTCAGAGCAAGTGTTGAAGCAGACGGAAATGCAATATCGGTACCAACCTCATCGTATGGAGTATTTACAACTTCAAATCAATTGAGCGTGGGAACAGCTACTGTAAATCTTTCCAGTGGATCCATACTGACTGGTGCAAGTTAGGCAAAGCAAAACCTGACTTAAATTGATAATACTTTTGAAATATTGTGAAAAAATTATTCTTTTTGCTTTTTATTTTGATCATCATATCTCCACTTCAAGTGTTTGGGCAGCTTGACTCGATCCTAAATGATACCAATTCTAATTTGTCATCACAGCAAGATGCAAGCAGTTTTACGATATGGATTCCAAGCAAAATGATCAGCGGTCAGGATTATGAAGGAATGGTACTTTTAGACAAGCCAGCAAACCAGCCAAGTATTTTTTACTTGTCTTCAAGTGATAAATCGACATTACAGATACCTCTCTCAATAACTATACCTCCGTCAGAAAATCACGGAATATTTGCAATCAAGACACTCAAAGATGGGAATGCTACGGTATTTGGTGCATTAAATGGGAACTTGGCTCAATGTACCACCCTAGTTTACACTTCAAATTCACAACCATCGAAATTACAAATGATAGTTCCAACGTCTACAACTAGGGCACAAGATATGCAATCATATGTTTTTTCAGAAGATAAATTTGGATTGCCGGTACCAGTTGATGCAGATACTGAAATAACTGTCACAACATCGTCCATGATAACCGCATCGCAAACTGTAACCATACCAAAGGGACAGTATTACACAACACTGCCATTATTTACAAAAGGCAGTGGTATTATTTCAGTATCATCAGATAGCTTGGGTGTTGCAACTGTAAATGTTACAAAAATTAGTGACAATGTAACAATCAAGCTAGCTATAGCCCCGGATACAGCACTGCCAAACTCACTTGCATATTATTACATATGGTTGGAAAAAAATGGATTACCATTCAAGCCACCGTATACAATTCATGCATCCCTTACATCAAGTGATACAAATGTTGCAAGGTTTGGAAATAATTACGATGTCACACATTTTAATGACATACTATATTCTACTACAATAAGGGATGGAGTTGCAAAAGGTTTTGTGTATACACGAAATGTTGGGAGTACTGTAATTTCTGCAAGTGTAGACGGATTTGGTGCAGCAAGTGCTAACCTCATAGTTGGACCATCAACGAACAATCAGGTAACAGGACAAAATATCACAAGTTATTGTAGTGTATTTGCACCATGCAAACCAAATATGGTAAAAATTTGGACATACCCAACTACATTTGATGACTCTGGATATGGCATAGTTGGACTATATCGTCAGATAAACCAATCAGGTACCAGTACAATCATTCCACTCGTTGCAGACAGCAGCACGGTCCAGTTGTCATCAAATGGACCAGATACAAATTATGACAAACAAATCAACATGATACCCACTCGCATACCTGGAAGTAACGGGGAAACAGGGGTCGCACAAGCTGTAGAATTTGCCATTCAGGGGGGTGGAACCGGAAACTTTACCATGACTGCATCAGGCCCGGGAGAGATACCAGGCGTTGCAAATTTCGCTGTCCTGCCTAGATATGATGACTCGTACAGCATCAAGATAACTCCGCTTCCAATCAATGCAAGAATCAATCAAGATCTTGGCATAATGTACATCGCAGACAGTACAGGTGCAATGGTGGAACCGTCAAATGTTTTTGCAGAACCACCAAAAGTAGACATCAAAAGTACAGTCCAGAATATGCCAAAGACACTAGATTTTACATCAACTAACATGATACTCAGTGGGACAATCACTAAAAAATCAGAACTAGTAGCTTCAATTCAAGGAATTCCATCTTCGGCAATTTCAATTGTTCCTCTGGATGTTGCAACAAACATAGAGTTTGAATTGCCTCCAAAGGTACACGTTGGAGAAAAATTTCCATATGTAGCATACAAAACAGATGCATTTGGCATACCGTTAGAAAGAATTGTACCAAGTGATGTATCCACAATAACCGGAGTAAACTTTGATCCTTCTGGTAGATACATGTCAGTAAATCAGGAAGGAAGAGTAACAGTAGCAGTACTCTCAGAGGATGGAGCAATCAAGCAGTCAATCAATTCATTTTACAATGACATGAATGTAAACACTGATGCAAACTCGACAATCTTCAAAGTAGGAAAGGACAATATTTTCAATATAAAATCAGATACTAGTGATGTGATATACGAAGTGCAATCAATTTTTCCTGTTATCAAAAAAGGAGACGGGGAATATTCCATTACACCATCAAGAGAACAGAATTTTGATGTGACTGTATTTGCACACAAGGATGGATTCAGACCAATATCGGAAACATTGCATCTTGTTTCAAAGAAAATAATTGACATAACAATGATTGCAAAAGGAAATGATGAAACACAGTTACACATCAGTCCAACGTTTACTGTCAACAATTATTCCATTGCACAAAATACGCCATTTACTACAACAGTAAATGCTGGCAATACAGAGATACAATTGCCGCCAAAAGTGATTTTACAAAACAAAAACTATGTGTTACATGTAATAGATATTGGCGACCAGAGTTATACGGAAAATAAAGTACAAACATACCTAGAAGATGACTCGAACATAATTGCAACATATGACTTGGTCCTAAGTGTAAATGCAACAGATGCGATAGGTGGAGGATTTTACTCATATGGAAGTACTGTCACACTAGATGCCCCTGAAAAATGGCAAATGTCCTTCCTAGTACGACAGGTATTTGACCACTGGGAAGGCGCAAACTTGCCATTTGATTCAAAGACAAACAATGTCAGTTTTGTAGCAAAAGAAAATGTATTTGCAACTGCAATTTACAGGCCTGATTACACGTATCTGATGTTGGTAATAGCTGGGCCAATCACGGGAATATTTGCAATGAAAAAACGCAGTACTATCTCTTGGTATGCAAGGGAGATAAATGATAAACTAGAAAAATTCATTCCAAAATTACCTGTGAAGAAAAAATCAGAACTTTAATGAGCTAAAAATATGTCATAGCAACATAGAATCCTACGAGACTAGAACTATTCTTTGTTAGATATATGCTGTGGCAAGGAGATTGCTTTATTAGGTAAATTCAATTATTGTATAATATTGTCTGTAAAGTGTGCGGATTGTCTTTGCATTCCTGAAATATGTAGAGCAAGAGAATTATCGAAATGTAGTCTTTGTGCAAAAGACAATTGTTGTTGTATTCAAATTCATGCCAATAAACAGGATAGCAAACCAACAAAATTCTTTTCTAATATTAGAAAAATGTATGTTTCTGCCCTGGCCATTGAAATCCTTTGCATCATGTCAGCAGAGATAGGAGAAAATACTGGATTCTTTTTGTTTGGATATCAAAGAATTGATGGTATATCTATTGGATTTGTACTAGGCTATGCTCTTGCAGGATTCTCTACCTTTGCCTCCATTCTTGGTAGGTATAATTTGGATAATGTCATGGATGGTTGCTGTTCTGCTTTGGACTGTAAGGATAGAGGATTCATTTCAGGTTTTAAAACAAGTTTTAGGAATTTTGGATTAGGTGTGACCAAGATACCACATTTGTACAAGCAGCCATATGCAAAACAAATACTGAAAACAACCCTTTACGTCATGGTTGTCTCTGAAAGTCTTTGCATATTGAGTGCAGAAACTATAGACTTTGTATTCTACAAACATTCATTATGGCTGTCAATACCATTGGCGCTTTTTATTGGTGCTTTTACAATCGCCGCAGTAGAGTCTTACAGAAAGATAAAATCTGAATCTTCTAATGTTAGTTCTGTTAATTTTAATTTCAAGAAAAAATAAATATTCAAATTTTGTCACGGTCTTTCATTATGGGCGTTAATTATAGATTACATCACGTACTGACATGTCAATTACTTTAGAATCCATGTTATTAACTATATGCTAAAATATTAATAATTATTATTAAAAAATAGTGAAAATGGAGTACTAAATTAATAATAAGGTGGATTAACAGTAGATTAGTACTGTAAATGGAACATCATCACAATGTAGAAGAAAAACTTGGATTGGTCTTTTTTATTGCAGTGGGAGTATTTGTACTGGAACTTGTAGGAGGAGTACTAAGTAACAGCCTAGCACTGATCTCAGATTCTTTTCACATAATGCTTGACTTTGTTGCCATTGGAATTTCGCTTTTTGCATTCAGGGTTGCAAAAAAACCACACTCTCCGCAACTAACATTTGGCTTTCATAGGGCAGAAATAATGGCTGCATTTGTAAATGGCATATCTCTTGTTGCAATATCCATAGTGATTTTCTACGAAGTGTATAATAGATTTTTCAATCCTCCGCAGATCAATTCTCACATTCTAATAATTTTTGCCACAGTGGGTCTTTGTGCAAATATAGCAATGGCACATCTGCTACAGAAAGATAGCAAAACCAATCTTAACGCAAAAGGCTCTTACATTCATGTTATCAGTGATCTTGTTTCAACTGTAGGTGTTATCGTAGGTGGAGTGGTTATGTATTTCATACCTAATCCGATGATAGATCTTTTGATTAGTATAGGTATTGGAGGTATGATAATTCGATCAGGCATAATTCTATGCAAAGAATGTCTTCACATATTCATGGAAGGAACACCGGAAGAAATCAAGATGAATGAAATCTCAGACACGTTAAAAAATCTTGAAGAAGTGGTAGACATACACGATCTACATGTTTGGTCTCTTACTTCAAACATGTACGCAATGTCTGTACATGTCAAGATAAAAGCTGAATTTGCCAACAAGAATAATGCACTGCTTTACAAAATAAAAGATATGATGAAGACAAAGTTTGGAATAGAGCACAGTACGATACAGATAGAAAATGAATATGATCTGATTAATCCAAAATAGAATTACGTTTTAGATAAATTTATTATAATTTCCAATTCTTGATCAAACAAAATCTGCTGGCTTGCAATTTCTACAATAAAAATATTGTATTATAAATGGAAGAAAACCCACTCCCGGTTTTTAAAGTAGAATATTTCTACAAATTATGAGTTCCGGCAAGTCTGACATAACCGTTCTAGGGTTTAATGACAATGGCATGACTGCAGGAATACCACGAAATGAACAGATACACATGGGAATCTTTGGCGAGGTGGGTTCAGGAAAAAGTATTGTGGATACTATAATGATAAACCAGAACATAAACAGAGATGAGGGATTCATGCTTGTTGACCCCCATGGAACTTTAGCACAAGATGTACTAAGAATGATTCCGGAATCAAAAAAGGATCGTGTGATCTACATCAGTTTGGATACGGTGCGCTTGTGGGGAAAAATTGTAAAAATAAATCCACTTGAGGTAAAGAGTGGCGGCGACAGATATGTTGTTGCCATGAATCTTGTAAATGCATTACGAAACATATATCGTGATTCATGGGGCCCGCAACTTGAAGCCTTGTTAAGAAATGGTGCAAATGCACTTGTAGAAATAGAAGACTCGACACTTCGAGACCTGGTAAAAATAATAACAGATGATAGAATGCGTTCTATTTTTATGAATAAAGTTGCAAACCGAGATGTCAGACATTTCTGGAATGTCTTGTTTCCTCAGCAGTATCAAAAAGATGCCGGACGTTCAGCATACAACAAACTTGACAAGATCTTGTCAACGCCTCAGGTTGCAGCAATACTTGATACTGCAAAATCAACAATTGATTTTGGAGATATAATGGAATCAGACAAGTGGGTAATAGTAGATTTGTCCAGTGGAGGCTCTGATGATGTGATATCATTTCTTGGGACGATTTTAATCAACATGGTCTATGTTGAAGCAAGAAAGAGATTTGGAAGGCCTGATCTTTCCACAAAACCATTTTTCATGTATATCGACGAGGCACATCTTTTTGCTCCATTTGCGCTCAGGGAATTGCTAAACACCATGAGAAAGGCAAACATGAAGGTGACAATTGCAACCCAGACCATCAATACATTCCCAAGGGAGTTTGCAAAGGAGATATCAGCCCTAGTTCGCACGCTAGTTTGCTTCAAAGTGGATATGGAGACTGCAAACATGTTCAAGACTGTAATGCCGGTATCAGTCGAGCAGCTCACATCAATGACGCAGGGAAGATTTGCCTTTTATTCCCAGGGGAACCCGCCACATACAGGATTACTCATAGCCGTTCCAATAGTTGATAGGAAAAAAGACTGGAAGGAATTGGCAAGATATAGTGTAGAAAAGTATGGCGAACCAACATCGTTTGAAAGATATGTCATGCCGACAAAGTCGAAACATTATTCCCCACAAGTAACACCACTTGAGGCAACAATCTTGCTCTTGCTGTATAATGAAAATAGGGATATGACAAAAGATGAGATCTATGAATTTGTTTACAAAATGTTTCCAGTAAACAAGCGAGATGTTTTTTCAAAACTTGACGATATCCTAGTTAATCAATTACATCTAGTAGAGCGTAAAAATACAACATTTAACGATGGCGATGACAAACTTGTCACTCGTTATGTTTTGTCAGGCCTTGCATACAATAGTTTTTTCTCACAAGCCATGATGGGAAGACGTGCAGGGTCTCCACTACACCAGACTACAATATTTCTTATAATGAACATGCAGCAAAAAACATTCAAGTTTTGTATTCCAGATCTTGGTGACAAGGGAGAACAAAGACCAGACTTGTTGATATTTGAACCACAAAGACGTGATGATTCAAAAGATATAACATATGATCCTCTGTATTGGTCTGAAAAAATAATTGCAGTAGAAGTAGAGATAGACCCGACAAAACATGAAGGACAAGTTGTTGAAAATTTCAGGAAAAACTTTGAACTCGGATACGATGTATGGTTTATAGTTTTTTCAGACAAACACAAACAGTATGTTGTAGATGCAATGAACAAAAATAATATTGCAAAACAGTTTTACAATATTATACTAATCCCACCTGATGCAGTAGAGCGACTTGGCAACATACAGAACAATTCTGTAACTCATCTAACTAGGGAAGAACTTGAGGTGTACAACATACTAAAAGGCGGTGGTACGGCTCAGTCTGTTGCCTACAAGGCAGAACTTTCTGCATATGATGTCATGGGGATTTTGTGGAAACTTGAGCAAAAAGGCGTGGCAGAACGTGGCTATATTGAGACTAGAAATACAAAATTTGCCTTGGAAGGAGGGAAAAATATCACCCAGACCAAAAGAGAGGAATATTTCATACCGACAGAGGAGGGCAAGAAACTTGGAAGTTCAGATTCGCATAATTTGGAAGCAGAGAAGAAAAATGACACGGCTGTATTACCAGATACAAACGACAAGAAACCAATAGGGTTTGATTTTTCAAAACTCAGCGATCGAGGATTAAAGGACATGGTATTAGATCCAGAATGTGGATCTTTTGCAAAGGCTGTACTTGAAAATCGGGGAAATTATGTTCATATCAAAAACGGCAAGGTAATGACAAGAAAAAAGCCACGATGACATCTATAGGCAACTAAAGTACGACTTTGTCTTTCTGTTTTTGAGCAAATGGGTGCCGTTAAGATGATGGGTGATAAGGAGATTCTTCTTCGTGTTACAAATGGGTCGCTCTACTTCAGAACGTGGGTAAGAGATAGACTATTGTTTTAATAATTCACTTTTGTTAAGTATGTATTGTCCGTAAAGTGTGCTAATTGTCTTTGTATGCCTGAAATGTGCAGTAGGCAAGAATTATCTAATTGTAAAATCTGTGCCAAAGAGGATTGCTGTTGCATTGAAATTCATGCCAAAAAACGTGACAAGAGCACACTTGCAAAATTCTTTTTCAATGTAAAAACTATGTATGTCACTGCATTAGGCATTGAGATCCTTTGCATAATGTCAGCAGAGATTGGAGAAAACACGGGCTTCTTTTTGTTTGGATACCAAAGGATTGATGGAATATCCATCGGATTTATTCTAGGTTATGCTCTTGCTGGATTCTCAACCTTTGCCACGATTCTTGGCAGATACAATTTGGACAATGTAATGGAAGGCTGTTGTTCCGCACTAGATTGTAAGGATAGGAGTTTCATTTCAAGTCTTAAAACAACTTTTAGAAATTTTGCAATAGGGGTGACAAAGATGCCTTATCTGTATAAGCAACCTTATGCTAAACAGATATTGAAAACTAGCCTTTACGTACTGGTTGTTTCTGAGAGCCTCTGCATATTAACTGCGTTAATTGTAGATTTCATATTTTATAGACATTCATTATGGTTATCCATACCGCTAGCACTCTTTGTTGGTACGTTTACAATTACTGCACTAGAATCTTATAGAAAAATAAGATCCGAATCTAACTCTTCACTAATTAATTTCAAGAGAAAATAGCAGCAATTTATCAGAGGCTTTTGCAGCACTCGACTTGTAACACGTAGAAAATTAGTAATGATCGCACTACAACTTAACAGAGCCAGCAAACGAATCCAATGAATTGGGTTTGCCGTGGACTTTCTCAACGTGTACTTGAAACCCTTCTTGTGAGTAAAAAACAATATTGCATTCTTTACAGGTGGGCACGCAATCACTAGAAATGGTTTTTGATTTAATGGATGTGATTGAAATTCAGCTATGTTGTAATCAATAATTGTTGTTGTGATCCTCAGTCTGATCCTACCTGTTTGGTATGATCATGTCTGATGACGCTCTTGTACAACTGTTTAAAATGAAAATGGAAATCATATGTCATGAGCGAAATGATCGCAGTACCAAAAGAAGTATTGGAGAAGATCAAGGAGAAAATGGAATCTGTAGAAAGAAAGATTGAGAATCTGGAAAATCTCACAAAAACAAAATAGTCATTTACTTTTCATTCAAGACTTTGGCAAGCATTTTCTTTAGTTCATCATAGTCTTTCCTTAGACTGGCAACGTCTTTGGAATACTTTATCTCAAGATTCTTTGTCTGATCTCGTCGTCTGGACTCTCTTTCTTGAGCAAGTTTCTTTGAGAGTATGAAACCACATTTTATACAATGGCTCTTGTCAGCAGAGTTATGCTCCTTACAAGAAGGGCAAATCTTTGAGAATAGCATGGAATAGTTTTCATCCTTGCTTTTCAAGCCATGCAGCTTCAATATTGCATCTTCTTGATCAGAATCTGCCAAATGAGTATATTTTTGTGGCATGCGACTATTGTGACTCCAATTTCCATATATCGTGGCCACTCTTCCCAGACGCTTGACGTGTTCTGTAATGCTAGTATGTCTGAATAAATATATCCAGATTCTTTTTTTGATTCCAGCTTTTACCGCAGACTTTTTTACAAGATTCCACAATTGCCAGTATGACATCCTGCCCTCTTCATTATCTTCAAACAAGAGAAACGCATCGGGGTTATCTGCACCAGGGTGTTCAGAGATCCATTCCTTCATTGGAACATATGATGTAACAAGTGCCAGAGTCTTAGGCCCCGTCTTGCCTGTTGTATGAACTCTGACATAATCATCTTCAAACTCTATTCCACCGATTTTGATATTGAGTAATTCTGCCGGTCTGAAACTACCGTCTAGTAATAGGTAAAGTGCAAGTATGTTTCTTTTAACATGCTTTGCTCCTTTTCTCTTAATTGCTTCAATCATGGCAAGCATTTCAGTGTCCTTGATGAGGTCTTTTGATTGGATTTTTTCATGTTTATCGTAGAAAGACCCTGGTGTTATCCACGAAACTTCTTCACAGTATTTTTCTTCCCCACTCTGCAGATTATTTGTCTTACAATGATGCACTAGTCGTTTCAAGGTTCTAAAATGTCCCTGCTTTGTTGCGTTACTAAGATTAGAACTGATGAACTTTTTTACAATATATTCGCAATCATCTCTAGTCCATGACTTGAGGGGCTTGTCGTCTTTTAGGTCTAGAATTCTTTTACAACTATACCCATAGTTGGCAATTCTAATCCAACTTCTTCCTGCTAAAAGTAACGCATCAAGGAACTTTATACAATCTAATCCGTTGCTGTATCTTCCAAGTGCTCTTTTGTACCTGTCGACATCGCCAGCCGAATTGTATATGTCATTATTTGCGATTCTATTCTTCATAACGGCTGATACTCCCATTCAATTTAAAGTGACAAATTTGTTCATTATGGGTACTGCGAATGAAGTACCTCCGTGACTCTGAGTTCTGGCAATATCTATTTATGGAAACACTCTTGTCCTAGATTAAAATGAAATTTGAAAAACGCGAACTTCTCTTGATTGTAGGAGTTTTGTTTGTGATGATTGGGACAATGTCAGTTCTTGCACCTGCTTATGCTCTGATAATTGCAGTCTTGTTATATTTTGCAATCAGGGTATTTGTTGGAAGGAGAAAAAGACAGATTCAAAGAGAGATTGGCCAAGGTATCTGTGTAACATGTGGGCAAAAAATAGTGGATAACAAGTGCCCCAAATGCGATTCTGCATAGAAAATTATCATCTAATTTTGGTATAAATTCTGAGTATTCCTTATAATACTTGGACGAGTCTTTTGTTTATGCAAATTCAGGCATATCTGGCTTTAACAACAAGCTCAACTTTTGTACCATCTACACCTAAAATTCCGAAAGTTGACTTGAAATGGTATAACAGATGAAACACTCTAGCTCCAGCCTTGTCGTAGGAATTGTCCTCTTACTTGTTATCGGTCAAAGTTATACTGCATTTGGGCAAACTCCTACAATTGCAAACCATGTTGTAATAAACGAAATAGAGGTAAATCCAGCTATTGATTATACCAAGTCACCAGCCCAATGGGTTGAACTGTACAATCCTACAAGTTCTGCCGTAAATATTGGAGGGTGGACTATTGGTGCAACAACTGGACTAAAACAAGTCTACACCATATCGGCAGGTACTACAATTGCAAGTCAACAGTTTATCGTATATCATTATGTACCGCTTTGGTTTCCACAGGCAGGTGCTGTAATCCAGTTAACAAGCTCAACTGGTACTGTGATTGATCAAACACCTCCACTTTCAGACACCCAAAGTGATGGAAATACATGGCAGAGGATGTATGATGGTCTTAGTACTGGCTCTGCAAGCGACTGGATATTCACTACTGGAACTCCAGGATTTTCAAATGGAAAACCATCAACAACTAGTACATCAAATCAGCTAACCATGACCATGTCAACTGACAAGTCAAGCTATACTTTTGGAGACTTTGTAAACATTAGTGGTGGCGTATCACAAATTGTAATGAATTCTGCAGTATCTTCTATTCCTCAAACTGTTAACGTGGTCTTGTCTGGTCCGCAAGGATACAAGCAAACATTTTCACTGTATCCTAGTAATAATCTCAAGTTTTCCCAGTCTGTAAAGACTGATCAAGTACTGGGATTCACTGAAGGAACGTACACTGTTTCTGCATCATACGCTGGTGTGCAAACATCAACTACATTTACATTAAATTCTGCAGCATTTGTTCCGCCAACACAAGCCGCTCCTACAACACTTACTATCTCTACAGATCATTCCAATTACACAACTTCACAGCCTATTGTATTGCAAGGAATGGTCTCAACTGTAATTCCACTCACTCCAGTCCAGTACAAGGTCTTTGATCCAACAAATGTTTTGATATATCAAGGAAATTTATTTCCTGATTCTACTGGAAAAATAACTTCTGTAAATCCATATCAAAGTAGCACTGGTAGCTCTGGGATACTAGTTAATGGAGTGAACCCTGTTTATGGAATATATCGTGTGTCTGCAACTTATGGTGGAGTATCTGCCACTACAACTTTCATACTAGTTCCTGCCCAACAACAAACAAGTCAGATAATCGTATCAACTGACAAGCAAGTGTATGGCCCAGGTGCAACCGTCACAATATCTGGAAGTACACTACTTCAAGGATTGCAAAATGTTGGACTAAATCCCAATCTGCAAATAATCCAGACTGGTGCTGCTACAAGTGGAACTAGTAGCGGTTCTGGTATTTCAAATGCTGTAAATCTCAATACCCAAGTCAACCTCAAATCTGATAATACATTTTCATACCAATTTCCACTTTCTGGAACATCAAGCAGTCTGGGAAGTTATAGGGTGATTGTTTCAATTCCACAAGGTACTGCAGAGTCTGACTTTGTTGTGGTACAAGACCCGTCTACATACAATGGTACCACATCATCTGCTCCACTCACAATTGCTACAGACAAGAATCTGTATGCTATAGGTGATTCAATAACAGTATTTGGCCAAATTTTACATCCCATCCAGATCTCTACTCAAAATTCCGGACTTGGTGTGAGTATTCAAGTATTGAATTCGACAGGTATGCCGCTAACGTCTGCTGGTAACTTGCATGCAAATATCTCGACATTTACAGGCAACCAGACCGCACCTACTGCACAGGCAAACGCCTTGTCATATTCTGTATTCCCTAGTGCTAACGGTAATTATCAGGTACAACAAATTATTCAAACTGGAGTATATGCACCAGGAACCTACATGCTCAAAGCAACTTACATGAGTCTAACTGCTACTACAACATTTACAGTATATGACCCGCTTGCAACAGGATCTCCGAGTGGAATTGCTGTAAGCACTGACAAAAAAGTCTATGGCATTGGAGACTTGGTCCAGTTGACTGGAAACATTTCTGCTCAAACAACTGCTTCATCTTTTACTATAACATTGACAAAACCTGATGGAGAACAAATATCGTCACCGTTGCCTATCACAAATGGTCATTTTTCATGGAGTTGGACCGTGGCAAGCACTGCAGTTCAAGGTGCACAAATACTTACTGACCGGTCGTCTTCTCCTGTATCTGATCCGACAATTAACGTCTATGGAATATATCACATACAGATAACATCAGTCAATGCAAACTCTGATTTGTATTTCCAAGTGTCCCAGAATCCACAACCGAACCAAGACATTGCTCCACTTGTTGTAATGACTGACAAGACAAACTATACTTCAACAGATGTAGCAAAGATCTGGGGAGAGGTAGTTCAAACACAAAATGCTGCAACTGAAGGTACAAACACTGGAGTTCAAATCTCGATTTATTCTAGTACTGGTCAAGAAATTTACCGTGGCACTGCAAATGTCAACCAAGGTGGTCAATACTATGCCACGGTTCCATTCCACATTGGAGTCTGGAATGCTGGAGTCTACAAGTTGTATGTTCAATATCTTACAAATACAATAATCTCGTCATTTACTGTCTCTGACCCGTTTGAATCAACAGCTTCTACTGGGCTACAAGTATACATGACTACTGATTCTGACAAATATCTTCCAGGACAAACTGTACTTGTTACTGGAAGGACAAGCAGCATAATCTCACTTAATAATTTGGATCTTTCATTTGGCCTTGCAAATGATACTACAATCAGTGAGGGCCAAGTAGTGTCAAGTTCAGGAATCGTGATACCAACAGTCACTGTACCGTTTGATCAATTTGGTTCCTTTAACTATAATTATAAAATTCCAAACAATGCACCATTTGGAAATTACACCATAATTGCACAGGTTCCATTTGGAGCATACTATGCATACTTTAGTGTAGTAAACCAACTACCAGTCAATACTATTCCAATTGTAAACCAAACCCAAACAACACCAACAACTAGTACAAATCAAACTGTAACCAACTCTACACAATCTACCCCGTCTACTTCACCACCAACAGTTGTTCCATCTACTATTGGACCAATACAGAAACCGTCAAAGACTGCTAACACGTTTGTTGCAAAAACAAGTCAGATCTCACAATCTGTTGTTCCAATAAATCTTGATTCAACACCGAATGGAAATGCGACATACTATCCACGGGAATTTGACGGTCTCTTACTTGTAAACCCAAGTGACGTAAATTCTGTGAGCCTCAAAGTGAGTGCACAAGATGGAACGTGTATCATTGGCTCTGATTCTGGCTGTAAAGTATCAGGGTCTACTGTCCAGGCAGGAGGAGCATATCAGACTGTAACAGTTGATGGTATGGGATATCTTGTAGGGTATTCAGGAACTGGGGGCAGACTGGCACAGTTTAGCATCATACCTGCACATACTGGTGATGTAATTCCAAATGGACAGTGGGGTGTTCAAATAATCAAAAACGCTCAAGTGACTAAATTCTATTATCAAGTCACTTACACAACAAAATAATTTTTTCAAATCTCAAACAATTTATTGTTGACAGATTTTTGTATCTTTGATGCAAATCCAGGTGTTAATGTTTGAGCAGGATGACCCATCCAAGTGTACTGCTGCAAAACTTGTAAAATTTGGAATTGCAAAACGCATCAAGCATCTGACTGGAAAGGACATGATTTTAAATCCATTTGCAAAAGAATTTGTTTTAAAAACTGACCGGGACCTTACAACATCACTTACTGCAATTGACTGTTCTTGGGAGCTTGCACAAAACATGTTTCTCAAAAGATTTGTAGGGCTATCAAGAAAACTTCCTCCGCTTCTTGCAGGAAATCCTGTCAACTATTCCAAAGTTGGCAAGCTTACAACAGCTGAAGCAATAGCAGGTGCTCTTTATGTGATGGATTACAAAGACATGGCAGACTCTGTACTTGGCAAGTTCAAGTGGGGCCATACATTTTTTGACTTGAACCAGTATTTGTTACAGGATTATCTTGGTGCAAAAACAACAGAAGATATCATAACAATATCGCAAGAGTATGGTCTTGAAGTATAGTTTTGAAATATCTTTGATTTGACTATGATTTTGTTTGATTGTTTTAAAAGAACTATACTAAGAGAATCTGTAGGCTCTTGATTTCAAGAAATCATGTTGATGAAAGAAAGATAAACTATCTCTGAAAAAATAATCTCAGAATTAACAATATAATCTATAACCAAAACCCTTTGGTAATCCTAGTTCTCATCTGCTACGACTTGTCACATCCAAAAAGACGTATTATAATGACTCAGCATGCTTCTGACAGAGCATTAGACCGAGACATCACAGAAATTCAAATTGAGACCATAATCAACAGTCCTATTGAGACTGTCTATGATGCTGACGGTGAAAATTACATTAGTTATGGTCTATCTACACACCCGTTCACACAAAATCAATCATATCTTATGGTTGTTCATAGTAAGTTTAATACAGAAGTTTTGATAATTACAGTAATGTGGACTACCACAGGGAAATTACAAACAAATGGCTTTAAAATATGATCAAGAAGCAAACTCCGTATACATCAGTCTAACTAAAGATAAAAGAAAAGTTACGGAAACAATCCCGTTAGGCGATAATCGATTCTTTGATGTTGATGAAACAGGGAGAATATTGGGTATTGAAATAATACTTCCAAAGAAGACACCTAGAGAAATTGAAGAAGTTTTGTTTCGTTCTAAAGACGAAATAGAGTTAGTGCAATAATCTTTGACAAGTTTGACATTTTATGTTGGAATGGCGCAACTATTGATATGCATTAGTATTGCCAATTCTAGTACCTGAAAATTGAATGATATTTGTCAATAATTTTATTATTTTAATTCATGAAACATATCATGAATTTTTAGACTTTGGATGAAAAGTAGTCTTCAGGCGAAGTGACTTTCTTGGCTGGTCTAAATCTGTAGATGCTGCGATAAATCTTGTAAATCACCCTGTTTTCTTTCAACCTTGGAGCAATTAATTGCCAAAAGTATCTTGCCTTGATGCTTGCAAACCTTGAATCTCTTACCACAAAGACGCTGTATGTTGATTTTTCTACAATCTCCATTGTTCTTGGACTGAATGCCTGCTCTGATTGGTTTCCTGCCCCTACAATTACAATCTCTGGGGCCTTGTTGAGGTTTTCAAGCAAGTCTTTTGTTATCTCTGAACTTGTTGGGTATACTCTTTCAACAGGTACCTTTTTCAAATCAAGGTCGAACATTTTTTCATTTATTCTACTCAAAATGTCTCTTTCTTCTTCTGGGGATTCTACCACACCGCGTATGATTCGTATCTTGCTTCCACTTACATTTGAGAATGCATGTGCAATCTCTAGTCCCAGGTCAGAGTGTCTGCCCTTGTCGTATGATACCACAATATTTGGTAATTCAGTTTCAAACTCTTTTTTGATGCTCACTCCAAGTATGTCACATGTTGCAAGCGAGAGAAGCTTTCTGTTGTTTTTCAGATCAAAAAAGTCCATTATCAAGAGGTTGATTCCCTGCTCTTCTGTTGTTGCCAAAATTGCCTCAGTGTTGTCATGTGACAGCCTGACAAGATATCTATGGTCTGAAAAGCCTGGCATGTTTTTCAAGCCATCGAATGTCTTCATGATGGGTTCTGCAAACCTGTGGCCCATTGAAAGTGGGATCTGAAGAGGTATTGTTGCAACATTCAAAAGTGATATCTCGCCATCCTTGTCCTTTGCAATCGCAGATGCAATTGTGACTAGTTTTTCAATTGTCTTTTTGTTAAAGACCACCATGATTCTGTAACTCTTTCTTTCTGACGGGCCAATGTTTGCAACAAGTGGTGCATAGTGTTCTATCTCTTTTTTTGATATGTACAGCTTGTAGACTGAGAATCCAATTAGTATCCAAATTATTGCAATCACCCAGCTAAGTGGATTGTATATGAGCAAAAATATTGCAAGTCCTGCCTTGCAAATTATTCCAATTATTGGCATGAGTGGGAACAGTGGAATCTTGAATCCATAGTCAAGCTTGTGACCGTATAGTCTCCTGATGTTAATTCCAGCCCAGTTTACCTGTGTGAATAAAAACAAGAACATGACACCTGCTACAAGTGCAATTTGTTCTAGTGGCAACCATGATGCCATTATTATCATGATAACACCTGATGCAATTATTGCAAAGTGTGGTGTATGGTATTTTTTATGAATGGAACTAAAGATGTATGGCAAGTTGTATTGTCTGCCCATTGCAAATGATACTCTGCTTGACGAAAATGTTGTTGCACTAAGTGCTGCAATACTTGACACCAGTCCTCCTACAAAGACAAGTGTTGTTCCATATGGTATGAGGTATTCTGCAGCTTTTGCAATTCCGACATCTTGGTTATCGCCAATGAACTGCCAAACTTCTTTTCCTACCTTTGATGAATCAATTCCTCCTAGGAAGACAAATGTAAAAACGATGTAGAGTACAGTTACTACTCCAAGTGTGATGAATATTGCTTTTGGAATGTTCTTTTTGGGATTCTTTACCTCTTCTCCTGCCTGAACAATTATTTCATATCCTTCAAATGCGATAAATGTGATTCCCATTGCCAGGATGAATCCTGTCATTCCATTTGGAACAAAGTGCTGAAAGTTTACTGCCCAGTTGTGATTTACAAAACTCATTGCATAAACTCCTGATGATATGAGGATGATAATTATGACTAGCTGCATGAAAGTCAGTCCGTTTCCAATCTTTCCGGTAAGTGAGACTCCTCGATAATTTACATATGTGAAAAGTATGATGGATAAAATTGCAATGATTTTTTCAAGTGGTATTCCTCCATACTGGGCTGCAACTCCGGCGCTGGTTAGTATGCTTCCAAAAAAGTCTCCAATTGATACTGCATACAAACTTCCTGCTATCATGTGGGCAAACCATGCTATCCATCCACTGATGAACGCATTTGGTCTTGGCAGGCCTTCTTTGACCCATCTATAGCCTCCGCCTGCCTCTGGAAATGCAGAACCAAGCTCTGCATATGTCAAGGCAGTAAAGAAACTGATTATTCCACTTGCAAGAAATACTATCATAAGAGATGGTCCACCTTCGTGCATTGCAGGGCCTACTAGGTTGAAGATTGCACCTCCAATCATTGCTGCAATTCCAATCATTGTTATGTCAAGCAATGAGAGGCTTCGGACAAGACCTGCATGCGAATCGTGTTCCATAAGCTATCTATTCGTGAGCTCTGAGTGGTAGAATAAATCTCTACTTGTAGATCTTTTGAAAATAGGCACGAATTTTTGACAAATTTGGAATGTGTCCAACCAGTTGATTCTAGTTTTTGTTCTTCCCAATGCTAAAATAACTAATCTTGATTTTGTATGTCATGCGAGCCAGTGAACGATCACTGCCACGGCAGAGGAAACTCCTCCCTCCTTGCAGCAAGTGTGATCCGGAGACGGATAGTCAGAGATGATTGGCAACAGCACAGAAAAAAATCCTACCTGGCGTACTATGATGGTAAAGCCTGAGGTTTCCAGTACGGGAATGAAAAATCTGCCCCACGCGGAGAAAGGCCAAATCAAACAATAAGCGCTGCACTTTGTTTAGGTAGGCCGCATAGCGTAATATCGTGAAAACAGAAGGAGGGTTACGGCTGGCACGCACTTTTTTTTTAAAATGACTTGGAATATTTTTTATTCTTTCTTTTCTTCGTCGAATTTGTCTACCCAGTGCTTTCTTGTTTCATATTGGTATGTTGGTGCTGGGCTGTTGTCTACTCCACGCTTTGCTGCATCTTTCATCTTCTTGTTACTCCAGATGAAAATTCCGACTGCAATAATTCCTGCAAATCCTGCCATTGCATAAATTGTCATAGTTGAAAGACCCTGAGCTGTTGCAGTGCCGGTATTTGTAGATGCACTTGTGGTTGTTGAAATTGCTGGGTCGCCTTGTACTTCTAATCCGTTTGCATGTCCGTCTGCATCAAGTGTACCAGAGCTTGCTCTTTCAACTATTGTCAAGTGATACTTGTCAGAACCTGATGTAAAGTCTACCTCGATATTAGATGCCTTCATTGATCCTTGGTAAATGTCGCTTTGACCATATGCAAATGATGTTACTGCTACCTTTGTTCCGTTGTATCCTAGACCTACTGCATCACTAAGGGTGTATGCTGGGTCAAAAAGGGTATTCCACTTTTCAATTGGATATCCTACAAGTGCACTTGCATCTAATAGGCTGATGTTGAGAGGGCCTTCTGCAGCGGTTCCTTTCAATACGTTGTAAACATCTGGTAATTCGTTCTGGATTATTCCTATTGGTGAATTAATGTCCAAGTTTCCTAGATTACTAGTTGAGATTACTGCTGGACCTGTCATGTTGAATCCCATCCATGATATGTCAAATACTGTAGGTGTGTCTCCATTGCTCTTGTATAACATGTATCCTGTCACTGTTGGGGTTAGCACTATCTTGTAGTCAATGGTTGCACCTTGGCTATCACCATTTACTTGAACTTGATAATCTACTTTTAAATCTGAAAATGTTGCTGTTGTTTTTCTCTGTGTTGCAAGTAGTGTGTTTAGTGATTCCATGAGTGATTTGATACTTGGGTTGTTACTTGCAGTGCCGGTGAATGTGTATGTTTCATTCTTGCCGTTTAAAAGATCTTTTAGTTTTCCACCGTTTGAATAATCAATCGCAACGTTCTTTGTAAATTTGAATTCTGGTGTAATTGGAGATCCAGAAATTGGCAAGTATGCATTAAAATCAGTTGTTGCAAGGATCGGAGAAACTGTTCCTACTACTAATAGACTCAAGACGGCTGATGCTAAAAGAAGTCTCTTAGTCACGAAACTGAATTTTCTTCAAGATAGTAATAAATCTTAGCATTAATTTTAGAACTTGATAATTTTTCTGTCATGCAGTGGCAAGAGTAATATTTAGTTGGTGTAAGTTACTAATTTCACGGGGATGGGAAACATGATTACAATTTTAGCAGGTGGAACCGGTTCTGTAAAACTAGTACGCGGTGTAGCAACTCAGACTCGAGATATTTCTGTAATATCTAATGTCGGTGACAATTATTGGTTATATGGATTGTACATCTGTCCTGATATTGATACCATTCTTTACGGATTGGCAGATGTATTGGATACTGACAAGGGTTGGGGAATAAAAAAAGACACTTATGGATTTTTACGCCAAATGGAGATGCTAGGAGAAGAGACTTGGTTTAACATCGGTGACAGGGATGCAGCAATTCACCTCTTGAGAACAAACATGCTCAAAAATGGAAAGAACCTGTCTGATATTACAGAATGGATGTGCCAGAAATTTGCCATTGATACAAAAATTATTCCAGTTACTGATAACAGTGTAGAGACAAGAATTGTAACTACCAAAGGTGACTTGCATCTTCAAGAATATTGGGTAAAACACAAAGGGCAAGACAAGGTCGATGGGATAAAATACATTGGAGCTGACAAGGCACGAGCAAATCCTGCAGCAGTAAACGCAATACATGATTCTAAACTAGTGATAATTGCGCCAGGTAATCCTTTGACTAGCATTGGACCAATTTTATCCATAAAAGGAATAAGAAAGGAATTATCCAAGTCCAAGAAAAAAGTTGTAGTTGTTAGTCCACTAGTTGGAAATGCTGCAATCAGCGGTCCTGCAACAAAATACATGGAAGCAGCTGGAATGGAAGTCTCAGTTTATGGTCTTGCAAAAATGTATTCCGAAGTTGCATCACACATGGTAATTGATTCATCTGATAGATTGCTTACAAGAAAGATTGAAAACTTGGACATGAAAGTTTATGAGACCAAGATAAAGATGAAAGACAAAAAGGACGAAGAAGCATTAGCGTCATTTATTCTAAAACAAGTACATGTCTAATTCGCGCATTGGCGCAATAATTCCGGTAAAAACTTTTTCTCGAGCCAAGACTCGTCTTGGACTGTCCCCTGAAAAAACTGAGCAGATTTGTAAATTGATGCTTGAATCTGTTTTAGATTCTGTAACAAAGTCTGATGTTATTGAAAAAACAGTTCTTGTAAGCAAAGATGAACATGCTCTTGATATTGGAAAAAAATTTGGAGCAATTGGAATCTATGACGAATCTGAACAAGGAGTAAACAGCGCAGTCTTGCTTGCAGACAATTATTTTACAAAGGAGGGATTTGATGGAACTATGGTATTTCCTCAAGATATACCATTGATGCAGTCTGAAGATATTCGTGCGCTATACCAGATGAGAACATCTGACAGATGTGTCCTTGTGGTACCCTCAAGAAAATTTGATGGAACAAATGCATTATTTCGAACTCCTCCTGGTGTAATGGAGACTCATTACGATGAAGACAGCTACAAGATACATCTAAACACTGCAGAGAAACGTAGTGCAAGATCTTCATTGGTGTTGATTCGAAGAATGATGCTTGACATTGATGACCAGTCTGACTTGAAATTCATCCTGTCATTCTCTGATAGTACCATTGCAAACTCGCTTAGAAAAGTTCTAGGCTAGATACTCTGGCTTGATGCAATTTTTTTTGATTCGATACGCTCTAGGATCTTTATTGCTAGTGCAAATATTCCTGTTGTAACAAGTATTACTTCCAAAGTGTTTGAAAATGGATTTGATGAATCATTTATTGTTGAACTCTGACTAAGATTTGAGAGGAAAAATAAATATGAAAACAAGAAATAGTTTGTCGCCCAGTGGACAAGAATTGCTGGTGCAAGACCATATCTGACATAGACCCAGCCAATTATTATTCCAGCCATTGCAGCTTGTGTTACTTTTCCTGGACTCCATGGTGTACCTGAAATGATATGTGCTACACCAAAGAGCAATCCAATCGTTATGATGAGTATCATTGGTTTTCTGTAATCTGAAATTGAAAGATATTTTGACGGTCTCCATAATGACTTGATTAATGTCTTCCATGATGCAACAGGGGAATACATGAAAAATAACGGTACACCGATTAAAAGAACTCGAAATCCTGTCTCTTCTGTAAGTGGAGATATGCCAAGCTGAAAGAATCGTACCAAGTCATTGCTTGAAGTGGGGGATTCTATTGTCACTCCAAAACTTTGTTGAACTGCATCAATTATTACAGAAGATAAAATCAAGATTGAAAACCATGCCATCATGTTTACCATGGCATTTCCTTGGAATCTTTTTACCTCTCGTGACATCATGTTTGAGAGGGTTTTGAGAAGTGAATTCTCTGGGCCAAAATACGATATTGTAAAGAGAATCAAAAATATTGTCCATGTTATCACAAATGCATCGCCCATCTCAAAAGAGATTGGAACTTTGTAACCAATGTCTCCCAAAAACATGTCCAGTCCGTTGATTGGATATTGATAGTTTAGCTCTTTTCCAACATCAGAATTGTACATGACATACAATCCAATCGGAAATGACAGTATCATCACTCCAAATACTACAGATAATAATCCTGAATATGGAATGAGGAGAGCTTTGATGATTCTATCTAATTTTTCAAGACTTGATATCAATGGACTTCGATACTTGCTTCTGGAAATCCAAGCTTAACAAGCGTTGCCTTGATTGTATCCCTGTGATCTCCTTGGAGAAATATGTAACCCTCTTTTACAGTGCCACCGCAAGCATAACGCGCCTTTAATTCTTTTACAACTTTTCCTAAATCGTTCATCTTTGGATTTACTCCTTCAATCATAGTTCCTTTCTTTTTAAAACGTCTCTCTTCAATTCTAACAACAATCTGTGTTTGATCTTTTTCTAGTTCGCCACAGGCGCATAAGTCGTTAGGAAGTCCGCAAGTGTTGCAGATTACCGCCATTCGCAATAAAAAGTCGAGATCCTACTATTAAGCCTTGTTTATCAGCTCATGTTTTTTTATTTGATTATATCCATTATCTTTGTGTCAAAAGATCTAACCAAGAAAGCAGTTGAACTTTTGCTAAGCGGGGCCACACTGATAAGTGATCCTTGTCCATATTGCAAAGGTGTACGAGTGATGAAAGACGGTAGTGCATTGTGTATTGGTTGCGGCAAGCAAGCTGGGGAAACAATTGACCGCATCCCGGTAAAATTGGAAAAATCTGGTAATGCGTCCATTGACAACTTGGATAAAAAATTGTTAGATCTAACTATACAACTTGCAATGGAAAAAGATCTTGAAAAACAAAAACAGATCTTGGAGACCATGAATGCAATAATTGCGATCAAAGAAAAACTCGGGGCTATCTAGGCACAAAAAGGTATTTATGTAAAGATCCTTAAAACAGGATTAGTATGAGCAGCAAAAAATCTGCACCACTGCCCGCATCAAGCGCAGGACTGCTAAGATTCTTCGAGGATGAGACTAAGGGATACAAGTTGAAACCAGAGGTGGTAGTAGCAATACCAGCATCTTTGATTGGGATTTCGTGGATTCTAAAGTTCTTCTTCTCGCCATGACGGAAAGTTCTAACGATGTATCCCGCATTCACAAACGATACACACTAACAACGTTTACACCAACATCACACTATGTTTCCCTTGCAATATCTATTGCAGTTGTATGTGTGATAGCTGCAGTATCTTACATTAATTACTTTAAATCAACAAATAATCTATTCATCGCACTTCCGATTACCATTGCAGTACTTGTAGCAACACAGCTTATTGACCCAAGACTGCTCAAGACTGAATATTCAAAATCAATCCACATGTCTGCATTTGGAAACTTGCTTTGGCTTGTGACAATTCTTTGTGGAATTCTTGGAGCATATGTGTTCTCAAAACCTGAATTATTGCCCATTTACATCACAGAAGGAATGCTATTGCACGCAAGTTTCCGTATTGCAATATTTACATCTGTACTTGGGACCAAACTTTCCACTGCGTGGATAATCTGTCTTCTCCAACCGCTTGCAGTCTTTCTTGCATTTGTACCAACCAACATGTGGGTACCAATGCTCTCTGACCCTAAAGCAATTGAATATGGAATTATCTTTTGTGTACTTGGAACTGCTTGGACTCTACTAAGTGATAGAATAGCAGGAAGTGGAAAACTATCAAGCACACATGCATTTTTACAAGCATATCTTGCTGCATGGACAAACGATGATCCTGTACCAATGGAATCTTTAATGGAAAAGCGTTCTGAACCATCAAAGGTAGCAACATTTCAAATTTTATTCAAGACAACTGACAAGAACTGTAGACTGGTAATTCCTGACTTGCATCCTGGACCGTTTCATCCAATTGGAGGAAGCAATATTCCATATTTGATTTACAAAAATCTCGACTCGTCTGCAATGGTGATGCATAGCATTTCTGACCACGCACTAAACTTGCCATCAAAATCTCAAGTGGACTTGTATATCACTAGCCTGAATCAAAACTCAAAAATCAGAGAAGGTTCCATGTGTACAAAACCTGTAACTGTTCAAGTCAATAAAGCACGAACAACTGGATTGTTATTTGACAAAACCGCCGTCTTGATACTTTCACTATCTCCACATGGAATGGAAGACATTCCATATCAAGTCAAGTCTGATCTGGAACAATACGGCATGAATCGTGGATATGATAAAGTGCTAATTGTTGACAGCCACAATGCAATGGGAAAAGAGATTGAGAAACTTGATGCAGATGATCTCTTGACTGCAGCAAAATCAACACTTGATACACTAATCACAAAAGAGACACTTCCACTAGAAGTTGGATATGCAAATTCTGAGAATCTTAATTTCAAGGCAGACGATCTTGGACCAGGTAGAGTTGCAATGATGTGCTTTAAGATTGGGGATGAGAAATTCTTTCTTGCATGGGCTGATGCAAATAACATGCTAAATGGATTGCGCGAAGAGATTGCAAACTATTTCTCAAAGAATGGATACAACTTTCTTGAGATATGTACATCTGATACACATTACAAGGCACGAACTGCCAAGAACAAGCATGGATACTTTGAATTTGGAAGTTTGTCTAAAGCACCTGATGTAATATCATGGTTTTCTAATCTTGCCAAAAAGGCAGACCATGCTGCAACACCTGCATCATACGAGTTGCTAAAAAGCGAAACCCAGGTCAAAGTAATGGGTGGAAACCAACTTGAACTCTATTCAAAATCACTTGACAATGCAATGCGAATTACCCAGGCATTTCTCTTGATAACCACCGGGTTTTTCATCTATACAATGTTTTAGGGATTCTGTATAACAGTCCAGATGTCTAAATGAAAACTCTACATCTTACAACAATATCTGCAATTGGAATTGGAGCCGTGTTTTTGGTTTTCTTGTTGACAATCATGACGCATTCTAAGGTGTTGGCAGTAGAATCTTTTTGTGATCAGAACCTTGATCATGGTACAACATTAGGTAAAACAATTGGACAAAAGCAGTGTGAAAATCCAGTATACCAAATGAATTACAATGGTGTCAATCTGACCGTCATCAATGCAATAAATGAAACTACATTCAAGATGGGAGAAAATATTATAGTCATTCCAGAATTGATATCTACTGGAAACCACAATGTTACAATTAGTTATTGTGGACCGTTATTTATGACGGTGGTCATGGATCAATTTGGTAAGATAGTCTGGCCACAATATTCATGGGCATGTCCGTTGTTTATGAGTGATATACGATTGGCACCCAACACACCTACTGGAGAGGGCTATGATCAAAACATCACACTGAATCTCCCTGGGAACTATACCCTGAGGTCCTTGGCAAGTTTTGATGGTGCATCTGATTCAACAGTTCTCTGGTCAAAACCCTTGCAGATTACTGTGCTTCCAGAAAAAGTTCCAGAATTTCCATTTGCACAAATAATACTTGTATTGGGAATTATCTCTTCAGTTGTAATTTACAGAATTAGAAAATGAAAACTCGATTCTAGCTCTGCATCTCTTCTATATTTCCATAAAATTCATCACAGAATGAATCTAGCTGGTGGATTGGAATTATTGGCACCTTGTCGATAAACTGGACACTGTGCTGGTATAGTGTAACAATTGCAGGAATTGCTCCTCTTACTTTGTGCTTTGAGACAAACTGTTTTGTTCTGATAACTTGTTTTTTTACTGCCTCGTGTAGTGCTGACTGGGTCATGTTGTTCCAGTGTTTGCAGTCAATCAGTATTGCAACCTCTGACTTTATTCCAACCACATCAATTTGGATGCGGGGGTTTTTCATAATGACATTTTTTGTAGTCTCAAAGTCTCGCTTTTCAAGAACCTCTGCTGCAAGGGATTCAAAGTCCTGCCATTCTAACATACGTGATATCTCATCAATTGGTGCACCCATGCTTATTGCAATTACACTGGTCTTTAGCTTGTCCGAGTCTTCAAACTGGATCTGACCATCTTCAAATCTTCCAATGCCATTTTGCATTAGATTATCTAGTATCTCTTTTGCCAAGTCTTCGCTTGTCTGAGTTGCCATGCTAAAATCCTTGACAGACAGTCCGCCTGGAATTATTCCCGGAATTCCTTTTGCAAGCGTTGTAACATTCAATATCAGAGTTTTATATTTCTCAAATAAAATACTTGCCACATTGTTTGAGATCTTTTAAAATTTTTATTATAGAATACATTGGGCCACGGTTAAATACAGTTCATTGAAAAACATAGCATGAAGCTAATGCTAGTCTTGTTGCTAGCACTTTTTGTTTTAGGACCTGCAATTGCATTTGGAGTCAAGGGAACAAACTTTGACACTGTCCAGTTTATCCAATACTCTGATGATAATACCGCAGTACAAGAAGTTGAAAACGGACACCTTGACATGTACTATTCTGCAATACCTATTGACAGACTAGATGACCAATCAAGACAACACTTGCAAGTGTTCCAGTCTTCTGGGACAAGCTATAGTCTTTTGCTAAACCCTGCAGTATCTGATACACAATTTAATCCATTTTCATTCCAGCAAGCAAGATTTGCACTAAATTATTTGGTAGATAGGGACCTCATTGTGGATGAAATCCTTGATGGGTATGGTGTCACCATGGTATCTGCATACAAGCCATATGACCCTGATTATCTTCTCATCCTGGGAGACCTCCAATCATTTAATTTCAAACACAATCCTGCACTGGCAGATTCTCTGATGACTGGTGCATTAGAACAGGCTGGTGCAAAAAAAACTGGTGGACTGTGGTACTATGATTCAAAACCTGTGAGCATTGACATTTTTATTCGAAACGATGATCCTGTAAGAAAATCAATTGGAGAAATTCTTGCATCCCAGTTACAGGACATGGGGTTTACAGTGAAAAAAGATTATGGGGATTTGACCAAGGCATTTACAACTGTATATGGCTCAAACCCGTCTGATCTGAAATGGAATATCTATACAGAAGGGTGGACAATAGGTGGCTTTGTAAGATATGATTCTGTAAACACTGCGCAAATGTATTCTCCGTGGTACTCGAGCATGCCGGGATTTAACAATCCGTCATACTGGAATTTCCAAGACCCTCAAGAAGACTCGTTATCAAAGGCAATATTTTTTGGAAACTTTACCTCATCACAACAACGAGCCAGTTTGATAAACCAGGCAGTTGACAGGGGGATAAATGATTCTGTTAGAATATTTCTTGCATGCAAGACTGACCAGTTTGTTGCAAACAAAAAAGTTGATGGTATCATCAATGACTTTGGTGCAGGAATTACAAGCAGGTTTACACCAATCAATGCAAGGTCTGACTCTGACACTCTTACAATAGGTGTGAAAAATATCTACTCTGGTGCCTGGAATCCAATCTCTGGATTTGCAGATTCTGCAAGCCAGCAAATATGGGGAACAATTTCTGATCCTGGAAGTTTCAAAAATCCTTACACTGGATATACAATTCCAGTACGGTCTGACTGGCAAGTCAATGCCAAGGGACCACTTGACAAAGTAAATGTTCCATCTGATGCTATCAAGTGGGATGCCTCAAAACAAAAGTGGGTCCAAGTCGGGTCTGGTGCAACGGCAACAAGCGAAGTCACATTTCATCTCAAGTTTGGAAACTGGCATGATGGTACACCGATGGACATGAATGATGTCTTGTATGGAATTTATTTCTTGTACCAGTGGGGTCAAGACCAGACAAATGACACCATGACATTTGATTCTGAATTTTCTCCCAAAGCAGAACAGGCTGCAAAGACACTCATCGGAGTACGAGTCGTAAATGGTAATACAATAGAAGTGTACCAAAATTATTGGCACTTTGATTCAGGTGAGATTGCAGATTCTGCTCAAGTGTGGCCTGCAATGCCATGGGAGATGATATACTCTATGGAAAAAGCAGTAACTGATGGCAAACTTGCATTTTCAAGATCAGATGCTGTAAGCAAAAACATTGACTGGATGTCATTGATAGTTCCAGATGATGCAAAACTAATCAAGGCAAACTTGGACGAGTTTGCAAGTGAAAATTCCATTCCTCCAGCACTTGCATTTGTAAATGATTCAAAATATTTTGATGCTAGGTACAATGCATCATCGGCATGGATTGCACAACATGGTCATGCTGTGATAAGTAATGGTCCATACTATCTTGACAGTTATGCCCCTGATGCAAGAAAGATTACAATCAAGGCGTTTGACGACCCTACCTATCCATTTCCTGCGGGCTATTGGAAAAAGTTTGAACAGGTGAGCATGCCGCAGATACTTGGAATAAATGTGCCAACAAGTGTATCACTTGGAGCAACACTTGCAGTTCCTGTAACTGTCACGCCAAATGCGACCATTTACTATTACTTTACCAGTCCTCAAGGAAAGATGATTGATGAGGGAAATGTTACATCTGGGAATGGCTCTGCAACAATTACTCTAGCGCCTGACAAGACTGCAACTCTTGACCTGGGCTCAAATGACTTGCAAGTATTTGTGGTATCTGATGAGGCATACAAGCCAGACATGTATCACACTAGCTTTCTTGTAACAAATGGCTCTACTCCACTTGTGGTAGATAATATCGTAACCAGTTCTACACCACTTGCAGAAAACTATGGCTATGTATTTTTTGGAATTGTACTGGTACCAGTTGTGATTGTAATAACATGGTATGTTATCAAAAAGAGGCAGAGATCATAAATGGGATTTAAAAAATTCTTGGTCAAGCGGGCAATTACCATGTTTGGTGTGCTGATGGCAACACTTCTTCTCACTATCGTTCTTGTTGGCTCTAACATGGATTCAATATCAAAACAAAGTGCTGCACAAGACATACGACAACAAGTGACAAACAACAAGAGCCTTCTTGCAAGTTTTAAAACAACAGAGCAACTTGATTCGTATATTGACAATCAAGTAAAGATGCGAATCACTGCACTTGGACTTGATCAACCATGGTACTCGCCACAAAGAATTGGATTGTCAATGTATAAAATTTTGACACTAGACTTTGGCCATGCCAAATTTCTAACAAGTGATAGTGGCTCGTCTGATGTTAAAGATATCATACTTGAAAAACTTCCAAGAACAATACTTCTTTTTACAACAGCCACTGCCATCGTATCAGTCCTTGGAATATTTCTTGGGGCAGTTGCTGCAAGCAAGGTCAACTCAAAAATTGACAAGATAACATCTGGGTTTGCAATAATATCTAGCAGTTTTCCTGTCTGGTGGATTGGAGTCTTGATGATCTTTGTCTTTGCGTTCTTGTATCCTATATTTCCTGCAAGGGCAACACCTGATGTCTCTGCATCAGACCCTGGGTATCTGGGCTCACTCTTGTATCACATGGCGCTCCCGTTGATTACACTTGTAATCATTGGGTTTGGCTCTTGGGCTTATTTGGTGAGAAATTTCTTGGTAGGTGTACTACAAGAGGACTTTATCACTGCAAAAAGGGCTGCGGGAATTGATGAAAAACGCATACTGTATTCGCATGCGCTAAAAAATGCAGCCCCTCCGATTGTTACAATACTTGCACTAAGCCTATCTGGTTCTCTTGGTGGCGCAATAATTACAGAGGCAGTCTTTGACTGGCCTGGCATGGGAAGGTTGTACTTTGAGGCAATAAGCGTTCTTGACTTGCCAGTGATAATTGGTGCAACATATGTCTTGACTGCATTCTTTCTTGTCAGTGTATTTGTAGCTGATGTCTTGTATGGATACTTTGATCCAAGGGTGCGAAGACAATGAGTTTTTCACCACGCGCAATATGGAAAGAATTTTCACACAGCAAGATTGGGATGACTGGAGTTGCAATACTTGTTGTTCTTTTTTCCATGTCTGTTGTTGCATTTGTTGCCATTCCACTTGACAGTTTTAAATCATGGAACGACCCTGCAAGTTGGTTATTGTATCCAAAATCTGCCCAGCCTGCATGGATAAATTATTTCCAGTCTGAAAAAATTCCTGAACACTTGATTTTGTCTCCTGTGATATCATCACAACAACTTGGCACTGTCAATGTTGTTACAAATTCGTTTACAGTAAATTACCAGTACGATGGCTTCCCAAGTGACTTTATCTATCAATATACTGCCAAATACAGCGGTTCACCACTATTGCAAATATCTGTGACAAGACCTGATGGAATGGTTTTACAACTTGTATCAACTTCATTGCCATTTGCAAATAATGATACAACATACAGCAGCATGATATTTTCAACACAAAATGTTATACTAAAAAATATTTCAGACAAAAAATCCAAGTATCTGTTTCCACTTGATGGTGTATCGTCTGAAAAAATTGTCTTTTCACAACTTGATGAAAATGTTATCCTAAAAGGCCAGTATGTGTTTCATGTCAATCTGTATGATGTATCCGGAAAACCTGTCTTGGAACAATCACGGCTAATTCTTGGGGGACAGGTGTATGGAATTATGGGAACTGATGAGCTACGACGCGACCTATCCATTGGACTGCTTTGGGGAACACCACTTGCACTATTCATTGGAATTACAGTATCAATTGGCTCTGTAGTGATTGGCTTGATTTATGGAGTCTATGCTGGCTACAAGGGGCGAGCAACAGATGAGGTGTTGATGCGCTTTAATGACATCATCTATGCCATGCCCGCACTGCCTCTATTGATTATTCTTGCAGTGACCATTGGAAATAGTATATTTTTGATGGTAGGATTCCTAGTGATATTTGGCTGGGTTGGAATAGCAAAGGTGTCAAGAAGCATGGCTATGCAGATAAAAACACTCCAGTATGTCGAGGCAGCACAACTCATGGGACAGAAAAATCACAAGATAATCTTCAAGCATATTTTACCACAGTTGTTGCCATATGCATTTGCAAGCATTGCAATCTCGGTACCAGGTGCCATCACTACAGAGGCCGGTTTGAGTTTTCTTGGCCTTGGCGATCCAACTTTTCCAACATGGGGTCAGATACTCCATGATGCAAGCTCTTACAGTGCAGCAGCTCGTGGTATGTGGTGGTGGATTTTACCTCCTGGAATTATGATTGCAGTTACAGGTCTTGCGTTTGTGTTTATGGGTCACGCAATGGATGGTATCGTAAACCCTAAGCTTCGACAGCGTTAAACTGTCGAATTATTTTGATGGTGTCATCTGATAATCGAATTGTATATGCTGCAGCATTTGGGTCAGTTGACTGGGCCAAAGTCTCTGCAAACTGGGTCTTGTCTTTTCCTCGCTGGTACATTCCGCCTGTTTCTTTTATGCACAATGGAAACTTTTGCAGTTTCAGTCCGCTCTGGAATAAGTGTGCAATGAATTTTTTATAATTTTCAGGCAAGTACCAGTCTGCATTTTTCTCTTCGCATGTCATAATCCATGTATCAATTGTATTTTGGAATAATGCTTTACTCCTTAATTCTTCAAGGGTCATTTTTTTACTTTTAAAAGTCTGCTCGCTTCATCTTAGAGCCACATCTTGGGCACATTCCACCCTTGTATCTATTGTTGCATGCAAGGCAGATGTATCTGACTCCCTGATTCTGTCCGAAAAATCCTCCACCGCCAACACCTGTATCTGAGCCCATTCCGCCCATGCGCTTGATAGACCTGTTTCTTAGAACTAGTGGAAATATTATGAATACTGCAAGTGCAATTGCCACTCCTGAGAATGGAGGCCAGTTAAGGTATGATGCAAGCAACTGGATACCGATGCTAAACGCCAAAGAGCCAAAAAGGAATACAAGATAGGTTTTGTAATTAATCAATGCTAGTGGTTACATCAAAAAGCTTATAAATTTTTGTCAGGATTAATCCGAACTAATCGATGTTTCAAGCAGGTTGCCATCACGATCGTAGGCAAAAATGTCACCGTCTTCATACGGTGATTGTATGATAATCGATACAAAGCCAAAAAAGTTGTGCAAATCGGTAACTGATGGTCTTGCAACACCTGATGGATGTGAATGCACTGTTCCTATGTAACTTGTATCAAGTGGAAGAAAAGAATGTGGAAATCCTGCAAATGTGGGACCCGTGTGGAAAAATGGTGGAATGACCAGTCCGTCTACTAACACCTGTCCTTTTCTTGATTTGCCTTTGAGTATCAATATGCATTCGTTTGGATGATTCATTTTACAATATGACAAAATGCTGTCTCGAATGTCTTTTTTTATCGTTATAGTTCGCTTGAGTTTTTCTTTCTTGAAGAAGATCAACTGGAAACTTGTCTGCATCACGCGCTAATTAATCTTCAATGGTATCTTACTTTAGCGATACCTTGTAGCCTGTCAACTTGGCAACACCTGACTCTAGATGTGAAATATTTTTTGTCAGAGTGTGGTTGCCGTCCTTTACCTCTTCATCTAGTTTCTTTTTGACTCGTTCCATGTTTGTGACATCAGTTTTTGCCTTGTGCAAGTCATGTTCTTTTGATTCTAGTGCTTTGATGTCAAATACTGTAAGATCTTTTTCAAGTGCTGATACTTTTTTTGAATATGCTTCCTTTAATGATATAAATTCATCAAGCTTGGTTATGGTCTCTTGGACCTGTTCAATTGATTTTTCAGAATCCTTGACAGATATGGAACCTGAGATTACTGATTTTTCAACTGCCTCTAGTATGTGTACTATGGAATCCTTGTTGTGCGGGGAGATGACCTCGTATGGATTCGCAAGTAGCTCGTCCATCATCATTCTTACTGGTTTTTCAAACGATGAGATGTAGCTATACCTGCCAAGTGGTCTTGAAATCTTTGAGAACTGGAAATCAATGGTACTTTTTACATCTGTCTTTTCAGATGACATGGAATCAATCTTGTTTTTTATCTCAAGGAATTTTGTATGACCCTCACTTGATTTCATTTCATGAATTTGTTTTTCAAGACTTGCAATGGTATCCTTGAGAGATTTGGTTTCTGACTCTACTTGTGACAATCTTTCAGTTTTTTGTGCTAATTCTATTCTCTGCTCTGTAATTTTTTGACTGAGGTCTGCTATGATTTTACTTTCTGCTCTGAAATGTTCTATTGCATTTATTGATGATTGTAATTGGTTTCTACTTTTTGCAACCTTTGCAATCTCTTCTTTGAGACTGTCTGCATATTTTTTTGCAAAAATGTGGATTATCCTAGAGTTTTGTCCGAGAACATCACCCATTTTTTTTAACATCTGGTTTATTTCCAAATTGAGCAAGACGGCTTGATCATACTTGGTAGCACTTGTCAGTGTAGACCCAGTCTCTTTTTTTATTGTAGATACAATTGCACTCTTGCCTCGTTTTACGATAACACTGAGATTCTTGTCGACATCGTCAAGCTTTAGTCCGTCTGATTCCAAGTGCAAAATTAGACCAAGGATTTTTTTTCTATGTGTTTCTACGTCATCTTTTGTTGTCTTTGCAATATCTACTGCCTCTGTCGTTTGTGGAGCCTCGATCTCCTGTAGTATGCCTGGTATCTCTTCTAATGATATTTCTTTTAGAGTTTCTACTGGTACAGTGGGCTGTTGCTCTTGTGTTTTTTTCTTGCCAAAGCCGAAAACCATTTTCTCTTGATCACTTGATATGATAATTTAAGAACATTAAATATTGTGCAGAACAATGTTCGTGTATCATGAGTGACATACGGCTTGTCATGATAGGCGCAGTTGTGATATTTGCAGGCTTTATAGTTGCAAGTCTGGGAAATGCAGACTATGCCCAGTATGCAGTCCAGCAGCAAAACTTTGATGATTGCTATGATTATTCCACGGGTGTTGCAATGCATGTCAAGTGCTCAGACAAGAGCTATGACCATCTTCTAAACACACTCTTGTCAGTTACCGTTTTGGGTATAGGGGGATTTATCATGTACAAGGGAGTACGTGGCAAATGGGACCATGATGTTAAAGACAGTGAGATGCTTGGTCCAAAGGACCCATGAGATTATTCTTTAATCTATAGTGTACATTCCGTACTTCCGCATGTTTATTTTCTAGATGCGCCATAAGTTGGTCTAATGATTATGGATTATTGCATATTAGAAACTCAAAAAGCATTGTATGGAAAATAAATCATGTCTGTTGAAGAAAAAACTATAAAAGATATGATAATTCTGGGACAGGCTGCACCAGTTGAGATCAAAGGTGGAAGAAAGAGTATCTGTACTGCTGGATGGTCTCCGAATGAAGGTATGGTTAGATTGTACCCTGTACCTACAACTACCAAGGCTCGTATGTGGTCAACAGTACAAGTTCCTGTAATTAGAAATATACAAGATGTACGATATGAAAGCTGGAAAATCCAAGGTTCAAATTCTGAGTGGGATACATTAAATCAAAAAATCATAGATTCGGGGAAGGTAGAAAAGAAATCTGATAAACTTGGAATTTTGGATACTATAATGAAAAGTCACTCATATGGTTGTGTTAATGAATTAAATGAAGAAAAAGGCAGTTTGGGAATAATCAAGCCGACAAATATTGAATGTTATTTTGAAGATAGGAAAAAATTTGAATCTACAACACAAATGACTTTAGATTCAGAGGTCAAATTTGTAACGGCTGAGAATTATCCCAAAGTTCCTATGGTGAAATACACTTGTTCTGATTGTAAAGCAAAAGGAGGATTCCATAAACAACAATTGCTAGCCTGGGAAGCATACGAGTGGATGAGGCAACAACCCTATCAATTAGACCAACTGTGGGAAAATTCACACATGTATGATTCTGATTGGACTAGATATTTCCTAGTTGGAAATCAAGCATATCATTTGAAATCTTTTATGATAATAAGCGTGATACGATTTAAAACGGTTTAAGATAACATCATTGGTGAATCTTTAATCTCATTCATTATCAATGAATTTACTAAATATCTGTGGCAGAAATCTCCGTCTTTTTCATAGCAAAGTAGTGTTACATTGCTATGTCTTGCAATCTCACTAATTGTTTGAATTGCTTCTAAGCTATCTGTGTTTGAATAAATCTGCGAGTAAAATTGTATCTTAAATTGTTCTTGGTCTACTTTTCCTTCTTTGTAACCCTTCAATAATTCCACACTTGGGGCTAGTGCTCTAACCCATTCATCAAAATGGTCTTTACGTACACCTCTTGGGTAAAATCTTGTAATTAAAACACGTGTGCCATCGGAATCTTCCTTTGGTTTGTAAATTGATTTGGTCTTAATCATATTTTTTCCCTTTTTGACATTGATAATAAATGTACATCATGTCTATTTGTAAAGGGCTCGATCAAAAGAGAAAGATCGAGAAAAATTGACACTTTACAGAATGTATAGATCATGACTACGGGAGTTTACAATTTTACTTTATCGCCTGGACTTGGACAAGATATTGTATGGCGTTCTGGAATTCATCTTCTGAAATCAATCCTTGAGATTGGAGCTTGGCAGTGCCCTTGACCCAACTTGGAATTGTTGTATAGTTTGCAGCAGATGGAACAATTGATTTTACCGTTCCAAGAAACATTGAACTTGATATCTTGTCTTGTGACCACTGGAATACACTTGCTGCCCATGGGGCTTGGGGCTTGAACATGTCTGACATGCTATCAAGTGTTGTGATTCTGTATCCATTATTTCGTATGGTATCGATTAACGATTGAAGATCTTGGATCTTTTCCATGTCTGGAACATTTGTCTTGGCTGATGCATTGCCTTGAGCATAATCTTGGAAATTGAGTATGACAACTGCATAACCGTTTGTCCTGACTGCATCACTTACACTTGATAATATTTTATCGTTTAACATGCTCTGGTTTGTATCTTGAGCAAGAACTCCTGCAAATACATTTGCTGGATAATTGTGGATTGTACCCAAGTCTTGTGGAATCTTGAGTGCTGGACTGCCACTGATGATTCCTATGTTATCTGATGACATTGCATAAAGTGTATCGTTGTTAGTTTTTTCATATGGTGGCATGAATACAGTTGGTGTTACACCAAGTAAACTGGACATTTTTGTTTTTGATTGTTCAAGCAAGCTTGACTGTTGATCTTTTGTAAATGTTGTAAAGTCTTCAAAACTCCATCCGTTTATTGCAACATCGATGTTTCCATCAGATATTTTTGATTTTAGATAATCTACTAGCTTGGAATCATTTCCAAATACTTTGCCAACTATACCAACTGTAATTCCTGCATCCTTGTTGTCAAAGCTGTCAATTATCTTGGTTTGTACATCATCAAGCCAGTAATCTTGCACGTTGTCTAGTCTAAATGCTACACAGTTGCAGTTTGGAATTGGTTGGGGTGGTGGAACTAGAGTTCCTGTGGGTGAACTGGCAGGTTGGCTTGTGGGTGTAACAGTTGTGGTTCCAGTGGTGTTTTGGCTTTGCATTGCCTGGAAAATGGTATTTGTCCCATCTTCTGTCACATCTGCACTAGCCCACGTTGAATTGTCGCCTGTCTTTGTGACCTTTAAAGTGTAATCGCCAACTTTGAGATTCGAAAAAGTTGCTACTCCTCTTGATGTCACAGGAGAATTTGATACCATGTTACCATTACTGTCAAAGAGACCTACTGAAAATTTCCCATCAGTTGTAGATACTGGATGGGATTGGGAATTGAGGACATTTACTGTTACAAGTGAATTAACTATTGGAGGCCAATTTGATGTGACCTTGATCTCTTGGGAGATTCCTGGTCTGAGATATATCGGTGAAGCTGAATAGACCAAGTGATTTCCAATGTGGATATCAACAATATAGTGGTCACCTGTTGATGTTGTAGGCTCTATCCAAAAACGCAACGAGTTTCCATCTACATTTGTTATGCTATGACCCCATGTCTTGTTGTCTGAAGCTGCTCTGACGTATACTGTAGCATTTGTAATTGGTGTTACACCATCATTGTAGAATGCATTGATTCGCATTCCACCCGGAAGTGGTAGATTCACTGTAACATCTTGTTGTGGTTGTTCCAAGTCTGTATATGCAACACTAGAGTACATGCTGTTTGCATATGCTACTATCTTGTACTGGTGACCTATTGGAAGAGATACTATGTTGAATGGATTTCCTGTAAGTGATTCAATTACTTTGTAAGGTGTTTGACTAGAGTCTTGGTATATTGTAAGTGAGACTGGCCAATAGTCTGCAGTGTCTCCATTGGTGTAGACAAGTGTGACTGCAATGGAACCAGTTGTATCTGCAAATGATGGTATTGGAATTAAAAAGAGCAATGACATCGTTGAGAAAAATATGACAAGTTTTACTTGTACAGGTCTTGGTATGCCCAAATGTATCTTACCTGATGCATGCTAGAATTTGCTTGTTATTAAAAGTCCATGTGGAAAAATCCAACAAATTGTGTAATGTGTACTTGGTTCTATTACGCATGAAAATGGGGGTTTATGGGCACAAAATCTGGGATTTGAATGTGATTTTTACCCATATGTTTTTCCACATGTGCTACATCTCCAATGATTCGAAGATATGTCCCACTTGTGCTCATGATGTGTTTTTTGCTTGTTTTCAATATTGGGGGAGTGAGTGGCAGATGAATGATGAACCGGCTTTTCTCTTGCAGGAGAATCAGACGAGATCATTTTTTCGTTCTGCCACTTCATGGTATACAATTAGTGAACTTTGTATATTATATTTGAGGGGCAACTCTCAAAATGAAAATTTATCATATATCACATGAATATGATTTCAGTTCTAGAGATGCACTAGAGATCTTTTTAATTTTCAATCAAGTTTATTTTTTTTATAAATTTTGGATACAATGTATTTTAATTTTTACTGACTGTAATTTATGCAAGTGCGTGTTCAAAATTTACTAGAGATACAAGAAATTGTCCAGTCTCTTGTGTTGCTTCAATGATGCAGAAGCAATCTGTGTGTAAATTGTAGATGGTCAATGAACCACATTCCATGCAAATTTGTTGTGTTGCTCTTCTACATTCTGCACACAAGGAACATCTTTTTAGCATTCCACCACATTTTCTGCATGATTCGTCTGGCATGTATCATAATTGGTATTATGATATATTACAATTAAGGTGCAGTAGACAAACTGTAAAGTAAAAATTATATCATAATCTTTCCATGATGTGATCTTCAGTTAGATTGTTGCATTACAGTGTGTTTGGTAAAATAATTTTTATTTTCTGACAATTGCTAAAAAGAACATTGCCATGATGGCTAGCTGTACAACACCTGCTATTGCAAATACGATATCATCAGACATGATATCTGTCAAACCTTGGTCTACAAAATTAATCGTATGTTGTACTGCAAACAAGGAAAATGCAATGATTACATAAATCATTTTTCTGTAGCGAGTCATTTTGTAGGCCCTGATGGTTATCGCTAGCAGCACTATTGCAGATATCACAATTAGCAGCTGTGAGACGATAAACACCATGCTTGTGATGTGACTGAATACGAATTCTGTCATTGTGGTCTGGTCTCCATAGGTGAGGATGCTATGAATAATTCGGCCATTCTACTACTCCATGTATTCCATATTGATGAATGATAGTTTTTCAAGATGTTTACAATGTTGTTTGCATTACCGTTAAGGGAATATCTCTTGAATTTTCCGTCTCTTTGTTCTTGGATGATGCCAAATTCTACGAGTCTTGTGATGTGCCAGTTGGCAGTAGCAGGTGAAATCTTGATGCTGTTTACAATATCAGTTTGAGTGGGATTCTTTTTTTCTATGACAAGCAAAAGTATGTCTCTTGCAGTATCTTGATTTAGAATTTTCATGATATTTTTTTCCATGTTTCCAAAAGAGCCGACTGGAAAATAGAATCTCTGAAAACTATCTTTTTCAGAAACTATCTTTCCCATTTTTTCTAATAATTCCAAATGATACTGGGTGGTTCCCATTGACAAGTTGAGATCCTTTAGAATCCACCTGAGATGGCTACCGGGATGTTCTTGTATGAATTGTAGTATCCTCTGAGTGTTCTCATTTAGTTCCTCTCCAGCCATACAATTGAATTTCTCCGAACATGAGATAAAGGCATTTTGAAACATTATTAGTGAATATTGTGCTTGGAAGATGAAATTTTGCATTTTTTCACCAGTGCGATCAAATGGTGAGACCACGGGACATGTTACCACCAATGTTTTGAAATTTGGTAATCTGATTTGTAGATAAAAGATTAGAAATTTAGTGGATGAAATTTTGTTTTCTGTAATTTGATTGCTGGAATAATTCATCCGTATGTAAAAATCTCGTGATTTGTGATATAATGCTTGTAGTGCAAGTTCCTAAATGATCCAAAGTTTTTTCTCAAGAACACGAAGAGTGGATGATCCTTTTTTTCGGATCTTTTGCCACTTGCATCAATTTTCTTATTAATAAAATACACGACATACTTGCAATGACTGTATCTGTTCAAGTGGGTGGAAAACCATTGGCAAAAACAATCGAGTCGTCATTACAGGTTGACTCTAGAATCAATAGGGCAAAGACTCTGGCTAGGCCAAGTACGAGGACACCGTCTGAGTATAGAGATGCCATTTACATGAAAAAGGACATTTTATTGAGACTGTCAGAGCATGGGGAACTAAACCAGTCTACTCTCTTGGGCTACTGTGGACTCAATCTCACAAAACACAAGGTGCTTTTTGACAGCCTTGAGAGAAAGGGTTTCATAAAAAAGACCGAAATTCCATGGGGAAGTAAAAAGATGATAAGATATTCCATAACTAGCAAGGGGGCAGAACTTTTTAAAATAATTCTCGAACCCTATGAGGAAATGTTTCCAAGAAAGCAAAGACATGATGCTTCCATTCCAGATGTTAGTCGGGATTGATGATACCATGATAAATAAATTGATGATTAATTCTTGTAATAAAATTAACTTGGAGATACAAAAAAAGTTCAAGGAAATAATTTTATTAATTGAAAAAGCAGAATTGATTGATTCCAAATTGTCGACACATAATACGGAGAATATTTTAAATGATCTTGCTTTTCAATTAAATGATGTTATCGACAGGACTGAATTAAAGTAGATTTTTACAGCGTTTGTTGTTTTGTAAATTACATTTGATTTTCGTTGTGCATGTTGATGATTTTTTTATTTGGTAAACATTGTTAGTTAACATTGTGGCACAATTGCTTATAATCACTCTCACACATTGAGAATGATGAAATCTACAAAACCCATTACATTTCAGAAATTATTTGTAATGTTATCTATTGTTGTAATCTTTGCTTCTGTTGGATCTGCTGCAACGGCAAACGCACAGACTAGTGGAACATATCCTGGTCAGGGAGGATCTCAAGGCGGCTCGAGTCAAGGCTATCAAGGTAGCCAAGGTCAAGGTTCTCAGGGTCACATGGGGCAACAATTTGCAGGACATGGAAACTTTACAGGTCATCAAGGCGGCACACGTGGTGGCCAAGGTCACATGGGTAACTATACGCGAAGCGGGACTACAAATGGCATGAATTCATTTAACCGTACAAAAACTGGTCATATGCCGGGAACTGGTATGGCGCCACCTGTCAAGCCTGTATCACTAGGTACCAATTCATCTGCATCTAATGCAACTTCAATTCCATCATGGGTAAAGAGCAATGCAAAATTCTGGTCACAAGGACAAGTTGCAGATTCTGATTTTATACAAGGATTGCAATATTTGATACAAAATGGAATGATCAAAGTTCCTGCAACTCAGGTAAACTCTACTGGTTCAGAAGCTATACCAAGTTGGGTAAAAAGTGACGCAAATTATTGGTCTACTGGACAGATATCTGATGCTGACTTTATCAAAAGTGTGCAATATCTGATAAGTACTGGTATCATCAAAGCATGATTTTGATCTCTTGGCACTTGTTTTGGTTGTGTATTGTAAAGCTTTAAGTTGTCTGTTGTATAAATACAACATATGTTGGAAGAATACAACATTAACCAAACTACACTAAAGATACTGGGACTCTATCTTGATGACTATGACCAATCGTTACATGTAAGAGAGATATCTAGAAAAACCAAGATAGATGTAAAAGCAATTCAATTACAGTTACAAAAACTAGAAAAAATTAATGTCCTATCCAGCATCATTAAGGGCCGTAACAAAGATTATCATCTAAATCTGAATAACATGACTACGAAATATTATCTAACCATGGCAGAGATTTTTACCACTATTATTTATCTCAAGAAAAACTTTGTAATAAAAAAATTGATTGAAGAAATTGAGAATAAAATTCATGGCACCATAATTCTGTTTGGTAGCTTTTCCAAAGAGACTAACACAAAAGAGAGCGATGTAGATCTATTCATAATAAGTGATGTAAAGATCAACACTAATTCAATCATTACATCTATTGATGTGATAGGACAAGAAATAAACTTGAAATCTTCAAACAGACAACAATTTCTTGAGGGATTAAGAACTAATGATCCACTCATAGCAGAAGTTATTTCAAATCATATTATTCTCAAGGGTGCAGATGAATTCTCTGATATGATGTGGCATCATCATGGTAGCAGATAAAAAATATCTCAAATGGTGTGCAAAACAAAAGAAAGGTATCAGGCTAGTTAAAGAATCTCCTACTTTGCAAAAAGCATATGTAAAAAAATCTCAAGAAGCTCTGAAATCCATGAAAGTTAATGCCAATGCCAGTATCGATGAATGGGCAGTCTCAGCAAGTTATTATTCGAAATATTTCATCATTTATGCACTATTGTCACGAATAGGGATAAAATGTGAAATACATGATTGTACAATTGCCTTATTCGTCTATCTTTTTGAAAATGATGTTTCTTCACAGCTTTTGGAAGATCTGAGGCAAGCCAAAAAAGATCGAGTCGAGGCACAATATTACACATCAATTACGAAAATTGATGCTACAGAATTGATATCAAAGACTGTGGGATTTGTACTTAAAATAGAGGAAATTCTAGATGGAATTGATTCTACTAGAATATCAAAAATACGCAAAGAGTTCAAGACTGTATTGTGATATCTTGAGAATTAATCGAGTTGCAATCTGAATTGACCGGATTAATTTCTAAATTCCTACTCTATCCGCACTTGTCCACACTACATCCCTTTTTGTCAAGTGCTCAAATATTGCACCAATCAACAAAATGTCTAGTATCTGCTTGAATCCTAGTACAAGAAATATTCCGTATGCAACAAGTTTTGGATCCTCGTTGTCAAGTCGTACTGCAAGTGCTACCTGCATGCATTGGAGTGCAGAAAATATGCCAAACATTGCAAGCACAAACAATCCTCTACCTCCAAAAATTCCTGCGTATATTGCACTGCCTAACGTAATGAAGCTGACAAATGGCATTATACAACTTGAAAATAACATGTATGGAAAGACAAATTTTTGCAATATTCCAAATCGCGGGTTTGTCAATGCGTCCGAGTGTCTTGCAAATACCTGGAGGTTGCCACCATACCATCTCTTTCTCTGCTTGTACAAACTTGTCAAAGATTCTGGAGCCTCTGTATATGCAGTAGCATTTGTGCTTGCTGCAATGATTGATTTTGTCTTGAGAATCTTTAGTGTCACATCAAAATCTTCTACAAGTGTATCCTTGTGATAGCTTCCAATCTCTTCTAGTGTGCTTTTTCTAAATGACCCTAGTGCTCCTGGGACTACGGATATTGCACCAAAGACATCTAGTGCCCTTCTTGCAATTTGTATTCCGGACACATACTCTATTGCCTGACACCATGTGAGCCAGTTCTTTCTGTTTCTTACCTTGACGTTTCCTGCAACTGCTGCAATGTTTGTATCTGATGAAAATACTGTAGCCAAGTGTATCAGGGAATCGCGTCCAATTATGGTATCTGCATCAACTATTACAATTATCTCTCCAGTGGAATAGGCAAGACCAAAGTTTATCGCACTAGCTTTTCCGCCATTTGTCTTTTGTAAAACCTTTGCTTGTTTTTTGTACTTGGACATTATATCAAATGTCTTGTCCTTGCTACCATCGTCTACAAGAATGATCTCCTTGTCAGGATACTTTGTTTCTATCAATGCTTGTATGGTAGTATCAATTACCTTTTCTTCATTGTACGCAGGAACAATGACTGTGATTTTTGGATATGCTGTAATGTTTCCAATTGACATTTCTTTGTGTTTGCTGTATAACGCAAGTGGAATAAACAAGAGTGTACTCCAAAACATTAGTGTCAGGCCCCAAAGCAGTATGGCCTTTGATATTGAATTCTGTGTAAAGTAGGTATCATAGCCTACGGTAACTCCTAGCACAATTGGTGATGCTAGCAAAAAGATGAAAAACGCTGATGGAAAATGTGTCTTGGACGATATCTTTGAAGATGCGGATCTCTGCAGTGTTATAATTTGGATGATAACTACGATAGAGCCCAAGCCTACTGCAATCATTGTAATTGGAGAGAAGACCATGTATGCCATCAGGACTAATAGTCCAAAGATTGCAGAGCTTATGATAATCAGTACGGGATCAAATCTTTTTTGCTGTGACACGCATTTGTTGTTGCGATATCATCCTAATGGGTCTTTTTGTGATTTATGATGTTCTCTTAAAAAGACTAGTAATGTTGTATTCTAAACATGTGGTAACGTTCCATATTCTTAATGCTAATGTCTTAAATATAGGACATGTGTCCTAAATATAGGACATTATGCTGTTACATCGATACCTAGAACAAGTACTTGGAAACAAGGCAAGCATTACCTTGCTGCGTACCATGATAAATTATCAAGGCAAGATCTTTACTATTAGGGGATTGGCCGAAGAAGCCAAAGTTACACCAAATGAGGCTGCACTCACTATTCACGACCTTGAAAAATTTGGTATTGTGAAAATTCAACCTGTAGGAAGGGCATATCAATTGGATCTAAACAAGAAAAGCTACATTCTTGATAAAATAATAGGACCCATAATCAAGCACGAAAAAAACACCTTTTCTGAACTGCTTGATCTTTTAAAGAAACACCTTGATACAAAAAAAATTCTCGCTGCAGCAATTTTTGGAAGTGCTGCAAAGGGTCAAGAAAAAATAGACAGTGATATCGATCTACTAGTAATCTCAAATGATCGCGATCATGCCATTACACAGATATCTCAAGCAAGCGAACAGGTATTCTCAATATTTCATGGCAGTGTGTCCCCGATAATATTTACTGGAAAAGAATTCAAAACTAAACAAAAGGAGCATCTGATACAATCAATCATTGATAATCATGTTCTAATATGTGGCAAAAGTATTGAAATTTTGTAAATGGCACGTTCAGTGGATCCATCAAAAGCGCCAAATTATCTAGTAAAATCTGAAGAATTACTAAAAACAGCTAATGACTCTTTAAACAATGGTAGGTATAACAGTGCAGTAATAAACGCAGTTCACAGTTCTATAAATGCACTTGATGCATTGACTGCCAAATTCAAAGGCAAACGTGGATCAGATGATCATACCGAAGCGCTTTCACTTGTTAAAGGAATACTTTCATCTCCAGAATATGATGAAATAAAAAAACAGTTTGTATCTCTAATAGATAAAAAGAATACTTCAGAGTATCAACCTGACTTGATGAATCTAAAAGATGCCAATGATGCAATAAAAGGGGCCAAACGAATCCTGGATAAAGTTACGGCAAAACTAAACCCGTAAGTAGAGTTTGACAAGACAAAGAGTGATTGAACTAATTAGATCAAACTCGTCCATCTTGGTTTATTTTTTGTTGGTTCCATCATACGACATAAGTAATGCCCTGTGCAAAATTCTTGTACGCTTGAAGATAATTCTGGCTCTAATTTTCTTGATATCTTTTGGAGTTGCTCATCAAGCATATGGTATCCAAGCTTGCCAGTGTGTTGCATTTAGGATGGATGACATTCAGGATTACTGGCTTGATACAGTGCAGGTTGGGGTGATTAACGAGTTTGAGCACAAGGATACAGACCTTACAGTTGGTATAATTGGAAATTATTTTGGACAGGACCAATCAATTGTGGGTACCGTATCCAGTGCACTAAAGGAGGCAAATCCAAAGATTGTAGTTGCAAACCATGGGTGGAACCATGAGCACTTTAACACTTTTCCGCAAGATGAACAGTCTGCGTTGATACACAATACTAATCAGAAAATTTTAGATACACTTGGCATACTGCCTGATATTTTCATTGCACCATACAATGCAATCAACAATGATACCTTGATATCGCTTTTTGAAAACAAGATGGTTTACCTTAGTACTAATGAGACACAAGACAGGCCGCCTTATCGCCTGACTGGTGCTGCGTTTTTTATATTTCCTGGGACTGCCGAGATTGGGGATATCAACAAGGAAAATACTGCATGGGTGAGTGTGAGCCACAACCAGACATATGCTGAAGTTTTGCGTAGTCTGGTCAAGTATGGTTTTGCAGTTGTGGTACTACATCCACAAGACTTTGCAAACAAACACTCGGGATTTGTGTACGATAATACCATCAACCAGACCCAGATTCATGAGCTTGATTTGTTAATTGATGATATCAAAAACGATGGGTACAAGACTGTAACAATGGATGGCATCCCTGCAAATTCGAATTTTATTACAAAATATCCTTCATGGCTTGACAAAAACTTTGAGATGTATTTTCAGGGAAACATGAGTGATGATGACATGACAAATTCCATTAATTATTTGAAAAATGAAAAAATGATTGTGTCAAGTGGCATTCATGACAAGTATCCTCTACACCAGAATGTCACTGCAACATATTTCTGGGTTGGCGAGCCTGCTGATGCTGACAATCAATACAATGATAATTTATCCAGTGCCTGGGACGATGCTTGGGTGAACCATTATGGTGGAGTTGATGATCCTGGGAATAGAACCCAGTATCTTCCATCTGGATTTATTCCAAAAGAGAATCCGTTTTACTTTGCATTACCATATGATGATTTTTCTGAGAATGGTACGCGAAAAGCTGATTCCTATGGTGCTGTATACTGGTCTGGGACACAATCATGGAATGATTCTGTATCCATGGTGAAGAACAAGTGGATTGAAATTTTCAAAGGTGACAAGACTGTATATGCCCAGTGGGAAGATGCAGGTCCGTTTGTGTATGATGATTCTGGATATGTGTTTGGAAGTGGAAAGCCTGAGAATCAACAGAATAATAATGCTGGGCTTGATGTCTCCCCTGCCGTGAAAGATTACATTGGTTTACAGACTGGGAAGAATTTGGTCAGCTGGAGGTTTGTTGATGATTCTGATGTTCCAGCTGGGCCGTGGAAACAAATTGTTACTACGTCTGAAGTGTATCACTCTCAGCATTAGGTTGAATTTGGCTATTGAATAATCCAATTTCTGCGGAAAAATATGGGATCGAGTCAAAGAAAATAACAAATGGTTGATGGAAAAACTCCTTACGGAATAAATCTGAGTTAAAGTTTGATAAGTCGTATAATGTTATTGAAAATAATCTTAAAACAATAATAATGTCTAAAAACAAAAGTCGGTTGTTATGGGAATCATGTCTAGTCAAAAAGTAACTCTCGAATCTTTAAAGCAGCATCTATGGAAGGCTGCAGATATCCTGCGCGGAAGCCTGGATGCATCAGAATACAGGCAGCCTGTAATGACTATCTTGTTTCTCAAGAGGCTAAACGACAGGTTTGAGGAAAATGTTGAAGACCTCAAAAAGCAAGGCAAGTCAGAAAAGGAGGCAAACCAAGAGTTTCGACACGACTTTTTTGTCCCAAAATCTGCTAGATGGGATGAACTCTCAAAAGTTAGAAGTAAGGTAGGAGAAAAAATTGACGAAATATGTAGAGCAATAGAAAAGGCAAATCCAAAACTTGATGGAGTCTTGACCAACACAAAATATTCTGACCCAAGAAAATACCCTGATGACAAACTTGCTTTACTTGTATCACACTTTAACCAGCCGCGGCTTCGAAACTCTGATCTAGAAAAGGAAGACATCTTTGGTGACGCATACGAGTATCTTCTAGAACAGTTTGCAGACGAGATCAAGAAAAAGGGCGGCGAATTCTTTACACCACGTGAGGTTGTTAAATTACTAGTCAATCTGGTGAAACCAGCAGCAGGGATGAAGATTTGTGACCCTACATGTGGTTCTGGAGGCATGCTGATAATATCTAGAAGATATGTGGAAAAACACAATGGTAATCCGCGAGACCTTGTTTTAGATGGCCAGGAATCAAACTATGGAAACTTGGCCATGTGCAAGATGAACATGGTATTGCATGGAATCTCTGATTTTGATATACAATACGGTGATGCCTTGTCAAATCCCAAGCTTGTTGAAGGTGGCAAGCTAAAACAGTATAATAGAGTGTTGGCTAATTTCCCGTTTTCAATGGACTGGAATAACAAGGGTGCAGAAAAGGATCCATACAATAGGTTTCGATTTGGAATTCCTCCTGAAAAAGACAAGGCTGACTTTGCATTTATCCAGCACATGTTTGCACAGCTAAATGAAAAGGGACAGGCTGCTATAATTTGCTCTCAGGGTGTTCTGTTCAGGGGTGGAGAAGAGTCCAAGATTCGTGAAGGGATGATATCCGAAGATGTTATTGAGGGCATAATTGCCCTTCCTGCGAACTTGTTCTTTGGTACTGGAATTCCTGCATGTATCTTGATATTGAACAGAAACAAGCCTGCAAAAAGAAAGAACAAGATTATTTTCATTTATGGTGCAAAAGACTATCTTGAAGGAAAGAATCGCAACAAGCTTCGAGATTCAGATATTGAAAAAATAGTATCTGCATTTGAGGAATTTCAAGACATTGATAGATTCTGTCATGTTGCAGAGCATGATGAATTACAAGAAAATGAATTCAACCTTAATGTTCCAAGATATGTAGACATTTCAGAACCTGAAAAGAAAATTGACATTCAGGATACGGTTAATGAATTAAAGAAACTAGAGAAAGAAAAAGAAGAGATCGAAGAAAAAGTAAAAAAAGATTTGAAAGAATTGGGAATCAAGGTTTAGGATAATGCAAGTTCAAAAACCGAAACAAGGTTACAAAATTGTAAAAACTAATTTTAGAAAATACCTTGAGATTCCATCTGATTGGAATGTAGACAAAGTGAAAAAACACGTTGAAATTTTAGTGGGATATTCATTTCCTAGTTCTGAATATTCTGATAATCCTGATGATATCAAACTTGTACGAGGGGATAATGTAACAGAAGGTCGAATTCGTTGGGAAGATAAAACAAGATTTTGGAAAAATAGTTCTGGATTAGAAAAATATCTTCTATATGAAAATGATTTTGTCATTAGTATGGATGGATCAAAAGTTGGAAAAAATTATGCCTATATTACAAGGAATGATGTACCATCTCTATTGTTACAGAGAGTTGCACGGTTGAGAACAAAAGAGACTTTAACTCAACAATATCTTGGATATATTTTTGGTAGCCCAGATTTTATTGATTATGTTAACTCCGTAAAGACAAATGCTGCAATTCCGCATATTAGTCAGAAACAAATTGAAAATTTTGAATTTATTTTACTTCCTAAACATGAACAACAAAAAATTGCTTCAATTCTCTCAAACATTGATTATCTTATACAACAAACGCAAAAGGAAATAGAACAAACTCAAAGGCTCAAGAAAGGTTTGATGCAGAAATTACTTACAAAAGGAATTGGACATACTACATTCAAGAAAACAAAGTTAGGAGAAATTCCTGAGGAGTGGAAAATCGTGTTATTAGAAAACTGTATACATCCTAACAATCCTATCACATACGGAATAGTTCAAGCTGGACCACATATTGAAAATGGCATTCCTTACATTAGAACTGGCGATATGAAAAATGATCGATTATCAAAGATTGGAATGTTATGTACCTCCAAAGAAATTGTATCAAAATACAAACGTTCGGAAGTAAAAACAGGCGAACTGGTTTTTGCGATTAGAGCCACAGTTGGTAAAGTCTTGGAAGTTCCACTCGAATTAGATGGCGCCAATTTAACCCAAGGAACAGCTCGAATTTCTCCTAATGCTGAATTCAATAATCGTTATTTGTTAAATGTTTTAAGAAGTGTTTATGTACAAAAACAAATACGTGAAGTAATCAAAGGAACAACATTTGCAGAAATTACTCTTCACAATCTGCGCAAGATAAAAATTCTAAAACCGTCATTAACAGAACAAAAAAAAATTGCGGGAATTTTTAATAATGTAGATTTAATCCTAGAAAAACTAATAAAGAAAAAATCTGAATTTGAAATTCTCAAAAAAGGATTAATGCAAAAACTTCTCACTGGACAGATCAGGGTGAAGATTTGAGCTTCAAGGTAGGAACAGGTGATGAGGTAACAGAATCTGAGCTTCCAGCGCTAGAACAGCTAGTTGCTATGGGATATACATACAAGAGCCGGGCTGACCTTAACAAGGAGAGACAAGACTATCGACAGGTCTTACTCTACAAAAGAATTGAAGAGGCGATAAGGCGCCTAAATCCTGAACTTGACGAGGACGGTATTCATGATGCATTGGGTCAAATCCATGAGGATTCCTATCCATATTCACTTCCTACAGTAGATACAAACGAAAAGGTTCGTGCAAAACTGGTAGAACTGTCAAAATCAAGCGGGCTTGAACCCATAGTTGTAACGCAAAACTTTGGAAGTGGTCCAGAACAAAAGACAGTAAAAATAATCGACTTTGCAAATCCAGAAAACAATGACTTTCTAGTAACAAACCAGTTTCGGCTTGAAGGCTACAAGGATCCAATACTTCCTGATATTGTGGTATTTGTAAATGGAATTCCTCTTGTTGTAATAGAATGCAAGTCTCCTGCAATACCTGACCCAATAGGTGAAGCAGTAGAAAGAAAAAATTTTAAGCATTATCAGACTCCCGGTCTTGGCTATGAAAAATTATTTTTCTACAACCACTGTTTGATTGCAACATGTGGAATTTTAGCAAGACACGGTACACTGGAATCAGATGTAAACCAATTTGCAAGATGGGCAGACCCTTATCCAATGACAAAAGAAGATGTCAAGAAATTAAATGGCAAAGCAAGAGAACAAGAGATCCTAATTGCAGGAATGTTATCAAAAAGAAATCTTTTGGATCAGCTACAACATTTTGTCATATATGACATACAAAGTAACAAAAAGATAAAAAAAATTGCCAAGCACCAACAATACCGAGTTGTTACAAAATCAGTCTCTCGATTACATCTTGAAGAAGAGATTGCAGATAAGGGTGGAGTTGTCTGGCATACACAAGGTTCTGGAAAATCATACTCCATGTTGTGGCTTGCAACTCAGCTAATGTACAAGTTTGGAAATCCTCCGATTCTGATAGTAACTGACAGAAAACAACTAGACAAGCAAATCCATGATACCTTCAAGACTGCTGGATTTCCTGACCCAATTCGGGCAAAGAATGGAAAGCACCTTGCAGAACTACTCTCAAATCCGCGGGGAAAAACAATCATGACAATCATTGACAAGTTTTCAACAGACACTCCAGTTCATACAAAAGAAAAAGTCATTGTACTAGTAGATGAGGCACATAGAGGTCAGTTCAAGTTCAATGCAACCCAGATGAGGACATCGATGCCTAATGCAGTATTTTTTGCCTTTACGGGCACTCCTATTGATAAAAAAGAAAAGAGTGACTATCGTGTATTTGGTCCTTTAATTGACAAGTATGGATTCAAAGAATCCCAAGAAGATGGTGCAACACTGCCAATCATGTACAAGGGAAGATTGCCTGAACTCTTTGTAGAAGGGGGTGATACTATTGATGAGATCTTTGAACGAGTCTTCTCGGATCTTGACTCTGACATGAAAACAAGACTCAAGAAACAATATGTGACCAAGGGAAAGATTGCTGAAGCCCCGTCCAGAATCAAGCGCATCGCACTTGACTTGGTAAATCATTATCGTAATCATGTGGAACTTGACGGATACAAGGCAATGCTTGTTGCTACATCCAGGGAAGCTGCAGTGTTGTACAAACAAGAGCTTGACTTTCTTGGTGCGCCGCCATCTAAAATCATCATGACATCAAGTCTTGGAGAAACAGGAAAAGATGGTAAGAGTTGGGATCCGTATTACCTATCTCCAGAACAGAGAGATCAAGAAACAGAAAAATTCAAGGATCCAAAAGATCCAACAAAAATACTGATCGTTGTTGATATGCTACTTGTAGGGTATGACGCTCCAATAGTTCAGGTAATGTATCTTGACCATGGCCTACGAGAACACAGTCTTCTTCAAGCCATTGCACGAGTCAACAGACCTTACAAAGAGACAAAGACTATTGGTCTGATAATTGACTATTCTGGTATCACAAAGGAGCTACATGATGCACTAGAGATGTTTGAAGAACAAGACATTGATGGCGCATTAGAACCTATGGATGGAATCATTGCAGATCTAAAAATAAGACATGCAAATACAATGTCATACTTTACAGCAACAAACAGAAAAGATACAGAGCAAATCATTGAAAAGTTTGAGCCAATAGACCTGCGTGACAAGTTTGATTATGATTTCAAAATGTTTTCAAAGGCATTGGATGCCGTAATGCCCTCAAAAGAATCAGACCCATACATTGATGATTTCAAATTTTTATCTGAAGTACGACAGAAAATTCGTACATATTACGAGGGAATCAAGCCAAGCACAAGGCCATATGCAGGAAAGATCCAGAAATTAATCGATGATCACATCCGTTCCCTCAATGTCTCAGAACTTGTAAATCCAATGGAGATAACATACGAGAACTTTCTTGCTTTTGTCAAGGGCAAGTTCAAAAGTGACAAGGCAAAGGCTGCTCTTATCAAAAACAAGGCAATTCAGGTTATAGAAGAGTTCAAGTCCAACAATCCTATCTACTATGAAAAACTACGTGAAAGACTGGAAAAACTAATCCATGAAGAGGAAGAACGCAGAAGAAAGAATGCACTATACTTTACTGCATCTGCAAGATATGAAGAAATTTACGATGAGGCAATTCATGAGGAAGAGGAACGAAAGAAGGTCTTTGGGGATTACCAAGCGGCACCATTTGAGTTCTCATTGTATAGTGAACTGTATGAAATCAGTAAAAAAAGAGATGAATCCATCAAACTTACAAAAGATGTTTTTGCAAAGATATTTCCAGAAACAAAAATTGTTGATTGGAAAAACAAAGCAAGTTCTGAGAGAAAACTAAAGGAGATGATTTATGACGAATTGAGCAAAAATGGATTCTCCGAGGATGATATCATGCCAATGACTGACAAGATAATTACACTTGCAAAAAATAGGATATGAATGGAAAGATTCGTTATGGCAACAGTGTAATACGATATGATGTCATCAAGAGTGCGAGAAGAAAGACCTCAGAGATCATAATTGACAAGAAATGTGTCATAATAAGAACACCAAAAAGCAAATCCATGTCAGAGATACAAAAAATTGTTAAAGAAAAAGCACAATGGATATTCAAAAAACAGTTAGAGTTTAAAAGTAGACAGGTTCCCATACAAAAGACAAAGAAATATACAAAAAAATTCCTTCTTGATAGAGTTTCATTTTATTCTAAAAAAGTAGGAGTTGTTCCAAAGAAGGTAATCATCAAAAATATGAATACAAGATGGGGAAGCGCATCAAAAAATAATGTAATTAACCTGAATGAATATCTTCTAAAGGCTCCACAAGGTGCAATAGATTATGTGATACTGCATGAGATTTGTCATTTAAAGATTAGAAACCACTCTAGTCATTTCTGGACGCTAGTGAAGAAATTCATGCCTAATTACATTGAAAATAAAAAATGGCTTGAAGTGAATAGTGCTAAAATTGTTGAGTAAGAGTATTTTTTAATAACGTTTTTTGTTACTCTGATGTCTCTTTTTCATCACAGAGATCCCAATAGTCGCAATATCTACATGCCTTGTAGCTGGGTGTTGCTTCAAATTTTTCATCAAGTATGTTGTTGACATATCCTACAATGTCAGATTTTACCTTCTCTACCTGAGCAGAATCTATCTCATATGGAATAATTTTCTCTTCTCGTATGTAGAAAAGAGATGCTTTTTTTGGCAATTTCCCATAAACCTTCTCTACTCCCATTGCATAGATATTCATCTGCGGATCTTCTCTGATCGAAGTTTTATTTTTGTAAACTGCGCCAGTCTTAAAATCTACTACTTCGTATTCACCATCCGGTCTCTTCTCTACTCTGTCAATTTTACCATTAAATTTAATTCCATTAATCATAATTGAAAATTCTTTTTCAACATCTATTGGCTTGTTTGGATTCTCTTCAGACCATTTCAAATATGTCTTGACCATTTCTTTTGCTTTATTCTTTCCTTGATTTTCTTGTGTCTCAAACTCAAATGCATTTGGATTCCATTCTTTTGAAAATATGTCAAATGCAAGTTTTTCAGTTGGCTCTGTTCCATCTTTTTGTAAATCTGTAAGATGCTCCGCTACTGCATGAACTGCAGTTCCGATATCAAAGAAAGTCTTTGGAGGTTGTGGAACATTCCAAATGTGCGCAAACTTGAACTTTAATGGACATTCCAGATAAGTCCCAACCTTTGTTGCATTAAGTGAGAAAATGTCTTTGTTAATTAATGGAACTTTTTCGCCTACTAGTTCTTTATCCAAGTTAGTATCGTTATTTTGTACTTTGAGAATGTCTGTTGGATCAAAGTCTCTTGTAGTATTTTTTTCTTCAAAATGTTTTATCTTGGCAAGCTCGACTATTCTCTGAACTGCAGTCTTTAGATTCATGGAATTAAGTGATCTTATTGCCTCATTTTGTAATCTTTGTTTTATTGCCTCAATTTTTTCTTCTTCTTGTAGTATGACTTCACCAGTTGTCCCTTCAAACTCTGCAAAATCAACCACGGGATTACTTTCAAATTCTATTTCATCTAGGAATTTAGAGTGCTTGGTCTCACGTACATTTTGACCATATCTCTTTGAATATGTGATAAATAGGCAATTTTGAGCACGAGTCATGGCTACATAAAACAGTCTTCTCTCTTCTTGCTCGTAAAGTAGTTTTTCATCTTCTTGTGTGTTCACTCTATCTGTCAAGTCATTTGGAACATAGAATGTCTTTGACTCGTATCTTAATGGAAGTCTGTTTGTTGCAACATCTACTATGAACACGACAGGAAATTCCTTTCCTTTACTTTGATGTATTGTAGATACTTGGATGGAGTTTTCTACTTCGCCACCTTCTTGTAGTTCTAGATCAAACTGACCCATTAATTTCAAATATTTTAAAAAATCATCTAGTGTTCCTTGAGGATTTAATGATTCATACTCTAATGATATTTGGTACAATTCTTTGAGTAACATTTGATTTTTTTTATTCTCAAGTGTATTTGACAATAAAGTACTCTTGTATAGATCAGAGACTGACATCATGATTTTGTATATTATGTCAGATACAGCCAGTTTACTTTCCAATTTGATTATCTTTTCAATCTGTTCTGCAAGCTCTAATACCTCATTTTTTTGAGTAATGTCTAATTCATGGCAATTTTTGAGACTTTCTAAAACAAAATCCATGTCGGTCTCGTCATTACGTGCTTTACGTAGTGCCGCATGGTTTATTCTTCCGATATTTTGCTCAGTGATTCCATGATTTTTCATCAATCTTGTAATTTCAATTCCTGAAGTTGTTGGACAATTTGCAATCTTCAGATACGCCATTAAATCTCGAATAATTGGAGATGAAAAGATATTCATTTCTCCAACAAATGTTGCGTTTAGCCCATGAGCCTTCAATGCTTTTGCAAACTTTCTTCCTTCAAGTTTACGTCTTGATAAAATAACAAAATCTTTCAGTCTGAGAAGTTCCTTGGAACCATCTCTTCGGTCAATTGACTTGCCTATGAGGTCAGTTATTGTTTTGATTACAAATTCTACCTCAGCTGACTCATGGGCACAGGCACGAATTACAATTTTTTCCTTTTCCTTGTGCTCAGAATAGAGTTTCTTTGTTTCTCTTTGGGGAACTTTATCTAATAATTGACTTGCAAGTTTTACTATATTTTCTGAACTTCTGTAATTGCGATTTAATACAACTTTTTTTCTATTAGGGTAATGCTCTGAAAAATCGGTAAAATTTGTAAGATATGCTCCTTGAAATCGATAGATGCTTTGGTCATCATCTCCCACAACCGTAACGTTTCCGTCTTTTGCAATCTGTTTCACAAGTTCTAATTGTGCATAATTGTTATCTTGAAACTCATCTACTAGTACATGCTTGTATCTTTTTTGATATTTTGTAAGAACATTTTGTTTTCTTTTAAAAAGTTCGGTTGTCTGAAATATCATGTCTGCAAAATCAATAACTGCTTTTTCTCGTTGAAATTCTTGATACTTGTAATATACTTTGTTTAGATCATTTAATTTTAAAATAAAATCTTTATCGTCATCTGAGATATTGCTTGCAAGTTTAGAATCAATATATTTTTGCAATTTATCTGGAAAGATAAGATCATCTTTGAATGTCTTTATTCCATCAATTATTGATTCAATTAATTCAACTGCATTGTTTCCAATCTCCAAGTGTTCAAACGCAAAGTTGTCTATGTTCTTTAATCCCCACACAAGTTGTGTAGATCTTGATGCTACACCTGACGACATACCAATTCCTGAATCCAAGATGTTATCCTCGAGTACCTGTTTTGCAAACGAGTGAAAAGTACTAATGTCCATATCTGTAATATCTGTCAACTTTTCTAATCGTTGTTTCATCTCCTCTGCTGCCTTTTCAGAAAATGTGAGACATAGTATTTCAGATGGTTTTAGACCATTTTTGAGTAAATACAAAACTCGTTGAATTATGACGCTTGTTTTTCCACTTCCAGGACCTGCAATTACTAGAAGCGGACTACCTGTATGTGTGATGGCCTCGGTCTGCTCTAAGTTTAGGCTAATTGACATACCCATCCTAGTTTTCTAATTATAAAAAAGAACCGCTCAGTGAAATTATGGGCCTTGTTTATCTACTAGTGTGATAATTAGAAATAACATTCCATGGTAGACTTGTTAAAACTAATGGAACGGGAATTGTCTTCACAATCGGATTCTGAAGAACTTATCACTATTACTCAAAATATTTTTCATTGGTATGATGAAGGAGGTCCCTCAATAATCAAGGATAATTTATTAAAATATTTGAAAGAGGCCAATTCAACAGTTTCTAAAAATATTAAAGGAATAACACCAGAGGTCAAAAAATCAAAGAAAAAAATAAAGAAGAGGAAAAAATAGATAATGTCTAAAACAATTCTAGGAAAGAAATACACGGTAGAATCAGTTGTGATAGAATCTTTTAGAGGATACAATAAACAACATTCCTTTACTTTCAATGATTCTATGACTATATTCTATGGAAAAAATGGACAAGGAAAAAGCAGTACACTCTATGCTATTGAATGGTGTCTCTTTGGAAAGATAGAGTTTCTTTCTTCAGACGGTAAAGCCAGAGATGAAGTGATCAATCAATTCAATCCCGAGGGAATTGCAAGTGTCAAGATGATATTGAAGAATGACAAAGATGAAATAAAACTAGAAAGAACCAAGGAGAAAGGTAAATCTTCCACAGACTTTGTCATCAAGACCAAAGATGCTCAATTTGAAGGAGATGAGGCAGAAGAAGAATTATTCAAAATTTCTGGAATGACAATAGATGATTTCATAAGATCTGTTTATCTACACCAAGAGGCAATCAGAGCGCTACTCACTGAAGAAAAGAAAACTCGAGATGAAGCATTGGACAGACTGTTTGGACTTGAAAAAATCAGAAACATTGTGAACGCAATTCCCATTAGAGATATTAAAGATACCATAAAAGAACTTCAAAAGAAAAAAGACTCTTTTGGTCAACGTATTACAGGGGCCATACAACTTTGTAATATGGACATAGAGAAATTCAAAAAGAAGGCTCTTGATGGTGGTCTATCTGAAAACGATTTGAACCAAGAATATGCATCAAAAAATGCAAAGTCAATTATACATGAGATTCATGCATTATCACAAGATTGCTCCCTCCAGAAAGTCGAAATAGATCAACCATCTTCATTATTGGATTTTAGTACTTTTGAATCCAATATAAAAAAAGCGCTAAAAGATATACAACAAGGTAACGTCGATCTCAATAGGATATCCGAATTAAACTCAAAGAAACGTGCACTTTTGGATTTGGTGGATGAGGTAAAAGGTTATGAAACCCCAATAGCAGAATTAAATGCTCAAATCAAGACCATTGTTGACAAAGAAGGAGATCTGGAACAAATTAATGACAATTTTAGAATAATTGAAAATGAATTGAAAGAAAAAAATAAAGAAAGAGATTCTTTAGACATAAATTCAAAATTAATTGAAGATGCATTACAATCTCTTCGAATACTCACAAAACCATTCTGTCCAGTATGTGATAATAGTATGGATGTACAAAAAACGATTGAAAAGTTAGAAAAACAATCAGAAAATATTGTTGGAAATCAGATAAAAAAAATAGATGATAAAATATCAGAATTAAAAACCCGTAAGGAAATGCTGTCGGATTTACAATCAGAAATGGTTAGATGCTCTGAGCAACTTGAAAAAGAAAACAGATTAGAAGCTGAAGCATTATCAAAACTGGTTGACAAACTTGGTATTACAAAACAAGATAAATCAAATATTCATTTAGTTGCAGAAAAACAGATCCAAAACAATGGTGATGAAATCTCAAAACTTGAGAAAAGTGCACAGGATCAATCTAACAGAGTAGAAAAGGTTCGAGAATCATTGGACTTAGTTTGTAAAGTCATAGACATACTCAATAAAGAAACAGAATTGGGTGGTCTTAAAAATCTGAATCCAGAAGATTCCAAGGAGGTAGAGAACATAGAAAAAATCATTGCTGGGCTTTATAATTTCGAAGACAAGTTAACCAAAATTATTACTGTATCAGGAAAAGTCCAAAGTGAACTTGCATCGCAGATGATAATGGAATCACAAAAAGATATTGAAGATTATTACACAAAGCTCTGCATGCATCAACATTATGACAAACTGAAGATAGATGTTGAACCTAACGAACGCGGAGGGCAAGTAAAAAATGCCTACACCATAAGGGCAATGAATGTGAAAGACCGTAATGAAACACAAGTTGTTACAAGATTTAGCACCGGACAAATGAACTGTGTTGCCCTATCGGTATTCTTTGCACTGACTAAATCACTACCGGTAAAACTAGGATTTCTACTACTTGACGATCCATCACAGAATCTCGACAGTGAACATAAAGATGCACTTGTGAATCTACTTGGTTTGATTTCCAAGGATCGACAAATCTTCATCTCCACACAGGACGAAGAATTTAAGAAAATCCTACAATCAAAACACCGTGATATTAAATTCCATGAGTTTGTAGGATGGGACATATCAGGACCCAAATTCAATTAGAGGCCTGAATACATGGAGAATAATTATACAAAATACAAAACGTATGCAGAACTGAAAAACCTTGCTAACATACACAACGCGAGTGATTTCGGGAGAGTCAATCAATCTCTACTCTCAATCGCTTTTCAGAAATCTGGATTTTTTGTATCTCATTTTCAAGGCACAGGTAGACCAGACTTTGTTGCAGATATTGACGGAGAAAGCTATGCGATTGAGGTAAAAGCACCTGTCTCGGAGAAGGTGTCCTTGACAAGAGAAGATATTGCAGGAGTCGAGATGAAGGGTCATAGACCGGTTATTGCCATACTCACATATCCATCGCCTGAATCAAGATGGTTATTCATAGAGACTAACAAGTTATCACCAAAAGTGTACCAAAAAAATGAAATTGAGAGGTTTTCAATACTGGACTTGGAAAATCAGATTTCTCCAAGTTTTCTTTCTGCGATTGTAGAAAACAAAGAAAAGGCAATGATTGGGGCAGCAGCATTACAATCATTAGTTGAAAGTAAATCCAAATGAATTTATGAAAAATGTATGGGGAAAATGGGAAGAACTATGGAACAAGTTCTCAAAACTAAGGAAAGACATCATAAAAGAAAGCGATCCAATTACTAGATGTATTGTTCAAAATAATCATGATCAATTTTCTTTATTCGTACACTGTTAATTTCAGAAACGCCCACATCGTATTCTTCCATCAATCTGGTCAATTCTTTACCGTTTATCAGAATGATTGTACTGTCTTTTAATTTCATAATGAACTCTTTCCCATCTGCTGTAAAATCCGATGTTGTAATGAAGATGCCCTTCTTACTCTTTGTTGCCTGTAAAGAACCTGCAAAATCTCTTACTTCTTTTGAGGCTACTATATTCTGCCAACGTTTTGCTTGTAGGTATATTTCTCCCAATCCCAGTCTGTCTTCTTTTATTATTCCATCTATGCCTTGATCTCCTGATTTTCCTGTATGCTTAACCCAGTCTCCATAATTCATCTTTTTACACAAATCAAGTACTAATCGTTCAAATCCTTGGTCTGAAAGTGTTTTTACCTTCTCTAATATCTCGTTGTATAGATTCTCGCGAATCAAATCATAACCTGCAGAGATCATGTCTTCTGGAGTCTGTTTTGTTATCTGAAGCATATTTTGCGATTCTTGTTTATCATCACGTTTACGATGTTGCCATTCTACAAATTCTGGAAATTTGTTTAAATATTCTAGATCTATATGATGCAAATTATCTTCTAATACACCTAATCCACGATTGGTGATCTTGATTATCCCCACACGAGGCTGTTCTAAAAGACCTGCCATCTTTAGGGACGTCTTTGCCCACCCAATTCTGTTATACACATAAGTCATTCTGCCACTGGGTAACATTCTATTTTGTTCTTCATCCGATAATTGAAACTCGCTCTTAATTGCATCTTCAATACTTTTAAGAGAATATTCTTTTTCATCTCTAATTGTTTTCATAATCGGCAACATCATGTCCTCATATGTAGGAATTGTCATAAACTAAGTCAGAATATCTTGATTAAAACACTTGTGATTATTCTAAAAATTATATTTAATCAAAAAGAAGATAATGTTGTTAAGTTTTATACTTTGTTGAATGGTGGACAATGTGGTGGAATTTGAAGTTGATGTTGAAAAAAAATATGTCGATAAATATGGAGTCAAAAATAAACTTCGAAACCGCACATTTGATAATCATGATGACTTGGAATGTGTACTAAAAGCATATGAAATTTCAAATATTCAACATACTAGAGATTTAACAATTCTTCGTTCATTAGAAAATAAAATTTCCATATTTGATCATCAAATAATGGCAGCAAAAATTGTAAAAAACGATTTTGGTGGAAGAGCATTATTATCTGATGAAGTAGGTCTTGGGAAAACAATTGAAGCTGGAATATTGTTAAAAGAGTATTTCACAACCGGTCTTGTACAGAAAGCACTAATTTTGACACCTCCATCACTTGTAAGCCAATGGAAGGATGAATTGATAACAAAATTTGATTTAGATTTTATTGCTCAAAAATATGATGGAAGATTTACTGGTATTGATCAACACAGAATGTTGATTGCATCATTAGCATCTGCTTCTAGAATAACTAATGCTGAGAGGCTAAACAAAATTGATTGGGATATTGTTGTAGTAGATGAGGCACATAGATTGAGAAATGAACAAACTGATGCCCATAAATTTGTCAGAGATCTACCAAAAAAATTCTTGTTACTATTGTCTGCAACTCCGGTTCAAAATAATTTACATGAGCTATACAACATGGTGGAAATAGTAAGACCTGGATTACTTAGCAGTTGGAGCGACTTTGCCGCAACGTACACCAATGACAAGAGTTTTCGTACTGTCAATCCTATAACAAGAGACGAATTACAAGGTCGTTTATCGCAAGTTATGATTCGAACTAGACGTTCCGAAGTACGGAAATACATTAGTTTTACAGATAGAATTCCTAATACCCATCTTTTGGAATATTCTCAAGTCGAAAGACAACTTTATGATGACTCGACCAAATTCATTAGAGGACAATGGGATAAACTTCACGAATCTAATTCTATGGCTGCAATTTTTTCACTCATGACACTACAACGACAAGTATCTAGTAGTTCTGCAGCAACTAGAATCGCTCTAAAAAGACGAAAATCTGATGGTGAAGAAAATCATCAAATTGAAAAATTAATAATTCTCTCAGATAAAATCGATGTCGATACAAAAATGAAAAAATTACAAGATATAATCAACAATGATCCTTCAACAAAATATTTAATTTTTACAGAATTTATTGCAACACAAGATTATATTTTTGACACCCTGGAAACTGATGGCTTTGAAGCAGTCAAATTTAATGGCACAATGTCAACAAGTGACAGAGATCTATCTGTGAGTAAATTTAAACATGATATTCAGATAATGGTTTCAACAGAAGCAGGTGGAGAAGGACAAAATTTTCAGTTTTGTAGTAACGTGATAAATTATGATCTACCTTGGAATCCAATGCGAGTGGAGCAACGAATTGGAAGAGTACACCGGATAGGCCAAAAAAATGACGTTAACATACACAATTTCGCAATAAAAAATACCATTGAAGAATATGTTTTGACATTACTTTATGAAAAAATGAATCTTTTCAAAATGACCATTGGTGATATGGATCTAATTTTTGGTGATAATGTAGAAGTATTGGGAACAAAATTATTTGAATCGTATATGACTTCATCAAATGAAACTGAGATAAAAAACAAACTATCAGCTCTTGGTGATGAATGGTCAAGAGATAAAAAGAAACTTGAGGAGACTGTCAGAGAATTTGATACCGAGGTTTTCAAAAATTTTGATTTATCATCATTACGAGGGTCTAGTTGATGCTCACCGACGAACAAATTCTTCAAACCTCAAAAGATCTGGTATTGGATTATCTAAAACAAATTAATGCAAATATTGAAGAAATGGATGGAGTCTATTCAATATCGTTTCCTTCACAATATCGCGAGTTGTTTGGAAATACAAAAAGAATAACCTTTGATCCTAATGTAGCTGCCACTTATGCCTGTGAGTTAGTAGTTCCAGGCAGTAATATTCTAATTAATGTATTAAACGAAGTACGAAAAAAAGCACCGGTGGTTCTTTCCACACTTTTACAACAAGACGGCAATGTTGTAGACCATCTTCAAGAAATTCAGACAAAAAAATGTCATTTAGGTCTAATCCAAAGCACAGAATCAAAAAAACTTGCCATACGATTTTACTACAATGTTACCTTGAAGAGTACAACAAGTGTTTCTGATGTTAAGAGCATAGATGTTGATCTTGAAACATCAGACGTTCTTAACATTCCTCCAGAAACAAAATTTGAGTCGCTAAATTACTTCGAATACAACTCCAAACAAGAAAAAGTTGACCATGCTTATTCCAAGGCAATTGAAACTTTAGAATATGCGATGGAGCCCTTAATTTTAGAATACGCCATTAAGATAAATAATGAAAAACAGCGTGATACAGATTCAATTAATTTAGCATATGACAGAAGAATTAAACAAATCAAGGAAGACCTAGATCATCAAGAAAATAAAATTAAAGATTTTGATCGAAAAATGAGTAGTGCACGAAAACCCGAGACATTATCAAAATATGTCGAAGAGAAAAAAAAGATGATGTGGCGTACAGAGAAATTTGGACAAAAACAGATGCAAAGAATTTCTGATCTTCAAGATCAAAAGCAACAAGAATTAGAAGTTGTTAAAAAAAGATATCGTCCACTTGTAGAATATTCTCTTATTGGTTCACAGATATTTTCTTATTCATCATCAGATTGTACTTTAGAATTAACAAATGAACATACTACAAAACAAATTACCGCTAAATTCTTACCTCTCTCAAAACAATTTACGATATTATGCGATTATTGCAATAACTTGATGGATGTAATTCATCTCTGTAATAATGCCCATTCTGTTTGTGAATCTTGTTCTAATTCATGTTCAAATTGTCAGGCAGATCTATGTCAAAGATGTTCGAAAGAATTTTCACATTGTTATCTTTGTAAGGAGAAATTGTGTGCAAAATGTACCAAAAACTGTCAATTATGTAATGAAATTACGTGTAAATCTCATTCAATGATATGTGATCATTGTTCTCAAATTACTTGTTACTTTTGTTCGGATTCTTGTCAGATATGTGATAAGAGATTTTGTAATAATTCAATTGGATTTTGTTCTATGTGTAGCAAAAGAACTTGCCATGTAGACAATCGAATATGTACTGAGTGTGGTAGGGGTTTTTGCATCAACGATATAATCAACTGTCCTGCATGTATGAATATATCATGCAAGGGTCATAGTTCTACATGCACTGTTTGTAATCAAAGATATGGTTCTAGATGTATTTCTAAAAACACATGCATTACATGTAGTAAATTAGTAGAGGTAAATACAAATGATTCTGATGTACAAAATGTAATAAAAAATGATCCTGAACTTGCAAAATATAAAAAATGGGAAAAATCAACAAATAACTCATTCTTAATATTTAAAGCAAAAAAAACATTCGGTTCGAAGATTCTGGTTATTCAAAAAGAAACAGGTAAAATCATCGAATCCAAAAAAGGAGGAATTTTTTAAATGTCAACTAGTATAAAAATACTTGACGATTATTTCACTAACGTGTTGAGTGATGATCTTACATTAAAAAATCTACTATACCATTTTGTCACAAAGTTTCCCTCAAATGATAATTCTTATAGAAAAAAATTCGCAGAAGAAATATTTGCTAAAAAATTTATCAACAAAAAATTAACATCAAGAAAACTTATGGAGTTTATAGATTATGAAATTACTCATTTTGATAAATCTGAAATGAGTGAACCAGAGAAACCTGTAGATGTTCGACCTAAAAAAACTGAACCTGGAATTTCAATTTATGATGTGGATGTAATGAACGGCTATGATTTTGAAAGTTTCATTGCAAAATTATTGGAGTGTGATGGATACTCAACTGAAGTCACAAAAAAATCAGGAGATCAAGGAGTTGATATAGTTGCTCAAAAGGCAGGAGAAAAATGGGCCATACAAACAAAACGATATGAGCTTGGTAAAAAAATACCCAATAAAGCAGTACAAGAAGTTCATACTGGAAAAGATTTCTACAAATGTACCAGAGCTGCTGTGATAACTAATCAGTTTTTTACAGACTCTGCAAGACAGATTGCAGAGGCAACCAATGTGATTCTATGGGATAGGAGATTTGTGGCGTCATTGTTAGTAAAACTCAGAGAGTCCAACATTAAAAGAAATCCGATTGATTGAAACTCAATTTTTAATATTTCAACAGGTACGGTTCATTCACTACGGGCATTACTTTGTACAAAAATGATATATCATGCAATATATTCATACGATCGAGAAAACATGGATCCTATTACTGATTTTGCAAGTATGCCTATAATTGTAGAAAAGGATGATGAAGGCAAAGAGATGGCCTGCAGAAATGAATTAGAGATTGCATCGTTTTTAGCTTTAGTGGAATCAAAAAGAAAAAAAGGTGGCGGATTATTCAAAAAACAGGGCGAAACAATATCCTTTGTATCATATGTTGGCTGGCCCTTTCTGTTCATAAAAAAAAGTGATAGTAATTCTCATGTTGTCTTTGACATGCTTGGATTATTTTCATATACAATTAATTTTGCAATTTCTCCTGATGCAGAAGGATTCACAGAATTAATAAAATCACATAGTGACACAGATGACAATCCTGATGATTACATTGCGGTATTGCACTCTCATCAAGATGTCTTTAGAGATTTTGTTGACAAGATTAATCATAAGATTAATGGATGTTTAGAAGAAAAAAAATTGATTAATGATATTGTAGAACGTACTAGTATTTCATCTTATGAGAATGCACATAATTCAATTTATCTGCTACCATCTAGACTTGATATTGCACAAGCTGAAGAAAGTCTCAGGAGAATAATAAAACTAAAAGAAGCTGCATTATCAGATCTTAACCAATTAAATTTTGCTACAAATACGATGATTGGAATAAGTCAAGAATGGAAATCCAATTTAACTAATCGTCAATCTGATATTGCAGATTATTATAACTCGGAAATTGACAAAATAACTCCAGATGTTCAAGAAAAAGTGAATGAATACAAACGACGTATGAATAAGGAAATTCATTCTGTTGATATGGATTATTCTCAACGAATGTCGGGGTTAAAAGTCAAGTTATCAAAATCGCAACGTGACGAAGATATGTATAGACAGATGGGTGAACAACACAAGAAAAAATTAGATTTAGCGAGACACCAGAAAAATACAATAAATGATCAACTGTCTCAACTTCAAACAGAAAAGAATGGCTTGATTGTAAAAGCTGAGCAACACTACACACATCTGATAAATGAACAGTGGCAAAGAATAAGATCGTTAGAAAAAACCAGGGATGGACAAATAAAAGAATTGGAGAGTAAAAAAAATGCAATATCTCATAAAACCTCTACTATGGATGCAAAAATAGGAATACTTGTTCAGAAAAAGAATGAATCTGTAGAAAATATAGAAAATGTTGGTACTCCAATACCTGAGAATATATCTTCTGAATTCGGTAATTTGCCTTTTATTATTCACATACCCATGTTGGTGGCAAGTCTTCAGACTGATAAGAAAAAGGAATGGTTAGTCTATCCTCCAATGACATTCAAAAAAAGTAAAGGTTTCATGGATGCCTTCAAAGGACTGGTGGGAGGTCTCGCTTTGCCTTTGGAATCTCGAACAGAATTATTTGACAAAATGCTTAGAAAACGTTTTGAGGAATCACTTGAATCAGATGAAAGTTTAGAAAATGAATTGTTAACTCATTGCCAAAAACATAACATGTTAGAAAATGCAGAAGCAAAAACTATGTTTTCTGTTGGAATAGAAATGATAAAAAATATGAAATGGCTTAAAGAAAAACAATTTCAAGAAATAAAAATCGGAATTGAAACTCAGTTTAAAATATGATTTTGCAATTAACTATGTAATTTATTTATTTTTGTAGATTCTTGAATCAGGTTTTCTTTCTTTGAATGAGATGTATGCATATTGATCTTAGAAATTGCCCAATCAAAATATGATTGGCCCTCTGTAACAATGACTGGTATGTTTACACATTTACTAAGACTCTCATTCAGAAAAGATAAAGCGTCAAATTCATTGCAATTTTTTGATAAGTTTAATTCCAATACTTCTAACTTTCTTATATCATAACATATCCAAAAAGTATAACCGATAAAATGAAACTCTGCAATTCCTATTACTTCTCTGCTTTTCGAAGAAGTACAACTGATTTTTTCATTAATTAACAATAATCGAAATGCCTCTAGAGCTTTTTCTTCTGAAAGAGTATGCTGAATATTTAAAAGCGATTCATCAAATGTCATAGCACTACTAAACGGATTTCTTGGTCTGTAACACTTCATTTGACCAATTTCTAGATTTTATAACTTATTTGGGATACTCAAATAGTCTTAATCAGTGGATGAATTAACTTGTGCTACGATGTACTCAAAGATCATATGAAATACTATTTTAAACATAAATTACTGAATATGAAAAAGGTATCAAACCGTACCATACTTTGCACGAAACTCATTCTCTTTTCGCTCAAGATTTTGAAGATATATCTTGAACTTGTCCATCTTATTCATGACCCTGTCCAACTTTTTCTTGTGTTGTAGAGTACTTTTTTCCATACGCTTTCCTGCAATCTTCCACTTTTTTGACATGAAAAAAGATTTGTCATGTTCATCCCGTATCTTCTTGATGTATCTTGTACCTGGAGATGTTGAAAGTCCGGAATAACGCTTGCCCATTATCATGCCAGCATCAGTTGCAGCAATTGACGCAATGTCTCTCTCAAGTGTACGCAAGCTAGTCTTAAAACCCGCCCTGGCAAGTTTTTTCAAAATCAAGTTCTTGTCCACCTCGATTCTCTTGTCCTTTAACCCTTGGATTATCGCTATTGTAAGCATCTGTCGTTCCTTGATGTGCGACATCCCATTTTTGTCTCCCCTACTTTTAGAATTTTTTCCACTCAACTACTTTACATCCTCTTCACATTTTGGAGGTGAATCTCCCGCATCTTTTTTCTGCTCAACTACATCCTCTTCACATTTTGGAGGTGAATCTCCCGCATCTTTTTTCTGTTCAACTACATCCTCTTTATATTTTGGAGGTGAATCTCCCGCATCTTTTTTCTGCTCAACTACATTTCGATCTACTTCATATTTTGGGAATGGGCGCACTAAACTTGCATAGTCCACGTCATTCCAAACATATTCGTGCCATCGTTCTTGTTTTTCATCTATCTCTTCTTGTTGTCTGATCTTGTTTTTCTGCATTGCAGAGAGGTGGTGAGGTTTTGACATTGATTTTATCAACTCTGAATGGTGTTTTTCTGCATCCAGTATTCCATACCACCAGCCAGAGTCTAGTGTTTGTCCCACCGTGTGGGGAGACATTTCTAGCTTGAATTGCCTGTTGTACCCATGTCGCCCTTTTGAGGATGCGTGCGATGAAATCAAACCCGTTCCCTCCATATCCTTTAGAATCTCAGATATTCGTCTGTAGCTTAATTCTGTTTTTCCATCTGCCCACACTTTTTTGTATTGCTGCACTATTACTGCTGTACTGTGCCAGTCCTCCTTGCTTAGGTATGTAATCCTTGCAATTGACGCAAGTAATCGCTTAAAATGATGTGATGATTCTGTAAGACTATCTTCAAGCCGGTCCTTTTGCAGATCTTTTGCAGCTTTATCCACATGCGATATGCTGATGGTCTGGCCTGCAACACTTGCAGCTTCGGCTGCGACCCGCAACAGATCAATTGCCCTTCTGGCATCGCCGTGGTCTTGTGATGCAAGATTTGCGCATTGTTTCAACACCTCATCATCGACTTTGCATGCAAACGCTTCCTTTGCCCGCTCTTCAAGTATCGCAAGGATATCCTGATGATTATATGGAGCAAAAAATATTTCAGACGCGCCAATTCTTGACTTGATCCTGTCTTCTAGCTTGTATTCCGCAATCACGTCATTTGAAATTCCAATTACTGTAAACATGAGTTTATTTTTTGCAAGATCATTTCCAAGCTCGATTAATTTGTAAATAAAATCGGAGGGCCTTCCCCTTGGGTAATTGAATATGGTATCAAACTCATCCAAAACCATGACAAACAATCTTTTTGGGTTTTTTGCCAGTCGATTAGTGATTGCAGAATTTATTCGGTCAAATGCCTGACTCCCGGTACTGTTTGATCCTCTAACGATTTCCTGGCCAAGTTTTTCGAGTATCATGTTTGTAGCTGCAAAAATTGTTCCCGCTCGCCTCAGATTGACAAAAATGTGATCAAACTCGTCCAATTCCTTGATGACATGTTGCACTATGCTAGTCTTTCCTGAACCGCTGCGGCCATATATTGAAATGAATGGGACCGCATGACCTTGTCGATACCCCAGCAGATATCGCACTAGTTTTTCTACTTGCTCCTCCCTACCAAGAATTTTTGTTGGCAATCCCAGAGGATTCAGGGCTTGCTTGTTGGCAAAAATCAGGTTTTCAAGCTCAATCTTGGCTACAATATCAGCCAAGCTCTTTTTGTGTGGTTTCGGTGGGGGGTCTGGGGGATGCGTGGAATCTGGAAATGTCATCAGATATTCTCCACTGGCGACACGCACACCTAAAACACTAGCATTGAAATTTTTTTATCAATCAGCTCCAAAAAGGAGCTCGTTTTCTTGTAAAAATTATAATATTATGGAATCAATTCCAGAAAAACTAGATGACTCAATTTCACATGGTACAATTGAACACACATGATTATTTTGTGACATTTATGGGCACATAACCGCACAGATTACTTTTCTAACGACTTGATATCAATTACAAACCTGTATCGAACATCGCTTGCAAGAATCCTCTTGTATGCTTCATTTACCTTTTGAATTGGAATCAATTCAATCTCACTTGTTATACTATTCTTTGCACAAAAGTCTAGCATCTCTTGTGTCTCCTTTATTCCTCCAATGAGGGAACCTGCAAGGCTACGACGACCTGCAACTAATGGAAACGCACCAACTGATGTCTGCTTCTCAGGAATGCCAACTACCACCATGGAACCATCTAGTGCCAAAAGCTCAAGATATGCATTCCAGTCAAGATCAGCTGAAACCGTATTTATTATCAAGTCAAAATGTCCCTTTAATTTCTCAAACGTTTCAGGGTCTGATGTGGCGTAAAAATGGTCAGCACCAAGTTTTTTTGCATCCTCTTGTTTTCTCAAAGATTGGCTAAGAACTGTAACATCAGCACCCAGTGCATGTGCAATTTTTACTCCCATGTGGCCAATGCCGCCTAGTCCAATCACTGCAACTTTTTTTCCAGGACCTGCCTTCCAGTGCATCAAAGGAGAATAAAGAGTGATACCTGCACACAAGAGCGGTGCGGCTCTATCAAGTGGCAAAGAATCTGGAATGCGCAATACATAATTTTCATCAACAACTATACTAGTAGAGTATCCCCCAAAAGTCACAGTACCGTCTTTTTCAGTTCCATTGTACGTTGTAACCATTCCATCTGTGCAATACTGTTCCAAGTTTTTCTTGCAAGCATCACACTTGCGACATGAATTTACAAAACATCCAACACCAACCTTGTCACCTATCTTGTATCTGCTTACCTTAGGTCCAATCTTGGATACAATTCCTGTTATCTCATGTCCTGGAACCATTGGAAATATAGAACCGCCCCACTCGTCAGCCACCTGGTGAATGTCCGTGTGACATATTCCACAATATTGTATATTTACAACAACATCATTGTCGCCTGGCTCGCGTCGCTCAAACGAGTATGGTACTAACGTTGCCTTGGCATTTTGTGCTGCATAACCATTAACTTTCATTAGTGTTACAATTATTGTCCTGATTCTATTTAATTATTGGCAGATACAAAACATGCTACTGGTTTTCACACCAGATTCAGCTCATGCCAAAAAGATGCGAAAAGAATTGTACCAAGCCATCAAATATTGCATTACTTGTCTGTGGAATCTCAGGGTCTGAAATTACATATACTATACCAGGACTGTCATTTCCTGCATAGACCAAACCTGTAGAAGGATTTACAGCAATGCCGTATACGTGCGTTCCAGCAGGTATGGTTCCAGATATGGTGTCAGTTTTACCGTCAATTACAGAGACAGTACCACCACCAGAATCTGCAACGTAAATCCTGTCTAATCCAGGGTCTACCGTTATACCATCAGGATTTGCGCCGACAGCAATGGTATGTGTTACAGTATTTGTGCTTCCGTCAATTGTAAAGACTTCGGATGTCTTGGAGCTTGTTACATAGATGGTATTCTCTGTTTGATCCACTGCAACTCCAGTGGTATCTGCACCAACTGGAATGGTCTTGATTACAGTATCTGTCTTCTCATCAATAACTGATACAGTTCCTGCTCCAGAGTTTGTAACATAGGCCAGCTCACTTGAAGGATTTACAGCAACTGCCGTAGGACGTGCACCTACTGGAACCGTAGATGTTACAGTATTCGTCTTACCGTCTATGACAGAGACGGTTCCAGAATTTGTGTTTGCAACATAGACCTTGTTTGCAATTTCATCTATGCCAATACCATTTGGTTGGTTTCCAACTGTAATGGTTCCAGATATCGTATCAGTATTTCCATCAATTACAGATACTGTGGGTGAGCTAAACTTTGACACGTAAACTGTACTAGTTATTTTGTTTACCCCAACACCTGTGGGATTGTCACCCACGATTACATTTTTTATTACAGTATTTGTCTTACCATCTATTACAGAGACTGAATTATTTCCCGAGTTTGTGACATAGATCTTGTCTGTAGTTGGATTTACAGATACAGCCCAGGGGTTTGCACCTACCTTTACTTGAGATACGTTAAATGAAAATGCAGGCAGGACAACGACTGATGCGATAAAGATTATCAAAATACATGATAACTTGTTTTTCATTTATTTATTTTAAAAAAATACGATATAAAATGATTTGATATTGCAAAACGGATGCCCAAACGCTCTGGCAGACAACAGGGGCGGCGGCCATTCCTAGCAAACAGCCTTTTTTTATTTATCGTGTCAACAATTCTATCAACTTTTCTTTTTTCCATGTTTTTTAGACCCTGTTTTTGACTTTTCTTTTTTGAAGAATTTTTTAACAATTGTACCCAAATTGATTTGAAATACATCGTCGTTTGCAACAGATCCTAATTGTAAAGCCCGTTTTACAATTTGGGTCTTTTTCAGGTTGAATTTTTTGATGCATGATTGTATATCTTGCTCATCTCGGTCATCAAATCTACCAATTTTTGTTACTACAATATCTAGTGGATTTAATGCCCTAAGATCGATATTTTTCAACTTGGTCTTTATTGGAATACTTTTTTCGATATAGTCCTCCGGAAGCATGTTGACAAACACAGCTCCGTCGTGGAAAAGATCCACTCTAAATCCAGGTTGTACAATTTTCTTTGCCATTTCAAACTCGTCATAATATTTACCAGGTATTGTAAAGTCAACATCTATTGTGGATGGTTTTGCTTTGAAAAGTGTCATTGCTGTTCCGCCCACTGCTATTACCACTATCTTGCGCTTGAGTTCCTTGTCTATCTCTCCTAGAAAATCCAACAATTTTGTATTGTCAAGTGACATGGTATAGTCTCAATTTCTCCTTTATGCTCTTCTCATTTGCCTTGACTTCTTCTACTTTCATGGCCTCAAGCAATCTGATGGGCTCGTTTATAGTCTTCATGCCGTGGACCACTAGATTTCTCAAAGCCTTCAATATGCCTAATATCTTGCCTCCAAAACCGTACTTTTGTGCCAGAAAGAGTAATAGATCATAGTTTGTCTTGTCAGAATTTTTTGCAAGTATGACAGAAATTGCATCCATCCTTCTTGCATCATTTTGGAACATTATTGCATTAATTATGTATTCTATACAGATTAGTTTTCCCTGTTTTATCTTTGGTCCAAATTCGGTGTAACCAAACCTTGCTAGATTGAAAATCAAATCGTTCTCGGTCAAATTTGCAGGATTTGTCTGGCCTTTTTCTGCAATTATCTTGATCCCTTCTTCTCCTGCCTTTTTGATCTCTATCCACAAGTCCTGAGGATTCAAAATGACTATTTTATTTGACAACATTTCTCTGGCAGGATTGATTTCATCCGACTTTAATAGATTGAGAAATAATTTTTCTTCCAGTGTTACATAATCTATTCGTATATTGTGTATTCTTTGGAGGGTGTCTATAATTTTATAAATTCTAATTTTAGTTTCTGTCATTGATTCTCTTTCTGTTTTTCTCAGGTGAATCAAGAGCTCGACTTTGTTCAACTTTGCATTTCTTTCAGGATTCATCAAAGAGATTGATTTTACTAAAAGAAAATTGTAAAGATATGTGTCAATCTCCATCATGAGCATCTGCATCTCCTGTTTTCCATGGTGAAATTCGTATTTTCTTCTCATCTCCATTTCTGCTAGCAGATCAATTATGGAATAATTGTTAAAGTTAAGAGATATCAGAGAAGACCTGCCAGACTTTGCAAGTGTGATTATTCCATCTTTGACCAAGTCATGTATTTTTTCATTCGTGTTGGCATAATAGGCTCCACCAAATGTTTCCTCTATCTTGCATGTGAGCTCGTTTATCGACAATGGTCTGCCCAAGTTTCTTGCAAGTATGTTCAATATCCTATATGTTGCCTCATCCATTGTCTTCATCTATTATAGTGTTTTACTATAATATTATAGTTTTCTACTATAATATTATAGTTTTCTACTATAATATTATAGTTTTCTACTATAATATTATAGTTTTCTACTATATGTGATTCAACTAGATATATCATGTGTCACAGATGTTCTCGGAAAAGTCACTGCTCCGATGGTACTAGAAAAAAGATGCATCTCAAATCAACATAGATTTAAAATCTAAGTGCTTATATAAAACTACGACTAAAAGATACACATGAAAGTAGAGATGCTACTTGGAGGGATTACAAGGTTTGCAGTGCTGGAATCTCTGACAGAAGCCAAGGTACCAATTACAGCATACCAGATTGCAATAACACAAGGGCTAGACCCATCTGCTACATATCGCTGCTTGGCAGAATTCTCAGAGTTTGGAATTGTCAAATCTCAAATCAAGGAGCGCAATCAAATATCCTACACGCTTTCAAGTGGAACAGGAAGGGCTGCGGCCAAGTTTCTCAAGTCCCTAAAACAAAAAGAGTCGTCTGATCTAGAAGAGTGGTTATCTCCCAAAATGCAATCTAGACGAATGGCAAAAATTATCAGGCTCGATAAACTAGACAAATCCAAATTCAAGAACCAAGACAGAAAAAGTGTTGAGGATATAATGTCTAAACGAATACCTGGAGAATTATCAGCATTAATCAAATCATCACAGATAGCATTTAGCGAATTGTTTGAGAAAAAAAATAATACATTTATTCTAAAGGGATAACTAGATTACAAACTTGACAGACAAGATACGGACTAGATTCAAAACATCTCCAGAATACAAAGAGATGAAAGAAGAAAGAGATCTATTTCGAAGAAGAATATTCTTCATTGGATACTTGGCAGCAAAACTAAAAGAAAATGGTGTTGATGCAATACTTGTAGGTGGAGAAGCCATAGACCTCTATACTGCAGGAATATTTTCTACCTCAGATATTGACCTAGTAGTAGACAACAAGACTGTAACTGAAAACTTTCTTAACAGATTTGGATTTGGAAAAAAAGAAAACGGATTGTGGTTTAATAACGATCTAAACATTGTCATCCAAGTCATAGACCAATCATATAGTGGAGACTTGGACCGACTACAAAAATTCAAAATAAAAAATTACGAGATCAAAGTTGCAGCACCGGAGGACCTGATACAAAACAGGTTGTATTCTGCCAAGTTTTGGAAGAGCAACCCTCAAAGGGATATGGAGGAAAGCATCGCATTATTGAGAATATTTTCAGATTCTTTGGACAATTCATACCTGAATAAACTAGCCAAAGAGCATGACATCACAGATTATCTTGCCGATGCAAGAAAATATGCAAAGACAGGCTAGGTATCACGTACCAGCGGAGCACTTTCACAATATTATGTAAAATTTTACCCAATAATAGGTAATATTATAAAGATTATAATCTTAATAATATTCATGACAACAATGTCTAAAAATAAAGCGTTACAAAGCGGTCCCTTGGAAAGTGTATTTCCAGGTAGTACCTCAAAGATTCTAGATTTTCTTGCAACTTTCAAGAATTGGGATTACTCTGTTTCAGATATTGCCAAGAACTCTGGAGTCTCCTTCAAGACTGCATTAAATGAAATAAAAAATCTAGAACAGCAAGAAGTTTTATCCAGAACAAGAACTGTAGGAAAAGCCATAATGTACAAATTGAATCTGGATTCAAAACAAGGATTTTACATTGACAAACTAGTATTTGAGATTGCTACAAAAAGAGCCCTAGGCTCATCAAAGACTAAAGATAAAACTGCAAAAGCTACAGCTTACTGATGTTTCTCTAGTAGATCTTATCTACACCAATACATCAAAACATCCTACGATAGAAATAGACAAGGACGAAAATGACATCAGCCAAGTCAAGGCATTTGTGACTGATTTTACAGGTGTCATGGGATACTGTGAGTTCCAGATACCGTTTTTCATTGAAGGAGTTCGTGCAGAGACTGTTCAAATGGTACTTGGTACAGAACATCACGAACAAGCAGAAAGAATAGAGAAAGAAACCACGGTCCAAGTCCCACTAACAAAAACCAGGCTAGAAGACAAGAAAACTGATCTTAATTTCATGCGAGAAGACATCCAGACATTATTTACAAGACAGTTTGATTTCAGGGAAGGAAAAGCAAAATTGGTACTATTTGGAAGGGCAGACAAGGTAATTCGTCAAAATCAAACTTTGATAGTCTCTGACGATAAACATGCAACAAACCCAAGACGGTATGATTCCATGTCACAGCCATACATCAGCCAACTGCTCCAGGTGTTAACATACCTTGATTCAAAATACTATCTTGGGGATTCATTTGGCGGATGGGCCACAATTCCACATGACAAAAAAATGTATCAAGTCAATATCATAGATGGCAGAACAAAGTCAGTCTACAAGACATATGAAGATGTTGTAAATGAGACTCATACCGAATTGTTATTTGACTATCTTTCCCAGTTTACAAAAAAGTGTCTAGAGTGGGATGATTTGGTACATCACAACAGCAAACCAAAATGCAAAGCATGTGGATTTTTTGAAGATTGTTCAAATGCGTTAAAGTGACAATATCTGATTTCTAGGGCATTCCTTCAGGTGAATGCAGTGCATCATGTTTTAGTCTCAAGGCACGATAAATTATTGGACCATGGTCTGCTTCAACATCAGTTGTGATGTACAGTATGTGGTCAGAGTCAAGCGGCATTGTAATTCTCTTTAATTTTTCATATTCTACCAATGCATACTTTCCTTTTCCAATTTTATCAGAGACTTCGTTTCTTGACTTCCATGCATTGATTGCAAGCTGCAAGGATTTTTGACTCTCTTCTGGTGAGAGCAAATTTTCCACACCATCTCGATGTGCACTGAACAGCACTTGTCCTTTCATATCAAATATTGTAGCAAAACGAATTTTTGGATCAATTTCCATGACTTTGTCAAATAACGGCTTGTAATTCGTGTCTAGTATGCTTGTTTCTAGCCCATAAACTTTGCTGTGATGAATAATTTTTGTAGCGCATCCATCATTGTGGAACAATGGTAGAGTTTTCATAACTTATCTGCAATCTAGTTTTGTTGTCAAGAGTAGGCGATATCTCTAGTTGAATTTTTGTAGTATCCCCGTCTTTCCATTGTAGGTCTGCAGGTAATGCTATGAGTTGATAATTTGGTTGTAGACTGTTGATTGGTAATGATACTGACAAACCATCACTTTTGGTACAGGAATTTCCATCACATATGTTGTATCCTAGCAAATATGTAGTTGAGGCAGAGTTTATCTTGAGATAGAAACTGTTTTGAGGACAGATAACTGCGGCCGTATCATTTGTAACGGGGCAACCAAATGTAGGCTTGTAAATAACTAGAGCAGTTATTCCAAATGGATTGTAATTTTGTGTACTAGTTTGTGTAATTGAATTGGCATCTGTACTAACTAAAAGTTTTATTTGATTTTCAGTCATGATTATTCCAGATTGGGGATGAATATGTTCACTAAGCCTTATTGCAGTCCTGTTTGATGAAGGACCTGGACCTAGTCCTATTCCACTCAGCATAGAGTCTGAGCCATCTGCATTCCGTGTAATTTTCCCATATGCTTCGGTTGTACCATCTGGAAATGTCATGTCAAAGGGAAGTATGGCACCACCAGGAGTGGCTAGTGCACCATATGGAAATGAAAAGATGACTTGATGAAATTTTACTGTCACTGCAGGATCTACTGGATATGTTGTGTTTGTTGCAGTCATGATGTAATATGTTTGGTTTTTGATTAATATCGTTCCAGAATTGTTGTCTATTGTTTGATAGGATTCTACAGGAATTGTGTCTGTTGGATCTTGAAATGATACGCTCATCCAGCCGCGTTGTATGAGTTTTACAACACTATCTTGTTTGATACATGCTGGTGAACCGTCTTCTGCTTTAATGACAAGTGTAAGGCTGGATCCACATTCTACATTCTGTGTTGCAATATTTGCTCTGAATTGTTCTAATGGTGACTGTATAATTGTAGAATTGGTTCCATGTATATAGCAGCATGCAGATGTGGCGTTTGATACCATGTGTAAAACGCTTGGACACAAGTCGCCTGCATAACATGTGTTCGATACAGAATTGTCCGCAATTGTAAAATTCAATTCCTTGTGATAAATTCCACTTGTTCCTATGATATCCCATGTTCCAGATGTTGCATTGTCCGGTATTTTTAATTCCGAAATAAAATTTCCCGTCCTGTCGCTAAATGTAGTTTTAGATGCAACAACTATGCCCTGGGGATTGTCTAATGTGATCTTGATCGGATCTACTGTAACTAGATTCCCTTTGATTTCCAGATAATTGCTAGGAAAAAATGTTCCATTTACAGTCATTGAAAAAATATTTCCATCCCCAAGATCGTTTGTTGGAGTAGATGCATATGCGCTAATTTCATCCGGTTCCAATACTGCAATTCCTGTAGCAAAAACAATTGCAACTAGTCCCAAGTGTAGAATCTTCATGGTACCAGTACTGGATATGTATGGTTTAAAACATTGACGCAGATTTTCTCCATGTGTTTTACAAAGATTTTTGTTTGATAATTTAACAAAAATCAATTAAATGAAAATAGAGCAAGCAACCATCTCTGATCTAGAGACAATACTTGACCTACAAAGAACGTCATATGTAAGCCAGGCAAAACTATACAATGATTTTACAATACCTCCAATGACGCAGACTTTGCAAGAGATGTATGAGGATTTTGCATACAAGAAATTTCTCAAGGTAATAGATGGCGGTTCCATAATCGGGTCAATCAGGGCATTTGAAAAAGATGGCACCTGTCACATTGGAAGACTGATGGTTCATCCAAATTTCCAAAACAAAGGCATTGGAACCAGATTGATTCATGAGATAGAGCATACGTTTGAGTCCTGTAAAAGATTTGAACTATTCACAGGAAGCAAAAGTGAGAAAAATATCATACTTTATCAAAAACTTGGTTACAGAATTTTCAAGACCGTACAAATAAACGAAAATGTCTCTCTTGTTTACTTGGAAAAGTTGTCCATCATGCCCTTTTTGTGAGCATGTATCAAGTGAACTTCAAGGCCTTCATTTGAATAAAAAACTGTACTACATTCCTTGCATGTTGGCATGATTTCATTTAAAGACGGTTTTGATTTAATTGATTTGATCGAAATAAAGCTAGCTAGAGATCAGAAAAGATTGTAAAATCAAGCATTCTTGAGAAAATTATTTACTTTTTACATTTTTCAAAACTTCAAGTTCCAGAGTTTTCATTTTTTTGTTCTCATGACAAAAAATGATATTCCAATAACGACTGAGATTGTAATTCCACAAATTATGATGAGGGTTAATGATGAAGACTCGTTAATGGGAGAACTTGATGGTTCAATTGAAGTATTACAGGATCCAAGGTCTACTGAGAGCACCTTGGATGCAGATGTATCCTCCATAACTATCACATATGGACAATTGTTCAAATTTACATTCGGATTTAACACATTGAATTGGATTTGGATGGTGGGATCAACTAGCCTGCAATTTAATTGATCAAATCCTTCATGTTCAACTTCTGGTAATCCAGCAATGTACTTAGAGTCCCCAACAAGATTGCGAAAATCCGTATCATTGATTGCAATAGAAACTGCTTTTTGCCTATCTACAGAGTCTAATATCAAATCGCTTTGATCACTGATATTTTTTCCACAATTGCTTGATTGTGAATATGCTGGAATCATTAGAGGTATTGAGAAAATCAGAATTATTACTAGATGTACAGATTTCATCCTATTTTTTCCTTATGATATAGACTGATAGAACAATAGCAACACTGCTTACAATCCCTCCAAAACATGCTAGTGTCATCCGTGAATTTTCTCCCGTGCCAAATCCTATTGTTGAAAGATTTGGTTGAGATGCAGTGGGTAAAGTTGTACTGGCTACACCTGTAAAATGTACATCAGACACATGCAGTGGCATGTTCTCTACATAGTCTTGTTCTCCAACATGTTCTCCTATTGCCACAGTAAAAGTTCCAACTGGTGCAGAGCGTGTTATTGGATTTATCATAAAATAGTATGGTTCATTTGCATTCAATGTTAAAGTAGAGTTTGGAATCTTGACTGCAAGCCAGCTTGGAAGTGGTACGATTTTGGTATCGTTGATCATTCCAAGAACTTTGAGACTGACTTGGATCTGCCTCGAGTCATCAAGAGGATCATAGACTGCTCCATACACAACATTTCCTTCTTGACTGGTACTCATTAGGACATCTTTTTGAAATTGTATTGGACCTGATAAATGCAAGACCGTCATGTTTTGCATTATAATTACTGGAATGTATGCAACTGATGTATCACCATTTTGCGATATCGCACGAATCGTCATTGCTTTGGTATCAATTGGGTTTATTCCGGGAGGCCACTCTGCTCCTGCCATCATGAGTTTTGATGACGATCCACTTGGAGATGTTTGAAGTGTATTTGGATAAATTGAAATCCATCCGCCGTTTAGAGGTGAAGATATCTCAAGTCTCACCTGAGTTTTGCTGTTCGAGGTTACGTTCAGCGGTATCTGTTGATTGGTGATAAATCCTAGACACGAGGTTCCATGATCACTGTCTTTTGAACAAAATTGTCTGTAATCTTGATCAAGATCTCCAACATGAAGAGTTACTGACATTGGGTTTGGAATTATTCGTACTTGAATTGTATCTAGCAGACCACTTTCTGCTGCCTGTTGCTTCCAAAATTCTTCAAGTGATTTGATTCCTGGTGTGGTGTTCTGCTCTGGTTTGTTTACCTCATTCAAATCCATTATCTGGATATCTTTTCCCGTTGATATTTCCTTGATGGCTCCAATGCCAATAATTTTGATAGTATAATTTCCCGGCTTTGTTGTAGAATCTACGTAAAGATATAGTGTTCCGTTGATAAGATGTGTCTTGTCAATTGTATCGGATAATCCGTTGGGGTCTATCCAGCCCTTGACACCATCTGGTCTATCACTCAGTGCTATCTGATTAATTGATTCCATTGAATAGTTTTGGTTCATCTTGATGAGGATCGGCAGTTGGATTGATTCTCCCTGTTTTAGCGAAACAGAGATTGGGTTTTGTTGCTCAGATACAAAGGCAAGTGGAGGATTGGACGTCTGGTTGTAATATGAGGTATTATTATCTGCAAAAACATTGGCACTACCAAAGAAAAGAAAGATGAGAACTGTAAGAAAAAGGGAGATCTTCATTTTGTAATGGTACTGGATATGTATGGTTTAAAAAATTAATGTAAATTTCTTACAGATGATTTTTTAAAAGATATAGTCAGGGTTTGATGAAACCATTTGGCGCACATATTCACAGATGGTCTTTACCCATGACTAGCATAACAAAGATTTCATGTCTTATAAGACTCGCGTATCTTTTCTAAGTTTCATTTGATCTCTAAAATATTTTTTAAAAACATGTCATCATGGTTACAGGGAATTGACATGTTGATTTAAAATTTATTTTCATGAAATGTTTTTTGAGAATTCACATTGGCAATATTTGTACATCTTGATTGCCATCTGATCTTTGTTTGAAGTACAGGATTTATTTAATAAAGAATTGTGACACTTTGTTCATTAACTTTGTTAGCTAATGCTATTATAATCACCTGACTGACAATTTATTAAAAATGAGCCAAATATTTGGAAGCGGTACTGATAAGAGAATTTTGATCCTATGTTTTGCTGCAGCTGCAGTCACCGTAATTGCAGGAATTTTACATTTGAAGATGGCACCCGGTGCCTTGTCCCATAATTTGGGACAGGGAATTTTGTTTCTAATTGGAGGTGCACTTCAGGTTTTTTGGGCAGTTCCAGTCATAAAACGATGGGGAAAAGTATGGCAAATAATTGGAATCATTGGAACTGCAGTATTTTTCATTTTATGGCTCACAAGTATGCTTCATCTTTTGCCTGAGACTAATGAAATGCAGGGAGGTGGACCACCTGGAGGAATGCACCAAGGTAATTTCACTCACGGAAACATGCCGCCAGGTGCAATGCCAGGAGGAATGCACAAACAGATGGGAATTGGTCATGCCATACTAGCACAACCAATTGAAGTGTGTCAGCTCACATTCATTGGACTGTATATCGTACTAAGCATAGTGATTGCAAGGTCAAAAAAGACAGGCGATGAAAAGCCTGAACCAGAGACTGTCAAGTAATTCAAAACAAATTCTCACTAAAAGTTGAACATGATTTACATGTGTAGGAATTGGCTCAGCTGAAGAATCTATTTTTTCATTGTCAAACTACCCAATTTCACGTTCTATCGTATTGGTTCAGGTGCAATTATTTCAATGGTCGATACGCCATATTGAAATGGAATGTTGAGTGTTCTTTGTGTAATTGTAGTCATTGTTTGGCTAAACGATATTTCCTTACCATCTCCTAGAACAATAAATGCCGTATCCTGACCATTCATGTGAGGGTCGAGCAATGATCTTGGAATGCTGGCCACAAGTGTACCGTTTTCTGTTGTTTTGACTGTTACTACAAGGGATTTACTTGCCAAATCCTCTTTTGCTTGTTCAATCTGTCCGCCAACTATTGTGTAATTAAATGACTGACCAATATTCTCTACACTAATTTCTCTAGTTGCCCAGGTTCTTGACATAAAATCTGACATATCGCTTTTCTTGATGCATGCAGGAGTATTGTCAGAGCCTTTTAGAATTAATTGAAAATCAATATTGCACTGGACATCTTCTGATTTTATTCCTGATCTTAATTGTTGTAGTGGAGAGTCTATTGTATTTGTGACCATTTGGTCTGTATACAAGCCATTTGACAAATCAGTTTTGTTGTCATATATCATGAACAAAAATGATTTTGATGCTGTTTTCTGGATTTGTGATTGATTAGAATCAACTTGATTCATGATATTATATGCAAATGATATGGTCGCATTTTCAATCCCTGCTTGTACTGCCTTGAAAAATACTGTCTGTGGTGTATTTACCATTGGTTTTCCAGTAGTGATTGGAGCACCAGGACTGGTTTGCGTAGTGTTCTTACCAGGATCTATTCTTTCTTCCAAGATGTAATAAGCACATGTGACATTTTCTTCTTGATAAATTATTATGTGATTGTCAAAGGATATTGGAAATGGTTCTCCACATGGAGATATGCCTATGGATATAGAATTAGGAGAATTGTTGAGAAGAGTTGCAGTTATTGCAAACTTGTCTCCAACTTTAACAGTTGAGGGCTGGATTCGTATATTGGAAATATCAACGGGATTTGTAGGACCAACTGCGATGGATGAAACTACATTAATTTCCATATTGGTGTGAAACACACCACTTGTTGCACTAGTCCTCCAAACGCCTGGGATTGCATTGGTTGGAATCTGGATGTCTGATGATGAAAAATACCCCGTCTTATTTGCAACAGTTTGAACTGATTTTACTACAACTCCATGAGGATCTGATAATGATAATTGTATTGTACTGTTGGCAGTATACGTGCCAAATATTGGGACATGGTCTCCTGGAAAGTAGGAATTTTTTACAATGTTGAACATTATGTGACCTCCAACTGGTTCAAGTCCAACTGTAAAACTAGTTGTTATTTTTGATACTGAGGATGTTGCAGTAATTTGATACACACCTGGAGGATATGCTGATACATCAAGGATGTAACTTGCAGTTCCGTTGGATGATAAATTAATGTCATGTGAAAATCGAATATTCCCAGATGAAGAATCATCTACTTCAAGATGTGTCAGAGTTTGCGAGGTTCCAGTAATTGTTATGAGCGGTTTTTCTGAAATTTCATAGTTTAGCTTGTCTGACTTGATTTGGTCTAGCATTGGTGGAGGACCTGCGCATTCCTCAGTTCCATTAGGGCCAATCGCGCATGGAGCATATGCCGGATTTGAAATAAACAATGTCAAACTAGCAAGAAAGATTATCAATATGGGAATCATTGCAGTAAAATGTAAATTTTTCAATTTGAATTGCTAAATTTTTATATCATTTAAGATTTGTGTGCAAATCATGCCTAGGAACTGTACGGTACTGTGGTGATTTAAAACACCATTCTAACATTGTTCTAGTTTTCAATGTTAAGATTATTGCTACATGTCTAATAAAACATGGATTGCAAACATGTGATTTTCAGAGGATCATTCAGATCACGTCTTGTGTTTCCGAGTTCCTCACTTTGGTAACTCCATCCATATTCCGGAAGGAATCGCAATCTTTAATGACAAATCGCAGACTGCACAATTCATACGTCTAACGCATATCTAAGAATTGACTAATGTTTTTACATGTACTATGAAAACATATGGTATAATCATAATTCCGGTACAGGTACTCTTTTGAAAAATTTGCTATAGACAAGTGCGATAGTGCTAGAGCCAACAAAAGTTGCAGTCAAGTATAACCATAAATTATTCAGGTAACCTGATACCAGGGCAGGTCCCAAAGACCTTGCAGGATTCATTGAAGCACCAGAGATGAATGCCAGAAAGAAAATATCCAGTCCGACCATTATGCCGATAACCATTCCACCAAAACCTTTCAACCCCTTTGTATGAACAACTGTCAAAATTACTGCCATCAGTAGAGCCGTAGCCAAAACCTCGACACCAATTATGAGTGGAATTGAATAATGGTAATCAGGTGCGTTTGCGCCAATGTTTGCTTGTGTACCTACAACATATTTTACAAATATGCTGCCAGATATCGCACCAATTATCTCAGCTGTAATATACAGCGGAAAAAGATTTTTTGGTGTGTGTTTTGTGATGAGAAACCCGACTGTAACTGCAGGATTAAAGTGAGACATGGATATTTTTCCAAATGCATAGACCATACAAGCTACTGCAATAGCAGGAGCTAGAGCCACAAACCAAAGACCAAATGTTCCAACATATTTTGTATCTAAAACTACAGAGCCTGTTGCAAATACGACTATGACGAATGTACCGATTACTTCGGCAAAGAACTTCTTTTGATTAGAAGACAGTCTGTCTGTTATTCTAGAGTTTTGCAAATTTCTTTCACCTTTTGTTCTATTGTATTCCTTATCTCTCTGATTTTATCAAGTGATTTACCTTTGGGATCCTCGATATTCCAGTCAACCGAATCTTTCACAAACACTGCAGGGCATTCTGTCTTGTCCATACAACCCATGTTGACACTTAGAACAGAATCCTTGATAATTTCGCTAGTTAGAATTTTTGGTACTTGTCTATTCAAGTCAATACCTACCTCTTTCATTGCCTCTATTACAACAGGATTTATCTCCTGTGTGGGTTTTGTTCCAGCGCTTGTGGGCTCGTATCCCTTTGGAGCATATTTTCTAAAGAAACCTTCTGCCATCTGACTTCGTCCTGCATTTTCTACACATACAAACAGAACTTTTTTCAGTTTTTTTCCAGACAATTCCATTTCACTTCTTAGTTTATTTAGTAAACCATTTAAGTTGTCAAAGAGTAAAAAGTTACAGTTGGTGTAAGTATGGAAACCAAACGTAAATCTCTTCCAATGGTAAAGGACAGTTGTAGTTTTGAAGGATATGATGCATCATCTTTAATGTCTGAGACTTCAAAGCTACGCAAAATAATTACAAAAAGAGGTGCACTTGAGATTTTAATTCCGTTGTGCTGTACAACAGAGCCTGTACGATACAAACAGTTCAAGCAAGCCTTGAGAGGAATAAGCAGTAAAACGTTGGCAACAAGACTAAAGGAGCTTGAGAAAAGCGGAATATTGGAGAGATTATCTTACAATGAGATGCCACCACGAGTGGAATATAATCTTACAAGAAAAGGACAAGAACTTGTCGAGTCTGTGATAGATCTTTTACAGTGGATGAAAAAATGGTCTAAAACAAGATAGTATTTTTCTGGTAGTTATTTTGTATTCTTGTTTTGATTTATCTTGTCTACAATTCGCATGTACGAGTCGATGAATTCCTGGGCGTACATGTTGGCATGTTTTTCTGAACCGCGATGTGTTCCAAGCTTGGAGCGAATGTGGTGATAGTATTCGTGTAACATGATAAATGGATTGTAGAAGATATCAGAGTTTAATGCATAGATCTTTTTTTCTTGTACTACATACACTGCATATACAGTCCTTCTTTTCTTCTTGATTGTACCCACTACAACTTTTGGAGTATCCACCTTGTAGAATTTGCTCAACTCTTCTAATGCCACCTCTGTTTTTTTGTCTAGAATTAATGCAACCATCTTTGCTTTTGTTAAATCGTCAAGTTCAGGCAATGTACTAGAGACATTGTGTATGCGATATAATACATGATCCTATGTTTGTGAAGAAACATCTCTCAACATCACAATGGGATCATCAATCACTTGGAATAACTGTAAATTCCTTTGTAATATTTCCGTCAAGCCATGAAATATTCATGGAATACGTTCCAGGCTGTTTAATTGTCAATATTCCATATCCATTGTAATCATACCCTAGATGTGTTTCATTTCCGAGGAATGCTTCAGATTCTATATGCCCCGGTTCTTCTATTGCACAACCAGATGCATATTGTGGACTTGACCACACTATTTGTTGCGTAGAGTTCTTGACTATCACAGAAGGTTGGTCACAGGAATTTCCAAATCCATTAACTCTAAATTTAAAGTCTATTTCCTGTCCTACCTGATAGATATCTTTGAGACCGTAGGTAGTTAATTTCGCTGATGGGTCATAGCCCCAATTTCGAGAAACTAGATTTTGTACACTGTTAGGATTAACACATGCAACAAAACCATCTTCTTGCTTCATGATCTTAACATCTCCTGAATCACAGGTTATGTCCCAAAACACTGTTCCAAGTTGTGCCTGTCTTAACGGTGGAAGTAGACCTGTGTAAAATGTAAATGTGCTGTCTCCCACATGGCAACAGGTGCCATATTGGACACTTATCTTGTAAGGACCGCCTGTTTTCCAATTTGTATTATTTGTAGGTATGCGAACAAGAAAAGTTCCATCGTCTTTTGGAGTTGTAGCATAGTTTAACAGCTGGTTATTTTTATTGTCCAAAACTTGGATGGTTGCGTTAGTGTTTGGAATGTAACTTCCGACTGAACCATAGACCAAAATGATATCTCCTTTTACATGGAACGTTTTGTCAGTTTGAAGAAATGGAGATGTAGCATTTGCATCAGTCAGAATGAAGCTTGACATGGCAACAGCAAGGATTGTTAGAAAAATTGAAAGATGTAGAGTTTTCATTCAATCCTCTTCAAATCTGAAGTATCATTTTTGTGAAAAAAATCCATTAAAACCTCTTTTGCTGCATCATCAAAAGATCTACGGTCTACAAAATATACGTCATATCCATTTTTTATAAATCTAAAAGTATATTCTGCATTGAATGGATCAACCTTGTTTTCACCAGTTTGTAGTGCACTGCCTGAAACATATATCGTAGTATTACTCACATTCCATAATTGACCATTTTCTGAATTGATGAATGGACCAAGTTCTTCAGGAGTCTTGGTACAGTTACAAAAACTCACATCTATAGTTGCACTTTTGCCTGGATGATCAATATTGACATAAACCGCATTAAGATGATCACTCTTACAAACCATGTCCATGAGTATGTCCCCAGTTTGAAGAGTAATTGGTAACTCCGGCCATTTCATTTGGTTTTTGCAATAATTCGTTAGAACTTGCGAAGATTGCATAATCTCATCCTTTGATATGTTTCTTCCAACTCCTACGACGCCATTCTTATCTTGTGTCCACGTTGGAGACTTGACTACGAGATATCCTTGACTATCCACATCAAGGTCTAGTTTTGGTAGAGCTCCTGTAGTTGGTGCCCTAATCATTGTAAGTCCTGGATCATATGATACTCCATCAATGGTCCTGTATGGTGAACTAATACATGGATCTTCAATTCTTTGTCTTCCATCCTGTGGCCAATATTTCATCAAGCAGTGAGACGTGGGATCAAGTGCGCTGTATGCACGAAAAGATGAAGTCTCGTTTTTGTCTCCACCCATGGTTTTAGAAAGCCGAATTAACATGAATGTTTGATAGGCGTTTGCCTGTTTACCATATTGAAATGATGGTGGATACATGAATAGGCCTGCACTGTTTGGCTTCATGTCTGATACCTTGACGTATCCATCAACAACCCCATTTGAGAAATATGATTGTGGAGTGTGAAGATAGATTCGTTCATCCTGGCTTGATACGGAAGAAGGTGACGAATAGATTACAGCTCCAAATGAGACAAATGCGATTATCAGAATTACAATAATGAAAACTGAAAATTTTGAAAGATGTATAGTTTTCATTTCCTAAATTGTATCCTGTAAAATATAATCAATGATGTAATACCAATCAACAAAACCGGAATTGAAAATGGAAATTCAGGAATTTTTTTAGAAGTGGGAATTTCTGCAGAATTTGAATTCGATGATAATAAATCGTTAGTATCTTGTTTGACAGAAAAACCCACACTATACCTCCCTGTAAACGTACCATCATTATTTTTTATAGATAGATTAGAATAATAATCGCCTTTTTTTAGGCTCAATTCCCATTTTGCCAATTCCATCCACTCACACTTCTTAGAACTACCATTGAATTCTTTACTAAAAACAATTCCTCCATTAGTTTTTGCATCAAATGTTTCATCTTTGACTACAAAGTCTTTCCCAGATAGTGTATCTACCGGCTCACTATATGCAAACTGAATTGGCTTGTTTTCTGTAAAATTGTTGATGTTTTGTACGGATTTATTATAATCTACTTGAATGCCATTTTGTGTCATGGTAAAATCATTACCTGTCCAACGGTCTTGTGCTAAAACATTTGTTGCATTGCAAGTCTTTGGAATCATAAAAGACATTTGTGAGTATACATTATCCTCATCAAGATTTTTTACGTAAAATAACACATGATCTCCAACATTAAATCTGGGACCGAGAGGATCAGAGTGCCAAGTTGGATCAATGATTGGCTCTCTAATTATCATCGTGAATGATCTCTGTGGATTTTTTAAAAATTCATCTACATTTACTGTGTATTGTTCAAGATTTAGAGTATAGTTAATTTTTTTGTAAGGGGGACCTGTGGCATAATAGATTCCCTGCTCCATAGAACCGACAATGGTTGATGTAATATTGCCTACAGTATAAAACGATGTAACATTCAAGATATTTACCGACGTTATGTTTCCTGTAAATATGGTATCACTATAATTTAGAATATCTTGATAATGATCATGCCACAAAAGCCATTCAGTTGTATTGCTAGGAATTATGGTGTAATTGTGATTATGAAGATCTTGAAAAAATTCTTGCGACATAAGTCTCGGATCTAATGCTGGAGGTGTGAGCCCCTGTGCAGTATTAACATTTGACATCATACAATATCCTAGAAAAACTAGCATTACAATTATGGAAAAATACAGAGTTTTCATTTTGTCGGATTTCCAACCTCAACTATCTTCGATTCTCCCAAATCTACAAGCATCATATTTTCTGGGTAATAGATCAGACTTCCATTATCTAGAAGTGTTACTGGTATTGCCTTGATTCTGATATTCACTGTATCATTGACTTTCCATGTTACATTACCTAACATGACCGGACCAGATTGGTACGCAGATGCCTCGCCAAAATTAATTCCTGCAATTTTTGGGTGTACGCTGATAATGTGATTCTCAAATCCTTCTTTTTTAATACAAAACATCCCATCACAAATATTGTATGCTATTAACTCAGAGCCTTCTTTTGAAGTAAAATTGAGTTGAAATGTATTAGATGCGTGACATGGTAATTGTGGACACATCAAATAAGGATTGAAATTGTATATCACATTGGCTTGGATCCCAAGTGGATTATCTTTTGTATATGTAGAAAAATCATAAGAACTTGTAAAAAACCAAATTGTGTAAATCCCTATTATGGTAGCAACGCAAACGCATACAATTATTGCAAGGTGTATAATTTTCATTTTCTATGCCACACCAATTTTAGACAAGTCATGGAAGTTGCATCACCTTGTCGCTCATGCCTGATATTTCAATTCCTGTTAGTTCGTATGGTGCAGAAATACAAGAATGGTTTTGCATGCTGATCAATCCTTTTGAAAAATCGGATGAATTTACCTCACCTGCACTATGATTTACTGCAAGCGGATAGGTTGAACAAATAGGTTCAGGTATTGATTCATCGTAAAACCCTGTGGCATTTGACAGCGGCTTTATGACATATGTTACTGTAAAGTTTGAGCCTATCGGATAGTTTGCAAGATCAATCGTTTCGGGCACTGATGTAATCTTGAATGAATTTGTATAGTCCTTGCCGGTTGATACACCAAACGAATCCCCATTTGAAGTATATTTGAGAGTGTCAATTCGCAAAAGTGAGAAATTAGATATTCGTGGCCATGCTATACGATCATTAGACACATCGTTGTAATCATAATTGATTGTATATGTTAGCCGTGCACATCCAGTAGAGTTTGAATTCATCAAGATAGCTGGTACTGTAGTCCCGTTGTGTGGCTTTGCAGATATTGTATAGAATTGTCCACAATTATTTTCTGATATAGGTCTGGTTGTGATATTTTCATTTGTATAAGGTATGTGTACATTTTGAGTAAAACTAAATGGAATTTTGTTTGCAATTCCGTTTATAGTGAGCGGATATGTGGCATCACTAGTAAATCCACCACCAATTAAGATCTTTGTGTCAGATGTAGAGTTGTCAGGTACAAGTGGCTGTGACTCTGATACTTCATGAAAATTAAAGTTGTAATCATTATTGAGAACAAGTGTTGCATTAAGGCTAGTTATGGGCATTGTTCCTATGTTTTTTAGTATTAACTGGATAGGCGGTCCACCTGGATTGATAAGCGACTGGACCATCTGGATTGAAACTATTCCCATAGTTGAATTATCCAAATAATTTGTCCCAGTATTAACTGCCAAAGTCCATCCACGCTCATAGAGCATCTTTGCGGTTTCAGGTTTTACACATGCAGGAAAACCATCTTCTGCTTTTATTATGAGATTAAAGTTAACACTGCATTTTACATCCTGAGCAAGTGTTCCCGCTCTGATCTGTTGTAATGGAGGCAGAACATATGCAGGTATATTTTGTGATGTTTCATTGGAACCATGAATCACAAACTGGAATGATTTTGATATACTGTAATCAATATTGGAATAGTCTGTAGCTGTCTGGTTTTTTGCAGAGTAGGGAATTGTTATGTTTGCATTTGCAATTCCTGGCAGTACTGCTTGATATATTATTCCAGGCTTGTTGACATTTGAGATCGTTATCTCTTCTAATGGATCCACTTGTTGCTGTATGGCGACATCGGTGCATGCTATGTTTGGATGGACCTGCTTGACATGATTATCAAATGAAACTGAAAATGCAGGAGTACATGAACCACTTGTCAAATATATCGGATATGGTAAACGGTTGAGAATTGTTGCACTAATTGAAAATGTGTCATTTACTTTGAGCGTATTTGATTCTACCTGCACGCCAAGAATTTGGACTGGATCTGTAGAATCTGCATGGATAGATTTTACGTATGACGTTGCAATAAGTAAAGATGCCATGATTATTCCAAGGTATACAAGTTTCATTCTTTAATTATTCCAAAACCTTAGTCTGTAAAATACAATTAATGATGTAATGCCAATAAGTAAAACAGGAATTGTAACTGGGAATTCAGATATGATTGCGTCATGTGTTTGTACAACGGGAATAAATTGATAATTATAGTCATTAGCACTAAATGCAAAATTATTCACAATGCCATTATTTGATTTAAAAGTTCCATTTTGTCCCCATGTGCCTGGACACATTAGATTTGAGATTTCATGTTGTGGTAGAAAAGTAATAGAATTGTTTATTCCATCATTAGAAATGAATCTAGAATCCGATGAAATGATTTTTCTCTCTACTGTTTCCCAGAATTGTTTTGATATGAAGGATTTTGCAGATTCTGGATCACTAGAGTTTTGAATTATACCGGGATTATTTTTAACAACAAATTGTAATACTTGAGGATCAATTTCACTTGAACCGATAAATGTATTACAAAACTGTGATGTTATATTTTGAATGTCGATAGGAAAATGAATGAAATTTTCTGTTATGGCTTGATTATTCAAGTTTGATATCACACCGCCATGATTTGGAACATTGTATTGCACATCAATGCTTTGAGGTTCATATGATATTGGATCAATTATCACAGTGACGTCTCTCTGTTTTCCCGAATCATCAGTCACAACGAATAACACAAGCATGTTTTTGAGTGTGACATTACAGTTTACTTGATCGTTTATCCATTCCTGGGATACTGCACGAAATGTATAATTGTCATTTTGAGTCTCTGATTTGAATTTGTCATAATTGATGGCTGCTGTCTTGGCTCTTTCTTCATCAAGTGATTCAGATTTTGTCTTTATGTCTTGGGTTATGCGGTCCATGCATTTTAGATTTGTAGTAGAGGATTCGTTTTGAATCTGTGCGTAACTTGACTGTGATATAGTGCTAGTTCCTACGATAAAAACAAATCCAATAATTGCTAGATGTAAAATTTTCACTTGCTATGTACGGGATTTCCATAGTTTAAAAAATTAACGCAGATTTCTTCTAGGTTTAAACATTTAAAAATTTAAGCAAACCACTGGTTCATCTTATTTACACGAGAATATCGTTTCAAATTCTGGCTTTTTTTTATAATTAAAACAGAACTATTCTGCTATGGGGCTTCATTTTCTAATCTTAGTTTTTACCTTGTCTAAGACACGTTCTGCACGCAGTATTGCATCTGCAGCATCTTTGTCAATCATGAGAGTTGGTTGGTACTCAGATTCATTTTTTCGACTCATCAATCCCTTGAACTGTTTTTTAACATACTCGAACTCGTCATTAGTCAAAATTCCCTTGATCAAATCAAGAACATCCGTATGTTGACCAGAAGAACGTTTTCCACTATAAAATGTGGTCAATGCATCAAGAGCATTGATGGAACTGTGTACTGCATCCATTACTGCAGTATCGTATGCTTTTTCCTGCAAAGCAATCTTGGCTATACGTAAAGAATTTTCTGCCTTTGTGAGATAATTTGTGGCACTGCTTTGATCTACTGCTCTTGTCATTTGAGTTTCTCCAATTCCAGTCCTGCCACAAGAATATGATTAGACAATATAGAGCGTATCAAATCATCATTTTTTTTGGAGATGAATTTTTTCTTTGTAAATATTATGGGGGATACGCTGGAATGAAATGCAAGTGATATCTCTTCACTTGCATTTGCAACTGCACCTATGGCTAGCTCAAAATCGTCTGATATGACTAACAAGTCGATATCACTGTCTTCTTTTTCTGCTCTTTTTACGACACTTCCAAAAATAACGGCAGATAAAATTTTTTTCACTCTCAAATGTTTTGCCAAAATAATAATTATCTCAGAGACTGTTTTCTCTTCTGCTGTTAAAATCGGTTTGACAATTCTATTGAGAACATAACTCTGATCATTGAGAAATACTTGGTATGCTCTACCAACTGGTTGGATCTTTACTATGCCAAATCGTTCAAGTTGTTCGATGGTCCTGGAGGTCTCTACGCTAGAGATGCTAGCCTCCCTGGCAAGCCCTCTTACCGTGAAGATTTTACCGTTGTATTTGACAAGACTACGTAGTATGCTAATCCCTGCCTTTGTACCTAGTACTTGTTCTAGGTATGAATGAAGTTTCATATCTTTGATAGTTAATAGTAGCATATGATACATAAATGTTGCATATGATACCTATTTGTAACATGAATTTTCACTGGGTTTAAACATTTAAAAATTTAAGAAAACCACTGGTTCAATCTATTTGCACAAGAATATCGTTTCAAATTCTGGCTTTTTTTATTGCTATCTCATTATCTATGTACTGTTTATTGATCAACATAGGGTTCAAGTGTCATATAAGAGCGAAGTAAAATTAGTTTGATACCGCAGATTAAAGTTCTGATCGGGTTAGACCTGCTCAGTCTAACGCTAATCTTATCGTGTTATCCGTATTGAAAGAACAAATAATTACTTTATCACTACAAGATCAAAACCGAAGGATTCTGTAAAATTCTCATGTGGTATTTGCGCAGTGTTTACATCAACTTCCATCGGATATTTACCAGTTTTGACATTATTTCCAATTGATATATTTAACAAGACATTGGTAGAAGTATTATTGATAACATGTGATGAGAGATTCCAGTCTACTCCTTCTGGACTTTTAAATCCTAATTTGGGTCCAACGGAAAGAGTAATTGGAAGATTTTGTGGATCTGATGTTACATTTAGTAGCATCATGTTTTGTCCATGACTTGCATTAAATTGGAGAAATGACTGCTGAGCTGAATTTGTGCCATTCAGAAGAATTATGATCTTTGGCAATGACGGCGTCTTATGTAACGATGAGTATTCTGAGGAAGTAGAGGGAAAGAAATTACCAAATGTGACTAATACTCCAACTATTGTAATTATACATATACCAATTATCATTGGCAAGTACCAAGTTTTCATTTTATATTATATACTGAACAAACATGATTTAAAACATCAATGTAACTTTCTTCTATGTTTTAGTAATTCGTAATCATAATTGATAACATTGAATACAAAATAGTAAAAAAAGGTGGGAGTTAGTTAGTGGATTCTGTATATGTACTACAGGTTGATCTACTACATGAGGTTGAAGTGTATGATGGCACATAGCTGAGATTGTTTTCTTCAGCGGTTTGTGATTGGCTTCCTACACTATATGAAAACGCAGATGGTGCTCCAGCTTGAATAGTTGTATATTCAGTAGTTGGAGATTGGAATACTGCTTCTCCATTTTGTGTATCTGTACTCGATTCGCCAAGTATGGTTCCAGTGACCTGATTCCAGTTTCCTGCGAGACCTGTTAAATCGGTAGCACTTTTTGCCCAACACTGTGTACTACAATAGTTAACAGTTATTGTTCCAGCACCACTATTGGTAGATCCATCGACATACGCATTATACCCTTGTGATAGTGTTTGAACTGGAACTGGAGCACATAGGACCGATATGTTTACACTATTTTCCCATTGTTCAATACATGTTCCTGCTACATCACTTGCGGGAACGTTCTGAAATAGGAATTGTACCCATCCTGTTTTCAAGTTCTTATCTTGGAATGTATTGGTATTAGTTTGTATACTAAATGCACCATTTCCATTTACAGTATCAGTCTCACAGCATGTGTATGTAGATAGATTCACTTGCACTAAGCCAAAGTTAAGGGTACTTGCTGAATTCTCTTGTCCACCAAGTAAATCTACGTTATTTCCTTCATCTGCAAGACCGAGTTTTTTTACATCTGCATCAGACATGCATGAGATTGTTTTCCAACCGGTCTCTTTTGTCCAATGGTAACAACCATCTGCAGTGGGTGCAGGTGGTGCTATTCTAACAGGTGCTGTAGGTTGCTGTGGTTCAGTAACTGCACTTACATTAGCATTGATTACTGTTGGAGATATTAGTATCAACCCAACAAATAATGCACCAAGGAGAGATGTCATAATTTTTGATTTCACGAAGTTGCTTTTTGTCATTATCCCGTACAATACAAATCAAGTAAATAAGTCGCGCTCACCCGGATCACGTGATCAGGACACGTGTTTTGGGTGAGCAATGCTTATATCAAAATAAATTTCAGTATGAAAAATTATTTTCAGGAATTTAACTTGTAGTTTCTAGTTCAATTTCACAACATTTTTCGCATTCATTGATATGGATTAAGTGGATCAGTATTGTGAGATACAATTTTGGGAGATGTTTTTGTTCTTCTTCTAAATGAAATCGCAATTCCTAGTAAAATCAATCCAATGGATACACCAAGTGTTACAAGCGATACTGTATCCAAGACATATGGAAATATCCACATTCTCATCACATGTAACAAAGAAGGATCCATTGGTGGACCCATGTACGGAGGTACGCGGTCTAGAACACTTGTAAATGATATTATCTTCAACAAAAAACCTACAAGTAAGACAAGCGAGCCACTTGCAATAAACATCACACCATGTTTTACAGTCATAAATCAGAGACTCCCGAATTTTAAAGAACCGCAAGAAAATGACAAAACATCACACGTGGATTTTGCATCCATCTCTAGCACCCATAGTGAAACGTGATATCAGCAGGATTTGTTGGAGGCGGACTAGGATTTAGTGTAACACAACTTGTGCCCCAAGGACTATTCCAATTAAAGACAGAGTTTGTCCGTGATCTTGAAGATGTATCATAGTACCCCATGACATATTGTTCATCACTAAACGCCACTGGGATAGTAGAACCGTTTGACTGCTCCTCTTGTTCTGGCCCTGCAGAATAGTGGCATGCTCCAACATCTACCTCACCCAGGTTTATGGTAGAACCTGCATCACCACTTATCCCAAACCCATAAAGTGTTCCAGTGTTTGTAGACGAATCTGTCTCCCCCATGATATAGTGTCCTGCCTGGCTAGTATCTACGTAAACGTACGATTCCACAGAATCACCTGGATTCATTGTCTGAGGAAGGCTTGTCACAAACCATTCTCCAGTGCTTGAACAAGTACTGGTGCTAAACGAGTTGTATGCAACACGCCACGATGGTGTTGGGTTTATCAAGTTGGCATTGTCATACAATATCCCCACCTGTAGCCAGTGGGCGCTGTTTGAATTTAATGCATCAAGTATCTGGAACAAATCAGTACTTGATGATGTGATCTTTTGATTTGTAAAGTCTGATACCTCCTTCCACTCTGATGCCATACCACCGTTTGTGGTATCTGCATTTGTAGAGATTCCTTTGTCCATTACTCCAGTTGGTGCCATGTATACCCCATGAACGATGTGGGGATTAGAGCCTGCAGGTCCTAGATAATCCACAGTTGAACCCGTTGAATTCCACGACATCATGTAAACCCAATTTGGATGCGCAGATATCGTTTCCGCAAGTGACACTCGCATTTTTTCAGCATACATTGGAATTGCATTATGACTAATTGGCTCTGCAGCAAGAACAAGTTGCGGGTTTGTCAAAATAATGACAAACAAAATTGCCATGATAACTCCATTACTTTTTGCTAGACTATATACCAAATTATTTCCTTTACAACAGATAATGCAAAATTACTATTAAGCCGCGCTCACCTGTCTTATAGAATTTAGGTGAGCAAGACTTAAGAAGTAAAAATTTTTAGCATGACAAATAAAAATTCGCTATACAAAACCTAGAGATTCATCTGTGTAATCCAGATTGTCATTGTTGTAACCCACATGATTGAAAAAATAGCTACTGGTTTGTTGCCCTTTACATATTCAAGAAATTTTACTAGCCTTGCAAACATCTCCCTTCCATCTTTTGTGAGATGAAACTCTTCTGATCCATCTCCTGAGTCAGATGCAATGTGATTATTTTTTTGTAGCCAGTTGAGGTATCTGAGAAAAGAATCCCATCGTAGTCGTGAAGCTAGATGCAGTTGGGTCTTTTTTACCGAATGGTTTGAATCAAAGGCGTTTGCAAATCTGCCTAAAACCTCAACATTTGGTTTTAGATCATCGCCAATGAAAGGAGGATGTACGGGATTCACGGATTCATATACTCTCTTAATTTGATTATAAAATATATCGGTTCTTTTCTCTGTATTTGTGTAATTGATTTTTTTTCTATCTTTATAATCTGTATGAATGTATGCTAACATGAAAACTATTTTGTGCGGGACATTCTTTTAGTACGGTACTAAATCTACAGTTTATACGATGCATTTCATTTATCATATGATGTTTCTATAGTTTAAAAAAGTGACGTAGGTTTCTTCTAGATTTAAGAATTTAAACAGTTAAAAATTTAAGAAAACCACTGGTCTAAATTCTGACTCTTTTTCTCAAATGCTTTTCTTAATCTATTCAACGAAGTATCAACACGGTCAAGTGAAAAACTTCTCTCTTTTGTGAGGTAATTTACAATTCCGGGATAATCCACCTCTCCGAACTTTATCTCAGAAACATCAGCAATTTTTGGATTCAAGAAAATGTCACGTATCTGCTTGTAGTCTATCTCTTCCAATTTCTCTTGTATCTGGGAGACATTCTCAAGGGAACCATGGTCTTTTATCATCTTCAATGCAGTCTTGGGGCCAATCCTCTCAAATCCATCAGGATTAAAGTCAGTGCCAATCAAGATGCCAATGTCGACAAGCTGCTCTCGTGTTACGCCAAGAGATGACAAAGTCTTGTCAAGCTGTATTATCTCAGGCTCTACCTCGATTGTAGTATTCCGGTTTGGCAGTTTTCTCTTGCCACTGTTTGTAAAGTTTCTAACAAGTTTTTTTGCACCAAACAACAATGAATCAAAGTCTTGGCTTGCAGATGCATGAGCCTGCCCTGATACTGTCATCTGTGCAGCAGTTGCCTCACCCTCTGATGGTGCCTGTATCCATGGTATGCCAAACAAGTCCAAGAATCTTTTTGACTCGTCCACCATGTCATCGCGTAACACCGATGTCTGCTGGGCATATTTTTTTGCATCAGCATAATTTCCCTCACTGATTGCAATCTCGTATTTTATCGTAGCATCTTTTTTTACCTGTTTTCTTCTTTGTATCTCTGCAGACTTTAATGATGGGGACTTGCCATCAAAGACATAGACAGGCTTTATTCCAAGTGACAAAAAATTAATGTTTCTGTAAAAGAGGCCGCTGATATGACTAGTTATCTTTCCATTGTAGTCAGTCAATGGCAATCCGTCAGGTCCTCGAATTATTGATAAAAACTGGTATATTGCATTGTACGCATCTATTGCAACAATCTTTGATGTAAACGATTCAAGGTTTGTCCTGTCTCTTACACAAAGCTGTTTTAGATCTAGGCCCATCTCTGTTTACGTTGTTTTCAAGTATTCTTATTTCTTTTTTAGAGATTTGTCCCAGCCCTTTTCGATTATCTCTTCGTAAATGTTTGATAGTTTTGGTATTGCCGCTCCCTTTTCTACTGCGATTTTTACCTTTTCTCTGTAATACAGTTCTATTTCCTTTGCAGTCGTGTCGTCAATTGTTATCGAAATTCTAGTCTTTGCCAAATGGTATCACAAAATCATTGTACAAATATCAATAATAAATTATCTATTATCAATTTTTCTCTGTTTGCGGTATGATTGTAAATCCTTCTTTTGTTGGAACCATTCGGACAGGCGTGTCTTCTGCAAGGCCGATTTGAGTCAAAATTGAGGCTAGAGTGAGATCATCTGGAACTGCATACTTGATTCCTGCGTATTCTATTGAGACTGTCTTTTTTGTTATTGTCTCCATCTGTCTAGATAATAAATTATCTACTTTATATCCTTTATTATATACTTGATCTACTGATCAGTTAATTGTCATGTTATTTATGTCCCAAAACAGAACTTGTTCTCAAGTGCCAGGTTAGCCAAGCGGAACGGCGACCGCCTCGAGATCAAAAACAAGGTAGCGGTTATGCGCAAGCATGCAGGGGTTCGAATCCCTTACCTGGCGCTTTTTCTTCAATCAAATTTTGATCAAAGTTTTGTAATTTGGTATGGTAGATAACTCTAGAACAATTTTAGCATAACTACTCTATCTAGTAGCAACAAAGCTAATTTTGATGAGAGATCTATACAGAGTAAAAATTCTCGGGCTTGGTATAATTCTGATCTTCTTTCTATGTCAAAACAATGGTGCCATGGGTCAAGTGGATTCAAATCCATGCATCGTGCCAACATCAGAAGATTATGCGACATCATCCATGTTGCCAAGTCAAACAAATACTACGTTACAAAATGGTGTCATACCACAGGTTCAAAACAACCAAGTGCAACTTGTTTCTCCAGTGCCACAGGACAAAGTTTTATCAATGCATATAGTATTGCATCTACGAAATCAAGACCAATTCACAAAATGTCTTGATTCAATAAATGATCCAAAATCGCCAAATTATAGGCATTTTCTAAATGGTGCCACCATCATGCCATATCTGCCAACCCGTAGCGAGAGATCTTCCATTGCATCGTACCTTACAGAACATGGATTTCAAGTAGAAAACTCTACATCACAACTTGTACTCAAAATATCTGCGCCGATACATGTTATCGAAAATACATTTGGAGTAAACATGAAGGTCTATCAAATGCCTATTAAATCTAGAATTGATTCCAATACAAATGTGCAAAAATTTATTCATACTTCCAAGTATGGTGGATTCTTTTACGCTACTGATTCCATGCCTCATCTACCGTCCAATTTTGCAGTACTTGTTGATTCCATACAAGGTCTTGACAACTATACTCTGGTCAGGCCTCTACAATCTCCATGTGTTGGTCCGTATTGCCCACAGGGAATGCAGGTGGGATATTCAATGGTACCGTTGTACCATGCTGGCTTTAATGGTACGGGACAAAGCGTAGCATTGATAGATTGTCCAGGAGATGAAAAACCTCAAGATGCAATTGATACATTTGATGCTCAATACGGACTTGAATCCACTACGCTAAAAGTTGTCTATCCTGATGGTACCCCGTCATCATATGACCCAAGCTGGGCGTCAGAAACAATGATGGATGTAGAAGCAGTTCATACCATGGCCCCTGGTGCTACAATTGTTTTGGTGTATAGTGGCTGCAGTCCTAGTGACCTCGTACAAGGAATTGATTATGTTACAACAAACCATCTTGCCACTATAGTTTCTAACAGTTGGGGGTTTGTGTGTAGCGGTGGTCCATGTTCTGACTCTCAATTATCTTCTTCATTGGTTTCATCAGAGCATGATATCCTTGCACTTGACGAGTCCCAGGGAATGACTATACTTTTTGCAAGTGGTGATGAAGGTGCTACTCCTGATGGTTCAATGCTTGGTACTGGATTTCCAGCATCTGACCCGGATGTATTGTCTGTGGGTGCAACTGATCTTGCCTTGACAGGATGTGCTGATACAACATGCTCTGCATATGGTTCTGAATCTGGTGCGCAAATAAGTGGTGGCGGATACAGCAAGTATTTTGAAGAACCACAATGGCAAACTCTGGCATTGGGACCAAAAAGTGGAAGGGCAATACCTGATGTCTCCATCATGGGATACACTCCGGGCTTTTGGGTCTATTCTACAAGTTCTGACAAGTGTGGTACATCTCCTTTTGCATCTAGTGGATGGTTTGGTTGTGCAGGAACAAGTCTAGCCTCACCATTGTGGGCTGGATATCTTGCAGTGGTGCAACAGGCAAATGGAAAAATTTTACTTGGAAACATTGCACCTGAATTGTATGCCGTGTACAATACTACATCATACCCCTGTTCCTTTCATGGTATCACATCTGGCGATAACATCATGAACGGCAATCTTGGGTATTCTGCTGTTTCTGGATGGAATCCAGTTACAGGTCTTGGAACTCCAATATCTGATAATCTCACTGCAAAATTAACCGGTGGGGTTTCATGTGTCGAGTCTATTCCAGAATTTCCATTTGCAATTCCGGTTTTGCTAATTGGTATTACATCATTGATTGTGTTTCACAGACTAAGGTTATGAAATGATCATACTATGAAAATCTACACCGATTTTTTTAAATCATGTGCAAAACAAAAGGTGCTGAATCTAAAGAAAAACACAAGGCAGAACAAGAAGAAATGAATGAAGAAACTCATGAACTAGAACAAGTCGAGCAAGATGAACAAGAAGAGATTAGAGAGACAGAAAATGAAGAATAATTTTGCTCTGGTACACTCAATACATCATTTGGGATGTTGAGCATTCCATGGATGGGTGTAATTCCTGGAGACAAGGCAGTGCTTTAATTGCACGTGAGTGAATTGTAAAAATGTCTGCAATTATGATTGTCATTGGGATAGAAATAGATAGATTTGAGATACCACTTTACACTGTGGTATAAATGGAAAAAATACGAGTAAAATCTAGCAGTATACGAATTATTGGGTATAACGAGTCAGAGCAAATACTGGAAATAGATTTTGTCCATGGTGGAACTTATCGATACTTTGGAGTGCCAAAACCAATCTATGACAATCTGATGAAGTATGAAGAAGCCTATGGGAAATACCATGCTAGATTCATCAAGAACCGATATAGACATGAAAAAATTGCATAAACGATTTGATAAATCAAGTTTTACTTGAGACATCTAACATCTGGACTGGTATATCTTCAAAGGTAAATGAACACACTTTATTTTCTAATTGTAGACAAATGGCTGTGCATGAATCCCTATATAGTATACTGTGATATACATTTTCTAATAGGCGAGAATATGTTGAAGATATTGCTAGTAGATGATAACGAAAGCATAGCAAACATGTTGATGAAATTTCTTACAATCAAGGGCTATGATTGCACTGTGTGTCTAGATGGAAGAAATGCATTAGATATTTTATCAAGAGAAAAATTTGATGTCATCCTGCTTGATTTGGCAATGCCTGAATTTACTGGCTATGATGTAATAAACGAACTTGAAAAAAATGGAAAATTAAAAGAACAAAACATCATTGTACTTACAGCATCGTCAATTACAACTCTACAGTCTGATGATTTATTAAAACGGGGTGTAAAATCATGTCTCAAAAAACCCGTTACTGCAGAAATATTGCTCAAGGTTATATCATCACTTTGCTAAAAAAATTATTTGTAAAGATCTTTTGTAAATGACTAGCTAACATTGCATGATAATTAATTTTAGCAGTTTGGTCTGCTGTTGCCATCTTCATTATACAGTCCTTTTAGTGTGTTGATATCACAATCTGAAATGTATGGGTAATCGGCAATCATTGGATACATTAAATCATTAGGGGATGTCGAGTGTGCAAGTCCAAGTGCATGTCCAAACTCATGTCTCATGATTGCTTCAAGCCTGTCAGGATCAAGCGTGTTTGCCTTGAAAATTGTTATCTTGGATTTTAGAATTTCATTACCATCAACAAGCGATGTGGTGTATCCAGAATATCCGTCAGGATTTATGTCATTTGTAAGTATTATCTCAATGTCGCCGACGCCTCCAGGTGTGCCATTTACATCAAACTGTTGAGGTATGTACATTTTGGTATGTCCAGAATATGCATTCTCTACAGCTCCTTTCCATCCTACATAATATATCGACGACCCTTGTGAGCCTCTCCCTGTATCTGAATTCAATATTGAAACTGCCTTGGTGGATAAAATTGCATCCTTTATGACATCAATCATGTTTTGCCCAATGTTTGCAGTATTTGTCACATGGACATGTATTATCCTGTTATCTGCAATGTTCCACGCTACCCACGTGTTAACAGTATTGCCTTGCAGATCTTGGATTATGTAGTTGGAATTGTAATTTGGCTCAAACTTTGTTACAGTGCTATTTGTCAAAACATAGTTTTCATAATAAAGAGATCCGATTACACCAATTACAATTACCATGCCAATTAAAGCAACAGTCTGTGGTTTTTTACAAGTTTTTTGTATAATGCCATCATTTATTTCTGATATATCTTTTTGAAGATTTTTTTCCTGCTCTAGTTCATTTATTTTTTGATCATCTTCAGCAAGTTTTTTCTCCATCTCTGTTTTTGAATCTGCTTGTTCTCTTACTTTTTCTTCCAATGCATCGGCTATGTCTTTTAGAATATTTTTTTCCTGTTCTAACTCTTTTATTTCATGACTAGTGCGTGTAGTAGGTGAATCATCAATATTCTTGTCATCACGTGCCATGGTTTGCACCTTTGGGTGAATCATTGTCTGTTCTTGGAATTGTAAAGTATACTACTGTGCCCAAGTCTACTGCACTTTCAAGCCATATTTTACCGCCTAATCCTTCGATGATTCCTTTACAGATTGAAAGACCAAGACCGCTACCGCGATGTTTTCTTTTAAGAGATGTGTCTATTTGGTAGAATTTTGTAAATAGATGTGATTGTTTTTCTTTGGGGATTCCAGCTCCATTATCTTTAACATGGAATAAAATGTCTTTTTCTTGCACGTTGGCACCGATCTCAATTTTTCCAGTATTTTCTGCTGTAAAATCAACTGAATTTACTATTAGATTTGAAAAGACTTGTTTTAGTCTAAATGGATCGCTAATGGTTGTAATTTTATCTTTGGTGAGATTTACAAACTCGATTGTCTTTGATGATGTTACTGCAGTGTTGTCATGCGTCACATCGGCCATGAATTTATCAAGTTCCAATTCTGTCTTGTTGAATCTCATTGTCTTCATGTCAAGTTTTTGTGCATCCAAGATGTCTCCAGTTAAACTTTCTAGGCGTAAAGCATTTTGATAAATCTCATCTATAGCATTACGTTGTTCGTTGTTTAATTTGCCTAATACTGTAGGGTCTCTGAGCATCTCTGCATAAAACTTGATTGGAAACAATGGTGTGCTCAATTCGTGAGATATCATTGCTGAAAATTGCTCTTTTAGTTCATTTGTTTGGGTTAGCTGCAAGTATTGATTTAGTATTGCGGCCTCATTTTCTTCTAGTTTCTTTTTTATCTCCTCGATATCTTTTATGTCTTTTATAGTTACCAGATTGGCTACAAATTTTTTGTCTATATCGTGGATACTTTTAACATTTACTAGTGATGGAAATGTTGTACCGTCTTTTCTCTTGTGTACAAATGGTTCGTCATGGAAATCTGCATTTTGCTCGTATTTTTCTACAAACTCGTGATATTTAGCCAAACTCTCACTTGCAATCAAAAATGACGCAGGTTTTCCGATGACTTCATTTTTAGTATATCCAAACAGTTCTGAAAATGCATTATTCAGGTCAGTGATTTTTAAATTTGCATCCGCAAGAATCACACAAGTTGGGGTTAATTGGAATAATGCCTTGTATTTTTCCTTAGCTGCAATGGTGTCTTGATTGTTCTCTGTGAGTCTTCTCATCAAATGGTTTACATCTGATGCCAATACCTCTATCTCCTCTGTTCCGTTTACTGTGATCTCTACATTGTTTCCACCAATGTATTCTCTCAACCCTTGTCGAATTTTTTCAATTGGACTTGAAAGTCTATGTGCTATAAAAAATACAACAATTGATACTGCAGTGATTGTAACTATCATAATTGTAATCATTATGTTTGATAGCTGACTAATTGGTTTCAAAACATCTGCTGATTTGTATTCTGTAACAAATATCCAGTCAAATAGCGGTTCTACTTTGGAACTAGATGATTTTGCATATGCAATTATTTGTTGATCATCTGAATTTGGATCAGTGTATGCAAATGTTCCAGAATTACCCTTCATGTTGCTCATAAAATCATTGTCATGCATGGATGAAAACGACTTTTCATTGGCATCTGTAGAATATAGAACCAATCCATCAGGGGATATCAATTCATATCCTGCTGGGGTATATTGGCCCGATTTCATCTGCGTATTGATGATGTTGATTACTTGCTGGATGTTTGTAACTGCCTTTATCACCCCTACAAAATTTCCATTCTTGTCTTGAATGCTCTTGGAGATTGCAAAAGATGAAAATCCTGAACTATTGTCTACCTCTATTTTTCCTACGTATACTCCATTCTTACTTGCTTCTTGCCACCATGATTCGTCATCTTGTCTGTAATCTGTGGTTTTGTCTGTCTGGGCTACATTGGCTCCATATGCATTAGTGAAAAATATTTCACCGTATACATCATCGTGAAATAACGTCTTTTCTGATTGCTGGACTTCTCTGAGCTTGTCTGATGCTGGGTTGTTGATCAATCCGTCCATGAATGGGGTGATTTTATCTCTGGGGGATGTTGTCCAGTTCAAGTCATTTTCATTTATGTATTGTTCAGGATCTTGCATATTGGAAAATTGTGCTGTAGATGCTGTTGCCGCAGATGTTATGGTTTCATCATTTGAGAGGTTTACCACATCCACAATTCTATCGGTGACATAACTATCAATTCTATTTATCATCATGAGGTTTATTTTTTCAGCATTTTTCTTGATATTGTCTTCTGTTGTATTTTTGAATTCATATAAAAAATACATCCAGCTCATTACACCAAGTGTTATCAAAACAAAAGCCAATAGAAATATTGCAAAACTAAATTTCATATTGTTACACTAGTTCTTTGTATTTTTGGATTTGCTATGCTGTAAACACCAAATGTCAACAAAATATACTGGATGTAAAAGAACAGATCAGAAATGGATCCTGAATAGTCTGTTCCATTAATTCCAGTAAATTGGAACAACAAATCACCAATGGATGTTGATATCATTGACAAACATATTATTGGTACATACACGCTTAACTTGTTTCTAAAATATAGTATCATTCCAATTACTGCAGGAGCAAGTGATATGCTGTCTAGTATTGGATATGCAAGTGAGACAATATTGTCCAGTGATGGTTCCAAGTCACCTGCTAGTATGAAAAAATATGTTGCTATTGCAGTGACACCGCAGCTTGAGAGAATTGCTACTACTATTGTCCATTTTGGAATTGATACTTTTAATGATTTTACAAATAATATGAAAAATGGAACAAGACATATTGTACCGATAATAAATGCAGCATCTGCCAAAGATGGGAATGGTTTTTCATCAAGTATTATTTCGTCTAATGAAAAAATGTGTTGTGCAACAAGAAATGATATTGAAAAAATGAAAAATATTGTCCACATGAAAACGTTTTTGCGTTCAATGTATGCCTGACGTGCCTGAAAAATTGCTGTCATTGACAAAAATATTGTTAATGGTATGTAGAGAAAGTCACTTGTTAGCGTTGCCGCCTTTTGACCTAGGAGATATCCTGTACTCCATATGCCTACGATTGTAAGCAGAGCTAAAATGAGATATTTGTTTCTATGTGACTTGGTTAAATTACCCTGCAATTATCATATCACCATTTTTCTCATATTTAAAAGAAAGTTAGATATTTCTGGCATGATTGCTTTGTTACTAATGATATTTTCAAATATGTTTTGATTCATGTTATATCATATCCTTTGTAATTAAAAAGATTCAAGTGAATTGTCGTTCTTAAAGGTAGATGTGTACTGGAAATAAAGTTTCTATCTTATTTGTATTTCCATATGGTAATCATGAATTTCTTTATCAATAGGTACATGTAGGGATTAACCGACTGGTAACTTGATAAATTAAAAAATCAATCACTCTCAAGTCGATGTTTTGGCATCTCATCCAGTAACACGTTAGATGTGTTTGTCTGTAAGAAATATGATATTGTTTCAAATTGTTTGTATTAATTTTTCATTCAAATCATGATTTTTTCTATCAAAATTCATATGCTTATATAATATCTGTGCCATTTATGATCTTCTTTGCAAAAAAAACACATATTGCATTATTTGGCAATTTCATTTTTATCTGTTGGAATATCGTATGCATCATTTGGGTCCAATGGGGGAACGGTACAAGCCCAAGACGAATCATTAGATACAAGCTCTGGGATAATCAAAGAAATTCTTACATGGGGTTTTGATAATCTCAACCCTGATCAAATTACTTTTTCTAATACTATACGGGTGATGGATGGTCCAACTGGACATTCATTAAACTTTGATGGAAACAATGATTATGTAAAAATTGCAAGCTCAAAAATCGGACATGTAAAAAATTTGGTAGTATCTGCTTGGATAAAACCCAACTATGATGTATCATCAAATCAATTTACAATATTGAGTAAACCCGAATCATTTTCACTTTATCTCAAACCTTTGGGAAAATCATATCATGCTGAATTTTCAGTATATGACGGAACTGCATGGCATGTAGTTGAATCAAAAAAACAGATCAATTCACAATGGACAAAACTGCTTGGTGTTTTTGACGGACGCTCTATTGCCATTTACATTAACGGTACAATTGATTCATCTAGTCTTGTACAGCTTCCCACACTTGATGATCTTTTTCCAATTTCATATGGTGATATTTCTGATGCTGATCTCTTGATAGGATCTTCAACAGACGGACTGGGAGAAAATAATTTCTTTGCTGGTGAAATCAGTGATGTACAAATCACTCCGTCAAATGGTTATATTGTTGACAATATTGTGGATGATCAGCCGCTTTTCTCCGATGGAAATAACACATACAATATTCCACAGAATGGGAACAACACATCTGATATTCACTCAAATATGATAAATCAAACTAATGTTACCAATCTCAACCCCGTGTTGTCAAGCTCAAACTCTACCATTTCTCAAATTCCATCAAATGCAACTGTTACCAATTCCACCACTCTACAAATTCCTTCAAATGTAACAACTCAAACCAATACTACGCAAATTCCATCAAATGTTACAACTCAAACTAATGTTACAAATCTCGGTCCTGTCTTTTCAAATTCAAACGCTACAACTGTACAATTTCCAACAAACATGTCAGGACTAGTCCGTTACTTTGATTTCAGTCCAGATTCAGTTTCTCCTGAAAACATGGCAAAAAACGCTACAATTGTGGATGGTGGTATATTGGGGACTGCCTTGCAACTCACGTCTGGTGGGTATGTGTCTGAGAGTATTCCTGAAACAGACCGACTTTCAAATCTGAGCCTGTCTGCATGGGTCAGCCCTGACTATGGTACCGGGGGACAAACATTCACAATTCTAAACAAAGCCAATTCATTTCTATTTCAAATAGGCAATATTGTATCTGGAGAGGGAACTGCATCATTTTCAGTCTTTGATGGGATAACGTGGCATACTGTAGAATCTAAAGAAAAAATTCCAATAGGTTGGACTCATCTTGCTGCCACGTTTAATGGAAGTGCAATAGATATCTATGTAAATGGAATTCTTGATGCAAGCCAGCCTGTATCAGAAATTGGAATTTCACAATCTGGACAAATTCAATCAGGTCTTGCAACTCTAAACTCCCAGTCTGATGTATTGATAGGATCTCAATTAGAAAACACGCAAACAAGTAATCCGTTTAATGGTTTGATTGACGAAGTTTCAATATATGATACATATCTTGATGATGTACAAATAAATGGTATCTACAAATCAACTGTAGATTCTACAGAATTTACACCATCTGTTGTTACACCACCGGTTGTTATTCCTCAAAACATTGGTACAATTCCAGTTCCAACACCTAGTGCAGAAGTAAACTTTAGCTCAACTTCGCAGAATCCATCAAACACATTTGGTGATGCATCAATTTCAACATCTGGTGTAAATGGCACTGCACTTGAGCTCTCAGGTCATGGGTACATGTCTCAAAACATGACTTCAACAGATCAAATATCACACTTTACACTTTCTACATGGGTGAAACCGGATTATCAAAAAGGATCATCTGAATATACTGTCCTAAGCAAGGACAGATCGTTTTTGCTTGCAATAAACAATTACATACCGCCAAAAAAAGTTGCAATATTTTCAATCTATGACGGTATACAATGGCATACTGTTGAATCAACATCACAAATTCCTCAAGATTGGACTCATCTTGCTGCCACGTTTAATGGGACATCTATTGCAATCTATGTCAACGGAAAACAAGAAGCCAGTGTACCTGTGAGCACGATAGGGATATCGCTTTCTGGACATCTTGAGACAACGACAATTGCTAATCTGACATCACAGGCAGATGTAATCATTGGTGCCCAAGAATCTGTAAGGGCTCCTCAAACTACTGTCCAAAACCTGTTTGGTGGTCAAATTGACGAGGTAAACGTGTATGATTCATTGCTAGATTCCTCACAAATTCAAAATCTATACGATCAGGGCGTACTGTCACTTCAAAAACAAACCAAGTCTAATACTACATCTGTTCTAAACGGTATTGCACCTGTAAATGGCACTACCAACCAAACAGCTACCACTGGTATCATTCCTGTAAATCAAACTGCCGTAATCAATGGAGCAGTCAATGGAACAACAATTTCAGGAACGGTCATCAATGGTACAATTCCTACAAATGGAACTCTGATTACCAATGGAACCAAAATTATCAACGGAACTGTTCCTGTTAACGGGATTATCAACGGTACTAGTCTTGCAAACGGAACTGCTCTTGTAAATGCAACCAATATTGTAAACGCAACTGATGTTGTAAATGGGACTGCAATACCCATCACACCTTCAGTAACGCCAGTAAAATCTGATTATTTGATTACAGAAAAGCCTGGAATTGATTTTGAGTTTCTTTCTGATAAGAATCTGAAAAAGGCTGGCAAGGTTACAAAAGAAAATCCTAGTCAGCGACAAAACAATAGGTGGGTTGGAAATAATTCTACAATTAGTGTAACTGTGTTTGATCCAAGTGGAGCAAAAGTTCCAATAAATACCGTATTTACAAAACTAAGGGAAGGTAAATTTCACATCTCACTTGCATCTGAAAGGTCAATTCGTGCTGGTAAGTATATTGTACAGGTTACATTGAATCAAAATGGTAAATCCTTTGTAACTCAAACCGATTATTCTTGGGGGCTGGTTTCACTCAATACTGATAAAAGTATTTTCCAACCAAATGATGTTGCAAACTTTGTAATTGCAGTACTTGACAATCAAGGTCATTCTGTATGCAATGCCAATGTTTTGATGACTGTGACAGATCCGGTTGGGCTCTCAACAATTCTTTCATCGGGAAATGGAGTTATACCCTCTACAGAATGTGGATTGTATAGTGCACAATATACCACTGGGCAAGAAGGAAACTATACTGTATACGTTGCTGCCAAAAACCCATCTGGTGTAACCACTTTTAATACTTCATTTCTAGTGCAAAAGAGTTTTCCATTTGATATTGTTCGAACTGCTGCAAGCAAGATAGACCCAGTTAACAATCCAAATTCATTTAACGTAAGACTTGATGTATCTTCCTATACCAATGCTACCTCTATCAATATCCAAGAGACTGTTCCATCAGTATTTCATGTAACAACTGATGGTCTAGTACAAACTGTTGGAAATTCCACCACCATATCATGGAACAAAAGTCTGATTGGGAACGCTACTTCTGTACAATACTCATACTCTGTCCCATTGAAATTTCCACAATTGTATGCATTGGGTCCTGCGACGATAAGTTATGGAACAAACTCTAGCTTTACAGAAGCAAGACCATGGTTTGTTGCAAACGATCCTGCTGTTGCAAAGCTATACCTACATGCAGCCACATCACCTGATGCTCCAACCGACGGAGAACATTCTACTGCATTACCTGTTGGAACATTCAAGGGTAACAGTGGCACTGGATTTGAAGATCTATCCATGTCGTCACTGATTGGGACATCGCAGGCAACCAAGTCTTTGACCAGTCTTGCACAGACTGCTGCACAGGATAATTACATTGCAAGATTTACTTCACCGCCACTTGCTGCACAGACAATTGCAGCAGGTACTTGGACATTTGCAGTACAAACCTTGGAAACTAATGCTGGTGCAAATTCAATGCTACAAGGTTCGCTCTATGTTTGGAGGCCCTCAACTAGCAGTGTAGTTGGATATGTCTATGACAGTACCACTGCACTTGGAACCGAGTGGGGCACAACCACAAAGGGTGTATTGGTAACTGTATCTGGAAGTTCTGTCACTGTAAAAGATGGTGATGTTCTTGTCTTTGAAGTTTGGAGGCATGCTGCATCTCAGACAGCTGCTACTGCATGGGCCCAAGAATTATTATTTGATGGAACAACTGATGTCACAAATGGTGGTACTGGTTCAAGTGCTGCAAGCTATATTGAAGCTCCTACCAACTTGGTCTTCAAGTTTACAAAACTTTATCTGCATGCAGCAACCTCGTCTGATGCTCCAACCGACGGAGAACATTCTACTGCATTACCTGTTGGAACATTCAAGGGTAACAGTGGCACTGGATTTGAAGATCTATCCATGTCGTCACTGATTGGGACATCGCAGACAACCAAGTCTTTGACCAGTCTTGCACAGACTGCTGCACAGGATAATTACATTGCAAGATTTACTTCACCGCCACTTGCTGATCAAACAATACCTGCTGGAACATGGACACTTGGGCTACAATCCCTTGAAACAAATGCCAATGCAAACTCGTTCTTCCAAGCCTCTATCTATGTCTGGAGACCATCAACTAGCAGTGTAGTTGGATATGTCTATGATGGTTCCACTGCACTTGGAACAGAGTGGGTTGCTACAACACAAGGCAGGGTTTTCACTGTGTCCGGAAGTTCTGTAACAGCGCAATCAGGTGATGTTCTAGTTCTTGAGGTGTGGCGAAGTGCTACACAGGGTTCTGCTACTGCATGGGCCCAAGAATTATTATTTGATGGAACAACTGATGTGACAAATGCAGGTACTGCTGCAAGTGCTGCAAGCTTTATTCAATTTAATACACAACTGGGATTTGGCAATAACCTTGCTGAAGAAGTCACTACATCTGACTCGCTAATACATTCTGCAGCTATAAAGAAGGTGTTAACTGAGACTGTGACATCTGCTGATCAAGGTGTTGTATCTGAAGGTAAGGGTAAAACACTATCTGAATCAGTCATTGCTTCAAGTACTTCACTATCATCGACTTTACGAAAAGCAAATCCAACAGAATCAGTCACTGAACATGACTTGGTATCAACCGCTATAATGAAAAGAGCAACATTGACAGAGTCGCTTATCGTTTCTGATGATCTATCTACCACTGTTGCAAGAAAAGCAAGTCTATCTGAGACTGTAACTAGTACTAGTTCCCTGTCAACATCAATTGCCAAGAAAATAACATTGACTGAATCAGTCACTACATCAGACACGTCATCAACAACAGCTCAGAGAAAAATAACCCTGACAGAATCAGTCATTGGTAATGACTTGGTATCAACAGCAGCATCAAGAAAAGCAACATTATCTGAAACAATGGTATTATCTGATGCATCATCAACAGATGCGTCAAGAAATATATCGTTACCTGAAACACTCATGGTTCATGATTCCTTGACAACATCTGCATCAAGAAAAGTAATACTGACAGAGTCAGTCACTACTTTAGATGCATCATCTACTGCCACATCAAAAAGTAAAATGCTGTCTGAAACAATAACTGTTGACAATGGTATGGCAACAGCTGTATCAAGAAAGGCAACATCGCCAGAATCTGTTAGCTCTTCTGATTCACTAACAACAGCTGTATCAAGAAAAACTGGATTGTCTGATAATTCCATTGTCTCTGATGGTATGACAACTACTGTATCTCACAAGATCACATTATCTGAAACTGTTACAGCCTCTGATGGTTTGACAACAGCCACTTCTAGAAAGGCAACCCTTACAGAAACAGTAAACGCTTCTAATGTATTCTCAACAGCCATATCCAAAAAAATAACCCTGTCTGAAGATGTTACAACACATGATTCAATGACCACAGCTGCATCAAGAAAGGCAGCATTATCTGAAACAATAACTGCTTTTGATAATCTAACAACAACTGCGTCAAGAAAAGTAATACTGGCAGAATCAACCGCCGCTTCTGATGTATTATCAACAGCAGTGGCAAAGAGCATTGCGTTAACAGAAACCGTAAACACTAGTGACTTGACATCAACTGCAGCCTCAAGAAATACTGATCTTGCTGGAACCGTAATCACTCATGACTTGCTAACAACTGCCGCATCACACAAGACCATATTATTTGAGACTGTGACCATGTTTGATTTACAATCTAATGCCCTGGCAAAGAGTATCACATTGAGTGAACCGGTTACAGTTTCTGATGCCTCATCTACTACAACATCTCAGAACATTGCTCCATACGAAACTGTAACCCCCCATGATTCCATGACAACTGCAGCATCCAAAAACATGACATTGCAAGAAACAGTCATGGCTTCAACCGGTATGACAACTGCAGCATTGCAAAACACAACGATATCTGAAACAACATCTGCCTCTGACTTGATGACAACTGCCGCATCAAGGGCTGTAACGCTGTCAGAAACAGTCACATCTTTTGATACCCCATCTACTACAACATTATTTAACACTGTGTTGCATGATGTGGTAGCCACCTCTGATATTTCATCGCCAGCAGAGGCAAGAATGATAACATTGTCAGAATCTGTAACAGTCTCTGATGTTCTCTCAACTGTAGCAGAACAAAACACAATGTTATCTGAATCTGTCACCCCATCTGATACATCATCTACATCATCTGCGATGAATATCACATTGCCAGAATCAGTAACTGTCTCTGGTCTATCATCTAATGCTGGATCAAAGAATGTCACATTGATAGAATCAATTCCTGTATCTGATGGCATATTACCTTCTACTTCTAGACAAGTCTATAATTCTGATACTATAACAGTGAAGGATACTGCAAGTTTACTAAAAATTAGTGCTAATCAACATCTTGTTTCAAACAACCAAACTACAGTGATTGTCACTCAAGACAAGCCAAACTTGGTTGTAACAAATAACGATACTGTCCTTTCATCAATAATGATTCCAACAACGGTGGCATCTCCTACAATAAACTATGGACAGATTATTTCTCTGGGAACTGTACATGTAGCACACGCTCTAAATATAACAAAAGATACAACTGGTGATAACAAAGCAGATGTAGTAGTCACAATTCCTGCAGCAACTGACATCAGCAACCCTGCATGGGATGGTGTGTTACAATTACCCACATCTCAATCATCTTCATCGTTGATACTGCCTGTTCCACAAGGTCAAGTGGCTACTGCAAAAACAGTAATTGGAATAGGATCCTCAATTCCTCTGACATTCAATAACGCTGTACGTATCTTGTTTGTTGGCCAAGCAGGATCACATGTGGGATACTTTTACTCTCCAACATCAGTGACTGAGACTACTCCGACATGTGCAAGTGATGATCAAAGTACCGCTAATGGACTTGCGGCAGGTGCAAGCTGCAAGATAGACGTTGGAGGTAATTTGGTAATGTGGACCAAACACTTTACAAGCTTTGTAACCTGGACTCTAAAACCAGTTTCTATAGCACCGACAGCTCCTCAAATCCCGACTGCATCAGGTGGTGGAGGTTATGGTACTGGAGTCCCAACTCCTGCACCAACAGGTACAGAGACTGCAGCAAGCATGCTGTCAACAGGGGTCACACTGTATGATGTAACATACGATGTCTGTGATCAACAACAAGTCCAATTTACAGTGGGCTCGTCTGATTCCACTACTCCAACTGTTGAGTTTGCAACCTCAAGTGGAGTGGTACAGGCTCAAGTTTCATTGCACCAGCCATATTCTGGATTACACGACCTGGCAAAACAGTATGTGTTATCATATGATGCTACTCTAAAGCCGGACACAAAATCACTTGACATGTTGATTACGCCAGGAAATGGAACGGGTTATGTTACTGCCAAAGTAGATGTGACAAAATGCAAGCAAACAGTTGTCTTTACACCGATTCCGATAATTGGCACAAGCAGTCCTGATGCTCCAAAGATATTTGATGAAAATCTAGCCATAGAAAATAACACCGTATCTGCAGCAGAGTCAAATGACAAGTACATTACAAACCAAAACGTAACAGTATCAGGTCTAGTGTATAGCTCATCTCCTCTTGATGATGCTGAGATAAGGGCAGTGAAGATTGGTGATAACACCACAATTGGCTATGATAAAGTCAATGCAAACATTACTTTAACTTCTGTATCTCACGTATATCTTGTCAATGCAACACTGCCTAAGGATTATCTTGTATCACCTGCAACAACTTATTGGATATATGCAAACAATACTGGGGGATTTGAAAGCGAGTCTGATCAGTATTCTATTGGAGTCTCTCCGGCATATCCTGTGAATGGAACAATTGGGTTTGTAATACCTCAAAACATTCCAGCAGGTTTGATACAAAGCCCACAGGTGTACTTTACAAATAATTCCACTGGTATGCTGTATGGAACTGTATCTCTAGTTGTTGATGGTAAACAAGTATCACAATTTGTAGACCATGTATTTGACAAGGGACCATCTGTAATGGATCTTGACTGGAATGTTACAAGGACCAATGACACCACAGTACATTCTGTACAAGCAATTGCTGAATTTTATGGTCATACAATTGCATCAGATAATGCCACCGTCAACATATACACAACCAAAAAAATAGTGTCACTTGAAAACATGGGTCCTATAGAATCACTTGTTGATAAACAAGGAAATGTTGTTGCTACTCCAAGGTCTCTTTATTCCTCATTCCCACTGTATGATTCAACCAAATTCCATGTTGTCTCACCTGATGGCACATGTGTGATTGGAGAATCATCAACATGTCTTGTTAGCAAGTCTACTGTAGGTACAAGTGGAAGGTATTCTAATATTTCACTTGATGGGACGAACTATGTTGTATACTATTCCGGTGGAAATAGTACACTTGAAAGATTCTCAATTACTTCATTGCAGCCCATTACTGGAGACTGGAAAATTCTGTTGGAAAAGAATGGCGTAGAGCAAAAAGATCTAGAAGCATCTGCACATCTGAGCATCAAGTATGCTCCTACAAATAAACAACTTTTGGTATCGCTGCCGTAGAAAAATATTTTTTCAATCTGTACCGTGATGTAATTGTAAACGTGTAGATTGTAAAAATAATTGTGATTGTCACTGGAATAGAAATAGATAGATTTGAGATACCACTTTACAATGTGGTACCAAATGGAGAAAACACGAGTAAAATCTAGCAGTATATGAATTATTGGATATGACGAGTCAGAGCAAATACTGGAAATAGATTTTGTTCATGGTGGAACTTATCGATACTTTGGAGTGCCAAAGCCAATCTATGACAATCTGATGAAGTATGAAGAGGCCTAGGAAATATCATGCTAGGTTCATCAAGAACAGATACAGACATGAGAAAATTGCATAATTGATCTGATGAATTTTGACATGCCAAAATAGTCTTTGGAGACGATTACTAGAAACAAAAATCGTCGAGTCTCTTTTTATACTTCGAACTGTAATTGAAAATAGAATAAAAATAAAATGATTTCACCACAAATTATCTATGAACATTTGAAGCCAGTCCGGGATCTCAAGATAGGCAAGATACTACGGAAAGCGACCATCATCGATGTTTCATATACCGTATCCAAAACAATTGCTGCTTTGATAAATTCCAACTCGTATGATGTATTTTGCATGAACGGCAAAGATGTGCTCACTGTGAGCACAAGAGAACTTTTGGGAACCACGGATGTTGAAAATATGAAAGTCCACTCTATTTTACGAAACATTCAGGCCCTGACTAGAGATGATACCGTAGAAAAAGCAGCTGCTATTTTATCTCACTATAGAATGCGTTCTGTTCCAGTTGTTGAGGGTGGTAAAATAGTTGGTGTAGTCAACATAAAAGACATTGTTGAATTGCTACAAAAACAGAACTTGAAATGGATACCTGCAAATCATATCCTTACAACAGATCCAATTACAGTACAAAGTAGTGATTCTCTTGCAACTGCAAGAAAAATCATGATTACAAAAAAGATAGACCATCTTCCAGTGATTCAATCTAACAAGGTATCACATGTTTTGACTTCGATGCATTTGATACAAGTGATAAAACCTACTGAGAGATTAGGAAGTGGATTACGAGGACTGGATTTACACAAAGAATACCAGTCTGCAATTGGAAATATGGGAAGTTCACGCGTTCCAAATCTTGACACTCACGCATCTCTTGACATGGTTATAGACGCAATGCTGAAAAATGATGCATCTTGTTGTCTGCTCACTTTGTGGGATCATGTCCATGGAATAATCACCTACAAGGATATTGTCAACATACTTGAATCAAAAATAGAAAGCGCTGTACCGCTTTTCATTGTTGGTCTTCCAGAAGATTATGCCAGCGCAGAGATTGTCAAGACCAAATTTGATAAAATAATTAGAAACCTAATCAAAGTATTTCCTGATGTAGAACAAGCCAAGGCATCAATCAAGACTGTACATAATAAAATAAAAAACAAGCCTCACTATGAAGTCACAGTCAGAATATTCAGTCCGTATCGAACATTCAACTATGCAGAAATGGGGTGGGATATCTCAAAGATTTTTGATGCTCTAGGCAGCAAAGTGGCTAGAAATTTGGCTCAACATGGCAAGAGGGACCGCTTCAAGACATCTATTAGAAAAATAAACAAAAAAGATATTTTTTAAACAATTCAAATCATATTGGAATTTAATCTTTACAATGAAACTCTGACAAATGATGTATAATATCTATAATTGTTCTGTGATGTTGACCTATGTTTACTGTAAATGTGTTATAGTCTAATTTCATGTAAAATGTGGATCTTGTTTTTGTAATATGGCATGAACTTTTACTTCATGATATGCACGGATAACATCAGTTGCACTAATCACTCCTTCCAAGTTTCTATTATTATCCACTACTGGAATGCCACTTATCTTGTATCGAGTCATTATCTTTGCGGCTTTGGCAAGATCATCTTCTGATTCTATGGTAAGAAGTTCCTCTCCAATTAAATCTCCAACTTGTAATTCTTCTGCTGAAGTTTTCAAAGGTAGATACTCTAGTCTATTTTTTACTCCATGTTTAAAATACTCGCTATTTTTCAAAAATGTATCATAGCTAATCACACCTATTGGTTTGCCATCATTGTCGGTTACAACAAGTCTTGAAATCTTGTTTCTGTTCAATGTACTCAGAGCAAACGTAAGAGAGTCTGATTTGCGACACGTTATCATCTTGATGCTCATGTAGTCTTTGACCTTGTAGATGCCTGCAAATGTAGTAGAGAAATTTCTCACAAGATCAGATTTTGTAACAATTCCTACTAGTTTTCCGCTTTGATCTATGATGACAATGGAGCTTATTTGAAATGCGTCCATGCGTATTGCACATTGTACTAAAAGTTCTTCATGTTCACTTGATATGGTAATCAAATGTCTGCTCATTATCTCATTTAGTGGTATGATATCCAAAGTTCTTGATGTTCTGTCATTTTCTAAAAACTTGCCAATGTCACGTTCAGTCACTATGCCAATAGGAATTTTATCATAATTTACAATGATAATTCTTTTTATATTGTTTTTTTTCATCAGCGATATTGCTTCATGAATGCTATTCTCAGAATCTAATGTTATGACGGGAGCAGTATATGTCACTAATGTTGTCATTACAAATTTAACCTCATATTTGAATTTAAGACGCTGTCATGATTCTCAGTTGTGATTATGAGAAAATTTTTAGCTCCTAATCTTGTATGAAATTAGGAACAATTTCTACATCTAGTGTACCATTGTTAAAACAAGTCATAATTGACTTGATTTTAGATTTGTACAAAAAGTATTTTTTTCCCTCTTCATTAATCGAGCCTGATATTCCGAGCAATTTTAGAGCATGTAGTCTTTGTACACGTCTGTATGCAGTACTGATTGGTATGCCATGTTCCTTGCTAAGATCAATGACTGATTTTGGAATTTCCATGGTTGTTTCTAATATCATACGGGAATACTTGTCTGCCATGACTTCAAGCAGAATGTCTTTTATTGTTTGTTCCTGAATGGATTTGCCTTGAATTAATACTTGCATGAGTGATATATCGGCTTTTTTTGATATAACCAGTAGGACTGCACTGCACGGCAGTGTATGTTTGGATGCTACATGTAATAACGATGATCGACATGAATCATAATATTGTTGTCAAATTGCGCGGTTGTCTCGTTTTTCACAATGGGGGAAATCTTGAATGATTATTTTCTCAATGCACTATGGTAACAGGACACTGTGCATGCTCTGAAATATGTCTTGCAGTGCTCCCAAGACGTTTTATCCCTGATATACCTGTGAGCCTTCTGCTTCCCATGATTATCATATCGGCTTTTAATTTTAGTCTCCTTTAGAATTGCATTTGAAACATCCGCATGTACAATTTTGTATGATGTCTTGGTGCCTTCATCTCTGCATTTCTCCACAACTTTTCCTAACTCCTTTTCTCCTTGCTCTCTGAGAATTTTTATTATCTCTTGGTAATTTGTCACAGCTACTCCTGAAAACATGGAATCGTTTATTGGATAATATACGGGAATAACCATCAATAGTGTTAGATCTGCTGTAAAATTTCTTGCAATGTCTTTGGCTAATGCTAGGGCCTTTTTTGATAATGGTGACCCATCATATGGTACAAGAATATTTTTTATTGTCATTTACGCCTTGACGCATCTTCAACGATATTAACGAATAGGTATATTATCAAATGTGGTTTTATCCTGTTACCAACAATGATAATCTTACCAGTGGTTTTATATTAAATCATAAAATCTTTCTCATACCGATTGTACAATCAATCATGTCAACAAAATAATTATTATTGGTAACAAGATGAAATCACATTTGATAATCTGGTTCTCTCTTTTATTATCAGTATTGTGAATATAATTCATGAAACCAAATACAATAAAGTTAAAACAAACAAGCACAATACTTGGTGTTCTAACTTTGGTTGCTATTGTTATCATGTCTCCACATGCCTTTGCACAGCAGGGACCTTCGTCATCTGGACAAGGACAACAAAATGGAATTCCTCTTGGCTCTTCATATACAAGTGGTGCATCACCGTCTTCAAGTTCTACAGTGGGTGCATCGTATGGCAGTGCAAGCGATCCATATGGTCCACTTGCAATGCCAGCATGGGCAGCAGGAATGGTAGCAATTGGGATTGTGACTGGTGTTGGAGTGTATTCAACAGCCCGCAAGCACTAGTCATTAGCAATTTTCACCTTTTTTATTCTCAAAATCTATGATTTGTCTACTGGATTTATCGCGGTAAATCATTGTAGATTAGAATTAACATAAGAAAATAATCAAAGATTTCTAAAATCAACAAAATTTTGGTATCACTTGATGCTCTAAAAAATTCTTTTAAAGGATTTGATCATGTGAATCTTCAGTCTAATCATATTCTAAAATCCTTAGAAACAAAGATGTTTTACTTTTCCACATTATTCTAAATGATGGTATTACCTGCAATAGTTATTATTATATGTCGCAACTCACTCGTAAGATGAAATGACTGTTAAACGACAACCTCATACTTCAAAACGCGAACAGACTAGAAGTATAAGCTATCGACTTCCAGAATATCTTATAAAAGAATTAGAAACTGAGGCAATGCAAAAAGAAATATCACAAAATGTTCTAGTAAAACAAATTTTAGAGAAATATGTTAGATGGGACAGATTTGCAGATAAAATAGGTGTAATTCCAGTACCAAAAGAAATCCTTCGAAAACTTGGAGATGAAATGACAGGCGATGAAATAAACCAGATAATTGACATCATGATTCCTCTGATAAAAGATTGGGTAATGTTAATGAAAGGAAATTATGATCTAAAGCGGGCAATTGAAGCACTTGAAGATTACATGCGTGCGTCTGGCATGATATCGGATCATAGAACAGAGGGTGGCGTACACCATTTCATAATACAACACAATCTGGGAATCAAATGGTCACTTTTCACAGAACAGTTGTTAAAACAAATATTTCACCAGTTTTTACCCGGACTTGCAATGCAATGCAAAACAACTCCAAATACTACAATAGCGAGTATTGCACTTGGCTTGGATTTTAGTGAACACGATTACTAGATTGTATAAGTGACTAGGATACTGTTACTACTCCAATTCGCCATGGGTGTATGACACAGTAATAATGGTACACACCAGGCTTGTCAAATTTGTAGGTAAATGTGTCCCCTGTTTTTAGAACCGGACTGTTAAACATTGGAATGATGATTCCTTGATTGTTTATACTCTGAACTGTGTGCCCAATATTGTCTTGATTTTTCCATGTTACAGTTGTACCTTGTAAAGTCTCCAAGTTGAGTGGTACAAAGAAACCTATGTTGGATTGGACTGAATTGCCATTTGGTATAGTTACATTGGCAGTCAGATATGATGTGGTATTGTCAATTGGATGACTGTTACTGTTTACCAAGTATTCTAAAATATAATTTTGGTTATTATTTTTCAATTCGGCACTTATTTTCCACAAGGATCCTGCTATGGATGCAAGGAGTCTATTGCCATCTAAGACCATGTTGTATGCTGTATTATTTCCTGAAACTACTGGCCCTGATGCATGAAATGAGCCGTCTGTGCCATAGGAAAACTTCCATTGATCTGCTACCATTCTTTCAATTAATGTATTTTGACTAGTGCTTATTGTTACAAGGCCGCTATCAACTGTAGTTTGATTTGAAAGTAGAATTCTGATGCTTGACTCGTACATTTGTGGCAAATTAGAGTTTAGTAATGCAATTCCTGATCCTCTCATTGAATACGAGTCTGCATATGCTGTACTAAACAATACCGTGGATAATAAAATTCCAAACAACATGACAGATTTCATTATGGGACAAGTATCTACAATTTTATTTTAATCCAATCTTGATTATCAAGACTGATAACCATTAGCATGTCATGAGATTCTATTGTAAGGTGTCTCTAATTTTTTTTATTGAAAATTCTCTATGTTACAAATTGAATAGTAAAAAAATAGTTTATTTCTTATTTTCAAATCCTTCTCTATGGATCCAATAGTAAGAAATTTTTTCCGAGTCAATCCAGTATGTCTCGCTAGAGGCATCTACAATTATCTCTTTTGTAGAATCGTCAAACTTGACATTGTGTTTGTGTAATTCAATTTGTTGTCCATTGTCAGTTTTTATCATGACTTCACCGTTTTTTTCTACACAAGACTTTAGGGCTTGAAAATTTACCATGAAAGACTATGATGTATGTGATATATTATATGATCATAAATTATCAATTCTGATTCTTTGCTTTTGTATTGATGTTTTGAATCAAGGCAATTACCAATTTGTTATTCATTACTGTTGTAATTTGTATGATTCTAAAAAATACCGTATATGTCAAACTCATGTGAGAATGATGATAGTTATGCTGATTCATAATTATCATTTGAGATAATCATATCTTGTCTTTAATTGAACGATTGGAGTAGATTTCAACATGGTGATAATTCCAAAAGAAGTTCAAAGCATGATGTCTAGACAAAAATTTGTCGTAGTAGGGTCTATTGATCTAAATGGGATGTGTAATCTGTCGCCACGAACTACGTTTTACTTTTCAGAAGAGGTAGTATACTGGCTTGATTTTTTCAGGCATAAATCTCACTATAATTTCAAAAATGTACCCTGGATAAGCGTAGCAGTATTTGATAAAGAAGATCTAAAAGGGTATCAGATGAAAGGCAAGGTTATCTTTGTAACTGATGAAAAGGAGAAATCTCGGGTTATTGATATGATCTGCCGTTCTGCAACCGGTAAAACTAGTGCCAAAATATTTGAAAGAATGGCCAAGATGGAGCAGCCGGAATTGATAATGTTCCGACCCCATGCAGTATACTCATTAAATCCTGCAGAGGATTCTGGAACTGCAATTGTACTTGATAATGATCCAGAAACAGTATCTCTTTTAGGTATCAAGTAGTTTTTACATATTAATTTGTTTGAGATTTTCTCTGATATTGTAGAATTGGACAGCTGCAGGTATTGATTTTCTCATATTTGTGTATCGCTAGGTGATAATTGACATATTCTTATGGATTTGAAGAACTCACATCTGATTATCAAGTGTGAAAATCGTCATTTCTTCTTAAATTCTTTTTACAGTATGTTATTTGCATGTCACAAGAAATCGAATCACTGTATGATTACGTACTTGAAAACATTTCTTCCAAATTGGAGAAAATAGATTCAGGACTTGTTATGAGAGTGATGGAATATGAAAGAAAGTTCAACAATGTAGATCCTGCTGTAAACTTACATGTTCATTACAAGACTGGAACTGATAGTGGAAGAAAACTCGACCAACTAAGATCAAAATATGGTTATTGTATGGCAAAAGAGGGGGAATACACTCTTCTTGCACAGGGAAACATGAATCTAAAAACAATAGTGGCAATATCAAACGATCCTGATGTTGAAACAATAACTGGTTTTGCTTCAATAGCGTCATACTAGTATAACATGCATTTGAGAAATTTATTTTTCATATCTAGTACAAATTTATTTAATTTTATGTATGGAGATCTTATTGTTGATCACATTGATAATAACTTGAAATCAATTTTGATAATTTAGTATTTCTTAATATATATCGACATGTATAATGATCTATATGAAACAAAAAATTAACAAGATCCTCGTAGCGCTTGATGGTTCTGAAAGATCATTTAAAGGACTAAAAGAAGCAATTTATTTGGCAAGACAATGTGGCGCTAAAATCACCGGATTGTGTGTTACGCCTTTTTATACGATTAACCTTGGGCCTTTACTCACATCTTTGAAGAATCAAACTCTGAAAGAAGCTAAACAATTCATGGCAGATGCAAAAAAACTCTGTGCGCAAAATGGTATAGTGTTTCATGAAAAAATAATCTTTGGAACTGAAGCGTGGCAGATTACTGAATATGCAACTTACAAAAAGTTTGATCTAATTGTTATTGCTTCTAGAGGTCGTGGACCCATGAAGAGTGCCTTTCTTGGAAGCGTAGCAAATGATGTTGTTCACAAATCAAAAATACCTGTATTAATAGTCAAGTAGATTGGATCCTTTCGAAAACTAACTATTTTACGATGAGGACAGGTGTGTTTAGGTCATAAAGTACGCCATTTGCAACACTGCCCAAATATTTGGCATCTGGAGAGCTTTTACCCCTTGATCCGATGACTACCATGTCGAATTTCTTTGATTTTGTAAAACCAACTATTGTTTTGACAATTCCAGGTGAGATGATGACCTTTCCATCAAATTTGACTCCATTTTTTATTGCGCTAGCTTGAGCTTGAAACATGATTGTTTCTGAATTCTTTATCATTTCTTTTCTATATTTTTTTAACATTGATGGATTTCCTGAAAAGCCTGAGCTGATAACATAAAGCCCAGTGATGGCGCCGCCACTTTGTTTTGCAAGTGAAATTGCAACATTCAAACCTCTCATCGAGTTTGGAGAACCGTCCAATGGTACGAGAATTTTTTGAAAGTTATTTTGAGATATGTTTGTGAGTCTGATGTCTTTGCCTATAAAAATTACGATATATCCTCAATCTTGTACGCGTTCTTCTACTGTTTCAAAGATCTATTGTGAGTAAAACTGTGTTCTTGTCTATCTAAAAGATTCACATTTTGGATGGGAAACTGTCTAACGATGGTGTTTTAAAGGAATCAAATCTAAAGCAAGTACATGATTAAACATATCCTAATTCCATATGATCAATCAGAACCTGCCAACAGGGCTCTTGAATTTGCAATAGATCTTGCAAAAAAGTATGCTGCAAAAATTAGTGTAGTGGCATGTATTGTACCTCAAGTCCCCATGGATCCAACTTTTGGAAAATCTTATGCCGAGACGTTAGAATTGATGCGACAAAATGCTGTTGCTGCAGTCTCAATCGTAGAATCAAGAATTGATGAATTGAAAATGCCTGTAAAAACTGAGGTATTGGTAGGAGTGTCCATTATTGATGAATTATTGTCATATGCAGAATCACACGAGGTTGATCTCATAGTTATGGGTTCTCGCGGATTGGGGGGCTTCAAAAAACTGTTACTTGGTAGTGTAGCCAGTGGTCTGTCTCAGCATTCCAAATGTCCTGTTCTGATAGTAAAATAGATACTTAACAGAATAACCTGATTCTCAACAATGGTATTCTACAAGTGTCTAAAATTAGTTGATGAGATCACTTTATCATATTGAATCTGTTACGATGTGCTCTAAACAATGTATGCGTTGATAATATTCATAATGTGTCAAAAGAATTTCCACAAATCTCACACGATGTGGCATTGCAAACTGAGCATCTTACAAAAATATTTGATTCTAACGCAGGTAAGGTTGTTGCATTAAACGACATAAACTTCACTGTAAAAAAAGGTGAATTTGTATCCATAATCGGTCCATCTGGAAGCGGCAAGTCTACACTTCTTAATATGATAGGCGCACTGGATATGCCAACATCGGGTAAAGTCTTCATAAATGGATATGACATATTTTCACTTGGAACATCTGAAATTGCAAATGTGAGAAATAAATTGATTGGATATGTGTTTCAATCCTACAATTTAGTTAATAGATCCACAGTTGAGATTAACGTAAAACTTCCTGCAATCATTGCTGGAATGTCCGCAGATGAAGCAAACTTTCGTGCAAAAAGAATTTTAGAAGAGTTGGGAATAGTAGACAAGGCCAAACAAAAACCATCTAACCTTAGTGGAGGACAACAGCAAAGGGTTGCAATTGCTAGATGTTTGATTAATAATCCTGCTATAATTCTTGCAGATGAACCAACGGGAAATTTGGATACCAAAACGGGTCAGGATATTTTTGATATGCTTAAAGAATTATCAAGCAAATTTAAACGGACTATCATAATGGTTACACACAATTCAGAACTTGCAGCCTTGACTGACAAGACTATCATCATAAAAGATGGTAAAATAGACAAAGTGATCATAAATTAGAAATAAATTCTCTCTTTTACATCGAAAAACTGGGGATTCTACATGGTGTCAATATCTGATTTGTGGGATGATCCAACTTTATCTTTCTCTGAAAATTTTTCCCAAAGTCGTACCATTTTATTGCTCATGTTAGTACGTTCTATTTCACAGAGAATCTTTCCATTCTTGATTTTTATGTTAATTTCAGATACTGCACATGTATAGTAACTCTCATCTAATCCTTCCAAAGTTCTTATCACCTTTGTCTTTTTTATTATTTTGAGAAATTCAAGAGATTTTATTTTTCGATAAGTGGTTGATACGGGAATTTCGAGTTTAGATGAGATCTGTTGCGCAGATAACTCATTTGTACTTAACAGCAATATGATGTCTCTACTATACTTGTCTCCAAGAACTAATAGAATGTGATCATCGTTTTGCATTTCAACTTTTTTTGACAGCTAAAATAAGTACAATAAACCCTGTAATCTCAAAACTTTCTTCAATTATTTGTTGCAAATTTGCATTATTGAGAAACCACAAGGCGTCATCAACAACAGTTTCACCTAATACTAGTAAGGTAAATCCGATTGCCAACAAAAGCATCGGTTTGTATTTTGTTTTCTTGAATGCTTTTGCTGCATAAAATACAAGAATAAAACCAACAACTAGATGTGCCACAAGTAAAATGTAGTTAGTAATCAAACAATCAAACATTATTTTGCTAGCTAATAAAAACATCATTTCCATTCCTACTGATGATAATGATGGATAGACATTAAATGTGCAAGTATAAAATAATCCTGTGAATCAAACTACTAAAAAATTCATCATGATTGTGTCAACACTCATGACATTATGTGGGATAATCTATTTTGTAACATCGTGTACTCAATCTCTTGAAGGTGCAGACATTGCATCACAAATACAAACAATGTTTTTTGCTACCGTTGGAATTGTTTACATTCCACTAGGTATCTGGATGCTAAAAAACAAGCCTCACAGTAGAGCACCATATGTATTCTCAATTCTTGTTTCTATCTTTTTGATCGTTTTGTATGTTGCATCAAGAAACATCAATCTTCCAATAGTTGGAATACAGACTGATGTAGGCATGATTGATCTGGCTACAAAAATGATACAAGTTGGCATAATTGCAATATCTGTTATACTTTTGCGTGATCTAAAAAAAGAGCAAATCATACCTGGGTCACAGCAGATGTCTAAGTCGAAATAGGCTTTTTGGTATCCAGTCAATGCTAGTATAACTTGTATAACTGCAAATGTGGGGAATATTCAGGTGGGAATACTAGTTTATGAAAATTAAATCATTTTTCAGGTCTCTAGGTCCTGGGTTGATAACTGGGGCATCCGATGATGACCCGTCTGGAATTGCAACATATTCCCAGGCAGGTGCGCAATTTGGTTTTGGAACTCTATGGCTTGTGTTATTTCAACTGCCAATGATGATTGTCATCCAAGAGATATGTGCACGAATAGGGCTTGTTACGGGAGACGGGTTGGCAGGAATAATACGAAATAGATATTCTAAAAAAATAGGTTATCCAATTATCAGCCTGCTTTTAATTGCAAATACTATAAACATAGGTGCAGACATTGGTGCAATGGCAGCATCAGTCAAGCTTGTTTTACCACAAATTCCTATAGTTCTTGTCACCATTTTATTTACTGCACTAATTGTTTGCACAGAAATTTTTATTCCTTACAAGAAATACGTGACCATACTCAAGTATCTCACCCTGAGCTTATTTGCATATGTAATTACTGCGTTTATTGTTGGAGGGAATTTGATAACTATGTTAACTGCAAGTGTGATACCTCACATTGAATTTACTCCAACTTTTGCAATGTTATTTGTTGCAATCTTTGGTACGACTATTTCTCCTTATCTATTTTTCTGGCAGTCATCCGAAGAAGCTGAAGAAGATGTTGCAAAAAAGAAAATACCAGAAATGGGAGAGGGAAAGCCACGAATCAGAAAAAGGGAAATAAATGCAATGAGAGCTGATGTCGCAATTGGAATGATATTTTCACAAGCAATCATGTGGTTCATAATAACAACTGCAGCTGGAACACTTTATGCTCATGGAATAACTAACATATCCACTGCAGATGAAGCTGCCAAGGCATTAGAGCCATTGGTGAAAACATTTCCAAATTCCGGAGAATTGGCAAAGACGGTATTTGCACTTGGAATAATTGGTACTGGATTGTTGGCAATACCGGTACTTGCAGGCTCATCGGCATATGCAATATCTGAAGAGCTTGGATGGAAGCAAGGTCTGAATAAAAAATTCAAACAAGCAAAGGGGTTTTACTTGATAATTGCCGTATCTACTATGGTCGGACTATGGATAAATTTTCTTGGTATTGACCCTATCATGGCGCTCATTTATGCAGCAGTAATTAATGGAATTATTGCAATTCCGCTTCTCATCACAATAATGAAAATTGGTAATGATAAAAATATTCTTCAGGGTAGAACAAATGGCAAGATATCTAATATTGTTGGTTGGATTACGGTGCTAGTCATGGGATTGGCTGTTGCAATGCTATTTTTATTGTGGATAAAATAAAATGTCTACACTATAATGATCGAAATCTGGTAAAACGTAGTACTTTTGGAATGTATGGTATTTGGAGTATGTGTCTGATACCTTTTTGAAAGAATTTTGAATCGTTAAAAGTTGGATGTTTTTCGATAATCAAATTTGATTCAATTGGGTGATTGAAAATAGTATGGTTATTTTTATTCAAAACTTCCCTTTTAGGGGTAAAGCAATGGCTTAACTGTTATTATACTGGAAAAGTATGAAAACAATAGTTTTACTATAATGTTTTAAAAATTTAGTGAAATGATGTCATATTAATAAATGATAGTTTGTTTGTGTGTTGATTTTGCATTATGATTCAAGGAAATAAGCAATAATTTTATATCAAATGAAGTATCTAAAATGTGATATTATGATGAAGATTTTACTAATAGACGATAACGAATCCATTACGGAAATGATGGCCAAATATCTCACAGGCAAGGGACATGAATGTACTGTATCAAATGATGGCAGAAATGGTCTGACCCTGATTGAACAAGAAAGATTCAATGTTATATTACTCGATCTTGCAATGCCAGAGTTTACCGGGGTGGATGTGATAGAGCACTTGCACAAAAATGGAAGCATAAGCAAACACAAGATAATCCTGTTTACTGCCTCATCTATCACTGACGATGAAATTCAAAAGCTTATAAAAAAAGGAGCACACTCTTGTCTTAAAAAACCTGTAAAATTAGAAGTTTTATTGAAAACTATAGGAGCCTGAGTAAAAATTAGCTCAGACAAAGATGCCCTGCCTACTGATGAGCAGTTTAAGAGTGACAAAATAAAAGAATTAGAACAAGAAAAAATAATTTTAAAGGAAGTCAATGATTCTATGTCCTCTAAAATGGATGAACTGGGAAAATCAAAACAAGATCTAGAAGAAAAACTAGTTGGTGTATCACAGAAATCAAAAGAATTAGAACAAGAAAAAATTATTCTTCAAGAAATGGTACAAGATGGTACAAAGAGCGAAAATAAAATTCATAAAAAATACTATGTTTCCATTTCACTTATTGCAATTGTAGTCTCAATAGGATTTGTAGGATATTCTTATTATGAAAATCAAGCCATAATCAAAGTAGCAGCTCGTGACATGTCAGGTTACAACTCAAACTATGTACTTCAAAACCTACAAGGTGAAACTGTGGATACCTGGGTATCATGGAATATTGAAAATGGTAGAGTGATTCATGTTCATGTAGTTAATGAGGCCAAAGTTTCACAAGATCTGATAAATGCTTTGACAGATGCAATCATGTCTACCAAAATTGTGCGAATAGATGATTCTCAAACAGGTACTGGTCCACAAGGAACTTCTTCTACATATTATGTGGGATGGGAAGGAGCTACTGAACAAGCCTCCACAAAATCTACTACTCTATACATACCACAAAAATTTGACATCAATGGATCACCTGATGCAGTGGGTGATATTGAAATAATTTTAACAAGCGATGTAAATCCTGATGGATATTCTGGATACACCAAGTCCATTATAGATGGTAACCAAATACTCAAGTCCAAGATAACTATCTTCAAGGCAAATACACTTGATCCAGATAGACTTGAGGCAATAATGAGGCATGAATTTGGTCATGCTCTGGGACTAGGTCACTCTACTGCACCTGATGATCTGATGCACCCAATGCTTCCAGACTATCCGTATATTTCTGGCTGTGACATTGATGCATTAAATGGATTGTATGATGGTGACAAGAACAGCAAGGTAGTGTGTACTAGATGATGATAAATCACAAATTAATTTTGGTGTGCAGTGATTGAATCGACCATCTACCATTCCAATCATAATAATTTCATCGACCATTCTGATAACTCTGGCATTGGCGCTAGTCCTCCAACAATACATGTCACATTCTATATTGGAATTAAACAATGAAAAGCAAAACAAGATCAATCTGTTGGCAGATAGACTTGAACTGCGATTAAGTAATGCAATTAATGCAATCAAACTAGGCAGTGAAAATGAAGTAATGCAAAGTACGCCGTATTCAAGTTCTATTTCATATGAACTAAAAGGAATACCTGCTGATACTGATGTGCCAAAAAGAGAACTTGCAAGAAATATAATTGGTGTATATCAAAACTTTGAGTATATTTTTTATGCAATGCCGAATGGAGATCTGTATTTTATCGAACCGTATAAAATTCAGACCATAAATTCACAACTAAATTTTGCATACAGAGACTGGTACAAGGGAGCTCTTGAAAATCATGATGTATATGTAAGCGAAGTCTATGTGTCTGCCACAACAAAACACAACGTTGTAGCAATAGTATCACCGATGTATCATAACGGTACTGGGAGCCTTGTTGGTATATTGGGCGGAGTTTTAGATATCAGTGTCATAAAACAAAAACTAATAGATATGGATTTTGGAAAAAATGAACATATTGTAATAATTGATCAACATGAAAATGTGATAGCATCAAACAATTATACTGATAATTTTAAAAAATTGGAATCAACATCGCACTTGACAGAAGTTGATCAAGCACTCAGCGGAAACAATGGACTTGGAGTAGAAACTATCTCTGGAATTCAGTATGTGATAGCATACGGCAGCGTGCAGGTACAAGACCACAACTGGGCAATCATATCTATTCAGCCACGTGATGATGCATATGGTGCAGTAAATGAAATTCTATATCCGTCTGAAATTATACTAGTTGTAATTGTAGTGATTTCATCAGTTTTTGGATTTATAATTTATAGATCTTTTAAAAATGACAAATTATTTAGGCACAAACTTGAAAAGCTAAATAAAGAATTGGAGGACCAGTCTGTCAAATTATTGGAGACAGATAGGGCCAAAGAAGAATTCACTACTATGATTTCGCATGAACTAAAAACCCCGCTGGTAACAATAAGTGGGTATTCTGAAATGCTCAAGGAAGATGATAGCGTTCTGGGACCTCTAAACAGTGAACAGATTAAGGCAGTTGAAAAAATTAGCATAGAGACTGCTAAACTGGAACGACTAATTGGTGATATAATGGATGCTCAAAAAATAGATTTGGAGAGAATGAAGTTTAACAAAAATGAATTTGAGGTCAATGAACTCATGGATGAACAAGTTGACATTCATTCAAAATTAATGCACGAGAAAAAAATACGTTTTACTAACACTACTAAAGAAAAAATTAGTATAGTAAGTGATCAATACCGGTTGAGTCAAGTCTTTGCTAATTTAATAAAAAACTCTGTTGATTTTGTACCGCAAATTAATGGAGATATAGAGATCAATGCACAACGTAAAAATGATCATGTTATTTTTTATGTAAAAGATAATGGTAGTGGAATACCTAAAGGAAAACAAGATAATCTCTTCAAAAAATTCTATCAAGTGGATACATCTCTTAAGCGAAGTCACGGCGGAACTGGCTTGGGGTTGGTGATTTGTAAAGGCATAGTTGAAGCATTAGGAGGAAAAATTTGGCTTGAAAGTGAAATTGGAAAAGGCACAACAATATTTTTTACAATACCAAAAAACGGTTCTAATGGAAAACATATTGAACAATAACTGTGATATGGCATATCAAAATGAAATGTTTGTAAGTTATAATTATGGAAGAACAAAATAAAAAAATATTTCCAGTAGATGAATTACATAGACTCAGAGAGCTAGAACAAGTAAATGTCATACTGATGGAACTCTGTGAAACACTTGATGACAAAAGCGAAGATCTGGAGAAATCAAGAAAAAAATTAAAAGAGAATATTCAACTATTGATGAAACTAGCCACTAGTAATCAAAAAAGATATGTAGACTTGTATGAGGATTCACCAGATCTCTATCGTACTATAGATGCATATGGCATAATCCTTGATTGCAATAATGCATATGCTATACGACTGGGATACTCAAAAGATGAAATAGTTGGTAAGAATATTTTTGAGCATTCTCCGAAAGAAAATCTAACAGATATTGAGAGTTCATTTGATACGTGGAAAAATACTGGACAAGTTAGAAATCAAGAGATCTGGTTGAAATGTAAGGATGGAACTGTTTTTCCTGGTCTACTTAGCGCAAATAATCTCTATAATGAAAATAACAAATTGATTGGCAGTAATACCGTAATCAGAGACATCACAAAAATTTATGAATATAGGAAAAAACTCGAAGAAAGTCAGAATCGTATACAAGATCAGTTCAATGAGTTGAAAAAATTAGATGATGCAAAAAATGATTTTCTTGCCATGATAACTCATGAACTAAAAACTCCACTGGTACCAATAAAATCATACATTGAAATGATACTGACGGAAAAGTTTGGTCCATTAAATGATGTTCAAAAGGATAAACTTGGCATTGTTTACTCTAGTACTGGATATATTTTAAAACTAGTAACTGATCTACTGGATGCTCAAAAAATTGAACTTGGACAATTGAAACTAACAAAAAGCATTTGTAATCTTACTGAGATTGTAGACACGACGGTAGAAAAAATAAAAGAAGAGGTAGAAAAAAATGGCATGTCTGTTACTACAAAACTTGAAAATGATATATTCTGTTCATGCGATCCAGTGAGAATCGAACAAGTGTTAATCAATCTCCTTGTAAATGCTATAAAATTTAGTACTGTAGGAAGTGGTAAAATTTCAATTAACCTGTGTAAAGAAAATAATCAAGCCAGGATCATAATCAAAGATAATGGTATTGGAATTGTGCCAAGCAAACTTGAAAAGATTTTTGTAAAATTCTACCAAATAGATGCATCTCCAACTAGGGAATATGGCGGAACAGGACTGGGATTATCTGTGTCAAAAGGACTGATTGAAAACCATGGTGGAAAGATCTGGCGGAATCTGAAGGAACAGGAAAAGGAACTGAGATTCACATTATGTTACCTTTAGAATAAATCCACTCTATCGATCTAAATTTTTATCCAAAAATGATACCAAATCGGAATCAGATATGTCTCATACATTCCACACTCAATATATCATACACTTGTATGACAAGTAATGTGGATCATAATGTTTTGGAACTTGTCAGCGCACAGGATGGTATGCTTTTGAAATCACATCACGGATATTTTCAAAAGGAATTGAAAAAACTGTCTGCTGAAAAACTGTGGGAAATTATAGTGGAATTATTATCATCGTATAACTATGATGTGCCTGACAAGACAAAAATGAGTTATGGGCAGATACTTGAGTTGTGTGTATTCCTGAAAGAAACTGATGAGATGTTTCGAAATCTTGAACAAATTGCTATTTTACAAAGTGGATTGGACAAGGCTTCAAACCCTGGTCCAAGTGACGCCCATGGAAAAGAGCATGAGTGAATTCTTCTTAAGCGATCGGTAGTTTTTAGTATTCCTTTTCATAGGATCTCACATGGCAATTACAAAGACTGTAAAATTTGACCAAATTTGTAAGTCTATCATGAACGTAGATAGAAATGTACGCTCTGCTGCAATAATGGATGCAAAGGGAATGTTGGTTCATAACGAAGTCCACCGTGGATTTGTCCAACCAAGCTTTGACAAGTGGAACAATACAAATTACATGGAGTGTGCATTTGACATTTCAATGGGTGGAAAGCTTGATGATCTTTATGGACCAATAAGGTATCATCATTCAGACAAGGATGACTTTATGATGTTCAGCTTTCCATACAAAAAAGATGTAATCATTGTTACCAGTACCAAAAAAGTCAGTCCAATTGCATTTGCAACAAAAATATCCCAATTCATAAATGATGTTCTAATACAACAACACAAAAAATAAGCACTAGACATTTTTCTAAATTCGATTAAAATCCTTCTAAAACAGTACGAATAAAAAGTTCAAGCATGTAATATGACTTGATTGAAAATAAATTCTAAAGACTATGTTGTACCGCCTGGTGACAAAGTAAAACTTGACAAATGGCCTACTGGAATAAAACCCATTTACAAATCAAAAGGTGAATACAAACAGATGTTATCTGAAAACGTCGAAGCTCTAAGTTCATTACAAAATCTTCTTTATGCCTCAAACAAATACTCTGTATTATTGATATTCCAGTCAATGGATGCTGCAGGAAAAGATAGTACCATAAAGCATGTAATGTCTGGCATAAACCCCCAAGGTTGCCAAGTCTCTAGTTTCAAGCATCCTAGTACCCAAGAACTTGAACATGATTTCTTGTGGCGTGAGGTTCACAATCTTCCTGAGCGAGGGAAAATTGGCATTTTCAATCGCTCTCATTATGAAGAAGTACTGATAGTTCGTGTACATCCTGAGATACTTGAAAGTGAGGGAGTGGAATTTAACAGTAAAACAATTTGGAAAGAACGATATGATTCCATCATGGCCATGGAAAATCACCTACATCGTAATGGTACTATAATTCTAAAGTTCTTTCTTCACATTTCAAAAGATGAACAGCGCAAACGTTTCCTCAAACGCATTGACGATCCAAAAAAGAACTGGAAATTCAGCACTGCTGACATTGAAGAGAGAAAATTCTGGAAACAATACATGGAAGCATACGAAGATTGCCTGATCGTAACCAGTACCAAAAGTGCACCTTGGTATGTAATTCCAGCCGATGACAAGGAAAATACTCATCTGATAGTCTCTCAAATTATTCTTGATACATTACAAGAACTCAAAATGTCTTATCCTAAACTTGATGAAAAACGGAAACAGGAATTAAAATCAATTCGTAAACTATTGGAAAAATGAAATCACTAGTAATTATTGTTGGAATTGGAGTGTCTGTTGCAGTCATTGCATCCGTCTTTCTCATGATAACTCCTAGTGGCACATCACATTGTACCTTCTGTCCTGATGTATCCAGTACCGACCAGCCACTTGAAATTACAGATGTATCAATAGAGCCACAAATAGTACCTGTTGGAAGTAGTTTTCTGATATATGCAAATGTATACAACCCAAATCCATACTCTGTCTATGTTAACAGTGGATGTTTTTCTCCACTCTCTTTGACTTTTGATAAAAACGTAGAAACCAAGAGGGGAATCTCATGCTTTGCTATCTCAAAACAAGAGATCCCATCAAAACAACAAGCAAGACTGCAGGGCCCAGATAGTGGTGTAATCTATAATGCAACTGGTATGGGTAATACAACTGCCACAGTTACTGTTACATATCAAGGACAAAACAAAACACTCACCACGACAGCCACGAAAATAATTACCATCTTTGGACCTCCACATCGATAGAAAATGAAAATTTTGAGTCTTACATGATTCTAGATATTCAAATCTACGAATGATCTGATTTTGTATTCTAAGAGTATTTAATACTGATTCCTAGTTCTAGATTCTACCATGCATCTAGAAAAATTAGCACACAAGTCTACCGTAATAGGTACAATAATTGCAATTTTTCTATTCATGATAGCAATAGTTGAAGTGTATCATTTCAACGAGCTTGTCTCTGAGACACAAAAATCAACGACAGGCTTGACTACGCTGATAAACAAAACTGATAATTTACTAACAGAAATGCAAAAGTCAACAACGAACTTGGCTACGCTTGTGGACAAGACTGATCAATTAATACAATCACAAAATCGTACGTCTTCAAATATTTCACAGCAAACCATTTTGAAAGAATATAGTGACGGTGTCCCATTCAAAGTTGACATCTCGTATTGTAATTATGAATCTGATAATGAAATTGCATATTCGCCAGTTATTCTAGATAAGAATGGTGATCTAACTCCATTGAAATTCATGCTAGTCAGATTTATCGGATATTATACTACGCCAACTGACGGCAGCAACATGAACATTATGAATAAAGAAACTCTGGATTATGATGAAACACCTGATTTGGTTATTCCTGATGAGGAAAAACTTTACAAATTATCGCTTGAACCTGCACTAAATGAAACTAGCAATTCTACTGACTCGTATCTTGTTATACGCTCTGAATATTATTTTGCACCATATTCTGATGTGACAGATAAATTAATCACAAAATATGTTTACGATGGAAAGGGCCATCAACTGATAGAATTTAAGAAAGATTCTACTGAAAATTGGAAAGTATATCCTAGTCCAAACTCTGTTTGCAAATAAGTATCCTGTTTTCTAATAATGTAAAAAAAGCGTCAGATCCAAGTGCGGTTGTTCTGAGGGCTTTGACCCTAGAACTTTCCGCTTGTAGAGAATCTGCAAGTATTAATTATAAATCTGGATAGAAAAGACTGTGTTTGTTTATTATAAAATAATTCATGACAATGTGGCTGAAAGTATGTTTGAATCAAACACACTATCTGATATATTCACATAATTGTATACACCAAGTAGAAACCGCGGAACAACAAAAACCATGTAGAGATGGTATCTGCATTCCAAGGTCTTCTATTTTTTATCCTATTGACTTTAGTTCAATTATTGCATCATCCCAAAGGTCATTGCTGCTTGCAGTCCAACCACATGTGACGGCTTTTGCTGTTGGTACTATGGCAGAACTTGATGCACCTGTTATGGAGCCTGGCATGTTGATATCCCACTGCTGTGTGCATGTTGGGGAACCAAGCGTAGAACCACCATAGATTGAAGCCAAGTCCAAGACCCAGTCGTTTGGATACTTTGTTGTTATGGAAATTTTTGGACTGCTTGCAGATGTGTTGTGTTTTGTAGCATGGTTTGCTATGGGGCTAGTTTGATTTACCCCTGAGAATGAATATGCTCCTACTATTGCTTGAGTGGGTCCAGATGTTGTAACAACTACGTTTCCAGTCCCACTTGGATTTTTGAGATACCATAATTCTGCATCGTTATTGGTAAATGACGCTGCTGCATTTGTTAGGGCTATTCCACCAAATGTAACCGATACTGCATTGTTGTTGTTGGCACTTAGGCCAACTATCAACAAACGATTGCTGCCTGTTCCTGCATTGACGTTGCCAAGTGTTATCTGGTTTGATGTTGACACTGTACCGGAAGTTGACTGGATGCTGTTTAGAGTAATGCCTGTAGTGGTATCACTAGTTGTTGCAGATGCTATGCCTGATGGAGAACTGGTACCAACTGAATTGATTGCAGAAACACGATATGTGTAAGTTGTACTTGATGATAGTCCTGTATCTGAGAATGTGGTAGAAGTAGAACTAGTATTTGCTACATCTGTACTCCAAGTAGTTCCTCCATCTGTTGATCTCTCTATTTTATAGCCTGTAATTGCCGAGCCTCCATTGTTACTTGGTGCACTCCAGGACAAGTTGATTGCAGAAGATGAGGTTGCTGTAGCGATAAGGCCAGTTGGCGGTTGTGGTGCAGTTGCTGTTGTACCACTGGTTGTTGCAGATGCAGTATTTGATGGAGAGCTAGTGCCAATTACATTAATTGCCGATACGCGATATGTGTAAGCAGTACTTGGTGTCAAACCCGTATCAGAATATGTTGTTAAAGTAGAACCAGTGTTTGCTACGATGATATTCCATGTGGAACCATCAGGTGAGCGCTCTATTTTGTATCCAGTGATTGCAGAACCACCATTGTTTGACGGTGCACTCCATGACAGGTTGATTTGAGATGAAGATATGGTATTGGCAGAAAGACTTGTCGGAGGTTGTGGTGCAGTTGCAGTCCCACCAGAAGAGACTGTAAACACATCTCCTCCATAGATGTTTTCAGGATTTGATGCGATGATATTGCCACTAGAGTCTGTCACTTGGATTGTTGCAGCAATTGGAAAGTGATACATTCCAACATTAAGTGTTGCAGAGCCTGCTGTTATAGATGAACTTGCCATGACGCCTCCGGTTGAATTGATTAGTGATACAGTTGCAGCATTTGTTGGATTGCCAGTGACCTTGATGTTCTCATCAGTTGTTGCATAATAGTCCTTGAAGATACCATGTCGCATCTGGTTATAGTATGAATTCATTGTCTGTAGATAGTAATCAAATGGTGCAGGCATGGCAAGTGAGAGCGTGTTGCTTGTATAGACCATGACGTCGTCCATGTAGAGCTTCAAATAATTTGAACCATTTGTGATGACGGTGCATTCTCTTGTAAGGGGCTGGTTTGGACTGGTGTCAACCCATAGTGTATCAAAGTGGGATGCCTCTACTGCATTGCCATAACCGTGAACAAGTGTCCAATATGTGCCATCAGAGTTTGTTATTGCAGCGCAATCAAGATAGTTTACCTTGCCGTTTGTAGTCATTATTTCTAGCTGGTTTTGAAAGTCATTGTGTAGGACAGGCTGGTTTGTAGCAGTTAGTGTGGCATGAACTAGTAATGCAGTTGTGTCAGGTGAAACTGCATAATATCCTGAATAGCTACCATCACCAAATTGTGCTGGATTGGGTCCTGGTTCTCCAATGTGTAATCCTTGAGAATCCTTGTAAATGTCATATGTGGTATTTTTTTCAGACACTGCAGTTCCATAATAATTCCAGTATCTCGTGTCTGACAAGACTTGCTGCATTGTTTCTGTCTGGTTATTCAATGGATCAGATGCAACAAGGCCTGACTGGGTCTTGGTTATTGAATATGTTGCAGATGCATAGATTCCATGTGATAGTATTCCAAATGAAAATAACATGATTGCAGCAAACGATAATGCAAGAAACTGTCTTTCAAATATTTGGTGTTTTCTTGAAACCATTCTTACCAGTGATATATCTCATGTTACAATACATATTTGGATATACTAGGATTATTCTGTAAGATGAATACAGATTATCTTCTCATCAATCATGCTTGTGAAATACGAATCTTAATTTTCCACTAGGTATTTTCATTGCTTTAGATTTTTTTCTTTCTCATAACATTTCTCGGCTTCTTTTTTTCTTCCCATTTTCATCAGTACTCCACCCTTGTTATGCCATGCAGATATAAACTCGGGATGGGATTTTGTTGCTCTCTCAAAACAGTCAAGTGCCATTTCTGGTCTTCCTAGCATGAAAAAACATACGCCCTTAAAGTTCCACGCAGGTCCATGTGTTGGGTCTAGTATGGTTGCTTCATCAAAGCAATCCAATGCTTCTTCATATCTTTTAAGATCTGACAAACACACTCCTTGCAAGTTCCATGCATCTACTGACTCCGGATTTATGTGCAATACTTTGCCATAACAATAGAGTGCTTCTTCATGTCTTTTCAAATGGTCTAGTGCATCACCTTTTTTGAGCCAGGCATTTGCATATCGGGGTAATCGTTTCAATGCTCTGTCATAAAACACAATTGCTTCTTCATACTGGTGTTTTGTTACAAGTGACTGGGCTTGTTGGTATGCCGATACTGCATCTTCTGGATAAATATCATCAAATTTTTGTGTAACCTTGACATCTTTTTTGTTTTGTACTCGCAGGATTTGGTATGCATCTGAAATCTGACTAAATTTTGTTTCACTGCCTTCTGCAGAATTTTTGTCAGGATGATATCGTAGTGCCATCTCCCGATATGCTTGTTTTATTTCTTGTAGCGATGCACCATGTTTGAGTCCAAGTATTTCATAGCACTGGAAAATGTCCAATGTTTCCAATATGCAAAATGGACAAATAAAGAGTCTTTCCTGGGATATGTTTTCTTTGACTATTGATTTGTGAAAAAATAACAGATTCAAGCGGTTGTTCAGGGGGATTTAACCCGAAGAACATTTACCGCCAGTAGAGAATCTGCACTCTGTAATACGGCATATGCATTGAAAAGAACATGTTCGTTCATTATGAAATTGTGCTGTAGGTGCCACAATGATCTATTGTTTGCATCTAATGAGAAAATGAGTTAATCTTTTAAACACTAGTCCCGGACTCTCGTCTATTGGCACTAAATTGCCCTGATTGCGAGGCTGTATTGGTAGAGTTTGACGTAGGTTCTGGCATACTTCACTGTCCTAATCATAATTGTAAATTCATATATTTTGATAAAAACACGGGCAAGAAATACCGAAAAAATGAAAAATAATGACAATGTTTGTCCAGTACTGGTATGATATCTGTAATTCCAATGGCTTTTTCGTTTTTACTCAAATCTCATTGACCAAATCTTATTAACCAAAAATGTGTTATTATTAATGCAGAAAAGATGATTCCACCACATATCTTTGACCAACGATATCGTACGTTTTACGAAATAACCCCGGATCTTGTATGTACACTAGATGAAAATGGAATAATCATTGATGCTAACAAGCGCATGCTGGAACACTTTGGATATGAAAAAAACGAGATTGTCGGTAAACTTTGTTTTGATTTTGCTACATCTGAATACAAAAAAACTGTATTTGATGGGTTCAAAGAGATGCAAGAAACTGGAATTGGCCCGTTAATAGAAATTCAGCTAGTCAAAAAGGACAAGACGACATTTTTTGGTTTATGCAAGGGGGCAAAAATAGGCGATGAAATCAAGGCATCAAATGTTTACCTTATTACAATTCAGGATGTTTCTCTGATGCACAATTCTATGAATAAAGCAAAATATGCAGAAAAAGAACTAGAAAAAAAATACAACGAACTCAAGAAAGCATATGATTCTATCGTGATGGTGGAAAACAAGTATGAGAATCTCTATGAACACTCACCTGATCTTTTGCGTACCATTGATCTTAACGGAGTAATTCTTAACTGCAACAAATCATATGCAAAAAATTTGGGATATGAAAAAAATGAAATTATTGGAACTTCTATACTAAAACACACTGCAGATAGAAGTCACGCTGATTTAGAAAAAGGAATAGCAGAATGGAGAACATCTGGAATGATTTCCAATATTGAAATATGGCTCAAAAGAAAAGATGGAAGCTCATTTCCAACATTATTCTCTGGGAACAACTTGTATGATGAACGTGGTAATCTGACTGGAAGGACAGTGGCATTTCGAGACATATCTGACATTTATGCAGCAAGAACTAGGATAGAACAAGACGAAAAGAAAATAAACGAACAATATGATGATCTAAAAAAAATCAACTTTTTACTTGCAGCAGCTGAAACAAGATTTCGAAGTCTCTATGAGACATCACCTGATCTGATGCGTACAATAGATCATGATGGTAACATTACTGATTGTAATGATGCTTATGCACTAGACTTGGGATATACAAAACAAGAAATTATTGGAATGTCGATCTTTGATCATGCTGCAGAACAAAGTATTGACTATATGCGACAAATCTTTGGTTCATGGAAATCTGGCCATAGTATAACAAACAAAGAGGTCTGGATGAAAAGAAAAGATGGGGCAGTCTTTCCAGCATTACTGAGTGCAACTACCTTCTATGAGGGTGATGGCCAGATGCGAAGCAATACGATAATCAAGAATATTGCAGAACTTTATGACGCTCGAAAAAAAATAGAGGAGAATGAGGCACACATACGGGCTCAATATGAGCAGTTACGCAGAACTGATAAATCAAAAGAAGAGTTTTTGACCATGATAACACACGAATTGAAGACTCCTCTTGTACCTATACAAGGATACATTGACATTTTGCTTACCGACGCATTTGGTACAATAACTGATGCACAAAGACAGCGACTGGAAATTATAAAACTAAACGCACATACTCTGTCAAAATTGATGACTGATCTTTTGGATGTACAAAAGATTGAGCTTGGTCAACTAAGAGTATCAAAAGAGCGACACAACATGGCTCATGTTTTAGATGGTGTAGTTGAAAACATGAAACCGACTATGGAAAAATATCATATTCGTATGTTGACACAATTACAACCTGATCTATTCTGCATGTGTGATTCAATGCGAATTGAACAAGTGATGCACAATTTGTTAAGTAATGCAATTGATTTTTGTCCTAAAGAAAATGGACAAATTTCTATAGTACTGGGTGCTAATGGGGTAAATGCAAAAATTATTGTTAAAGATAATGGAATTGGAATATCTAAAAGCAAACTAGACCAAATCTTTGTCAAGTTTTATCAAATTGATACCACTGTAACAAGAGAACACGGTGGAACTGGACTGGGACTTGTTGTGTGCAAGGGAATAGTCGAGGCTCATGGTGGAAAGATATGGGCGGAATCCGAAGGTGAAAACAAGGGATCTGAAATTCACATACTGTTACCGCTTGATAACTAGGTATTATCCCTAGAAAGAAATGATTAAACCATCAAAATAGAAAAAACCTGGCATGTCAACGATTCTGTTGGTGACTTGGTAATGGCCGATTCCCAGATCCTGATATTTGTGGCAATGATTGTTGTCGTACTAGTTTTCAGGTTTAGAAAGATAGTTTCAGGAGGACCTGTAAACAAAAATAAAATAATTTTTTCAATGATATCTTATTTTGCTATTAGCATGTTTGCGGTATTTAGCTCATTTCAGGCAGGCGTATCCTATTGGTATGTCTTTGCGTATGCAGGTGTTCTGATGGGTGCAACATATTTCTCACACAGGCACGTTGGCAAGTCTATCATAATCTGGAAGGTAGATGATGACAAAATTCATGCAAAGGGAGGCAATATTCCATATGTAATTTGGGTAGTAGGGCTAGTATCTCGATTTATTTTGGGATATGTTTTCCTTGGTTCTAACTATCTTACTGCTTCATTTAGCGTTCAACAAAATCTGAGTCCATTTGATATTGAAATAACGCTTGTAGTAGACTTGATAATGATGTTAGGTGTTGGGGCACTAACTGGAAGAAATCTAAGGTTAATGTCCAAGTTGAAAAATTTCCAGACGACCTGATAGTTTTATAGTAAAAAAGGAGATCACTGGTCAAGTCAAAACCATTACTTGATTGGTACAGTCTTTGGTCTGAGCGCTGCAATCCAATGTTGATGTTGTACCAGTGATCCCTATGACCTATGCACATGTGTCTTACAAGAAAAAATCTGTACGACAGGTAACGCGCACAAGTAAGATATGGCAACAAATTATTAAAAACAATGAATGTCGCATATCTCTAGTCTAATTTTTTAAAACAAATGTATGCTACATGAATTAATTATTTAGAAAAAAACAGCTGAATTTTCAAGTAACTAGCTTAGCAAGTGGTATAAACAAATAATATGCATGATATGCAGAGGTAATCTGAACATGGTAGAAGCTTCTCTTAGAACACACTTGTTGCATGATCTCAGTCACTTTGGATTGAGAATTGCAGTAGGTGTCATGTTTATTGTTCACAGTGCTGGTAAATTTGCTAGCGGTTCTTCGGGATTTTTCTCAAGTATAGGCCTTCCTGCAGAAATGGCATTGTTGATTGGATTGTTAGAGTTGATTGGAGGTGTACTTCTCATCGTTGGAGTGCTAACAAGAATAACTGCTAGCCTTCTTGCAATGGAAATGCTCATTGTCATGGTATGGCTAAAAAAACTTGAGTCATTTTCTGGAAAAAGTGGACTAGAGCTAGAATTGCTTGCATTTGTGATTTTGTTGACTGTAATCGTATTGGGTCCTGGGAAATTCTCAATATCTCATCTGGTAAAAAAAATCCCAAGATTTATCCAGTGATTTCATCTCTGATGCTAGAAAATCTTCTCTGTTATGCTTGATTCTAGTAATTTATTAAAAAAATAAAGCGAGATATTTCCACTTTTTTTGGGAGTAGATTATCTCTTACTTGCTTCGGAAAATATTTTTTGCAACTTTGATTCAAGCTCCTTCTTGCCTTCGGATTGTATCAGCATTGACTGCCAGACTTTGGCTGCTGTTTCTATCATTGCATCTGCTGCCTTGTCAAGTGAAGGGCCAAATGTGGCATCAATTCTCTTTTTGAGTCGTTCCACGTGTGCCTGATACAGCGCATCGTGAAATGCTTTGTGTAGCAATTCCATTGATTGTTTCACAGGATCAACTGTTCCACAACCACAGTCACTACAATCTGCTTCAGAGGTGCATGAGCATGTTGCATCTTCTTCTGTATCGCATGTTCCTGATTTGCATTCCATATTACTTTCTTATAGTCACTATACAAAGGTAAGTATATAAATTAGAAAGTGATAAAAGAGAAAGCAAGTGAGATTTTAGTAAGTTGATGCCACAAGAACTCAAAGATTTATCAGATCAGATGAAATGCTGTCCCGTGGATAATACATTCCGACTTGTTGGTAAAAAATTTACAATACACATACTTCGTAACATGCTGATACTAAATCATACAAGATTTAACCAGTTTCTTGAATCAGTAGAGGGAATAAATCCAAAAACACTCTCTGTAAGATTACGTGAGATGGAAAAGAGTGGTCTGATAAAAAGACAAGTCTATGCTCAAACTCCAATTAAAATTGAGTATACTGTAACAGAAAAAGGAAAGGAACTAAAATCTATCATAATGCAAATGGCTGCTTTTTCAATGAAGTACTGTAGTTCTGATGTGTTCAAAGATGGTAAACCAAGGACATTGGAACAAGTGTTTGGAAAACAAAAGAAAATTAACAAGTAGTATGCATACAATTACTTGACTCGTTTTCTATAATAGTTCCTACAATATCTCTCGAATAACTTTACGGTATTCAGAATTGTCTTGTGGTTTTATGTTGTAGTCTGGGATGTTTGCCATTGTACAATTCTGTTTTCATAGTCTTTGTGGATATGCCACAATTGTTTTAGAAGATATGCTCATTTCTTTTCTACGCAAGTGTTAAAACTAGTGTGTGGTATTTTTTACCATAATTTTTTCTATTTTCTATTTGCACTGCAATGACATGATGGCCCGCATGTGCATATTCCAGTGATTGTACAATTACAGTCCGGAGATATACACTGGTCCTCTTTTCCGCATCCACAATTCATGATATCAGTATAGTGCTGCTGATATTTAATAATTAAATCAAAATCTTGGCTATGACCTAGTGGCATATTGTACGTAAACTCGCTGTAACTAGCCTAGTCTTTTTCGTTTTTCTTCGATTCTTTTTTCTGCCTCTAGTCTCTCAAGGCTGTATGACTTCATGTCTACAAACTTGATTATTTTGGACAGATTTGGATGGACTTTATTGATTGCCTTGAACATTTCTTGTGCAACTTTTCTATAGTCTTGGTGTCCTTGTGGAACAGTTCTTAGTTCTATCAAGTGTACTGCTTCACGCAAATTTAGTTTCATAAAATACGGATAGTTGTATGCAAAGTTTACAACATATTGAGCCTGCTCTGGCATTTCAGACTTCATCGAATGCCATACTTCCTTTGATTTGTACATGCAATCATCAAAGTCTTTTTTCATTCCAAGTTGTTCAATTTCATCTGGCCTAAAGTATCCATGATTTGCCGCAAGCAATTGTCGCTCTAGTGTGAGCACACGATGTCTGTGAAAGTCTCGAAACATTCCAAAATTTGTCAGAAAATCAAATGTATATTCTGTCATCTCAAACGCACGTGGCGGTCTCTGTCTTCTGTTACTTCGTAAACTAGAAAATATCTTGATTATTTTTTTCCTCTCTGATGTTTTTATTTTCTTTACCTGTTTGAGTATCTCTCTATATGATGCTCCGCCTGACTGCTCATACAGTATTGCAGAAATTATTTTCTCTTCTGCCTTTTTCTCTTCTTGCCAGTCTACCAAGTCTGCCAAGTTTTCTGCCTTTTTCTTTTTCTTTAGATGTTTTTTTCCAAGTGCTGATGATTTTTCCTTTATGTCTGACAAATATTTCTGGAGATCTTTTCCATGATTGTCGTCTGCTCTTCTCACAAATGACTTGATTGTAGTATTGAGTTCTCTTTGGATCTTACTTGCAAGAACTCGTTCTTCCTCAAGTTCTGATGAATACAATATGGTAAGCAAATACTCAAACGCCCTTCCATTTCCTGTTATGCCTACGTTTGTCATGGTAGATGCAGGAAGTATTCCTCTGAGAATATCAAGTGCCTTGGCGCGAATTGTTGCATTGTAAATTCTAGTCGCAGATTTGACTTCCTCCTCGCTTACAAGTTTAGAATATGGCACATCTTCTCCACTAGAGTTTCGAAACTGTTGTTTCTCTATTGGTTCTTTTTCTGCCATGTATTTTATTGCAGGCTGGATGTTTCTTGAATACACTTCAAAGTCAAAGTTGCATGCTTCCAAGTATGCATCTGCAAATTTTGACTTCATGATGATATCTTCACGATAAAACTTGAACTCGTCATTTACTTTCTTGTCCCACGCTACATATCTAGAGGATTTTTCAAGATATGATAAACCAATTCTGCGATCTTCAATTTTTTTTACCGCAATGTTTGACAAACCTTCAATTGCAATCTGGGCTTCACCAAGCTCTGCAACAGAATCATCTCCATATTCAAGTAAAACTTTGTCGTAAAATTCTTCACCACGATTTTCGTTCTGTGCAAACTCGTCCAAGAAAATTTTACGCATGCTCTTGTCAGTTCTGCTGTATCTTGACATTAGGGCACCACGGTCTACCTGTCTTGGACTGGTTATTGCAAATACTGAATCATTAACATTTGAAAAATGTTTTAAAAGAATTTCTTTTTCAGAACTTGAAAACTCTGATGACAACATTATAGTTTAAACCAACTATTCTAATAACTACTTCTTTCCAATTTGGATCAGATCAGATGGTCCTATTTTTGGTGCATTGTGTTTTGCCTGCCATCGTAGTAACACTTCCTTGAAGGACTCGGCTTCTTGCGCATCTTCAGTATACATCAAAGTCGTTACCCACTTGCCTGGGCCTGCAGTGCCACCCATAGAATTCATCCAAAAGTCTGTCGGCATATTTTCAAATGCCTTGTTTTTTTCATCGCGGCTCATATCCACCCAGCGTTTGGAGACAAAGTGTAGTATCTGATCTAACTCTTCCTTTGTAATCATTATCGTACCATTACTAGACAAGTGATTATAAAATTACGCATTTTTCACATTTTTTCATGATCATTAGCTAAAATGATCTTACCAAAACTGAAAAGCTTGTTAACACGTTGTTGATTATATGAAATTTAAAACACCTACCTAATGAGCAAGGAAGAGATCGAATTTATCGGCAAGCAAGTAAAGGACATGTATGGCACCTATATCGGCAAAGTCATAGGCACTATAACTGACATTGATGGAAGTGTACAAACCGTCGGTGTTGATTGTGGTTCTGAAGGACTCAAGCAGATAGCATTCGAGCAACTGGTGATTCAGGGACAATATGTAATCTTTATCCCTAGATGGAGATTAGACGCCCAGAGACTGTTGCGAGAAAAGGGATTGACCATGCGTCGTATACGAGCCCTGATGGATATCGTATCTGAAAACGATGACATGAAAGAGGATGCTGAACTGATCCACGAAAAATACAAGATGAAATTGTTAACTCTCGATGAAACCGAGAGACAGATCAGAGAAAAACTTGATAAAAGACTCGGAGAGCTTGAAGGGCAATTAAAGTCAATTCGGATGCTACGATTTGATGCAAAGTTGCAAAACAAGAGCAATGAGATATCTGATGCCAAGTTTGATTTGGTCAAGACTCACACGGTTGAAATCATAGAGCACATCGAACATGAAAAAGCAGAGATAACAAGCATCCAGCGTCGCATCAACGATCTAACTGTTGAAATTGGGGAACGTGCAGAAAGTCCAAAGCAGGACGTTCACTCAGCAGCCATTTCATATCTTGGAAAGGTAGAAAGTCCTTCTGCTCCTTCACAGCCAAAGACTCCGATATCTTCGGACATTGGTGTTGGTTCTAGTATTCCCACTGTGCCAACAGCAAAGCCTGTAGCAATTGGAGCCGATGGTGATGAAGTTCCTGAAGATTCAGATTGGCTCAAGCGGATATCATCCTCTTAGTAATTTGACGAGTTGAAGGATTCGCTCCCAATCCATTTGAGCGAACCTTTTTTTTGACATGCAAACTACTGGTCTATATTGGATTCTTGTAATATTGGTCTTGGGAATGATGACACCAAGACAAGGGCTGACGCAAGTCAAGATGGTATAAAATTCTGGGAGTCCCAAGCCCGAAATCTTTTCTGGTCAGAACCGTGGCATACTGCACTGGACTGGAATCCTCCTTTTGCAAGATGGTTTGTTGGGGGGAAAACTAATGCATCATACAATGCACTTGATGTGACAGTACAAAAAAACCCAAACAAAAAGGCAATACTATGGGAAGGAGAGGATGGATCCCAACGAGTGCTCACTTATCAAGACCTGCTTTTCCAGGTATCAAAACTTGCAAATGCACTAAAAAAACTTGGAGTCAACAAAGGTGACAGGATAACCGTCTATCTTCCCATGGTACCAGAATTGATAATTTCACTCTTGGCGTGCTCTAGAATAGGTGCGATTCACACTGTAATATTTTCAGGGTTTAGTGCACAATCAATCAGGGATAGGGTTGTTGATTCGAAATCAACTGTCATCATCACTGCCGATGGTGGCAGGAGGCGTGGAACAATAATCAAACTAAAAGATATCGTAGATGATGCAATTGCAGACCTTGATTTTGTAAAAAACGTAATTGTACTAGAACATACTGGAAACCCCATTACATACACTGCAAGGGACAAGAAATGGAAAGATCTAGTGGATTCAATGGAATCATCATGTGATGCGGAGATGGTTGACAGCACTCATCCTCTTTACATTTTGTATACATCTGGAACAACAGGAAAGCCAAAGGGTGTTCTGCATGGTACCGGTGGATATCTCACACATGTTTTTTCCACCTTCAAGTGGATCTTTGATATTCGTAATTCGGATGTTTATTTTTGTACTGCTGACATTGGCTGGGTTACAGGTCATAGCTATGTGGTTTATGGCCCTCTAATGCATGGTGCAACACAGGTCATGTATGAGGGAGCACTTGATTATCCAACTCCGGCAAGGATATGGGAAATTATTGCGCGATACGGTGTTACCATTTTGTATACAACTCCTACCGCACTTCGAATGTTCATGAAGTCAGGTGACACTCTACCAAACTCAAATAACTTGTCAAGTTTACGATTGCTTGGAACTGTGGGAGAACCAATCAACCCGCAGGTCTGGAAGTGGTATTTTGAAATAATTGGCAAGAAAAAATGTCCAATCATTGATACATGGTGGCAGACAGAAACAGGGGCCGCAATGATCTCTCCACTTCCTGGCATTGAAACAATTCCACTCAAACCGGGTTCAGCAGCAAGACCAGTACCTGGTGTTGTTATCTCGATTGTTGATGATGGTGGAAAACAAGTACCGCCTGGTTCCAAGGGATATCTCGTAGTTGAAAACCCTTGGCCTGGAATGCTGTTAACATTGTGGGGTGATGATGAAAAGTACAAGACAGTCTACTGGTCAAAATACAAAAACATGTACTATGCAGGTGATTATGCAAAGATGGATAACGATGGATATATCTGGATGCTTGGAAGGGCAGATGATGTACTCAAGGTTGCAGGACACCGACTTGGCACTGCTGAAATTGAAAGCGGTTTTGTATCACATGATACTGTTGCAGAATCTGCAGTGTGTGGAATACCTCACGAAGTCAAGGGGGAATCAATCATTGCATTTCTAGTTCTAAAAGATGGCATTACTCCAACACCGCAGTTAAAAGAAGATCTAGTCCAGCACATACGAAAGACAGTGGGTCCAGTTGCAACACCCGACCAACTACATTTTGTAAAAAAACTTCCAAAGACTAGAAGTGGTAAGATAATGAGACGATTGCTAAAAGCAATTGCCCAAGATGAAAAAATTGGTGATGTTAGCACCCTAGAAGATGAGGCATCTGTTGATGAGGTAAAATCCGCACTTGCAGAACTACAAAAAACACTTAGATCCTAAATTGAAATTACCTGCATCTTGGAGTTTTCAGTAATGTGATACTTGTCAGTAAATCCGCCTGTCACTTCTAAAACATATTTTGCCATTTTGCCATCTGCATTCTGAACAGTACATGTGGCAGTCTCAAGTGCAGACTTGCATGGTTGAACATTTTTTTCAATATGTATTACATTTCCGTTTGAATCAAACCAAATTATATCCAGTGGAAATTGCATGTTTAGCATCCATATTGGTACAACTTGAGCTTGACTGAATACAAATATCATTCCTTGGTCATCTGGAAGTTCGTTTTGAAACATCAGGCCTCTTACCTTCTGTGCATCTGTTTCTGCAATCTGGACTGTTAACACTTTGTCATCAAGCTTGATTGTACCCATTGGAAACTTGACTTCTTCAAGCTTGGAATCTGCAGGAATTGTTAGTACACCTACAATGCCTATTATCACTGCTGCAATTGCAATTGGAATTAAAACTTGGGCCCTTGTTGCCACAAAAAACCTGTGACTAATATCCAGTTAAAAACTAATGCAAAAAATAGTAGAGTATCAGCGCATCTTATCTTTTAGATTGGAATAATCACTGAAAAAGTTCTTTGTCTCCTGACCAACGTCTTTAATGGTTGCACCATTGTAAACTCGGTCTAGATATTTTCCTGCGATTATCATTGGAATTCCAATGGGTGTGGTAAACGGATCCGGTGAAAGAAGGAAAATAAATCCAATCTTTGTTATCTTTTTTCCTGGTGCTGATGCTCTTTGCAGTGAACCCAAAGCACGGGCAGTACCCCTGTCGTCTATCTTTCCAAGTTCAGAGTAAATTCTGGCCCTTCTGTGGAGGGAATCGCTTACTTTCTTTATTTTATCAATACCTTGCCTAACTCCCTCATCCATGCATCCCTCATTTTTGAAAATCTAGTTAACACTCCATGCAAAAGATCAATCACAACTGGGTGAACATTTCTGATCAAGAGATTAGGTTATATGATTTCATGTGTAACCATCAAAAATATGAAGGAAAAGCGTGCTGAGAGGCTAGAATCGATAAAAGAGGCACACAAATCGGCAAAAACCGATTATTCTAGGATAGAGGACTATCTTGAGGTCATATCTGAGCTTGTAGAGCTCAAGGGGTATGCAAATACGCTTGATATCTCAAGATATCTAACAGTAAGTGCCCCGTCTGTCACAAAGATGCTTCAAAAGCTTGCAGATGGTGGGTATCTAGAATATGAAAAATATCGCGGAATCAATCTAACCCAAAAAGGTTCTACCTTGGCAGATGCTGTGCGTCAAAAACATGGTACCTTGCTAGAGTTCTTTAGGATGCTTGGAATCAGCCACGAGATTGCAAACCAAGATGTTGAAGGAATAGAGCACCACCTAAACCCACAAACAATAAAACAACTGCGCAAGTTTGTCACGTTTCTAAAAGCAAACCCAAAAATTTTAGAGAATTTTGAATAGCTAGTCATGAACTGATATTCTGATATCGTCTTTTGACATTACAGCTCCAATCAATCTCTTTCCAGCACTAGATTTTTTTGGAATTATTATTCTACCGTTTCTTCCAATTCGTGTGGATGTGAGATTTTGGTCATTGACATAAATCTCTGCATCCATGCCTGATTTTGAAATATCAACTTCTAAAACAAAATTATTTCCAGACTCTGACATTTCAAACCATTCTCCACCTCTTGAAGATCCTCGTTCTTTTGGTTCTACATCGATGTGAACTCCAAGTGTTTTTTCAAGCTCATTTATTGTTATCCCACCTCTGCCAATTATTGCTGGCATGGTTTCCTTATCAACTCGTACTCGTATGCTATTGTTTGATAGAATCTCAATCTCTGCATTAGAGTCAAATCTTCGTATTGTGTCTTTTATCTTTGATTCTGCTAATTTTTCAATTCCGCCACTTTTACTTTCCTTAGTTATCGGAATTACAATATTTTCATCACCATATGTGTAAATTTCATATTCCAAGTTGTGGTCCTCAAAGTTTCGAACCTCGATTACCGGTCTTGCCAAGTCTTCCTCTGTCATTCCTGTTGGTACCTTTACCTTGAACTCCAATTCGTACACTTTGGATATCTGGCCAGCTTTTACAAAGACTACTGTATCCAGTATGTGGGGAATCATCCCAAGCTCAACTTTGCCAATGAATCTTTGAATTGCATCAAGTGGTGCATGTGCATGTACCACTCCTATCATGCCTACTCCTGCTAGTCTAAGGTCTGAGAATACTCTGAAATCTTGATACCTTCTGACCTCGTCAAATATGGTATAATCGGGTCTTACAAGAAGCAAAATGTCTGCAGCGTTTTCAAAACTGCCTTCAAGATGTGTATATTGTGTTACCTGCTTGTTTACCTGCAGGTCTCTTGGCGATTCAAATGTCTTTACAATCTTGCCTTTTGTGGAATAATAGTTTGCAAGACTTGATGCAAGTGTACTCTTGCCAGACCCGGGCGAGCCTGATATCAATATGCCTTCGGCTTTTTCAGATAAACGTCGCATTAATTTTTCAGATACTGTATACTGCTCTAATGACATTTTTACTATCGGATGTGTTATTGTAATTTCATAACTATTTGAGAAAGGCGAATGTGTCACAACCACTCTGTAATCTTTGTATTGTATTACCAGTGCGCCAGATTTTGATATCTCTATCATACCAAGTTGTGTGGCCCTTGATGCTTCCAAAATTTCACTAGTGATTCCTTCCAGGTATTCTTTTGTCAATAATGTCTCCCCTACTGGTGTTAGAGAAAATGATCCTGGCTTGCCGCGCTTGGCAAGTGGAAGTGTTCCGTCCTTGAGATGGATGCTCATTGTCTGGGCATCAAAATATTTTTCAAATTCTAGATCTGAAATTTTGACTTGGGGTTTTGAATAGCTTGTCTTTACTCCCTCTGCTTGTGCTACTAACGCCTGCACATAATCTGCAGTATAAAATGTAGCCCCATTCTTTTTTGCAATGTCTTTTATTATTGCATCAATTCTGCCATGTCTTGCAAGTCTAATGTCATCCATGCTTGGTCGTTCGCCCTCAAATTTGAGAACGATATTATTTTTTTCTGCCAACTCGCGAATCTTTTTGATCTGTTCCAATCCCACAAAGCCATGGTCTTTGTGCTGAGATGCTTGTGATTGTAATTCATCTAAAACTGCAACAGGTATTATTATCTCACAGTTCACCATGGTGCCTGCTTCAATTAGTTTGGTGATTTCACCATCTATTATGATGCTAGTATCTACTACGAATTTTTCCACAGGTGTACTCGTTTTCCGTACCTTTTAATCATAACTGTATTTAAAAATGACATAGATTGATACAGGATCAATCGCATGGACGACAAAAATGATGTTCTTATAATTGAGGACAGTGTGGCAACGACCATACTTTTACGAGATTTTCTGAAAAAACTGGGATATGATAACGTCAAGACCTGTGATACAGGAAAGGCAGGAATACAGTTGTTCTCTGATCTTGAAAGTGCAGGCAAACAACCCATAGTTCTTTTAGACTTTCATCTTCCTGACATGAATGCAAATGAAATAATGACTGGCATCTTCAATATTCGTCCTAATGCAAAGATAATTCTTGAGACTGCAGATTCAAAATCGGATGAACAGATAAAAAATGCACTAAGGGGCGGTGCTTACCTGTATATTGAAAAACCAATACGATATGACAATTTAAAAAATGTCTTTGAAACATTGGAAAAAGAAAAAGACATTCTTGAAGAAACGCCCTCTGACGATCTTGAAAAAGTAATACTTCAACTAAAATCATCTTCTAGGATAAGTTTTGCAAGACTGGTCGAATATTCTGAAATGCAAGGTGATTTGGTCAAAAAATATCTCTTGCAACTTGAAAATGAAAAAAAGATAACAAAGATTCCCGACATGAAGGAAGTCTCTTGTATCCAATGTGATTCCTTACGTATTTTACCCAACTTTTCTTGTCCTGCATGTAATGGAACAAACTTTGTACAAGGAAAACTGGTTGAGCATTTCAAATGTGGGAATGTGTCTGTCGAAAGCTCTTACGAGGAAAATAAATGTCCAAAATGTCACAAGGAGATAAAAATTCTGGGAGTTGATTATAAGATAATGGACAACTATTACATCTGCAATGATTGTGGAGACAAGTTTTCAGACCCGTCTCAGGATTTCCTATGTGTAAAATGCAACAACAGGTTTCCACTAGAAAAAGCAAAATGGGTTACAAGTGTTGGATACAAATCGTCAGGATTATGATTGTGCAACACGATTGATTATGTCTAATACCTCGTGAAAATTAAATGGTTTCAAGATGTATGATCTGGCCCCTGCACGGATGCATTCTTTGACCGTCTCTTGATTGTCACTTGCAGAAATCATTATGACCTTGGCTTTGGGGTCGTATGAAATAATTTCTTTTAGAACTGTAAGGCCATCTTTTTTTGGCATTGCCATGTCAAGCAACAATATATCTGGTTTTGACTTTACATATTCTTCCAAGACGCCAATGCCGCTTGAAAGTTCTGCAATCAAGTCATGTTTGCCTATTACCAGTATGTCTTTTAGGACCATTCTGATGGCATCAGAATCGTCTACCAGCATAATGTTTGACATAATAGACCATCGAATTTGCTCTATTTAATTACAATTGTACCTTAAAATTCAAAAATACCTGGATACGTGCTTTTCACATGTTTCCTAAAATCGTCTACCTGAATGTTTGGGTCTCCATCTAAAAGACTAGACATTCTCTTTACTGCATCTGATATGATAACATGTGAGCCTGTCAGTATTCCCTTACCTGAAACATGTTTTACTATCAGGTCGCTTATTTTGGCAATCTCGCCCATTTTTTCTTGCATCATCATAGGTGCCAAGCCCTTTATCTTGTGCATGTGTTTCTCAATGTTGCTAGATTCTGCATAGAGTTGTTTGTCATTTGTACAAGAAAGCAATATTTTCTTCAAACTGTCTATCTCTAACTGGATCTCTTGTCTTGCTACCTTGAAAAACTCGTCTGACATTTTAACTACTTGACACATATCTTTTATACTAACTTTTATACCCGCCATTGCCATTTTTTCCTCTGTGAAGCTTACTCTAAAGACATATCTTCTATTGGGTGTGATAATTGGAGTTTCTGCCATTAATTTTTATCTTTTAATATTTACATCCCAGCAAAATCAAGATATTTTACATTCTATCAGCTCTGCAAGTGATCTAAAGGTTATAGTTGAAAGAATTGGCAGTACTGCAAATTCCATTGCAGGTGGTAATGAAGGAGATAGGGCTACTTTGGAACAACAAGTATCTGATTTTGATGATACCTATGCTCGACTTGGAGTGGGAGGAAACATTGATGGTCTCAATGTGGTTGCAATCCCAACAGAATTGGCTCCTGCATATCAACAAGTTGGTGATGCATGGATACCATACAAGGCAGATGCTGAGAAGATAAAACAAGAGACTATCTTTGATCCAAAAGTAAGAGATGGTTTGACATATGTACTTGGTAAAAACGGTGATCTGATTTCACTAACTAATGGTGTTGAAAATGATCTCACTCCATTGGACCGAAATTACAATAGACAAAAAATAATTGCACTTGAAATGGTAAATATTGCAAAAGATATTGGGGAAAAAACACTATTGTACTCTATTGGTGAAGGGGGAAATGTCACATCACCACTAGTAAAAGACCGATTGCTCTTTGACGCTGATCTAAAAAAATTGGAGGGCTTACCACTTGATGACCCGCAATATGCTGCATATGGTATAACACCTGAGACACTACCTGCAATTCCACGAGAGAATTCCGATTCTATACGACAACTTGATCCTCTCTGGGAATCTGTCAATCTAAGATTGGTCTACATTGAATCAAATACGTTATTGTCAAAAGATTTTGGAACTGCGTTATCACAATTGAATTCTCAAAGAAATGTGTTACTAAATGCCACATCTAGTTTTGTGGATCAATGGAACGGGATGGTTGATTCTCAATTGCATGATAAAGTAGTCATAGTACAATTATTCATCATTGCAGATATCGTCATATTTGTCACCGTTGTACTGTCTATTAGAAAGTCATTAATGCCTCTTGGTACCTTGATAGCTGCACTTAGCAGTATCAAAGAAGGTGTTTACGGAGAGAAAATAAAATATTCAGCAAAGGATGAGATTGGTGAACTTGCAGAGACGTTTAATGCCATGTCGCTGACAATTCAGAAAAAAGACGAAGAGTCAAAGAAAATAGAGATTGCAAAAGACGAATTTCTTGCAATGGTCACTCATGAATTAAAGACCCCGCTTGTACCAATTCAAGGATATTCTGATATATTACTTGGAGAACATCTTGGACCTCTAAATGTGACACAAAAGGAGAGATTGAAAATTATCAGTTCCAGTGCAAACACACTGTTGCAATTAATCTCTGATTTACTTGATGCCCAAAAATTGGAACTTGGACAGCTTAGAATAAAAAAAGAGAGAAATAATCTCCAAAAAACTGTAGAAAAAACAATCATTGGAATGCAACCACAAGCATCTGCTGATGGGATTTCACTTGACTATGCCCCGAAAAAAGATGTTTATGCATACTATGACGATGATAGAATAATCCAAGTACTTACCAATTTAATAAAAAATAGTCTCAAGGCAACTTCTCCGAAAATAGGCAAGGTGGAAATACATCTTGAAGAAAAAGAGAATGAAGTTGTGGTTTCTGTAAAAGATAATGGAAAAGGTATACCACCTGAAGCAAATGACAAGATATTCAAAAAATTCTACCAAACTGACACCACAAGCACAAGGGAAAAAGGTGGAAGCGGTCTAGGGCTGTCAATATGTAAGGGGATTGTAGAAGCTCATGGGGGAACTATATCGATGCAAAGTGTTCTATCAAAAGGAACTACATTTTCATTTACAATTCCAAAGGTGGAAGAAACTAAAACACCGGTATAATTCATGTCGCTTGAAGATTATGCTGAAAAAGCAATCAAGATTGCACTTGATGCAGGTTCGCAGTATTGTGATGTAAGGGCCGAGTCTGTCAAGACGGAGGGGTTTGTAATTGAAAATGGCGAAGTGGAAAACTTTGTCTCATCAAAAGATTCTGGTCTTGGGATTCGTGTTCTAGTAAATGGTGCCTGGGGATTTTATTCTGTATCTGAACCAAAATCATTTGGTATTATACAACAAAACATTGTTGATATAGTCAAGGCAGCCAGGTATTATTCTGATTATAAAAAACATAAAGTAAGGTTGGCAGATATTCGCTCTTTTACTGATGATATACGATTCCCAGTACTAGTCGAGCCAAATGTAGCAGAGATGATAAAACTTGGTTTAGAGTCTGACAAGATAATTCATGACAAAAAAAGAATAATAAAATCATCTGTATCAATACATCACGACAAGTTTCACAAGTATTTTGTAAACAGTGAAGGATCAAAAATTACTCAAGACTTTGATGATGTCATGGCAAACCTGTCTGCAACAGCACATTATTCTGGCTTGACAGAATCTGTCAATACTACTGAAGGGGGTAGGGGTGGACTGGAGATGATTACTGGAAAAAATGACATATTGGCTGTATCAAAATCAATCTCAGAGAAAGCTGATGCACTGCTTGACGCCAAGACAGTAAAAGAAGAAAAGGCTACTGTGGTGATGAACCCTGACTTTGTTGCACTACTTTCACATGAAATTCTTGGACATCCATCTGAAGCTGATAGGGTACTTGGAAAAGAAATGGCGTGGGCAGGTGGTTCCTGGTGGGCTGGAAAACTTGGAACAAAGATTGGCTCTTCTGAGCTAAACGTAATTGACGATCCCACAATTCCATCTAGTCTTGGATGGTACAAGTATGATGATGAGGGTGTACCTGCAACAAGAAAAGTGTTGGTAGAAGATGGAGTGTTGTGTAACCACATGCAAAGCCGCGAGACTGCATCGCTTTTTGATACCGCGCCAAACTCATCAATGCGTGCAACTGGATATTCATTCATGCCTCTTGTGAGGATGGCATGTACATGCATTGCACCTGGAAACTGGGACCCAGTAGAGATGATAAAAGATGTAAAAAATGGTTTTCTAATATCTAACATGAAAATTCCATCAATAGATATGATGCGATACAACTGGAGTATCTCGTGTCAGTATGCACAAAAAATTGAGAATGGCGAATTGGGTGAACTATTACGAGATGTAATTGTCATGGGAAACTCTCCAGAGTTTTTCCAGTCAATTGATGCAAGGGGAAAAGATTTTCAGGTCAGACCAATTGGAAACTGTGGAAAAGGTGACCCGATGCAAATTATGAGGATGGGAAATGGCGGTCCACATATACGTGGCAAGTCAATTGTAAAAAGCGTGGCAACATAAAATGTCTGATAAACTTGATGATGTAAAAAATAGGGTGATCTCTTGTGTTAACTGTAGTTTATCAAAATCAAGAACAAATGCTGTACCTGGAAATGGAAATAAAAATTCTGATATTATCTTTGTAGGTGAAGCTCCTGGACGAAATGAAGATCTAAAGGGACAACCGTTTGTGGGAACTGCCGGACAGATTCTTTCTGAGGCACTTGCATATGCAGGATTTGAGCGAGAAAATGTCTACATTACAAATGTGGTAAAATGCAGACCGCCCGATAACAGACAGCCATTGACAGAAGAACGTACTGCATGCAGGCCGTATTTATCAGAAGAGCTTGAAATCATGAAACCAAAAATAGTCTGCATATTGGGAAACACTGCATATCGCTCATTGCTTGATGGTAGTGAGATAACAAAAAATCGTGGCAAAATTGTAAAAAGTAATGGCCAACTCTATTTTGTCACTGTCCACCCAGCTGCTGTAATATACAATCCTGGTCTAAGACAGGTACTCAAGGATGATTTTGTCTTACTTGCAAAATCTCTGGATAAATTAAGAAAGGGTTTGGATATAGAAATTTCATAATGAAAATACTTGCACGCTCATTTTACAACAGGGATACCATAGATGTTGCAAAAGACCTGCTTGGAAAGATACTTGTTAGAAACATTAATGGAAAAACCATATCTGGAATAATTGTAGAAACTGAAGCCTATCGATACAAAGACGATCCTGCAAGTCATACTTTTGGTGGAATGACTGGACGAAACAAGGCAATGTTTGGCCCTGTTGGATGTGCCTATGTCTATTTTACATATGGAATGCATTACTGTGTAAATGTTGTAGCTAAAAGTCCGGATTTTGAAGCAGGTGCTGTACTATTTCGTTCTCTTGTACCAAAACAAGGAATGGATTTCATGTCACAACAAAGAAAAACTGACAAGGTTTCAAATTTAACAAATGGTCCTGCCAAGCTTACTCAAGCCTTGGCAATAACAAAAAAAGAATATGGACAAGACCTGACAAAAAAATCAAGTCTGTACATTACTGATGGATTTGAAATAAAACAATCTGAAATTTTATCAGGTCCACGAATTGGAATACGAAAAGCAATTGACAAGATGTGGAACTTTAAAACAAAAAATGTCTTTGTCTAGCTAGGTGTCTGATCTGGCCTTGGGCCAAGCGTGGCAGTCAGGTCAAGTGATTTTCCTTGTCTGTTTACTGTCAAAACTACCTTGTCTCCCACATTTTTCTTTTCATCCAGATATGATATTACATCATAAATTGTCTTGACTGGGTGTCCATCTATTGCAGTGATAATGTCTCCACCATGAAGGATGTTGTTATCATCTGGTGTAGCAGGAATTATTCCTGCCTTGTCTGCAGGTCCTCCCTTGATAGTGCTCTCGATTATTACTCCCTTGAAGTTTCTTGCCAGTCCATTTGCAAGTGCTATGTCAGAATCAAGACTTCTTCCTGATATACCAAGATATGGATGAGTGTATGTTCCATTTTTAATCAAAACTGGAGCTATTCTGCTTATTGCATCTGCAGGTACTGCAAATCCAACTCCTGCAAAGTCTCCTGTATTGGTACTAATTGCAGTATTCATTCCTACAACTTTGCCATCGAGGTTTAGTAGGGGACCACCTGAATTTCCTGGATTTATTGCTGCGTCAACTTGTATCACATCTGGTATTGAAAATCCTGCTGAGCTGTCATCTGGAAGTAATCTTCCAATCTGACTGATTATTCCAGTTGTCATTGTATCACTTAGTCCGAACGGATTGCCTATTGCAATGACCTGTTGTCCCACATCGAGATTTGATGAGTTTGTAAGGGTTAACGGAACAAGTTGCTCATCAGAGAAATTGTCTATTATCTGTATTACTGCAATGTCGTTTCCTGGATCGGTTCCTACAACTTTGGCAGTGTATGTATTTCCATCAATGAATGAAACGTTTACTGTCTTTGATCCTTCTACAACGTGATTGTTTGTGATTATTCTCCCATCTGTATCATATACAAAGCCTGATCCAAGTCTTGTAGACTGACTTTCAAGTGGCTGACCATTGACTATGAAATTGTTATCAACTGATGAAACCTTGCTTGTTATCTGTACTACTGAATTCTCAGTGTTTTTGTAAATCTGTGTAAGAGCGTTATCCTGTTCTGCAAGAGTTGATCCCGTTCCTGCTGGTCCTGGAGGTCCTTGTGGACCGGGTGGTCCTGGAGGTCCAGGTGGTCCTTGGACTGCAGCCTGCGATATGTCATTTAACATTTTTCCATTGCTAAATTGTAATACAACGGTACCTGCAAGAACTATGGTTATTGCAACAAGTATGATCTCAAGTTTTCGCATGATGAAGTCTCTGTCCCAATTTCGTACATCAAAATATTATATTTTACTATCAATTGTTCCTTATACATTGTAGAATCATCGAGTCTAATTTTTCCGTATTATCCTTTGCTAAACTTTGGTAATCATTACCTAAATATACACAGAATTCACTGGTTTTATAGTGGGTAAAAAGCAAAAGAACAAGGCCAAATCCAAGTCTAGTATTCCAATTACAAAGGGTCTAGCAATTACTGTTGCAGTTATTGCTCTAGCCGTTACAGGTGGTGTGTATTATCTGTGGACTTCATCAGTTCCAGTAAATGAAAATCATCCCGTATTTGCAACAGCCTCTAATGTTTACATACTTGCAACTCACAATGACCAAGGATATTATTATGATGAACAGTCTACTAAAACTGGCAAGAAATCTATCTCTAGTACAAATACTAATCCTGCAATTCACATTGCACAGGGAACACTTGTTGCATTACATGTGATAAATGAGGACAAGGATACGGGTTCTGACCAGGATCTGAATATTGATTCATTTAATGTCCACACGAGACACTTGAAGTACTTTGAGGCTCAAACCATAAACTTTGTTGCAGATAAGATTGGAACTTTCCCATATTACTCTAAAATACATCCCGAAATGAATGGCACCCTTACTGTGGATCCATAAACTTGACTGCCAAAATACTTTTTAAAAAGTCTGTCAACTTTAAACAGGAAATGGCCAAATCAATATGAGCGACGATAAAACACAAAGCTCTCGTTTTGATGTACTTGATTTAATGGATAGTTTCATAAAAAAAATTCTTGAAATACGACGAATTCTTCTTGGCGTATCTATCTCTGGCTTTATCTTGGCCCCATTTGCAATTGGGCTCTCTGTATTTCTTTTAACTCACAAAAACTTTTTCATTGTCTTGGAGCATGAATATGACTTTGGAATGGCATTATGTATACTGCTTGGGCTGATAATTGCTATATCTGTAGGCTGGATGATAACTGGAATCCAACAATACAAGACACTAAAATCGTGGAATAAAAAATACCACGAATATCTGCAACAAAAAGACGATATTGACAAAAAGATTGCATCAAAGTACGGACTGGATTCTGACTAGAACTCGTTTTTAACCTGAGTGTTTTTTTTTCTTGGAAATAGATTCTCATAAGGCTCCAAGATTGTTTTACAAAATTCTATTCCTTTTGGTGCTGGCTTGTATATGCTTATAATGCGCTTTCCAAGGTGTCTTTCTTCGCTCTGAATCAAACTGTTTCTTTCCAATTCATCTAGTATTGACTTATGTTTTTTTAAATTCAGACCACAAAAGCTAACCAATGCTGTTTGATTGAGTTCTCCGTATTGAACCAGTGTGAGAATGATGTCCTTGATTATGTATATCCTGTCACGATATGGGTTTGATCCTGACATTGGCTATATTACCTTCTTGGTATAATATAATGCCTGATTGTAGTGGTGTCCCTGATTCATTGCTAATAACTTCTTGCAAAAATTGCATGTATTGTGGTTTGGTTTTTGCATACGATACACTGAGAGTCTTGTGTCTTTGCGTCAAATGGAATTACTCTGATATCAGCGCCTGTTGATTCTTTTATGACTTCTTCACATTTTGTCTGTCCGCACCATGGAGAATGGAGAAATGCACCTTTTTCCATCTCTGACTTGAACTTGTCCAAATCTTCAATCTCGATTGTCTTTTCCTTTAACAAATTCTTGGCATTCTCAAAGAGACTAGTTTGTATCTCATCCAACATGCCAAGAATTCCATTCTCTGTGTCTTCAAATAATAGATCAATTTTCTTCAGACTGTCTCTTCTGACAAGAACCATCTTGCCTTTTGCAATGTCTTTTGGACCTATCTCTATTCTCAATGGAACACCCTTCATCTCCCAATCGTGAAACTTGTATCCTGGAGTAACTTCGTCCCTTACATCCATGTGTACACGAAGATTGTGTTTTACCAAGATTTGTTTTATTTCAGATGCCTTGCTTAGAACAAGTTCCATGTCTTGTGGCGAGTAGTAAATCGGTACTATGACTACCTGTATTGGCGCAACACGTGGTGGCAGAACAAGTCCCTTGTCATCACCATGAATCATAATCAGTGCTCCAATTAGACGCCATGAAACTCCCCATGATGTCTGCCATGCAAAGGTCTCTACATTTTGCTTGTCCAAGAATTTGACATCAAATGGCTTGGAAAAGTTTTGTCCCAAAAAGTGTGATGTTCCCATTTGGAGTGCCTTACCATCTGGCATGATGGACTCCATTGTTGTTGTATATACTGCGCCAACAAATTTCTCTTTTTCACTTTTTTTACCGGTGATTACGGGAATTGCAAGTTCTTCTTCGACTGTTTTTTTGTACATTTCAAGTATTGATGTAACTTCTTCTTCTGCCTCTTCTTTTGTAGTGTGAACCGTGTGACCCTCTTGCCATAAAAATTCTGATGTTCTAAGAAATGGTTTTGTTGCCTTGATCTCTGCTCTTAATGCAGTATTCCAGAAATTAATTTTGAGCGGTAAATCTCTCCAACTTTTTATCCATTTTGAATACATTGAATATGCAAGTGCCTCGGAAGTAGGTCTCAGTGCAAGCTTGTCACCAATCTCTGTCTCACCAGAATGTGTTACCCAAAACACTTCAGGTGTAAATCCCGCAAAGTGATCAGACTCTTTGCTTAGTAATGATTCTGGTATAAGTACTGGAAGAAAACCGTTCTCATGGCCTGTTGCTTTTAGCTTTTGGTCAAGTGATGATTTTAATGATTCCCAAATTGAATATCCATAAGGTCTGAGAACGATGAGACCTTTTACTGGAGCATAATCTGCAAGATGTGCTTTTAGCACTACCTGTGTATACCACTCACTAAAATTTTCATTCTTCTTTGCTGTAATTCCTATCTCTTTACTCAATTCCAGTCTCTCTTTTAGTTACACTAATGAGCTTTTCTGGTTTTTAGAGCGGATCGCCTTTGCATAGTACCTTGCCTGATACTCTGCTTTGGAAATTGGGGCATACAAAACACTGGATAAATGGAAGTTCGCTTTTCACAACAGGACAATCTACTGCTTCTTCTTTCATGCGTTTGAGCATCTTTGGACTAACTCCTTTTAGTTTGAGTTTTCCCTTGTCGTCCATCATGCCAGATGATTTGAGTTCTTCTTTTGTTTGATCTGACAACTTGATAGCTTTTGGAACAACTTTCACTGGTACTTCGTATTTGTGAGGAAGCTCTGCCATGTTCTCAAGCTTGAGAACCTTGAATATATTACTAGTGGTAAAAATATCTAACAATCGCTTAAGATTATATAATCTGATTTGTGGTTGAAAGAAGAAACTGATGTTAGCAATCTTTGATGTTGAAGGTGTATTACTTGACGCAGAATTTCTTCCAATACTTGCCGAAAAAATTAACAAGCAAGATGAAATTTGGGCAATCACAAGACAGGGAATTGAAGGAAAGATAAACTGGGAAGATGGATTGCGAAGAAGAATTGATCTTCTAAGGGGAATTGATTATGATACCTGCAAAGAAGTATCTGACTCGCTAAAAATCATGACTGGTGCAAAAGAGGCTTGTAGAGCATTAAAAGCAGCAGGCTGGAAAATTATGGCAGTATCTGGTGGCTTTACATTAATGACTGATAGACTAAAAGATGAACTGAACCTTGATTATGTTTTCTCAAATGAACTATTGTTCAAGGATGGAAAACTTGATGGTGTTACAATTGAAGTAGATTCTGACAAGGCAAAATCTGCAAATATAAAAATAAATGAATGGAAAGAAAAAAAAGAGAATATAGTTGTAGTTGTAGATGGCGCAAATGATGTTAAACTGTTTAATATCTGTGGCCTTGGTATTGCATTTCGAGCCCAAGATATGGTAAAAGAGCTTGCAACTGTAACACTTGAAGAAAAGGATCTCTCAAAGATTATAGGATTGATAAACAAACACTATGGTCTAGAAATACCATTGCAGACATTTGCCTAAGATATCATTTTAAGCAGTAAAACCCCAAACTTGATTGCATGTCTCTTCAAATTATTCCTGTCAAGATACCATCTGATGTAGAGCCAGGGGATGATTTGGTTGAAATTTTGCTCAGGACCAAGGCTGGCAGGGAACTCAAGGAAGGGGACATTCTAGTATTTACACAAAAAATAATCTCAAAACAAGAGGGACAGAAAATCGATTTGTCCAAAGTCAAACCAACACTTCTTGCAATAGGAATTGCCAGCGCATACAAAAAGGACCCAAGGATAGTACAACTAATTCTTGATGAAACAAAAAGAATCATTCGAATGAAAAATGGTATCATCATATCCCAAACACGACATGGTCTTGTCTGTGCAAATGCAGGAATTGACGAAAGTAATATGGAAAAAGGGTTTGCAACACTTCTTCCAAAAGATTCTGACAATTCTGCTCAGAGGCTAAAAAGACGTATCAAGACAAGGACTGGAAAAAATGTTGTAGTGATAATATCTGATACATTTGGAAGGCCATTTCGAGAAGGCCAGACAGATGTTGCAATAGGGATGTCCGGAATATCTCCAATAATTGACTATGAAGGCAAGCAAGATAATTTCAAGCGGATTCTTCGAGTTACTGCAATTGCAATTGCAGATGAAATTTGTTCTGCAACAGAGCTAGTTAGAGGAAAGACACTTTACACGCCAATTGCAATTGTGCGCAACTATACCTTTGAGAAAAAAAATGGAACTCTCCAAGATCTGTTGCGCGTCAAATCACTTGATCTGTTCCGATAAGCAAAAATTCCGGAAACAAAGATATTATATGTATTGTAGGTGGATTCGATAAACATTGGCTGGATTAAAAGTTGAACTGCATTGTCATAATGAATTTTCAAACTTTCAGCTTGGGCCAAAAGAGACTCCATATGATTGCGGAGTTACAGTCATGCAACAATTGGATAAAGCTCATGAGACAAGTCTCGATGCGTTTTTCATTACAAATCACAATACAATCAATGGCTATAGCTCCCTTTTGGAGTATCAACAAAATCATGAAAAATACAAAAAGATTCGAGTATATCCTGGTGAAGAAATAACAACTGACCAAGGGATACATGTACTCGCATTTGGTCTAAATCAAACAGTAAAGGCTGGAAACAGTCTTGAAGAAATACTGGACATTGTAAAATCCCAGGGGGCAGTATCTTGTGCACCACATCCATTTGGTTTGAGTAATGGATTGCGTGAAAGGGCAGCACTGTGTGATATAATTGAGGTCTTTAACAGCAATAATGTGGATAGGTATTCTAATCTTAGAGCATATCACTTTGCCAAAGCCTCAAACCTAATCGAGGTTGCAGGAAGCGATTCCCATGTTGCATCAACACTTGGAAGATGTACAAATATAATTGATTCTGAAAACAATCTCGATGACATCCTGCACGCATTACGACATGGAAAAGTAACAGTAGGGGACACAGGTTACATTACAAGTCGGGAAATGATAGAGCATGCACTGTACAAGATTGAAAATTCTAAAGAGGATATCATCATATACTTTGAAGAAAATCATCCACATCTGACAGGAGTGTGTAAATTTTTAATCAATGCTTTTGAATCAAATCCTAATAGCATTGTATGGACTACGGCATACAAAGTTGCGGTGCGTTTGATTACAAAACTTTCAAACAAGATAAACTTCAAAGACCAGGATCATACAGTTTTGTATGAAAGAAACCTACGAGCAATTCTGCCAATGATTCTGAAATGATAGAATTTTCTTGCACTCATGAATAGATTTTAATATTGCGTGAGCACTTTTTGGCTTACAGGTGGCCGATATTTCCGAATCTACTCCAACCAAGACAATTGATGTGCGAGGCATGTTCTGTCCAGAGCCTGTCTTTAGAACAAAGATAGAGATGGAAAGAATGGCTGTAGGAAATATTCTAAAAATAACTGCAGACGATCCTGCATCTGAAGAAGATATCACAAGATGGGTGAATAGAACTGGTCACCGATTAATTGGTATTAAAAAAACAGACAAGGATCTAGAATTTACAATCAAAAAGGTGAAATAATTTCTTGGCTGAAACACTAGAAGATGCCGGTGTACCAATAAAAATTGGTGGTACTCCAATTGTAAAACTGGGATCACTTTCAAAAAATGACGTTGCCATTTATGCTAAACTAGAATTTTACAATCCATTTGGTTCTGTAAAGGATAGAGCCGCATACTGGATGGTGAAGATGGCTGAAGAAGGAGGCCTTATCAGAAGAGGGCATACTATAATCATAGAACCAACTTCTGGCAATACTGGAATTGCACTGGCAGGAATTGCAAAAATTCTTGGATATAAAGTTGAAATTGTAATTCCTGAAAAGGCAAGCGATGAAACTAAAAAAATAATCGAATCCCTTGGTGCTACGTTATATCAAACAACAGATGACTTGTGTCCAAAGGTTGGTGCAGGTACTGATCAAAGTATTGCACTTGCAAGGTCTATTGCATCTGCAAGACCTGACAAGTATTATTCTCCAAATCAATATGCAAACGAGGCAAATTTCGTGGGTCACTATAAGGGAACAGGTCCTGAAATCTGGGAGCAAACACAGGGAAAGATAACTCACTTTTTTACTGGTGTTGGAACAGGTGGTACTATTACAGGAATTGGTGCATATCTAAAAGAGAAAAATCCAAACATCACGGTAATTGCGGTTCAACCACAACAAAATCACCTAATCCAGGGCTTGAGAAACTTTGAAGAATCTTCAAAACCAGACTTGTTTATCAAGCGTGAACAGGTAGTTGATGATTGGATAACTATAACCAATGAAGAGGCATTTGCGTCTGTCAAGGAGATACTACAGAAAGAAAATATGCTTGTAAGCCCATCATCTGCTACTGTATACACTGCCATGAAAAAGTATGATATCTCAAATGGGTATGCCGTTGGAATATTTGCAGATGATGGCAGAAAATTCAAGAGCCTCTATACTCAACAAAAAATATTTTCAGAAAGTGAATATGATTCTGCACTTGCAAATTCAAAACACATCTCAAAAATTCGAGAATAATTATAATGTTTATCTATTATATAATGTAACTTTGCTCACTACGCCTTGAAAAAATTTCGCAATAATTATTGTATGCTTTTTACATCATTGGGTGTATTTGGAATTCTAGTTTTGTCAGAACCGGTTTTTATACCTCAAGTTCTTGCAAATTCTAGTGTCACGTTAACAACTGACAAACCATTCTACATCTTTGGTGATACGATTGTAATTTCTGGTACAGTCAAGACTATTGTACCTGGAAATACTTTGACAATTAGCATTTTAGATCCTTATAGTAATCAAATCCAAACAATGCAGGTTGCTGTTGCCTCTGATGGTTCTTACACGGATACAATTGGGATAGATGGTTCCATGTGGAAATCAGGTGGTGTTTATACTGTATCATCTCAGTATGGTTCTGAAGTTCCAGCCCAAACAACTTTTTCATACATGGCAACAACTGCTCCGATCAATGACGCATTCCCAATACAAATTCCTGGTCACCAAACCTTTGATGTGTCATATACCATTAGTGGAGGTTCTGTGGTTGACATGTATGTCACTCCCGCAAATTTCATGCTGTCTGTATCTATACAATCCACTAATTATGGATCCATCACACTTTCACTTCCAAGATCTTTGATTGATTCCAAAGCAAGTGATGGTTCTGACGATTTGTTTGGCATACTAGTTGATGGCGTGGATGTTCAACCACACAAGGAACAAGTAACTGCAAACGAAAGAATTTTGACTATACAATTCTTACAAGGAACCAAGAGTATTCAAATTATTGGCACTAGAATGGCATCTCAAAATGTCTCTACTAATATGCCAAACCAAAATTTGACTGTAAATCAATCTACGCAAATTACTAACATGTCACAAGTGATTCATGCAGTACCTGAATTTCCAAGTGGAATTATTCCATTTGTGATTGCATTGATTACTATTGTTACACTTGGAAGAATTGTGTTTAGATGATCTGTACAGTTAACAGATGATTATTTACGCTCTGAGAGATACTTGTCTACATCGATTGCAGCCATGCAGCCAAATGCAGCTGCTGTAATTGCCTGTCTGTATCTGTGATCATGAACATCTCCTGCCGCAAAGACTCCTTCCACATTTGTCTGAGTGTGATTTTTTAATGCAATGTAACCATTTGCATCAAAGTCAATCTGTCCCTGGAACAATTTTGTATTTGGCTCATGTCCTATTGCGACAAATATTCCGCCAACTTCTAATGTGTTGACATTGTTTGTTGTGGTGTCTTTTACGGTGATCTGGGTTACCTTTTGATTTCCCTTTATCTCTTCAATTACAGTATTCCAGTGGAACTGGATCTTTTGATTCTCAAATGCTCTATCCTGCATAACCTTGCTTGCACGAAGCTTGTCTTTTCTGTGTATGACATGAACCTTGTTTGCAAACTTGGTAAGGAAAATGGCTTCTTCCATGGCGGAATCTCCTCCACCTGCAACCACAATCTCTTGATTTTTGAAAAATGGTCCATCACATGTTGCACAATATGATACCCCGCGTGCACTAAATTCTTGTTCTCCTTTTGCGCCAATCTTTCTTGGTGTGGCGCCTGTTGCAATGATTACTGCATCTGCTTCATATTCTTCAGAATATGTCAATATCTTAAACGGCTTGTGTCTAAAATCGACATTTACCACTTCGTCATCAATGATTGTAGTTCCCATTCGTTCTGCTTGCTCTCTCATTGTGGTCATCAATTCTGGACCCATGATTCCTTTTGCAAAGCCTGGGAAATTTTCAACTTCTGTTGTAAGCATCAACTGGCCTCCTGGGAGAATTCCTGAAATTATGAGTGTCTCACGTTTTGCACGTGATGTGTAAATGGAAGCAGTGTATCCTGCAGGGCCTGCACCAATGATTATTACGTCAAACTTTTTTCTGGTTTCTGGTTTTTTGTTATCTGATCTTACTTCGGCTTGCACAATTCAAACTCGGTCAAGTTCATATTTAAATTATTCATGCTTTGTGATCGACTCGAGAATCTTCTGGTGATGCTCACACAGTTTTCCTGATTGCATTTGGGAATGGATTAGATCTTCTTGCCAGTGTGCATTATACAAGATACATTCCTTGGAATCACAAAATGGATCTGCTGTGATATAATAAAAAATCGCCTGCAGCGCATATCCTCTTACCACTTGGTCTAAATTCTTATCATGATATTCCAGAAACTTGCCATGAAATTGTTCCTTTAACGCGTCAATGTTGAGACCTTGTGATATAGTTTGGTACATACTGAGATAATATTCACGGGGCTTGGCAGGTGCTTCTATTATCCCCGTAGTTGAGATTACAGATGGGTTTGAACAAATTACGGCTCTTCCATGATACCTATAATCGTCATAATCATATGTACATCCTAGTCTTGTGGTAAAAACAAGATGAAATATTCCACTAGATAATTCCTCTTCTGGAATTATATTTTGTACAATTTTTTGTATCTCAAAGCCGTCATACAATATGATGTTAGAGTTGGAATTGTTCTCAAATGACTTCTCTTCAAACTCAATCTCTTCCTCTGTTGGTACATGTTTTTCAAATGGAATGTATGGATTGAAAACACGTGATAATGCCAAATGGTATGCAGTATTTTTGTCTGACTGGAAATGGGAAAAGAAATTTTCTCGCGTTTCCACTGGTATGCATAACATTTCTTCTAAAAATTTTGCAAGGTCGTTTATCTTGATTTCAGGAACTGATGGCTCGTCGTAGAGAAAAATTTTAGATATTTTCATCAAGTACTTTTGAAAACTAATTGATTTATCTTCTTAGTTCTCTTAGTTTTGCAGCAGTCACTTCAGCTGCCTTTTTGCCTGATAGTAACATGGAGCCATATGTTGGGCCCATTCTTGCTAGTCCATATGTTTCAGTTACAGACATGCCAGAAATGACTAGTCCTGGGTACAATTCACCTGTCTTGTAGACAACTCGGTTCTCACCATCATCTATCCACATTGGATCCATTCCTTTCCATTCTACAAGTTTTCTGTCTACCAATCTTTTTACTGCGACAGAATCATGGCCTGATGCATCAATTACCATTCTAGCTTCTAGTGCGATTGGGTCTACACATGTAATGTTTCTTGGAAGTGCAGATACTGGCATCCAGTTTACCACAACTCCTGAGACACGACCGTTCTTCAAAACTAGATCATCAAACTTGGTTAACTGTAAAAACTTGACTCCTGCATCACATGCGGCTGCAATCAATTTTGATACTGCATGTGGTCCTGGTGTTAGAAAGAGACCTTCTGAAATCTGCTTGTATGGAATTCCTAGTTCGTCCCATATTTTTTGTGCTGGTGCTCTAACAGTTACTGGGTTCATCATGTAACCTCCTAGCCAGTAACCTCCGCCTAGGTAGTTGTTCTGTTCAATTACTAGTACCTTGAATCCCATCTTGGATAATTCTCTGCTTGCAGTTAGTCCTGCAGGACCTGCACCGATTATAATCACATCACTGTCTGATCTATCAATTAGTACTGAATGAAATTCATTTGCTATGGCTCTTGTAATCTCTACTTCTCTTAAATCTGCAAAAATCTTTGGTGCTTCATCGCTTAGAGTTGCTTTCTGCATAAAAAATTCTCCCTATTTTGCACATTAATAGTTTGCTCAGTTTGTAAACGCATCTTCAAAGGCTTTGATGCATTCTCTGATGTGCATCTTCTTTGGAGGATTCTTGAATGCATATGCGGAAATAATGTCTGTCTTGGCATAGTCTTTGGTTACGATTGTCTTTTTTGCAGCCCTGATTGAATCAACGATAACATTGCAGCCGTTTGTACTGTCGTTTGTTCTAAGGGATAAATCAAGCTCAACTGGAGAACCCAAAAAGCCCTTTGCCTCCATCCAATAGTAGCTTACTCTAGAATCTCCAAGTTGTTCTGCATATTCTGTAGTACCTGCAGTTGACATGAAAGGAACTGGTGATTCTATTGCAATTGATTCTGTTTTGATGAGTCTCTTTCTTTCTCGTGTTTCTTCTGCCATGGTATTCTGGGTATCCTGGTTGCCACCAACATCAAGCTGGTATGCTTTCTTCAGGTAAATTCCCCTGCTTGCCATGAAATCTATCATTCCTCTATGAAATGCAGTACCACCAAACTGGCTCATCAGGTCGTCGCCAAGTATGACTAGTCCCTTTGATTGGAATTCTTTTCTTGTCTGGTCTGTGCAGGTCTTGGCAGCAGTTGCATTAAAGAAAGAACATCCTGCATCAAGTGCGGCTCTGGCATATTTTTCACTACTTTTTTCCATTCCTGAGGATATGACATTTACAAGAAAATCTGGCTTTGCTTTTTTAAGAGAATTTACAAACTCGTCATAACTTGATGATTTTATCTGACCGTTCTTTGAAATATGTGGAGGTGCGACATCTTCTGCAATTCCTGGCTGAACTGGAATGCCTCCAAAGTCTGACTTGGAATTTACAAGACCTGAAATGTTTTTTCCAACCTTTGATGCATCAATATCGTACATTGCAACAATTGTGATATCATTTAATGAAATTCCGCCCACCTTGGGATGCCATAGGCCTTCCGTTGAATTCTTGTAAAACTCTAAACCCTTTACAATGGTACTGGAAACATTGCCTATTCCAACTAGAGCAATGGTTATCTTATCTGACACGACATTTTTTTCTTGCCGGTGAGCATTTAACTCTTTTCTGGTTCTTCACAGATACGCATTTTCCTTGTGCAAGTTGCATACAAAATATGCAACTTTTGCCATAATTGCAGCAAATCTAGCGAAAATTCCCATAATACAAAATTTATATGCTTTCTGAAGACAAGCTAGAATAATTGAGTAATACAAGCGTTAGCCAGTCAAAACCAGACAATGCTCCAAAGCACAAGGTGAACTGGGGAAGATTAGAAGAGGCAGAAAGATTTTCAGAACTAGTAAAATTATACCGACAAGGAAAACTTGACCGTGACGATTTTCGAAGATTTAGGCTACAACATGGAGCATATGGCAGCAGAATGAGTGATGATTACAGTATGATTAGACTAAAACTTCCAGCAGGCGAAGTTTACTCTGAACAATTAGAAAAGATTGCAGACCTAAGTGAACAGTTCTCAATAGGTAGTGCACACGTATCCACAAGACAGAATTTCCAATTACACTGGGTTGCACTAGAGGATGTATCAGAAGTTCTAAGAGGTCTTGCGGAATCTGGCATGACAACAAGGGAGGCATGTGGAAATTCAGTTAGAAGTATCATGTGCAGTCCTTTGGCAGGTGTGTGTCCAGACGAGGTCTTTGACCCAACTCCTTATGCAGTTGCTGCAACCAAATTCCTTTTGCGAAATCCATTATGTCAATCACTTCCAAGAAAGTTCAAGATCAATTTCACATGCTGTGAAAAACATGGTATGGCAAGAATGGTCGACATTGGACTGATTCCACAACAGGATGAAGTAAATGGAAAACCACAAAAAGGATTCAAAGTATTTCTCGGAGGGGGATTGGGAGCACAATCATTTGTTGGCCACCAATTGGAACAATTCACATCTGAAGATCAGTTATTGTATACAATTGTTGCAGTGATTAGAATTTTTGATAGACTAGGAAACCGAGATAACATGGCGCGTGCAAGAATGCGTTATCTTGTAAACGAGATGGGGTGGGAAAAATTCCAAAACCTGGTACTAAAAGAGCGAGCAATGATCAAGATGCTCTTGTCTGTCTTGGTAAAACTTGAAGTTGACAAGACAGAAGAGCCAATGAGAAAGATATCCATCAATTCTGAAATGCCATCTGTACCACAAGGATATTCAAGATGGGTAAAATCAAACACATTCAAACAAAAGCAACCGGGATTTAGTTGCGTATTTCTTACACTGGAATCAGGTGATGTCACATCTACACAGCTTAGGGCTATTGCAGAGATGGCCCGCGAGTTTACAGCAGATGGTCAGATACGAAACGGCTTTACGCAAGACATGGTATTTAGATGGGTCCGAGACGAAGACCTGCCTAGAGTTTACTCTAAACTGTTACAAGTGGGTCTTGCAAATCCTGGTGCACTCACGATGGCTTCTGTTGTTGGCTGTTCTGGAACAACTTCGTGTAACTTGGCACTGACAAACTCACATAGGCTTGCAAAAGAAGTCCAGAGAAAATTCATTGAATTAAAAATTGACGAAGACGATGATCTTAGAAACTCTACAATCAAGATAAGTGGTTGCCCCAACTCTTGTGGTCAACATGAAATTGCCACAGTTGGATTCTATGGCGGCGGTGGAAGGCTGGGAAAAGACATGTATCCATTGTATACAATGTCACTTGGCGGAAGGTCTGATGAAGATACCACACTTGGACACATTTGTACAAAGGTTCCAGCAAAAAGAGTAATTCCAACAATTCTAAAAATAGTTGAAATATTCAAGTCTGATAAAAAACAAGGCGAGACACTTGACTTGTGGATGCGCCGAGTCATACAAGGAAATGGAGGTCCAAATGTAAAATCAATTGATGATATCAAAGAGCTGCTTAAACCAGTTGTCGCAGCCCCAATAAAAGAAAGTGATGAAGACTTTTACGCAGATTATGGAAGTGACGGAAGCTATCACACCAAGACAGGAAGGGGCGAATGTGCGGCTTGAGCAAAGAAAAAACCACTCGCGTTACAGTTGACGCAGACAAGCTACGTTCTGAAATTCGAGACAAGAGTGTCAAGGTTCTAGATATTAGAAAAGAAGAAGATTACAAACAAGGCCATATTCCAGATGCAATAAACCTGCCACTTGCAAGTCTTCTTGCAGATGACAGCCCCGACAAAGTTCTCCAGTATGCCCAGTCATTTGGAATCTCAGACGAGACACCAGTTGTTGTATATGATGATACATTTGGTGCACTGGCATCACGAATTGCATGGACACTTGAATACATTGGCCACGAGGATGTTTCTCTACTTGATGTTACATACAGCACATGGAAAAAGCTAGGACTTGAGGTAAACTCTCAAACTCCAAATCTTGTAAAAACAAATCACTCGTTAAAATTAAAACCGCAAATTCTTGCAACTGCTGATTATCTTGTACCTGCCAAAGAAAAGGGTGCAATTCTTGTAGATAATAGAGAACGACTCAATTATCTAGAACAGCACATTCCTGGCGCAATCAATATTCCGTATCGAATGCTTGCATCAGGACAGAACATACTACGACCAAAGGAAGATCTACGAAGGATGATACAGAACAGGAACATCAATTCTGATTCAGAAATCATAACCTATTGTGGAAGTGTAGGTACACTCTCAGGACTAGGCTATTATGCACTCAAGTCGCTTGGAATGCAAAATGTAAAACTCTATGTCAGATCCTTCAAAGAATGGAAGTCTCTTGAAAAGCCAATAGAACAGCAAAAGGATGCAAACTATTGGGACTTGTCAGCAGAATAAATTATCAGGATTGTCCGGCAGTTTCTGCACGAAGTTTTTTGGTTATCATCATTTCAATATTGTCAAACAAATCAATTATCTTTTGTTTGTTTACCTGGAGATAGTCTGAACCCTTGTCAGTCAATCTTACCTTGTAGAGTCTAATGTCACGATGTTCTTCAAAAAAGTATTCAATCATCTGTCCACCCTTCTTTGATGGTTCTATGAATACGTCCAGATTTGAAATAATTTCATTTACATCTCCTTTCTCAATCGATGTCTTTGCCGCATGCACTGCTTCGTTTATCTCCTTGAGGTTTTGTATGACAATTGGACGGGCTTTCTTTGTAGTTCCAAAGAAAGTTTTCTTTTCAACACCCATCTTTTCAGCAAGTTCTGGAACAATTTCATATTCTTCCACTTTTTGCAATCCCAAACTTTTCTCATTTTTGACTAGTAACCCTTTTTCAATTAATTTTCTTGCAGCATCTTCTACTTCGAGCTTGCCAACCATTGTAGTCCATACAATCTGTCCAACTTTACGATATCCCTGTCTTACTGATTCCAGTACTACAACCTCAATAATTCTTCTGTATCCATCATCTGCTCTGATGTTTTCAAAGTCCTTGTCCTTGACCGCCTTTTTGGCATTTTTGACATCTATCTCAATTGCGCGTTTTAGTGCCTCAATTGATTCTGGGATGTGGTTTAACAAAGAATGGTAACATGCCTTGTTGTACCAAGACATTCCGTCCTTTGCATCAGAGTCAATTGATTTTTCTACACTGTCTAATGCTTTATCATAATTTTTCTGTCTATAGAAAATGAGGCCTTTCAAGTTCCAGGCCTCTGCATTTGTTATGTCAATTTCATGGACTTTGTTATATGCCTCCATTGCACTTGCGAGGTCATTCATGTGAAAACGTGTGTATCCTAGTTTTAGAAGGGATTCAATGTGATTTGGGTCAATTCGTAATGCATCTTCAAAGGCCCTTGCAGCCTCATCCATCTTCTCATCTGCCATGAGGGAGATTCCTTTCTTGTAGAGCTTGTTTCTGTTATAGTTGACATCTGTCAGTTTTGTATTAGTTGATTCTGCTGGCTTGATCTCAGTGTCAGGCTCTTCCTTTTTGTCTCCAAATAGTTTCTTCACGGTCAACAAAATGTGGATTAGCCGTAGATAAATAGATTAGTTTGAAAATCAGGCAGCAATGAAAGGTAGAAAACAGATTTCCAAGTGTCTAAAAATTCACAAATGGGCTTTATATGATATTGAAAATACAAAAATACTTAGGGATTGGACGTAGAATATGTCATCAAAAGATAATACTTTGGAGGTCTCGGGTGAATCCCCATTTAAGATCACATCTGGTGTATTTGAGGTGCAGATTGCACTATGCGATGCTTCTCCGTCTGCTGATGATGTAAAGAAACGAAGTTTCCATGCTTTATGGAAGGATAATTTTCATCTTAGAGTTAAAGACAAAAAATTTACTCAAGTGTTAGGCTCTACAAAAAATCCAATACCGCCATCTGTATTTCAAAGAAGCGTACTCTGGGTTGTTGTAATTGACCAGTTTTCATCTGCGCATTCTAGTTTTCCAATTGATGTTCCAAGAACCGGCTCTGATTATGTCGAGCCAACACCGGAACCAGAAACAACAACTAGATTTACAAAAACAGATTCTGCTACAAGACCAAAACAAACTGTAGAACATTTTACAAGTGAACGAGGCTCTCGTGGTCCCTCTGGTCCAATGGGTCCGTCAGGTCCTATGGGTCAACCAGGACCAATGGGTCAGCCTGGTGTGTCAGGTCCTCCTGGACCGATGGGCATACAAGGTGACAAGGGTCCACTTGGTCCTGCTGGAGAAAAAGGTGACAAGGGTCCACAAGGTGCTATGGGTGATAGAGGAGACCGAGGTGACAAGGGTCTAATTGGTGATAAGGGAATTACAGGTGACAAGGGACCGCCAGGTCCGCCAGGTCCGTATGGAGAAAAAGGTCCACAGGGACCTTCAGGTGACAAAGGAGACCGAGGTGACAAGGGTCCAATTGGTGATAAAGGAATTACTGGAGACAAAGGTCCACAAGGTGACAAGGGTCCTCGTGGTGATGAAGGTGAAAAAGGAGAACGTGGTGATAAAGGCGATAAGGGTGACAAGGGCGACAAGGGTCTAACAGGAGAGATTGGTCCACTTGGAGAAAAGGGACCAACAGGTCCTCCTGGACCAATGGGTGACAAGGGAATAATTGGTCCACCTGGAGAGCAAGGTCAGAAAGGTCCAGTGGGTGTCATAGGTGACAAGGGATTGTCCGGTCCACAGGGTCCACAAGGAGACAAGGGTCTAACTGGTCCACAAGGTCCACCGGGAGAAAAGGGTCCACAGGGTCCACAAGGTCCTGCTGGAGAAAAAGGTCTGACAGGAATTCCAGGTCCACAAGGAGACAAGGGTCCAAGGGGATTGCCAGGTGCAACAGGGGAACAAGGTCCGCGTGGTACATCTGGTCCTTCCGGTCCGCCTGGTCCACAAGGAATTCAGGGTCCACAAGGTGAAAAGGGTACAACTGGTCCGATAGGTGTAGCAGGTGACAAAGGTCCACCGGGAGTTCAAGGAGTTCCAGGCCCGCCTGGTCCACAGGGTCCACAAGGTCCACCGGGTGACAAGGGTACACAAGGTGTACAAGGTCCACAAGGAGACAAGGGATTGACAGGTCAACAGGGTCCACAAGGAGACAAGGGTCCGCAAGGTACACAAGGACAACAGGGAATTCCTGGAGAGCAAGGTCCGCGGGGTCCGCCGGGTACTCCTGGCGACAAGGGTCCTACTGGATTTTCAGAACAAGAACGTGCTCTGATAACTCAATTGCTTGAGATTTTATCTTCAAAAAATGTTTTGACCACAGAGCAGCAAATAAAATTGATGAGCTTTCTTTACTAATATTCAAATAACTCAAATCTATTTTCAAATGATATGAGCACACCTAAAGAAAAAATAGAATTCAAGATGTTGGACCACCAAAGAGTTGGAGACGAACATGTTACTTTCAAACTCGAAGATGGGACGATGGTCAAAGTAAAAGTTGATCTTGATAGAGTTGGGATTGCATTGAATCACAAAAATCCTGATGGCACGCCACATTATGCAGTCAATGCATCGCTGAAGCTATCTATCATTCCTAATGAAAGAAAATTTTTCGTAGAACCTGATGCAGTAAAAAACAAATCGTCATCTCCACCAGGTCAAATGTTTAGCTAAAATATTACAAATTATCGCCTACAAGAAGCGATAATCTGTTTAAAATTTTATCTTCGTCTTTTTGAAGCTGTTCGTTTTGCTTTTCTTGAAGCTGATCTTCTCTTTGGAGCACTTCGCTTAGGAGCAGATCTTCTCTTTGGAGCGGATCGCTTTGCAGCTGATCTTCTCTTTGGAGCACTTCGCTTAGGAGCAGATCTTCTCTTTGGAGCGGATCGCTTTGCAGCTGATCTTCTCTTTGGAGCTGATCTTTTTTTAACAGCTCGTGTTGATCGTTTTGCCATTGCACAATTGTTGAATTTACTAGTTTTTCTATTGTGGAACTTAAGAAAGTTACACTAATTCATCAGTAATTAGACACAATTTTTTTCATAAAAAATTAATTTTTTAATAAAAAATTTAGTAAACTGATTCTGCAGATGGTCTTCTTCCTTGTAACCAAGATGTTTGTCCACACTCTGTGCATTTGTATTGTCTTCTTCTTTTGTATGTCGCCATGTTTGGCATAAAAATAATTTCTTGTTTTGTTTTTGTAAAACATTTCTTGCACCATCTGTATTCAGCTTCTTCCATGATATCACAAGAAATGTTTTTGGCACAAAAGAGTTTTTGCTATTTTGCTTTGACTATGGTGAGTACGTCTTCGTCTTTTAACACATGATTTATGCTAACTCGTTGTCCTCCAAACTTTACACTCTTGCCCCACACCAGTGCATATCTGAAATCTTTTTTGAGGTCACGGTGTAGCTTATTGCATATGTCAAGTACCGTAGAGTTTTTTCTTGTAATTAGTGGTTCCTTGAAATCTGTTTCCCCGCCTTTTGGTCTCATGTAAATTCGAATAAAATCTAATTTCTCAAATATGGTATCCTTTAGCGCAGTTATGTTGATATCAGAATCTGCAGAAATTGGAACAAATTTTGACTTTGACTTTTGTTGTAACTCGTTTACAAAACCCTGGTTTACAAGATCAATTTTGTTCATTATTGTGAGGGATTCTACATAAAACTTGTTACCTGAGATAAAATCTGTTAACTGGTCTGCATCAACGTCTTCTCGAATCAAAACTCTGCCATTAGTCATCCCGTACAATCGAAGTATGTCCTTTAACAAATTCATTGGCATCTTTGTTAGAGGGACTTGTTGACTGACTGCGATTCCACCATCTCCAGTTTTTTCAATTACTATGTCTGGGGGCTTTTGGTCAAGTCTAATTCCAATGTTTCCAAGCTCAGTCCTTATGACATCTTCATGATATGGCTGGAATACGTCAAGAATTATCAATACCAAATCTGCACTTTTTGCAACTGCCAAAACTCTTTTTCCAAGACCCTTGCCAGTTGATGCACCCTTGATGATTCCGGGCAAGTCGAGTATCTGAATCCTGGCACCTCTATGTTCCATCATTCCGGGAACTACTGTTGTTGTTGTAAACTGGAATGCACCTACTGTTGATTTTGCACCAGTCATTCTGTTGAGCAGTGTTGATTTTCCAACACTTGGCAATCCAATGAATACTACGGTTGCATCACCAGTTCTTTTGACATCAAAACCTACAGAGCTTCCACTTGATCTTGATTTTACATCCTCTTGTTCTCTTTTGAGCTTGGCAAGCTTTGCCTTGAGAAGACCAACATGATGTTCTGTTGCCTTGTTTATCTGAGTCTTTGACATCTCATCTTTGATGCTCTGGATTTTTTCTGGAATTCCCATCTTCACAATTGATACTAATCTGCTGAATAAAATCTTACTACTGGTGTTTACACGTGATTTTTTTTATGCCTTGATTGATTGCAAAAACATGTTTCCAAAATAAACCATGGCAAATGCACTAGCTACTCTTGCAATACTCATTGATATGACAAACTTTTTGAAATTGTACTTTTTCACTCCTGCAATTACTGTGACAATTTCGGTCAGTATTGGAACCCAACTTAGAGCAAAAATTATGCTCCATCCATACTTGTTTATCCATGCCTCACTCTTCTGCTGTTCTTCTTCTCTGTGAGTTTTCTTTAAAATCTTGTAAACTTTACCACCGTCATACCCGATGTAATATGTAAAAACTCCTCCTATTACAGATCCAATTGACAAGACAGTAAACACCATTGCTGGATTTTGACCATCCAAGAGCAAGGCAGTTGATGTAACCACTATTGGAAATGGCACAACAGATGCAAAGACTGCATTGAGGAAAAGACCGATTAGCCCATATTCTACAAAAAATGGATTTTCAAGTATGGGTTTTAGAAAATCAATTAACACAAACTAGAACAAAATCTACCCACTAATAGCACTACCTCATTTTTTAAAATGGTTCAGAGATCATGCATATTTTGGAATATAGAATATTGTTTTCTTTTTTAATGTACGTAATTCTTGTTGCAGGGATTAATTCAAAATTTTCTGACAGTTTTAAAAATTCATCAAGTGTTGCTTCCTTTGTTGTTCTATGGTCAATATGTCCTATAAAATACAATCTTGGATTGTCGCAGTACAAGGCTTTGCTGAAAATCTCACTAGCTATGCCTTTTCTTGTCACACTTGTTTTTTACGGAATTAAACTATTTTAGATAGCAGTTATTATGACCCAAATAATACGTGATCTCGATGAAGCCCAAGATATTTGCAATAGATATTGATGGAACCATTACTGACAACAAGGGGGGGCGAGTTGACCTTGATGCACTTGGTGCATTACGTTATCTTGTAAAACTTGGACACAAGGTCATCTATGTGACTGGAAGATCTTCTGTTGAGGCTTATGTGTTATCCGTATTTGGTGGAACAACAAGAATTGCAGTGGGTGAAAACGGTGGCATTATTACTTTGGGACCTAATGAACACAAGTTAATTGGCAACAAGCAAAAATGTCTTGACGCATTTGAATTTCTCAAAACAAAAATTCCTGAAGCAATAGAGAAACCAGTCTTTCCAAGAATAACTGAGGTGGTGCTTGAAAGAAACTTTGACGTAAATGTTGGAAAGAAACTTTTTGCTGACAATGATCTCGATGTAACTTTGACTGACAGTCAATATGCATATCACATAAATTCAAAAGGTGTAGACAAGGCAAATGGATTTCTTGAGGTGATGAACATGTTTTCTGCAAAAAAAGAAGATGTGATTGCAATAGGAGACAGCGAGACTGATGTACCACTCTTCAAGTTGGCAGGAACAAGCGTAGCACTTGGAAATGCCCCAAAAGATGTCCAGTCCCAGGCAACAATGTCTGTTCCAGGACATGAAGGTAATGGCATGATTGAAGCATTAGAGGCAGTACAGCTGCAATTGTTGGTAGAATGATGATGTCATGACACTACGACTAGTTTATGATGAAATCAGGCTCGGTGTGGATAAAGTCTGTAATGCACTTGGATATCCTAAAGTAGAGTTTGATGTGTCCGAGGCGTCAAGACCAGAGTTTGGGGATGTGAGTTGCAATATTGGATTTTTGCTTGCAAAGGCATTAAAGAAAAGACCACTTGATGTCTCACAATCAATTGCAGATGAATACAAAAAAAATCTTGGTGAATATGTATCCGAGGTTTCAGTACATGCATCAGGTTATCTGAATTTTGTTGCGAATTATTCTCTGCTTGTTCCACGGGTCATACACTCATCACTTCGTGCAAGTTATGGTTCAGTTGATCTTGGAAAAAATTCCAAGATGGTAATAGAACATACCAGTGTAAATCCAAACAAGGCTTTGCATGTTGGACATGTTAGAAATATAATAATTGGTGATACCATTGCAAGAATTTTACACAAGGCGTCATACGACGTCAGCGTTCTAAATTATGTGGATGACTCGGGACTCCAGGTTGCAGATATCATTGTTGGCTTCAAGTATGGAGGATATTCTGACAAGCCACCCGAGGATCAAAAATTTGATCACTATTGCGGCGATGTGGTATATGTAAAAACAACTGAAAGATATGAGACAGACAAGGCACTTGCAGAGTTGCGTTCACATGTATTGCAAGAACTCGAAGAGGGAACATCTGAGATTGCAAAGTTTGGAGATGAGATAACAAGACGTGTCTTGGAAGAACAACTCAAAACATGTTGGCGTCTTGGTGTCACATATGATTGTCTTAACTTTGAATCTCAAATTGTCCGCTCTAAATTGTGGCAAGTTGCATTTGAAAAGATGAAGTCAATGGGAATAACAAATCTAGAACAAGAAGGAAAAAATGCTGGATGTTGGGTGATCAAGGCAGAATCGGAAGAAGACAAGGTCTTGGTTAGAAGTAATGGTACTGCGACATACATTGCAAAGGATATTCCATATGCTGCATGGAAACTTGGAATTTTAGAAGACCCGTTTTATTACAAACATTATACAGTACAAAAGACAGGACGCGTCTTGTGGCAGACTACACTTGACTCTAGGGATACTGCGATGCGTTTTACAGGTGACAGGGTAATTACCGTTATTGATTCCAGGCAATCAAGGCTTCAGGATATCATAACAAGGATAATGTCAGAGTTCAAGTCAAAACCTGACTCGTATGTTCATCTGGGTTATGAATCAGTCACACTGAGTCCTGATACTGCAAAGACACTTGATCTTGATACTGGAGGAAAATCTGTGCAAATGTCTGGCAGAAAGGGAATCTATGTCAGTGCAGATTATGTACTTGATATCTTGGGTGGACGAACTTTTGATGAGGCAAAGAAAAGAAATCCAGAGTTTGATGAAATGAATCTTGTAAAAATATCAGAACAGGTGGCAATTGGAGCATTGCGTTATGCCATGATAAAACAAGACCTTGACAAGATAATTACATTTGATTTGACTGAATCACTCAGTTTGGAGGGGGATACTGGACCTTACATCCAGTATGCACATGCACGTGCGATAAGAATATTGGAAAAAGCCGGCAAGAGTCCAAACTTTGAGACAAGCCTTGGTACTATTGATACCATATACGAAAAAGATATGGTCAAAGTAATTGGCAAATTTGACCTTCATGTAGAAGATTCTGCAAAGAATCTTTCGCCTAAAATAATTGCAAAATATTGTTATCAACTTGCAGTGTCATTCAATACTTTTTATGAACATGTCAAAGTCTTGACTGCTAACTCTGATGATGTCATCAATGCTAGACTCTGCCTTGTTTATTCTTTCAAGGAGACACTTGCTAAAGCATTACAACTTTTGGGTATTGATGCCCCTGAAAGGATGTGAGATGACATTGCCCACAAAAAAAGCGACAATTCCTTTGATATTTGCAGCAGTTGGACTTGTCTCTACAACTTTGGGAATGTTTACTGTTCACAAGGAACTGGTTTGGACTGGAGTGGGATTGTGGATAGCATCTATCATATCTGGAAGGATACTAAAAGGAAAACCAAAGACAAGTGAAGGAAAATAAAATCTAGTCTGGTATACGAAAATTTTTAGGGTCAAGATATTTATCCACACCTGTTCAGGTTGAATTGTTGAAGAAAATAAAGCAAAACGACAATGTGTTGTTTTTTTATAATGATAGTAAAAAATGGCTAATGAGGGTTGCACCAAAACAAAAATTCCACACCCATGTTGGAATTATAGACCACAAGAAAGTGATAGGAAAACCGTTTGGTACTGCAATAAAAACAAACAAGGGAAAGATAATTTTTGCACTCGAGCCTACTATCTATGATTATGTAATGAAGAGTCAGCGTAGTACTCAGATTGTGTATCCTAAAGACTTGGGGTACATTGCAGCACGAATTGGACTACAGAGTGGACACAAAATAGTAGAAATTGGAACTGGGAGTGGCTCGTTTACAACTTTTCTTGCAAGTATTGTAAAACCGAAAGGTCATGTTCATACCTATGATGTGGACGAAAATTTTATGGCAATTGCAAGGAAAAATATCGAAAAAGCTGGTGTTTCAAAACATGTCACCATGACAAAACTTGATCTTAAAACTGCAAAAAAGATGCCTCAAAAAGATGTAGATGTAGTAATAGTTGATCTTGGAGATCCATGGGTGGTTGTACCACAAGCAAGAAAAATGCTCAAGGGAAGTGGTGCGTTTGTTGCAATATGTCCTACCATGAACCAACTTGAAAAACTTGCTGCAGCATTACGACAAAATGATTTCTTTGATATCGAATGCACTGAACAAATTGTAAGAACCATAGAGGCAAGGGATGGAAAAACTAGACACTCGTTTAGGGCAATTGGGCATACAACATATGTAGCATTTGCACGTAAAGTCATTACACCTGCAAGCTTGCGCAAAATATTGTTACCTGTAGAGCAGCCAGAAATCGAATCTGAGGAAGTTGATTCCTCTGAAGACGAAAGTTTATCATCTCTTAAAAAATAAAACGACTGTTGGCAAAAATTCTTCAAGCTCAGATTGTTAAAAGTTTCATACCGTCACGCAAGGCAGTATCAAGAAAAGGAGACAATGGCAAAGTCCTGGTTCTTGGTGGAAATTATCTTTATCATGGTGCCCCAATATTGTCATCTCTTGCAGCATTGCGTACAGGATCTGACTTGGTCTATACATGTGTGCCAAAGATCAATGTAATGGCAACACGAGCATTCTCTCCAAATCTAATTGTTGTACCACTAGTTGATGCCAAACTGACTCGTGGCTCTGTTCAAAAATTACTTGGGATAATACCAAAAAATCTTGATTCTGCCACAATAGGAATGGGCCTTGGAATCCAAGACAGAGAGGCATTAAAGATTCTAGTTCATTCTCTTCTTGATAGGGCTGTTAGGCTCTCACTTGATGCAAGCACTTTGGTGCCAGAAATTCTTCCAGAGATTCAAGACAAGAAGGTCATAGTCACTCCTCATGCAGGAGAGTTTCAAAGATTATTTGGTGAACTTCCTCCTGATGTGATAAAGCCACGTACTGGACTAGTTGAAAAATATGCTAAAGAAAATGGAATAATCATACTACTCAAGGGACCAACAGACATTGTATCTGATGGCAAGCAAACATACCTGAATCCAAAAAATATTGCAGCTATGACTGTAGGTGGAACAGGGGATGTACTGTCAGGTGTTGTTGCAGCAATGTTTGCTAAAAATAAAAATCCCGTCCAGGCAGCATCTTCTGCCGTGTTTGTAAATGGCAAGGCCGGATACTTGGCTCAAAAAAAATATGGATTACATATCATGGCAACTGACCTGTTGGATTTTATACCATATTCCATGAAACCATTTGATAAAGTGAAATAAATCATGCAAGAAAATTACGTTGACAAGAATTTTTCAAGCCTTGTTTCAGACCTACAAAAACTAATCCGACAACCAAGTGTATCTGCAAAAAATCTGGGACTGGTAGAATGCTCAAGACTGATTGTTCAAATGATGAAGAAATCAGGAATACACGCTGAGTTACTTTATACAAAAAAAGGAGTACCGCCTGCAATATATGGTGAAGTAAAATCAAAACAAAATTCCAAAAAGACATTGTTATTTTACAATCATTATGATGTCCAGCCTGAAGAGCCAGTTGAGCTATGGGATGACAAACCATTTAGTGGAAAAATAATTGGAAACAAAATCTTTGGCAGGGGCTCTGCTGATGACAAGGGTGAACTAATCACTAGAATAAAGGCAGTTGAATCATTTTTGAAAACAACAGGCGATGTACCATGCAACATAAAATTTTTCATTGAGGGAGAAGAAGAGATTGGGAGCGTACACATTGAGGACTATCTAAAAAAATACCAAGAAAAGTTGTCCTGTGATGCAGTAATATGGGAGTTTGGCTATGTCGATGAACAAGACAGGCCAGTAATCAGTCTTGGAATGAAGGGATTGCTTTACGTGGAACTATCCAAAGTAGAATCAATTCGTGATGCACATTCTAGCCTTGCAGTGATAATAGAAAATCCTGCATGGAGACTTGTTGAGGCATTAAAGACACTTCGTGGTATTGATGGTGAGGTGCTGATAAAAGACTGGTACAAGGAAGTTGATAGATTTACAAAAGAAGATCTAAAAATAATTGCATCAGAACCATTTGATGAAACATCATTTAAAAAAGAATATGGAATCAAAAAATTTGTTGACAACAAAAAAGGTATTGCAATCAAAAAAGCTCTAGTGGGAGAACCTACCTGTAACATTGCAGGGTTTACATCAGGTTATGAAGGTCCTGGTGCAAAAACTGTTCTACCGTCAAAAGCTCTGGTCAAAATTGATTTTAGGTTGATTCCAAAGATGGATCCTAAAAAACAACTCATTCGTCTGAAAAATCATCTACGACAAAATGGATTTGGAGATATTCAAGTCACATTGATTCATGGTGAGGCAGCTGCAAGGACTGTACTATCTAATCCTTTTGTCAAGACCGTGAAAAAGGCAGCAGATGATTCCTTTGGAAAATCAATTCTTAGTGTCTCATCTGCAGGAACTGGACCCATGTTCTCATTTGTCAAGTTCTTACATTCCCCCTGCATTGCAATAGGGAGTACCTATGTATTTTCTAGGATCCATTCACCAAATGAATTTGCAAGAATTGATCTACTCAAAAAAACAACAAAGTGCATGTGTAAAATAATTCGAAATTTTGCATCCCAGTAGATTTTTTACAAGATAATTTTTCTAAATTTGAAATTAGGTGATTTCTTGCCTCCAATTCACTGATCTACGGTCAACTACACAGAAAGGCCTTTATTGTGCTCATTTTGCAATTCAATTATGGCTTACATGTACATGCCAGGTGCAACTGCGGTTGGTATTACATATGACGGCGGTGTCGTCATGGCAAGTGAGAGAAGAATCTCTTATGGTAATTTTGTAGTAAGCAAGAATACAAAAAAGACATTCAAGATTACTGATTTTGTTGGTGCATGCTGTGCTGGAATGGTTGCAGACATGCAGGTTTTGGCAATGCAGATGAAGGCCATGACAAAGATAAGAAAGATGGAGATAAAACGTGAAATTCCTCCAAATTCTGTAGCCAAGATGATGTCTACTATGATGTATGAACGACGTTACTATCCTCTTATGACTCAGGTTATAGTTGGTGGAGTTGATGGTGACGCAGTAATTTACACATTGGACCCGTTGGGTTCAGTCTTACCTGATGATTATGCTTCTGTTGGTACTGGTGCAGAGATGGCACTTGGAGTCTTGGATCAAGAATTCAAACCGAAGATGAGCGAAAAGGATGCAGTAACCTTGGCAGTAAAGTCAATCAAGTCTGCAATAATGAGAGACAACGCAAGTGGCGATGGAATAGATGTACTTGTTGTCGACAAGAACGGAACACGCGAATTTACAGCAAACTAGTGTATTATTTTTTAATAAGCTTTGCAGCTTCCCAGTACTTGTCAGAAATATAATGCAAATTCTTTACAACCTCACCTTTTGCTATGCTTGACATTTCAGTACTTGATACCAATGCCTTGCCAACTGCAAGAAACTTGTTATGCACTTCATCAACTACACAGATAATGTCATCTTTTTGAAATTCTGTAAATTTTTTAATTCCTGGTCGCATTACGTTTGCTCCGTTGCAGACAAACTTGATTGCACCTGCATCAACAATTGCTTTTGGGAATTTTTCTAATAGTATAGTCTCTGAAAGAAACGGAAGATAAGATTCCCCAATTTGTATTGCGGTTATACTGTCTCCTGTTATCAAACTAGTATCATCATCAATCTCATGTAGTATCAAAGTCTTTGATTTTGCAAGTTCGATGTGCCACTGCTTGGTCATCTTGTCGATGATTTCAGAGATGTCACTCTTTGAAAGATTATGCGATTTCAATTTTTGTCATTTCCTGTTTGATATCTAACAAGTCTCTTAAAATTGAACTGGCAGTCTCAATGCCTCCAGCGCCACGACCTGTTATTGTCTGCTGGCCAGAGTGTTCTGAGCTAAACGTTATGGCATTGAGGGTTCCGTTTACACACATTGGGTCATCAAGTGATATTTCTCTTGGTGATACCACTAGTTCCCTGTCACATGATGCAATTAGTTTTATCGCAGAATTGTGTGCAGTTGCCTTTTTTATGTCTCCCGTTGTAACGTCTCTAATTCCTATTCTTTTGATGTCTTTTATTGTAACTTTCATGTCCATTATCCAGTTGGCAAGTATGACAAGTTTAGCCGCTGCATCAAAGCCGTCTATGTCTAATGACTCGTCTGCTTCCACATATCCTTTTTTCTTGGCATCTGCAAGTGCTGCCTTGAATGTAAGGCCTGTTGCCATGTTTGTTAGAATGTAATTTGTGGTGCCATTTAGTATTCCTTGAAATGAAACTATTCTTTCTCCACGCAAGCTATTCTTTGCATAATCCAAGATTGGAGTTCCTCCTCCAACTGTACCACTGAATTTTAGCTGGACTTGGTTGTATGTTGCAAGCTCAATCAATGATGGAAAAGCAAGTGCAAGCGGTCCCTTGTTTACTGTAATTACGTGCAACCCTTTTTTCATTGCACTAACAATATGTGACATACCAGGTTCTGCATCCTTGTAATTACTTGGAGTAGTTTCTATCAAAACTTCGGCATCCATGCCGTTTATCATGTCAAGGCCGTTTGCATCTCTTTCCTTGTTGTGATACTTTCGAATATTTCCGTATTTTTTCTTTACTTCTAGTAATCTGTTCAAATCAAGTCCTGCAGAAGATGCTGCTGAACCCTTGGAATCAAAGACACCTACTATTCTTGGCTTTAATCCATGCTTTGCATACAGGTCCTCTGATCTAGAAAGCAAAAGTTTTGCAAAACTCTGTCCTACCACTCCAAAACCTGATAGTATTATTCGCAATATCCACAAGACACATTTTGGTATTAATTAAGATTGACGAATTCTGAGATTGCTTTATTAAAGCAATGAAGAAAAATTATCACGTGGTACCAAAAAAGTATCTTTATGCCGCAATATCTGGTATAGTTATAGTTGCAATTGCTGTAGCAGTTATTCAATTTGTTATTCCGATGACAAGTCAAGGTGATACATCAAACCAAGTTGCATTTCTTGATTTTTCATATGATGAAGAAAACTCTGATCTAAAATCTGATTTGGCAACACATCATATCAATATGACAAATCCAATCAGACTTAGCAGTGCAGCGGATGTCAAACAGTACTGTGATTTCATTAACGATCCGCAAAAACAGGCACTTGTTACATACTGTACATCTACTGTACTCAAAGACAAGATGGGAACTCTTGGCGACATTGACATGGTAGGCTCGTCTGATGTACCAGGTCTTGTAGTTGTAGCACTAGAATTGGATCCAACAATGAGTGATTATGCTTCTATGAAGACAGTCTTTGGTGTTGTACTGAACAGTACCATCTGTCAATGTTGGTCTCCACAAAACCCTGGCGGGTATTCGTCTCTTTCTGATATGGTTGATGCGTTGAGAACATTTCATGTAAATGGAAAACAACCAAACAGTACTACGCACACTGTAGCTCTTGGAAACAAACATTTTGAGATTGAGCTTACTACAAATGATGGTGGCTATCTGTGGAAACTTCTCGTTGCCAAGTAATTAATTCACCTTGGTTTACGAAGGTTGACGTGACTCTTTAATCCGTAGAAAATAGATTTTGGTGTTATCATTGTTTGAATATTTGTGGCTCTTGCCACTTGGTTTTGTAGCTGGGGTAATAGGATCCATGATAGGACTGGGAGGTGGATTCGTAATGGTGCCCGTGTTAACTTTTTCTGGATTTGTACCAACGCTTGCTGCAAGTGATAGTCTTTTTGCAGCATTTAGCAACTCGGTAGCATCTACTGTTTCTTATGCCAAACAAAAAAGAATCGTATACTCTCTTGGACTAAAACTTGCACTCTTTGCAATCCCTGGAACAATACTTGGTGCATACATCTCAGACGATGTCTCGTCATCATTATTCAAGTTGCTATTTGGAGCCGTATTGGTGTCATCAGGTGTATACATTTACCTAAGAAGAAAAATGGAATCAAGAGAACACAACCTGTCAAAACAGATTATGGTTTTTGCAGTGGGTGCAAGTTTCTTTGCAGGTATCATATCTAGCTTGTTTGGAATTGGTGGAGGTACTGTCTTTGTACCCTTAATGGTGGTTGCAATTGGACTGTCCATGAAACTTGCTGCACCAACATCGCAGTTCATCTTGATGTTTGTTGCTGCTTCTGGCATGATAGTGCACTCTGCGCTTGGCCATCCAAATTACTATGAAGCAGGGATGCTCTCAATTGGTTCATTTGTAGGAGGAATTGTTGGAAGCAAATTGTCTACACGTGTAAATGAACAAAAACTTCGACTAGTTGTTATAATTGTACTTGGCATCACTGCTGCAAAACTTGTCATTGATGCGCTGGCGGGTCCTTTTTAATCTGGTACAGATTTCTTTTTGAAATCACGACTGTTTTTCCTTCCTTGTCTTTTCCTTCAAAGTCTATTCCAATCAAGCCAAACTCGTCGTTGATTTCACGCTTTTCAGATATTGTAAATTTTATCTCTAGTTTGTCTCCAGTATGGAGAGGTTTTAGAAATCTTGTCTGTCTGTTGTTCCAGTCTTGGTCACCATCAACTCCATAAAAGATCAAAAGATTACCATACATTTCCTCTAGTCTTGTAAATTCTCCTTCAATCTTTGAGAGCATGGCTCTTCCTGAGACCATCTTTTTTTCTTGACTTGGTTTTTCGTAAATTGTATTTTTAATTCCTGAAAACAAAAGATATGCATCAAGTTCTGCACTTGATATTACACATTCTGAATAAAATTCGTCTCCAACGTTTAGCTCTGCAAACCTTTTCATCAAGATCTTGTTTCGTCTGGATAGTAAATTATTTCTACATTGTTTACTGATTTTCCAGATGTTAGATAATTGACTGCTTTCATGATGTTGTCATTGTTTGATTCTGTACCTTCTACACTTCCTGGAAGTACCAAGTACATTCGAAGTTTTGATTTTAACACGTCGCTTAGCTCTTGGTTTACAGTTGTTGCAAATGGTCTTAGTGCGCCTCTGAATACCTCAACTCTTGCTCTGTCTGCACCAGTTGTCTTGGCACCTACTGGCATGTCTGGTCCTATGATTATCATGTTGCCTTCCTTGCCCTTGAAAAGTGGTGGATTCTTTGCTCCTCCTGGAACAAATATTCCAAGTGATTCCTGCATGAAAATAGCTGGAGTATTTATGAACTTGTCAACTAGGCTGTCCCAGTCTTTTCTTGCCAAGTCGACTAGCTTGCCTACTTGAGGAACCTTACCTGTCATGTAGATTACATTGCCAATTGGTCCAACTTTTTGTGTTGCAGTGTTTAGCATTCTTTTTACATTTTCTTGGCTTGTCAGATCCATAACATGAGAGTGGAACTTTGCTAGTCTTTCTTCTGCAATCTTGGGACTTGTCTTTGAAATCAATATCACGGTCTTGCCTCCAGCACTCTCAATTTTTTGTGCCAAGTATTCGGCTCTTGCTACATCTGACTCGTCAGTTGCATCAAGGGCAAATACTGTGATTTTGGAACTAAAATCTGGTTGTACTTCGGGTATAGAGCATGCGATGTGTGGCTTGACTGGATAAAATACACGGTCGCCAGGTATTACTTTACCATTTAGAATCTGTGCAATGTTATCATCGCTTAGCATCAAAACTGTTTCTGCAACCTGTTGCTGTGTCAAAAACTGTTCATCTGCAATCATTTTGCTTGTATTGTTCTGGACTTTTTCTGCAATCTGCTGTATCTTTGCAAGCAGTGCAGAAATTGTAGTGCCAAGTTTTGCAATGTCTGATTCTGATGTGATTGATTTTAATTTTGCAAGTTTTGATGCTACTTTTGCAATTCCATCCTTTACTATTTTTTCATCTTCTCCAAGTAATGGAAGTATGTCCCCATTTACTGATTCAACTTCTTCTGGTGTAAGGTTTTCAAAACCGCTCACTCTCATAAATTCTGCGGCTGCTTTTGGATACACTGTCTTGTAAATCCTGTCAGAGTGGACTGGTCCTGGATTTGTTGCAATTGATATGATTTTTTTATCAGTAATTTCCCATGACATGGCTTCGGCAAGTCTGTTCTTTGCTCCTTGGGATGCAGTGTATGGACTTCTAAATCTGTATGGTCTTTGCTCATATGGACGCTCTTCTGTAAAGAATGTGGATATTGTAACTATCTTGGAGCCTGACTTCATTGTCTTGATTGCCTGAGATGATGTCCAAAATGTACCAGTAAGGTGAATTCCTACTGTGCTCTTAAATTCAGAAATTGGAGCATTTGCAAAACAAGTAACAGGTCCTGAGACTCCTGCATTGTTTACTACTATGTCTACTGCACCATGTGTTTTTTTGAGTTCTTCAAACATCTTTGAGACTCCTTCCTCATCACTTACATCGACACCTGGGAAAATTTTTACAAATGAATTACTCTTTACAGATGAAATTACTTGTTCTAGTTCTTTTGCTGCCTCTTCTAGTGGCTCTTTCCTTCTTCCTAGGATGACAATATTCGCACCATTTTCAGCAAATTTCATGGCTATTGCCTTTCCTATGCCAGTTCCACTTCCTGTAATTATTATAATCTTATTTTGAAATTTTAGCATGGGTGCTCATTTTGATGATTCTGTACTATTTATTCGATTATGCTTGTGATGAAATCTGAAAACCTGAAGAAGTGTCTGGATCTAGATTTTACAAAAGGTTCCACAGACATATTTATTTGTGGGCTGGATAAAACCCAAATCATGCATGATTCAGAATCTGATACTTTTCATCCTGTAAACAAAAATGTAGAGTTTTCACATGCCTTGAAAGAGATTGGAGTTGATGCAGAAGCAAAGGAAATCGACACCGATGAAGTAGAAAAAGAAAATTGTTATTCAAAATATTTCAGCAGTACCTCTTCTATGGTGACAAATCATGGCACTATTGCACTCAAGGGTACTAACATTGACGTAGTACAGATAATTCAAAAGGGCTAAAAAATGACACAAGATCTAAATCCAATTTCATGGGGTGCTCAAGATAGATACCAAGCGCACTTTATTGTAAAATCGCATCGTAATATTCCAGAAGAAGATTTCCTTGCTAGACCAAAACTGCAGACAAAGGGATACTTTGCCTCAAAGAAAGTAACTGGAGTTACATGGGTTGGCGGTTCTCTGGCGGATGCTCTAAATGCTGATACTACTCTGAATGCCATGATGACAAAATTGTCATACCATGATGCACAAATTGTGGTAGAGCCAACAAAAGCTGGAATACGAATTTACGGCAAGTGGATGGATAGCAGTAACTTTTCCATGACAAAGGAGTTGTTTGCAGTATATGACAGAATTGCTCTTAACATAAAATAATTAGGCTCTCCACCAGTCCAAAGCCAGACAGTCAACCTTGTCCCCTTTTGGAATTGCAAAGATGAATTGTTTTCTTACAGTTGTTGCAAGTCTTCCAGCCAACACTACACTTGTTGCAGATATTGTGTCGGTGGAATTGTACACCTGAAGCAAGTATGGTGCGTGATCAATTCCTGGTCCTTTTTGGTATACTGCAAAATCGCAACCAAACTTGATTCCGGGATTTACAATGTATCCCTTGTCACGAAAGTCCTTGTAGACCGAATATTTTTTATCAAAATTGTGATATTCTTTTCTACAAATATCTAACAGCTCTTTTTGTGCCACAGGTTTTTTTAATTGATATACTTTGATCTTTGATTTTTCTTGTAAATAATATCCTTCAATCAAGTCCAAAATGAGGGGCACGTTTATGTCATCAGGTTTTGGCTTTGCCATGCCGATTGGTTTTCCATAATATCCTTCAACAAAAAGCGCTTTAGAGTCTGCAATATTCCAAATTATTATTCGGTTTTCAAGTAACTCGCCTTTCATGAAATATTGTATTTTAACAATTGATTTTAGTGTTTACAAATGACAAAAAAAGGAAAAAAGAATATCTTAAATTTTATAGGCTCAGAGCCAACAAAATGAATGAATCTGACACTTGCAGTACTTTGTCTGACATTTCCTCTATTCCCTCTACCACATCTTTGAGTAACAACAGTTCTTTTGTTGTAGCAGTCTCATCAAGAACCCTGATGCTCAATGCCCTGTATTTGTCGTCTACTTGTCTCTCTATTTTTTGTGCTTCATGAGCCAAGTCGATTGCAACTGTGCTGTTGTTGCTTGCAAGGGCTCGGATTATCTCATTTATCTTGTGAATCTGGTCTACTGCCAGCTCAACTAGTTCTGTGAGATCCTTGTCAAGTTTTTCTTTTTTGAGTGTGGCTGCCTTGATGTTTGAGAGTTTAAAGGCAATACCTGTGATGTAACCTGCAATTTCATCCATTGTATATGCCGAGTTCAGAAGGTTTTCTCTATTCATCATGAGACCTCCAACATCTGAAATTTCTCTTGTTATTTTTCTACGTAGAGCTTCTACTTCATCTTCGGTATTTTTTATTCTCTCTAGTAGTTGTTTTATTTCAGACTTGTCTGCCTTGATTATCAAACCTGGCAGAATTGATAGATCTCTGACTGCATTGAGAATTCTGTTTATTTCGTCTTGTAAAACGGCCAAGGCCTTTCTCTTTGCCTGAACTTCAAGTTCTCCGCTATACATCTAGAGATTTTAAACTAGGTCTGCAGCTAATAATCCTTGCGTAAATCCAATCGGGAAAGAAAAATTTTTCTCTAACTTATTTTTTCGTCTTGGACAACACGTTTTTGGCTGTTGTACAAAGTAATTATTTCATCAATATTAGTTGCATTCTCTGATGTTTTTTCAAATCGTATCTTTCCTGTAAACTTGGGAAATCTGAGTGCAAGTCCACTACCTTTTCTTATTTTATCCATGGCAACTTTATGGATTGGACTCAATGTTATTTCTGATGCCACAATTTCTATTACAACTTCGGGCTCAAACCAGACATCTGCTTCAAGACCGCTCTCAATTCTAGAGTCTTTTTTGACTGTAATTTTATCTGAGAGAATTTGATAAAACTGGTCAAGGCTCTCATCTGTAAATCCTGTGCCAACCTTGCATATGCTAGGGAATGTATCTGACTTGTCATCATATGCAGACAAGAGCAAGGCTCCATATCTTCCAGTTCTTCTTCCTCTACCATAAAATGCACCAACTACCACCAAGTCAATACTGTCTCCAAGTTCATTTCTGTACTCTCGCTTGAGCTTGAGCCAATTGTTTGCCCTTGCACCTGCCCGGTATGGCGAATCTAATTGTTTTAGCATTATTCCTTCACATCCCGAATTTATCGCATTTTCCAAACTGTCTTCTACTTCACTATCTGATTTTACAAATACCATTGGCATTATTTTTGCAAACGAGTCTTCTATTACATTTTTTTCCAGTAACTTTCTTCTCTGAATATATGGTAAATCCAAACAACTTTTTTTATCCATTGCTAAGATGTCAAAAAAGTTTACGGTGATTGGATATTCTTGAACAGCTTGGGCAATCTTGTATTTGCGTCTTCGGTGCATCAGTTCCTGAAATGGTAAAAACTCACCTGTGTCATCGTTCATGGCAACAACTTCGGCCTCTAGTATTATCTCGTCTGGCTTTAATGCCTTGCCAATATTTTCTACAATATCTGGATAGTAACTTGTTATATTTTCAAGACTGCGAGAATACAAGACAATTTTTTCTTCTTGTCTGTGTACTTGGACTCTTTCTCCATCAAGCTTGTACTCTGATACAAACTCTGCACCCATTTTTTCATGAGCCTCTTGTGGACTCTTTACTCTCTCTGCAAGCATTGGACGAATCGGACTAAATATTGTAACTTGAAAATCTTTTAATGATTCCAATCCGTTTTCTGCAACTGAATTGGCAACTTTGCCTAAATCACTGCAAACATTATACGCATGTTCCAGTGCAGGTCTATTTTCTTTGGAGCCTGTATATGCAACAGATAATGCATCAAGTATGGTATAGTCTGCAATTCCTAGTCTGAGATTTGATGTTATTATTTTTGCAATAAATCCTCCCTCTATCGGAGTTGCATCATTTAGCAGGCTAGATATGTACTTCATCTTCATATCTTGTGATCTTGCCCCCTTTAGTTCTGCAATTTTGTATAGTGTATCGTATACTCGTTCAACTGTGATGTTTTGACTTAGAAAAGTCGTCTGGGTTTTTTGCTCTAGTATCTTTGCCGCAACCTGGCCAAAATCACCTGTATCCCTGTATTCGTCTTCTATTTTTTTAATTGATATTGCAGATGATTTTGACAAGGCCTTGATTGCAATTTTTTCCGCAATGCCAATTTCCACTCCTTCGTGGTCAGGTCGTAGTTTTCCTTGTAAAAGATAGATAACTTTGGAAATAATATCTGGCGGTGTGATTTTAAACAAATCCACCAGATGTTGTGTAAGCTCTAGTCGTTTTGTTGTATTTTCCATGTAACCTAGAGTGTCTGCAACAAGGGAAAATTTCATCTGGGAATTCTCACAATATACAGGATAAATGCATAAAGTTATTTCTTGTGCAAGTGAGCCTGGATTTTTAATTTAATTTCAGTAGATCTCTTGGTTATTGTTGCATGAAAGTCTGTATATTCTTCTGAATCAAGAAATCTCTTGTTTCTCTTTAAAAATCCATCAAAGAAGACTCCTCCAATGTGTCCGACATACAATCCTGTGGCAAAGTCTTCCATGTTTGTAATTGGCCAAGTCTTTGCTTCTGATATGACCATTGTTGGGTAGTCAAGAGCATATGTTATCACATCATTTAGGTTCTTTTCTTCAATGATGTCAAGGCCCATGATACAAAGCATCTTTTTCTAGTATTTAGAATTTCTCAAATTTTTTGTTCGTTTATAAATAGGATGACAAAAGAATTCCACATGGGCGGCGGCAAGAAACAATCTCCAGCACAGGCAGAAAAATCACAGACTGCCGAGTCTACAAAGAAAGAAGGACAGAAGAAGGGAGATAGAAAAGATCAAAAGCCACGAACCAACATATCTGTAATAATAGATGAAGGACAGGCAATGAACTTTATCAAAGGTGCCAAAGTCTTTACCGTTCAGGAATTATCCAGACAGACAAATGTCAAGATCTCTGCAGCAAATGCACTCTTACAGACTCTGTTGAAGAAAGGTTCTGTAAAAAGAATTGGTGGCTATAGCGGACACCATGTTTACGTTCCAGCTTGAGTTATTGAAAATATATCGCCAGGTTTTACGTTTTTCAAAGATTCTATATTTTCTGTTATCTTTCCCACTAACGTCATAGGTTTTGTACCAAGAGTATCTTCTATGAAAAAACAGATGGAACCGTTTGCAGCAAGAAATGCAACATCGCCCTTTTTGAACTGGGTTTTGAGTTTTTCTCCGCCTGTCTTGATACTTGTATCAACATACGCTATGCTATTTCCCATCATGTGGGCATTACCTTCTATTGGAATTGATCGAGCTATGCCGCCAACTGTTTTTGGGGCCAAGTGACGCTTTAATTCTAAATTGAGAATTGCCTTGCCTTTCAAAGATAATGCAAAATCAAGCTTGGAAACAGAGCCTGCACTCATTTTTGAGGACAAGGATTATGAATATATAACGTTTCTTTATCCAAGTTCTCAATGTCGGATGAACCTGAGGAAGTAAGTGTAGATACCGAAGAGGTTCAGCCAGTTGAAGAAGAAGAACCCATAGCTCCTATAGTAGTTGAAACAGTCGAAGCTCAATCTGAAGAAGAGGAAGAAGTCAAGCCTGGAAAGAAAGGCAAGAAAGAGCTTAGTGCAGAAGAGCTTGCAGAGCAGGAAAGATTGCGAAAAATAATTGATGCTCGTGAAATTATTGACATTGATCCAGTACATGAAGTAGTAGAGTATGAAACAACAGGTAAGGGTAAAGTAATGATAGGTCCCCCAACACTCACAAGATTTGAAAAGGCAAGAATACTTGGTGCACGTGCACTACAATTGTCTCTTGGTGCACCTCCGTTCATATCTGTACCAAAAGATGTTGCAACATCACTTGATCTTGCATATGCTGAACTTGAAAAACGTGTTATTCCAATTACCATTAGGCGAGTTTTACCAAACGGTGACTTTCAAAATATTCCAATCGATCTTTTTGACTAATGGATGATTGGTCGATAAGACTTTAATAGAATGCATAAATGGTGGTGATAGAGTTTTGTTGAGCGGTGTAGAAAAGATCCAGTTGAACGATCCTGCCAATCCTGAAGGCCGTACCATAATAATTTATCAACAAGATATCGTACCATGTGCACTGGATATTTTATCTGAACTTGTAAAATACAAGACAGTTACACTTTTGGCTCGCGGTCAGGCAATACCAACTGCAGTGGCAGTTGCAAACATTGTAACGGAAAACATGATGAAGGGAAATTCAAAAATTGTCGACATTATTGTAGATAGCGAAGAAGAAAAAGACAGACCATTAGTATCAATTATTAAAATTACTGTAACAAAAACAAACTAGAAGGAACTACCAGGTCCCTTTAAGAGCATATTTTCACATTCTTTACAGACTGCTTCATCAATGTTTGATTCAAGTTTGTGATGAATGTCACATATCAATAGACTTGACTTAATGTAATTGCAGAGACCAATGAATTTTGAGAGGCTTGCAGGAGTGTATGCCATCTTTGACGCAAGATTGTTTGAAATGTCATTTATCATCTCTGATACTTCTTTTACAGATAGCAACTTGTTTATCAAGACTGGATCGCCTCTTGTTCCTCTGACGTAATTGCTAATCGCTGCCTGGGTTACTCCTAATAATTTTGAAACTTCTTCTTCTCTTATCTTGTGTTCTTCAATCAGTTTTTTTGCAAGTATTGCCCTGAGAGCAGGTATGAGAGTCTTGGTTTCTATCTCTGACGGAAGAAGCATATGCAAAAATGTTGTTATAAAATATTTAAACCTAGTCATATTTTTCATGATGACTTATTTTAGAGGGTGCAAAAAGATCTGCTAATTGCAAGAAATTTTAGAAAAGATCAATACACTTGTAACAAAATCTGTTCAAAACCATGAATGCGATTCCATTGCACTCTCTGGGGGACTTGACAGCTCAATTCTTGCTTCATGTGTAGACAAGAAAACCAGAGCATTTGCACTGGTTGCTAAAGATTTTCCTTCAACAGATCTGGTACACGCACAGCTTGTGGCAAAATTGTATGGTCTCAAACTTGATGTCATAACTGCTGATGTAGATTCTCTTCTTTCTGCTGTGGAAGATACGATCAAAATGCTGGAGGTGTTCAATCCCATAGAGATCAGAAATAATATTGTTGTATATCTTACAATGAAGACTGCACAAGAACATGGATTCCAATCCATTATGACTGGTGATGGGGCAGATGAGCTATTCGCAGGGTATAATTTTTTCAAGAAAATGTCTCCAATGGAACTTGAAAAAGATCTAGAACGCATTTGGAGTGTGATGCACTTTCCATCAAAAGTGATATCAAAATCAATTGGGATTGCATTGCACACTCCGTTTCTTGATGGTATTGTATCAGAATATGCAAAAAAGATCGCACCAGAATTCAAGGTACGTGAAGAAAATGGCACAAAATATGGAAAATGGATACTACGTAAAGCCTTTGAAAATACTCTGCCAAAATCAATTACTTGGAGAGATAAATTTGCAATGCAAGACGGTTCTGGCACAAGTGGGCTGACATCTTTTCTTGATGGTATGATAACCGACTCTGCATTTGCTGCAAAATCAAGACACTATGCAGAAAAGGACAAGGTGATTTTATCTTCAAAGGAATCATTGCACTATTACGAAATATATCGCAAGTACTTTGACATGCCATATGCTCTGGGTAGATCTGATTTCAAGTGTCCAAATTGTAACTATTCTCTAAAACTTGGTTCTCACTTTTGTCGTATGTGTGGAAGTTTTCCTATCTAGATTTCTTCCACTTGTTGGGCTTTCTAGTAAAAATCCTCTTGCACCCATGGCAGCAAAAATAGTATTTTTTGCCTTCATATTCATGAACCAGAGCAAGACTTTCATCTAGTTCAATTCCACATACTGGATCGACTGGCATATTGAGACTCGTCTGACGTTTGTATTTAAAACTTACATCTTGAAACCATGAAATCTGGATATAAAAGATGTTTTCTACATGAACTCGAATCAGGTCATATTGTACCTAAAATGTGTCTTCTATATCTAAAATGATAATCTTAATCACAAGAACTAGATTTTATACCAACTGGATTATTTTCTGCAATATCTCATTTTCCACATGTCGTGTCCACCACATCTCTGGAATGTCTATTGCTAAAAACAACACTGACAAGAGCAATGTCTCTGCCACTGCAACTGCAATGTTTTGTACCCATTTACCAATTCCAATGTGTATTGCAAAGTTGTCTGAATTTCCAGTAATCATGATTGTAAAAGCTCTGTCTGCTGTGATGATGTCTCTGAGGATGCCTGCTTTCTGTGCTTGAATTATTATTCCAATTGGAGAATTTGCTGTCAACTGGGTTTTGTATCCGTCTACATTTAGCATTGTTATAATTTGCTGTGATAACTGATTCAAATCCTTGCTCTTGTTTTGAAAACTAACTATTTTTTCAGAGTACATCTATTCTGTAGCCACCCGTATGATTTCCGGTATCTGTTTGCCTTTTCCCTGCGCAAGTGCTGATATTCCTCCAGTCAAACTTTCAGTTGCAATACCTTTGCCTCCAAGTACTTTGACTGCATTCAATGAAGTGTATCCTGCCATACAAACAAGCAATGATTTGTGAGAGCCTTCAAGTGCTTTATTCAATTCGTCTGGAACTTGTTGTGTTGCAAGCATTTTCTCTACATCTCTTGCCTTTGGTACAAAGATCTTGCTCTTGTCAATTCCAAGAGTTTGTGCAATTAGCTCAATTCCCTCTTCACGTGGAGTATATTGGGTATGAATCCAGATCACCTTGTCATATTCTCCTACGCTTGATACAGCTTCTTGAAGTGAAACTTGGATACGGTTTTGTTTCTTTCCAACATCTACGAGATTCTTTTTGTATTTCTGTATTCCATCTGCGACAATTACCACAAACTTGCCACCAAAACCTCCAAAGTTTGCCATTTGCATTACTGCATATAGTGCAAGTGCACTGCTTTCTCCCATGTCGTGACCCTTGTCTACAAAAAACTTTAGCAAACGTTTTGCATCTTCAAAATCAACTTCATGTTGACCTGCATATTGATCAGGCTCGTAAAATTTTAAACCCGCGGCTTTATCTTTTGTCCTAATTCCTGCAACATCTTGCCCCCCTAGTGGAAATACCACATGCAGCGATTTTTTTCCATATTTTTCAGATATGTATCTACTCAAACCTCCTGAGGTGCCGCCTGTGCCAAATGTGCATGCGATTCTAAAGTTTTCTAGTGATTGTCCTTTTTCATGTAATTGTTGATCTATCTCTGCTGCTGTAACTTTTCTGTGTACATCAACATTTTTTTCATTGTCATATTGTTCTGGACAAAAACAATTGTATATTTTTGCTAAAAGTTTTGCCAAGTTTATGATATCTTGTTTTGCTAACAGGGCCTGAGCTTCAGTGCTTGCACCATCAAAAACAGTTGGGTCAAAGCCAAGTTCAGATAACTGTGATCTAATGTTTGCAGCTGTTGCTCTTGCTGCCAAAACATTTGGACTGTCTTTCATTCCTGGAGCAGGACAAATGTCCATATCCAAATTTATGATGCGAATCTTTTCATTTCGTAGTTCTTCAAACACTCCTTCCTGAAGTTTTCTTGAAACAAGGGCAACTACATCTAGTCCAATTTTGGATAATTGTCCTAATGCTATACCAAAGTTACCTGATGTTGCTTCAAATATTGTCTGTCCACTTGCAAGTTTTCCTGTTGTAATGGCATCATGGATTATGTTTACTGCAGGTCTTACTTTAATCGAGCCCGCTAACAAGTTTGAATCAAACTTGCCAAAAATTTGAAGATCTTTATCATCTAGATTCAGACTGAATTCTTTTTTTGCACACTCTTTGAAGTCTCCAGTAATGTCAATCAGGGGTGTTGCGTTCACAACCTTTACACTATCTGGTTTTTCTAGGTGTGGAACCTTACTCCATATCTCTTTTTGAAAACGCTCAAGCAAAGCATTGTCTATTCTGTTACCTGTATTTTGTTCCATTTTTCTTCTCTCCGTGCTGTGATGGAAAACAAGATCTTATAAAATATGCCATATGCTTCCGATGGTGTTTTGGGTCCAAAAATGGGCACACTAGATGATCATGCTGATAATTTTTTTACCAAATCTGAAAACTCGGTCTCACTTAGAACTGGGGTTTCCAAAAACTCGAGATTTTCTTTTACATGCTCTTGTGATTTTTGACCTACCAGCGGAGAGATAATTCCTGGGGTGGATCTGACAAACTGCATTGCTCTATGTGATGGTTTTGATAAATTTCCAAACTCTGGCAAAACATTTGGTGCAAGCAATTTGGCTTGCATTAGAGGAACACTTGCAAATACTCCAATACCAAGTTGTATGCATGATTCCAGTATTGTACTCTGGTTAGAGTTTTGGCTCTTTAGAGTTAGTGCTTGATCAAGATACATGTTGTATGGCAACTGAATAAATCTAAATCCGTTATCTTGTCCGCCAACTTGTTTTGCAATGTTTACAATGTCAAAAATTGAAAGATACTGCGCGTGGTTGTCTGGCACTCTAAAACACTCCCATGTGGCCATTCCATAATATTTTATCGTACCACTTTTTCTTTGATTTTCATAAAACTCAAAAACGTCTTTAAGTTTTTTTGTAAATTCTTCTTTTGAAACGTCTTGAAGCTGACCTTCTGCAGCATTGTGTATGTACATGAGGTCTATGCAATCTAATTCAAGATTTTTCATGCTACGGTTTAGTTGGTCTTGCAGATATGGTACTGTCATACAATGGTATCCTGATGAAATATCTCCTGATTTTATCACGCCTGGCTTTACTAGTGTATTTTGTATGTTGACCCAAAATTCTTCATTGATGTCGCCATCATTTGTAACATATCCATTTTTTGTGCTGATGAAAATCTCTTCTCTTTTTGCATCGCTTGATTGTACAAGTTCTGCAATTGCTTTTCCAACAGACCTTTCTGCTTTTTGTGCTCTGTAGTTTATTGCAGTATCAATTACGTTGATTCCAGACTTGACGGATGTTTTTATGGCACTTGAGACCGAACCGTCTGTTGAATCATCTAGGTTGCCAAGATATGTCCCAATTCCAACAGATGATAATGTAAGACCTGCAAACTGCTTGAAATGATTCTTTGATACTTTTGATTGCCTCTTTGCAAAACCTGCAGTACCTTCTTGTGTTGCATGACCTGAGATCATATGTCTGCATTGGAATCTGGACGATTTAATCCTACTGTGAACCTTTTAGAAAAATGTAAATTAGAAATGAAATTACAAACAGTGCACCTGTTATCCTACTATATGTGACAAATCCTTGCATCACTGGGACGAGTTCTTCTACATTTTCATAATTTTTCTTCAATAACTTTGCTGATTTTATTGCCATGGGGATTGTTCCTAAAGTGATTAGGGATATCATTGGAAATATTCCTAATATGGTGGCAATTACAATGATTCCATAAATGATGATTGGAAAAACCCATACTGCTGCAGCAGCTTTTTGCTTTCCAAGTATTATGACAAGTGTTTTTCTACCATGTTTCTTGTCTGCATCAAAATCCGGAAATGAATTTACAAAGAGAACAGTTGATGATAATACTCCTGAAACAATTCCTGCAATGACTGGCTCTAGTGTTATGTGCGAGCTTTGGACAAAATACGTACCAAGCACTATCATGGAACCTTTTATTGCTACAAATATCTCGCCTAGGCCAGAATCTACTATTCTTGTAGAATAAAAATAAATGGAAACAATTGCAAATCCTAGAATTACTGCTATTGTTATTCCTCTTTCAAATATGAAAAATGCTCCAACTGCAGAGCCTAGTATCAACATCAATACTCCTGCTCTGTACACCTGTTTTGGTTTGAGCAGTCCTTCTGGCAAAACTCCTGTTCCGCCACTAAACTTTGTTCTTTTGGTATCTGTGTCTATCTGTCGTTTATAGTCCCAATAATCATTGAGTAAATCTACGCTTGCATGCAGTGCTGCTACTCCAACAAATGTCAGTGCTGCAAATCCAATATCAACTGTCTTGTTCTCCCAACCGTTTATTGCAAGACCAAGACACACTGAGATGATTGATGCAAGAAGAAATCGTATCCTAACAGCTCGAAGCCAAACCTTTAGCATGATATTGTTGCAAAATATGGATTATTTTGATATATGCCTGTGTTGCTATCGTAGTTTTTCCAAGTCTACACTTTCAATGGGTTTTCTACCATTGAATCCTTCATCTTTTCCATGCCAGAATTTTATCTCAGTCTCTCCTTGTTTCCAGCAAAGCCATATTTCCTCATTGAACATAAGAGATGGAAAATCCATCAATCCTTGATCAATGCTTTTGACTGATACACCAGTTGCTTCTAGATCCTCAATTGATTTGTAAAAACTAGTTATTGCAGAATTGAGTTCCTGCTTTTTTATAATTGAATCCTTAAAGTTTGCCATGTATTTTGGATTTGTTTCAAAATCTGTTTGTATCTTTACGACTTGATCTTTCATGGCAACTACATTGTTGAATTTTTCTATTATGCTTGGAAGCATTTTGTTTGCTTGGTCTAGTGTAAAATGGAAAAACATTATTTTTTAACAATTATGGGGCAGTTAAAAGTATTAGCAGTGATGCTAAATTGTAGATGCTATCGTTTCACCAATAATTCTTGATGCAAGATGTGATGTTCTATCCTTGATATCGTAATTGGGACATACTTCCATTATGTCAAATCCATGTATGCCTCTTTTTGCAATGGACTTTAGAAGCAATACCACTTCAGTATTTCCAAGGCCTAGTGGAACGGGAACTGAAACTCCTGGTGCAAATGCGGGGTCAATTGCGTCCATGTCAAGTGACACGTACACATTCTTGCCTATTTTATTTAGAATTACCTCCTCTGTTTTTTGTATGCCATCCCGAATGATGTCAAATGGGGTGATTACCTTGAGGTCATATTTTTTGATATTGTCAATTTCTTCTTTTTCCGGAGTTCTAATTCCTATCTGGACACTTGAACTCACATCAATGTATGGTAAAACATCATTGAAGACAGAACCATAGTATCCACGAATGGAACTGATAAAATCTGGATGTGCATCAAAGTATATCAAAGATAAGGGACCGTATTTTTTTGAGACTGATTTGATTATTTCAATTGATATTGAATGATCTCCTCCAATTGATATTGGAATCTTGGAACTTGAGACAATCTTGTCTATTGTATCTTCAATCTGATTTCGTGCAATGTTTCCATAATCATACACTTTTTTTGTAATTCCATCTAGGGGCAAGCCAAGAGATGTCTCATCTCCACGTTTGTATGTGTCCCTTATCGAAGAAATCTCTCTTATTTTGTGTGGTGCATCTGATGTTCCCTTGCGAAGTGCATGAGACTTTGATTCATCAGGAATTCCAACAATGACAATTTCTGCATCATCAAAATTATCTGTGTTTGCCCAACAAACGTTCATCACATTGCTGAGATCTTGCAATTATTAAAAATGCACGCATGTTAAAAGCATAGATAATTTAAGATCTTTTTGTAGATCCATTAAACAAGTTAGCTGAGTTTTAACAATTTCAGCTGATAAAACACTATTATAACGAATTTCAAACCGTTGTCATATGATACAAGGAGCAGGTGAAACTATTGTGAGACGACTGCTTCTTCCACATTGGATGGAAATCATGGCAGGCATTCTCATAGGTACTAGTCTTATTGTGATCTCTCACAAGTAAAATTTTTGCTAGTTTTTGTAAGTGATATCTCCAGCCAACAGGCGTTGTACTTTACCTTTGTTTGACAAGAGTAGTGCACCTGTCTTGTCTATTTCTATTGCCTTGCCTTTTAGAATTCCAGTGCTTGTTGTTGCAGTAATGTTTTTTCCAATAGTTGATGATCTCTTGGACCACTCTTTTCTAATTTTCCCAATGTCATCTGATACTACGTTGTTATAGCTTTGTTCAAGCTCAAACAGAAATTGTTGTACTAGTTCAACAGGATTTGCTTTTTGATCTTTTTTTATCAAGGTTGTAATACCATAATTTCGTTGATTATTCTTGATTGATTTTGTTACAGTCTCGGGTTTGATTTTAAAATTAATTCCTATTCCAATTATGATGTAATCTATCTTGTTTGATTCTATCGATGCATCAATTAGTATGCCTGCAATTTTTTCCCCCTTTATTGTAAGGTCATTTGGCCACTTTAGTTCTGTTTTTATCTTTAATGTCTTTTCAATTGAAACTGCAAGGGCAAGGGATGTGACCATTGGAAATAATGATGTATGCGATGACTCAAAATTTGGCCTTAAAAGTATGGACATCCATATGCCACCCTTTGGTGAAATCCATTTTCGATTTAATCTACCTCGCCCTTGGGTCTGTCTCTCTGCTATGATTAGGGAACCGTTTTCGTGGGGCTTTTGAGCAAGCTCTAGTGCAAAATTTTGTGTTGAATCAATCTTGTCAAAATAATATATTTTTCTACCTATGATATCTGTCTGAAGTCCATCTGAGATTTCCCATGGCAAAAGAAGATTGGTGTTTGTCTGTAGTCTGTAACCTATTTTTGGCCTTGATTCTATCTTGTATCCGAGTGATTGTAGTTTTTTGATATTTTTCCAAATTGCAGCTCTACTCAATGATAGGGTCTTGCTAAGTTTTTCTCCTGATACAAATTCTGGTTGGTGTGATTTGAGTAGTGTGATTATCTTGTCAAAGGTTGTTTCATCAAAAGACGTGTACATGTAAAAACAATTGCCACTCTAAATTAACAAAAATTATTCACTCAATAATTTTTTGATATTCTCTTCTAAAAAGTCATTAGTTCCAAATGCAACATCGCGTAATATTCCTTTTTTGTCAATTAGTATTGTTGATGGTGTGCCACGCAATGCAAACTTGTCAAAGATATATGCAGAATATTCCTTGCTCTTGAGATATTGCTTGACGCGCTCAATTATTTCTAATTTCTGACTTTGACTATATGATTCGTAACCTGGGACATTTGCTTGAATGATTTCATCTATCTTGGATTGACTGATTGGACCGTCTTCTTTTTTGAGCAAGTCCATTGCAACTGGGAATGGTATCTTGTATGGAATCTTGTTTCCGTCAACTAGCTGATTGTATTGGCCTAGTGCCTTTAGAGTTTCACCTATTACCTTGCCTTCTGTGAGTAGTAATTTCAAATTCTCTGGTGTGTTTTTATCAAAATCTTCAAACGCTGTTGCTATGCCGAGAACTGTAACACCTTCTTTTCTGTATTTTTGGTAAATGTCAATTGCTTGTGGAATTCCATACATGAAACAACCCGGACAATTGACCTGAAACACTTCGATTAGAACGACATTGTCTTTTTCTTTGTCAATGTTGGTTGGTAAGCCTTGAACCCATTCGGATACTTGTAGATCTGGGCTTTTTGTGCCTATTTGCGCTGTCATGCAAAATCCATCTTACGAATTATTGATATCTGTTTCTTTATGATGTTGATCTTGAGATTTTTTGCTGAGCTTTGATTCATAAATCTTTTATATACCGTAAGCGAAGCGAAATCGATGTCTAGCAAAATAGCATTACTCTTGCTTACTGTATCTGTTATAATGACATCTGTGTTAGTAGCTAGTTTGCCACAAGCAAATGCTTTGATCCAAAGAGACTTTTCAATAAGAGACGACACTCCTACAACAGCAAGTCATGGTATCAGTAAAGTATGTGGTAACCACCTTTGCGCAGTAGGTGAACACGCACAATGGTTGAACACATTATGGCAGTCACAAAGAGCAGGTATGGTAGAAAATACCTCAAATGGTGCAAGCACCATGAATGGTACAAAATAATTCAAGTGGATTTACCACTAATCTCTTTTTCTCGAATGAATCAATTTATCATAATTCTTTTATATGCCCATCCGTCAAACTAAAACATGTCTAAAAAATTGGCATTACTTTTGTTTACAACATCTGTGCTTTTGACATCAGTCATAGCAGTGTTTGTTCCACAAGCTAATGCTCTGACACAAAGTACTAAATTTGACACCATATCGACTGCAAGCTTTGGCCACAGCGTAGTTTGCGGTGATCATGTATGTGCTCCTGGTGAACACACCGCATGGACAGATGCAATGTGGGCGTCACAAAAAGTAACTACTGGTAAAGTGGGCTCTGCTCCATATGGAGAAGATGTTATGGCGGCACTTGCAGGTGATTCTGCATTTCATACAAATAGCACTATGAATGGTAACATGACCAACATGGGTGCAATGAACGGTATGAACATGACATCCTCAATGTCAATGCCATCCAAGTAACAAAAAATAATTTCCATCTTTTGGAAATAAAAACCGTTTTTTAATTTCTATTCTTCAAGGGCTAGTTTTAGAAATTAACGTCAAAGCCGCCCATGTCTCCTGGACCTCCATCACCATGAAAATCTCCGCCGCTAAAGTCTTGTCCAGAACCTGCATCATGGCCGCCTGTATCTTGTCCTCCACTCATGTCCTGGCCACTATTGTCCATGTACTGGTCTGGTATGAAACTCGTCATTGCCATGCCCATAAAACCCATCATTGATGAGAACATCATCATGTCCATTATTCCCATGAACATCATTGACGGCATCATTGACTTGTTTGCTTCCATATGTTGTTCGAGTTTTTGCTTGTCTCCACTCTTCCACATGGTCACCATTTGATCCCAGTTTTGTTGCAACTCGAATCTTCTTTCTTCTAGTTCTTTGTTGCCCTTGTCAGTTAATGTGATTTCTTTTTTGGGACCAAACCAGCCTTTTTTTTCAATGATTATTGTAAAACCTTTTTCTTCAAGGCGTGCAAGCAGACTAGTCAATTCTTGACTGTCAATCTTTGTCTTTCGCAAGATCTTTTCAAACTTTTTTGCACCTTGACTTATTGCACTAAGTACAATGACGTCATTTGGTTCTTGTTCCACGATATCGTAACTGAAATTGCCCTATAAATCGGTTATTCCGCAAGACATTAAGCCCGCATGACCTCTTGTAAAAATGTGGAAAGAGATTCTTACACTGATGATGACATACGAAAAATTTATTCTCTAAAAAATATTGCAGTGGTTGGCATGTCAAAAAATCCCGACAAGGCAGCACACTATGTTCCAAAGTATTTGATTAACAATGGATTTAATGTAATTCCTGTAAATCCTACTACAACAGAAATTCTTGGTAGAAAATGCTATCCCACATTGCTTGATATTCCTGATACAGTTGATGTAGTTGATGTCTTTCGACCATCTGATCAAGTCCTGCCAGTTGTAGAAGAATCTGTAAAGATAAAGCCGCAAGTCATATGGTTACAAGAGGGAATACATAATCCTGAAGCAGAAGATGTTGCAAGAAAAGCAGGAATACCAATAGTTATCTTTAATCGATGCATGCTTGCAGAGCATCAAAGGTTGTTCTAAGACATGTCAGACGATTTTGAGGATTTTCATAAAGCACTCTTGGATTTGGTCAAGTCATTTGAGCAGAAAAATGTCTTGATGAAAATGAACTCGGATTCTGATTCTAATATTATCAGAATCTATGGGGAACGCTCTGGTGGATTGGACCTTGCAAAAACAGGACTGGAAGAAGTTGAAGAACTTGCTCTTACGACTGCAGAACATCATCCATACTGGGGATTGCTGTATAATGGCTCACAAATTCTAAAAATTGTGCTTGAAAAATGGAATGGCACTCTGTCAGATGATGAAATAATACAAATCAAATGGCATGCTGATGAGATAAAAAATTCATCTGGTAATGCCAATTCTCACAGTCATGATGAATAATTTGCAGCAAAGATAAATAGCAAGCAACATCAGATGAGGACATGCCAATAAAGATTGGCCTTTTAGGTAAGACTAATACTGGTAAAACCACTTTTTTCAACGCAGCAACACTAGCTGGAGGTGAAGTCTCAACTTATCCATTTACGACAAAAAAACCAGAACGTGCCCTTGGAAATGCAATCACTCCATGTGTCCATACTGAATTTAACATCAAAGATAATCCTCAAAACTCGAAATGCACCGATGGCTGGAGGTTTATTCCAATTGAGTTAATTGATCTTCCGGGACTGATAAAAGATGCATGGGCAGGAAAAGGACTGGGCAATCAATTTCTTTCAGTGGCAACACAATCTGATGCAATACTACATGTGGTTGATGTATCAGGAAGCATTGATGCTGCCGGGCGAATTGCCGAAGTTGGAAGTGGTGACCCAATTGCTGATGTCTCTGATATTGAAGAAGAGCTCATCATGTGGTATCTCAAATTACTAGAAGGTAATCGAGATAAAATATCTAAACTCATCCAATCTGAGACAGAACCCATTATTGCAATAACTGATGTATTTCGTGGAATAGGTGTCAAGGAAGCACATGTCAAGGAGGCATTAAAGACAACAGGTCTTGAAGACAAACACTTTGAAAACTTTGACATGCATGATAGCAAAAAGTTTTCGGCATATTTACGCAAGATATCAAAACCCACACTCATTGTTGCAAACAAGATTGATGTTCCTGGCGCTGAAAAAAACTTTGATAGGCTACGAGAAAAATATGTTGACACTATAGTAATTCCTGCAAGTACGGACAGTGAACTCTCACTACGAAAGGCTGAGAAAAAGGGTCTCATCAAATATGTTCCAGGATCAGAACAGTTTGATATTTTGCACAAGGAGCAGTTGACCAAGAAACAATTGGAAGCGCTTGATTTTATCACACAAGGAATATTGGGCGAATACATGAGAACTGGTGTCCAGTTTGCAATCAATGTTACAGTATTCAAATTGCTAAAGATGAATTCAATATACCCGGTGGCAAATCCTGAAACATTTTCTGACAAAAAGGGACGTGTTCTTCCTGACTTGCTTTTGCTCAAAGATGGTGCAACAGTTGAAGACCTTGCAAAAGAGATTCACACAGATCTTACAAAAGGCCTGCTCTACGCAAAAGATGTACGATATGGAGTGAGACTTCCTGTGAACTATCAGTTACGAGACCGAGATGTTGTATCGTTAGTTAGTGCAAAAACCAAAAAGTCCTAGGTTTCTATACCTATTTTTTCTTGTTTCATCCAGAGTGTCTTGGTCTTGTGATCAATCAGTGTTATGTTCATGTCTGAAATTTGTTTTCTTATCGCATCTGCTTCTTGGAATTTTTTCTGACCTCGTAATTCATTTCTCTGTTTGATTAGATTGGAGATTTGATTTTTCTCGTCGTCTGTAACTTGAACTAGTCTAAGACCTAGAATTGATGACATTTCTTTAAATGTTGGAAAAATCATGTCTGATATTGTTTTGGTTATTTTTTCTGATGATGCTAATTGGTTGATGTTTTTAACCAGTTTAAAGAATGCGGCAAGTGCAAGTGGCGTATTAAAGTCAGAATCTAGTGCACTGTCAAACTCTGTCTTTGAGTCTTCAATGATATTTTTGACTGGAACCAAATCTTCTGTTGTTTGGGAATCATTTGATAGAATCATCTCAAAATAACAATTTTCAACTTGGCGCCATTTTATTATGGTCTCCTTGAGAATATCTTCAGAATAATCAATTGGTTTTGTATAGTGGCCTGAAAGGCAAAACAGTCTGACTATATTTGGGCCCCATGTTTTTAGAACATGGTCAATTGATTTTGTATTTCCTAATGACTTTGACATTTTCTCTCCGTTTATTGTAACCATACCTACATGCATCCAAATCTTGGCAAAGTTGACTCCGGAAAAAGACTCTGATTGGGCTATCTCATTTTCATGGTGGGGAAATATTAGATCGCGTCCTCCTCCGTGAATCTCAAAATTACTTCCAAGATATTTCAGGCTCATTGCAGAGCATTCAATGTGCCACCCGGGCCTTCCCTTACCCCATGGGCTGTCCCATGTGGGGGAATCATCTGAGAATTTCCATAATGCAAAGTCTAGTGGATCTTTTTTTGTCTCGTCAACTTCAACTCGTGCACCTGAGATTAGTTCATCTGTTTTTTTCTTTGAAAGTTTTCCATATTCCTTGAACTTTAAGACTGCAAAATACACTCCATTTTCGGATACATATGCAAATCCCTTGTCCACTAGACTCTTGATTAGGTCGACCATGTTTGTGATGTGCTCTGTGGCCTTTGGGTACAAGTCTGCTCTTTTTACATTGAGATTATCAAAATCATCAAAATAATTTTTTATGTATCTTGTGGATACAACATCTGCTGAAGTATTTTCTTTTTTTGCACGATTAATGATTTTATCATCAACATCGGTAAAATTTTGTACAAGATTTACCTTGGCCCCCTTTGATTCTAGATATCTTCGTAATGTATCAAATACGATAATGGTTCTGGCATGACCAATGTGGCTCTCATCATACACGGTAACACCGCACAGGTATATTCTCACAGAGTTTGTAGTATCTACATTTTTTTCTGTAACTGATAGCGTGTCAAAAATTCTCAAAATCTTTCATCCTTGCAGTGTGCATGGAGTAGCCATGACTCTTTTATGTTCGCTTTTTTTGTGCATTCTATAGATCTTGTCTACGTCTGAAATTGGTATCTCTGTAATCCTTGCTGTCTCATCAACTGCAAGACCTTTGTCAATAATACAGTGCAATATTGAATCAATCTCCTCATAGTTTAGACCAATCTCTGTCTCAGCTGTGTGGCCTTCCCACAAATGTGGACCGCTTGGTTTTAAGATGACATTCTGTGATAATCCTAGACTCTTTGCAAGCTCACGAATCTGAGTTTTGTACAGTGATACAATTGGTAACAAATCTGATGCACCATCTCCGAATTTTGTAAAATACCCAATTAGAAATTCACTCCTGTCAGACGAGCCTAACACAAGAGAGTTTCGTGCATTTGCATAATAGTATAACATGTTTGCTCGTATTCTTGCACCAAGATTTGCAAATGATAATGGATTTGATTCCACGTACTTGGCGTACTCTTTATGGATAAATTCAATGTCAACTAGTTTGTATTCTATCTTGTAATTGTCAACTATTTTTATTGCGTCTTCAGTATCGCTGTTTGGTGTAATCTTTGAGTTTGGCATGATTAGTGCAAGTGTTTTTTCTTTGACAAATTTTGCACATATTGCCGCAATTACTGCAGAATCTATTCCACCGCTTAGCCCAAAGACTAGGCCACCAGACTTTCTTTTTTCTAACTCTTCTTTTAAAAAATTACCAATGTTATTTTGAATTGAATCATAATCTTTCTTGACTAGCTCTTCTATAATTTTGTGATTCAATGTTTTTTAAAATGTCTATAAGAAATTAAACTTATCAAACGTCTAGGTAAATTCCGTCTTTTTTTACTTCGACCTTGTATGTTTGCAGTTTTACTCCCTTGATGTAATCTTGTAATTCTCCAGTCTTGATGTTATAGTGCCAAAAGTGAAGTGGACATTCTACAATATCACCCTCAAGTTTACCTGGGGCAAGCGAGCCGTCTTGATGGACACAGACTGAATCTAGTGCATGGAAACCATCTTGGTTGAATATTGCAATTCTTTTACCGTCTACGTTAAACTCTCTTCCCTTACCTGGGGCAATTGCATCTTTTTCTGCTACCTTTTTCCATGTCATGTTTTGTAAAACAAAATCTATCCAATATTTAGATTGCCATTTTTGATACTGTTTTATACCCCATAAAATTGTGATTTGATATGAGCCAAGTAAAAGATCCTAGTCTCTCAGAAAAGGGCAAAATGTCATATGAATGGGCTCGCGATCACATGCAAATTCTAACTAATACTGTATCTAGATTAAAAAAATCCCAGCCACTCAAGGGCTTGCGTATCGGAATATGCTTGCATATCACAAAAGAGACATCTGTCTTGATTATGGCGGCAAAAGAACTTGGTGCTGACGTAAGTGCATGTGCTGCAAATCCTCTTTCAACACAGGATGACATTGCAGCATTCTTGGCTGAAAATGGGATTCACATCTATGCATGGACAGGCCAAACTACCGAAGAATATGATTGGTGCATTGAACAGATGCTTAGTCACAAGCCTCACATTTTAACTGATGATGGTTCTGACAGTCATAGCAAGATACATGGAAACAAAAAATTTGCTTCAATGAATGTCTTGGGTGGAACTGAAGAAACTACAACAGGTGTCATACGACTAAAGGCACTTGCAAAGGAAAAGAAGTTGAAGTATCCAGTAATTGCAGTAAATGATGCATATACAAAACACATGTTTGACAATAGATATGGAACAGGCCAAAGTACAATAGATGGCTATCTGCGTTCTATGAACTTGTTGATTGCAGGAAAACGTGTTGTTGTTGCAGGATATGGTTGGGTAGGAAGAGGTGTTGCGTCAAGATGTCGTGGAATGGGTGCCAAAGTTTGTGTTACTGAAGTTGATCCTGTCAGAGCATTGGAGGCTCATATGGATGGTTTTGAAGTTGCTCCAATGGCTGAAGCCGCAAAGACTGGTGAGATATTTATCACTGCAACAGGCCAAACTGGAATCATTCGAAAAGAACACATCTTAACAATGAAAAGCGGTGCAATCATGGGCAACGTAGGTCACTTTGATGTTGAAGTTGATGCTAAATTCTTGTTAACTGAATCAAAATCTGTACGAGAAGTAAGACCAAATCTTGATGAATGTGTTTTGAAAAATGGCAAGAAAATGTATCTTATTGGCAAGGGGAGAATTGCAAACTTGGTTGCAGCAGAGGGACATCCTCCAGAGGTTATGGCACAATCATTTTCAAACCAATTACTATCCATGATATACATTGCAAAGAATCACAAAAAAATAGGAAAGAATGTGATTACAGTTCCACAAGAGATTGATATCCAGATTGCAATTGATGCACTCAGAGCAATGAATGTAAACATGGACAAACCAACTGCAGCCCAGATAAAATACGGACAGAGCTGGGCATAGCTTAAATCACACACAAACTTTACCCTGATAATGAAAAAGGCAATCATTACTAGTGCACTACCATACGCAAATGGTGAGATACATCTTGGACACGTTGCCTCTACTTATCTTCCTGCTGATATTACAACACGATTTTTAAAAGCAAATGGCACTGAAGCCTATTACTTTTGTGCATCTGATGATTTTGGTACACCGATTTTAATCCAATCTGAAAAAGAGAACAAGACTCCGGAAGAATATGTCAAGGTCTGGAACAAACGGGACTATGAGGACTTTACATCATTTGGTATTGGATTTGATTTTTTTTACAGGACTAGCTCGCCTGAAAATATATCCTTTGTACAACAAGTGTTTAAAAAATTACAAGAAAATGGACACATTTACGAAAAGGAAATTATCCAGTTTTATTGTACAATAGACAAAAAATTCCTGCCTGATAGGTATGTTCTTGGGAGATGTCCGTACTGCAAGGCTGAAGACCAGTATTCTGACTTGTGTGAAAAGTGTGGCAGGGTACCTGAAGAAATCGAGGATCCCAAATGTTCGATATGTAAAAATCCGCCTACTAAGGAAAAAACAAGACACTATTTTTTCAAGCTGACAAACTTTGCAAATGAACTAAACCAATGGCTTGAAGCTGATTCGTATCTGCAACGAGACGTCAAAAAATACGTGCAAAACTGGATAAAAGAAGGCCTTGTTGACTGGGATATTACGCGAGACATGAACTGGGGTGTTCCAATACCTGCCAGTCAGACAGGACAGGTATTCTATGGTTGGTTTGACAATCACTTGGCATACATTTCAACTGCATTAAAATTTCTAAATGACAAGGGCCTTGATGGTAAAAATTTCTGGAATGATGCAGACATTTATCATTTCATTGGAAAAGATATCGTATATCATCACTATCTGTTCTTGCCTGCAATGAGGATTGGAATTGGAAAAGAGTTCAAACTACCTGATTATATCCCGACTCGTGGCCATCTTATGCTTCAGTCTAAAAAAATATCAAAGAGCAGAAATTGGTACATTGGCCTAAAAGACTTTCTTGGAATTTATCCAGCTGATTATCTTCGATTTTATCTTGCATTGATAACTCCATACAGCCAAGATGATCTTAATTTTGACTGGGAGGAATTTGCATCAAGAATAAACTCTGAATTAATTGGCAACATTGGAAACTTTGTAAATAGAGCACTGGGATTTACACAAAAAAGTATGGGAGGAGTTGTACCGGGTACAACAGAGTTTGATCAAAGCGACAAGGATGCTCAAGAGAAAATAAATAATTTTTCAGCCGATCTTACTGTCTTGATGAAAGACAACAGTCTTGACAAGGCACTGAAAAAAATTATAGAGTTTTCTGCACACTTTAACCAGTATTTTCAGAAAAAGGAACCATGGAAAGGGGGCGCAGGCTCTAACAACTGTATGCTAATTTCAGTCAATGCGGTTCGCAGCCTAGCAATAGCACTTTACCCGTTCTTGCCAGAATCATCTCAGAAGATATGGGAACAAGTTGGTATGGAGGGCGCTGTGTCAGGACAATCATGGAATTCCATGTCTGAGGTTGTCATAAAAGAAGGTCACAAGATTGGTATCTCTTCACCTCTGTTTAAAAAAATAGAAGCCTCTGATATCGAGGTAAACAAGGCAAAACTAGGCAAGTAAATGAATCTGCAGTGGATATCAAGGGATGGCAAACTCTTGCTTGGGGCAAGAATTGTTAGAACTTTTTCCTATGGATTCCTTAGTGTAATTCTTGCAATCTATTTGCATCTCATAGGGTTCAATGATGTCCTAATTGGTGTAGTACTTACGGCTACACTTGTAAACAGTGTATTTTTCAATCTCTTTTCTAGTGCATATGCTGATAAAATAGGCCGAAGAAAGACTCTGATAATTTATGCGGTACTAATGATAGTGTCATCTGTAATATTTTTTGTAACAGACAATCCGGTAACACTTGTCATTGCAGCACTTGTTGGAACGATAAACGTTACAGGATCTGAAGTTGGTGCGTTCTTGTCACTAGAGCAAGCGCTGCTGCCACAAACTATACGTGATGACAAGAAAAGAAATTCAATATTTGCAATCTATAATGCTGTTGGAACTTTTGCGCTGTCTGCAGGTGTTCTGCTAGCGGGCCTGCCATCCCTATTGCATAACTATGGTATTGATGAAATTAACGCAATCAAGTTGTTGTTCTTAATCTATGCAGCTTGTGCTGTAGCAGTTCTTGGAATTTATCTAGCGCTTTCTAAAAACATTGAAGCAAAAGACAGTGTACCAAAATCTGGTTTATCATTAAAAAACATCTCTCCAAAATCCCGGGGAATAATTGCAAAAATGTCTGGACTGTTTGCAGTTGATTCTTTTGGAGGGGGCTTTGTGATACAGAGCATTATATCATTCTGGTTTTACACAAGATTTGGCACAGACCTGTCTTCCTTGTCCTATATCTTTGCAATTGCCGGAGTGCTCACTGCAATATCTTACATGGCAGCTACTAGAATTGCGTCAAAGATAGGGTTGGTAAATACGATGGTCTTTACCCATATTCCGTCAAATGTCTTGTTGCTGCTTCTTGCTTTTGCACCCTCATTTTCTATTGCAGTGGCACTGTACTTTGCAAGAATGAGTCTGTCTCAAATGGATGTGCCCACAAGACAGTCGTATTTGATGGGAGTGGTGCGTGAAAATGAGAGGGTGCATGCTGCAGTTTTTACAAATACCTCAAGAAACATCTCTCAGGCAATAAGCCCGTCACTGACTGGAATTATCATATCGACACTTTCCCTTTCTGCACCGTTTGTAGTTGGTGGGGTATTGAAGATTGTATATGATGTTGGAGTTTTTTTTAGTTTTCGAAGAATAAAACCACCAGAAGATCTTTGACTTATTTTGATTGTTCCAAATATGCAAGAACTCCTGTATAATCAATATCTCCAAATCCTTCATTTATTGCTTTTTTGTAGATTTGATTTGCAAGTTTTGACATGGGCATGTTTGCACCAAACTCTTTTGCAGTATAGTCTATCTCGTCAAGATCCTTTTGCATCATTTTGAGAAAGAAACTCGGCTCAAATTCTCCTTTTGCCATCTTGGGACCTTTGTTTACACTCATTCCTGTCTTGAAATATGTGGAATTTAGAACCTCAAGAAATGTCAGTGGGTCAAGGCCTGATTTTTTTGCAAGTATGATTCCTTCTGATATTGATAGTGCAAGAATTGCTATCTGGGAATTCATTACAAGCTTCATTGCATGGCCTGAACCGTTTTCTCCAAGATGAAATGTTTCCTCTCCAATTAGGTCCAAGACTTGTTTACATTTTTGGTATGTTTCTTTTTTACCGCCAACCATTAGTACCATCTGACCTTTTTCTGCAAAACTTGGGCCTCCCATTACCGGAACATCAATCATGGAAACTCTATTATCTACAAATTTTTTAGCAATTTTTCTTGATGATATTGGACTGATTGTACTCATGTCGACCACAATCAAACCATCATGTTTTCCATCAACAATTCCGTTTTTACCAAAAGATAATTCTTCAATGGCCTTGGCATCTCTTACTACTAGTATGATGATATCACATTTTTTTGCCAAATCCATTGGCAAGTCTTCAACTTGGATTCCTAGTTTTTTTAAAGACTCTGCCTTTGGTTTTGTTCTATTGTACACGTGTACCTTATGTTCTGTTGCAATACGTCTTGCAATTGCGCTTCCAAGAAGACCTGTACCTATGACTCCAACATTCATACCTTTGATGATTTTTGTTACGGTATTTTTTTCTATTGGCGCTCTATGATGTCAAAGACTTGAATCTTGGATCGTTTCCTAGACTAGAAAAATCCTTGTCAATTAGAGCCTTTTTTGCATATTCTGAATCGACAAGTATTGCTTTTTCTAACAGTATGAGTGATTGCTCAATGTCATTTTGAAGACATTTTGTGCAAGCCTTGTGGTATAACGTATTTGGACTATTTGGAGCCTGTGTCAAAATTTTGTCATAGCATGTGATTGCCTGGTCATATCTTCCAAGATAGTGTAGTGCCAAGCCTTTGTTGATAAGGCATACCATGTGTTCAGGCTTGTTTTTTAGAATGACATCATAGCATGTGATTGCCTGGTCGTATTTTCCGAGTTTTCCTAGAGCGTTTCCCTTGTTTACTAGTGCATCAAAATGATTTGGCTCTACATCCAAGACCTTGTCAAAATAAAATATGGCATCACGAGGGTTGCCTCGCTTTGCATGTGACAGTCCTATACCGTACAGATATTCTAAATTTGCATCCTCATCATCAGATGAAAAATTTATGAATCCACTCAAACCGGTAACACTTGAAAAATCTTTTAGATAAACTCTATTTTCCTGTGGTATCATAACGCAAGTAATATCTTTGTGTTACTAGTGTGGTATACATGGATAAAGCCAGATCTTGCCCAATATGTCCAGGATGTGGCTCCAAAAAGTTTGACAGGATATCTTCTGAAAAAACAATTGTCAAATGTGTAACATGTGGAAAAGAGATTACTCTCTAGTTGTATTGTGTTTTAGCCTCGTATCAATCCCATTTAGGCACAAATTCTGGTCTAGTCGTAAGTTTTTATTTCCTTGACTTTTAGTGTCATGTATGGCTAAAAGTTGGAAAGATGCAGATGTCAATTTAGATCTAATAAAAAATCAAACAATCGCAGTAATTGGCTATGGGATACAAGGCAACGCCCAGGCAAATAATCTCAAAGATTCTGGTCTTAATGTTATAGTTGGCTTGCAAGAGTCTGGTTCTAGCTGGAAAAAAGCCCAGCAGGATGGACACAAAGTAATGTCGGTACCACAGGCTTGTGAAACTGCCGATATTATTCATATCTTGATTCCAGACATGGTACAGGCCAAAGTCTACAAGGAATTGATAGGACCACATCTCAAGGCAGGAAAAGCACTTTCATTTTCGCATGCAGCTGCAATCCACTGGGGTTGGATACAGGCTCCAAAAGATGTGGATGTAATCATGATTGCACCAAAAGGTCCTGGCTCAAAGGTCCGTGAAACCTATCAGCAAGGATTTGGTACTCCATCAATTGTTGCAGTATACCAAGACTATACCAAGAAAGCTTGGGAGAGAACACTTGGCATTGCAAAAGGTTTGGGAAGTACAAGAGCTGGTGTAATTGAAACTACATTCAAAGAAGAAGTGGAGACTGACTGGTTTGGAGAACAAGTTGATCTTTGTGGCGGTTCTGCCTCTATGGTTATGACCGCATTTGAGACGCTAGTTGAAGCAGGATACCAGCCAGAGATTGCATACTTTGAAGTCTTGCACGAACTAAAATTAATTGTAGACATGATTCAACGATATGGAATTGCGGGAATGTACCGTAGGGTAAGTGAGACTGCACGATATGGTGGACTGACACGAGGTCCAATGGTTATGGATAAAGACGTAAAAGAAAAGATGAAAAAAGCATTAAAGATGATTCAAGACGGGACATTCAACCAAGAGTGGATCTCTGATTATCAAAAGAATGGCAAAAATTCTTTTGATAGATTCATGAAAGAAATAGATGGTCACCAAATAGAATCAGTCGGAAGAAACATGCGAAAGATGATGTGGCCTGATTCTACAGAATAGAATTATTTCTTTGTCTTTGAAATATTTGTCTGGATAAAATCAATTATTGATGGAAGTGGTGTTCCTGGACCAAAGTTTCCTAAAACTCCTGATTTTTCAAGGTCTGGCTTGTCATCTTCTGGTATGACTCCTCCGCCTATTACTAACACATCATTGATTCCCTTGTCCTTGATTGCTTTTGCAACTCTGGGAAATAGTGTAAGATGTGCGCCATTTAGTAAACTGAGTGCAACTACATCAATGTCTTCGTCTTCGACTATCTGGGCTATTCTTTCAGGTGTTGCAAACAATCCTGAATAGATTACTTCCATTCCTGCATCTCTAAATGCCCTGCACAGTACCAATGCCCCTCTGTCATGGCCATCTAGTCCTAGTTTTGAAACCAAGATTCTGATTCTCTTTGTTTGGGCCTTTTGAGACATGTGTATTTCAAGTAAATTTTCTGTTTTAAAAGCTTTATTTGAGATCGTAATTTGTTTTTAATTTGATAAAATTCTCTAGTTTTTTATCCTAGGATTGTGAGTGGAAAATAAGGTCAGGAGAGGCAAATAGGCTAGAAATATCATTCTGAATCATGACAATTCCTGACTTATATGTACACAAAACTCCTAGTAGCCATGTTAAAAGAACTATTTGCAAAACTAAAATCTTGCACTTGCAACAAGTCATCAACTAGTGACGTAAATGCATTCAAGGAATCTGCAAAAACTGATGAAAAAGATTCAAAATCCTAAGATCTTAATTATTACCACAATGAAATGACCTATTGGTAAAATTAACCCCTTATTTTCAATCTAAAACTAGGCTCTGATGTAAACGCCTTTTTTTGAATTTATTTTTTCTTTTGCTGGGTGTATTTTCTTGGCTGTAATTCTTCTAGTATGTCTTGTATGTATGCTCGGTCTGACCCCTCGTTATCTCTGAGCAACTTTACTAGGTTGTTAAACGTGTCAGGTTTTCCATCCTTGTAATCCTGTTCAAACTTTGCCAATGTCTCGTGAGATATTTTCTTTTTTGGACTATTGGCAAGTCTTTCTAGCATTTCAATGGCTCGTTTCATTGTCATAACTTGTTTCTCTGCTAGTTGATTTCATTCAGGTCTAATATTTTTTTCATTGCAAGTCTTTTCTCCAAAGTCTTTTTATTTCTCAATGTCATATTATACAGTGGATCATCTCTATAGTCTATGCAGATTAGCTGATGAGGTATCTATTTCTACTACCTGTTATTTGAAATGTCATAAACAAACAGGAGATTTGGTAACTTGACAAAATACTATTGCCCAAAATGTGATAAAAAACTCTCAAAATCTGAGGTGGAAGGGATTTTCTGTTCAAACTGTGGCAAAGTCACACATATTGATACTGAATCAATCAAACATTCTACTGCAGAAGATGCAAAGAAGAGAAAACAAAAGTATGTTATAGTATCTGCAATCGCTGCGGGCTCTATATTTGTGGCAGTGATGGGAATACTTGGTTACTTGGCAGGTCCACAATTTTATGAATATTCTTTGGAATGCAAAAAATATGTAGATAATGGAACCATGCCAATTTTGGATGCAAATCTGACCTTGACAAAATCAGAAATTGAAGGAAATACTACACAAGAATGCATGTCGTATGGAAATGACACTTATTGTTACCAAGTCGGTATGAATCAAACGCCAAAACCTACTGACCCCAATTGGTCATGTGATGTTTTGGCAATAACTTCTGTTTCAAACTATACTGCAAATACTATAACCCAGGCAGCAGAACAGCCCTGATGATTCCCTAGTATACTTTTTCAGATCCTGACCGTTATCTCAGCATGATTTTAAAAAAATTATCTTTGAATTCATCCATGTCTACCAACCTTTCAGATTCTATTCTGATCTCGTTTACCATGGAGTGATACTTGTTCCTGTAAACCTCTTTTAATACGCCTTGTAAATATTCTGGATTGTCAAGTGATTCCTGAATTCCACAGTTGTGCAATGCTCGGAGTTTGGATAAAACCGCATTATAATTGGCATTTCCATGTTTCATCAATACTAGTTCAACACAAGTTGCAAATGCCACCTTGTCATCATGATCAATTGGAGGCATGCCAGAAATTAATGCCGCATCTTATAACATTTCGTGTCATACAATTTTAAAATAAACATATACCGGACAAAATGCTAATCGTACGGGACACATCCTTGTTCATGTTAGTGTGTTTTCTGTGAGTAACATGTGCCAAGGCAGATATAAAGAAATAACAAAATACTAGACACACGTACACTATGGTGAAAGAATGTCCACTTCTACTACAAAACCTGAAATAAAAATAGCCAAGCTTTTGGCAATCATAGTTTTTGGAGTAGGAGTTATTGTGACAATTGGTTGGATCTTTAACATACAAACTCTGGAAGAGGTTCTGCCAAATATGGTAAATATGAAATTCAGTACTGCAATTTCTTTCATTTGTAGCGGAGTTATTCTATATTTCATTTCTAAAATGCAAGATGGAAAATTGGGAATTGGCGAGATTGTCATAGCTGCATCAGGCATGGTAATTTTTCTACTCATGGTTACACTACTTGTGTCAAATATCACCGGCATATACACCGGAGTAGAGCGTCTATTTGTAAATGAGATACGTGATGAGCATACTGCTGTAATGGGCAGGCCATCTCTTCCTACGATGATTGATTTTATCATGATAGTGCTAGCCGGAATATTTACTCTGTCAAATTATGTGAAATTTAAAAAACTCTCCTTTTGGATTGGTTTGGCAATACTAGTTTCTGGAAGTATTAGTCTGATTGGATATGCAACAGATTTGCCATTTCTCTACTATTATTTTTCAGGCTGGAATTCTGGAATGGCACTCCATACCAGCGTATTGTTCATTTTATCAGGGGTGGCATTGATGGTTTTGAAATCTCATTATTCTGTAGAACATACAACGATTCGATCTATTCGATTGAGAACAAAACTAATCTCGTTATTTCTCACGGCATCTGTAATTCCAACTGTTTTTGTTGGAATATTGATTTACAATTTAGCAAAAAGTTCAGAGCCTATTGCTACTCTGGGAAATGGAATCGTAATGCTAGTGTCTGTGACTATGTTTGGCGTGATAGTTTTTGCATTGATTACATCCAAATTCCTGTCTGAACCTATCACTAGACTAAAAAAAGCAACTGAGAGTATATCTGAAGAAAATCTAGAGACCAAGGCAGAAGATGAATCATCTGATGAGATAGGTGATCTTGGAAAATCGTTCAACCATATGATTAAAAATCTAAAAACAGCCCGGGAAAAACTAGTATCTGCTGAACAACTTGAATTATCTGAGAAACGTGCAATATCCCAGTATCAGGAACTCAAGAAAATTTATGAAACTCTTTCTACGACAGAGAAAAAATATCACAATCTCTACGAGTATTCTCCTGATCTTTTACGTTCTATTTCTGAAACTGGTCTAATCTTGGACTGTAACGACAATTATGCAAAAAGTCTGGGCTATACAAAAGATGAAGTAATTGGCACATCAATTTTTAAGCATACTGCCAAAAAAAGTCTCAAGGAATTATCTCGAGGACTGGAGGAATGGAAAAAAACTGGCAAGATTACAAATCAAACCATTTGGCTCAAGAGAAAAGACAATTCAGAGTTTCCCACGCTGCTTAGCGGAACAAATCTCTATGATGAAACCGGTGCTGTTGTTGGAAGAACTGTATCTTTGAGGGATATGACTGAAATCTATACTGCAAAGGAAGCATTAGAGGGAGAAAAAGCCCGAAGATTAATGACAATAGGTGAATTATCTTCACGACTCTCGCATGATATACGAAATCCACTAAGTGTTATCCACAATGTCACAGAATTGTTGAAACTGCGTTATCCAAATAAAGATGAAAAAGAATTGTCGCTAATTGACACTATAGATAAATCGGCTTTGCGTATTTCATATCAAATTGAAGATGTGTTGAATTTTGTTCGATCCACTGATATTAAAAAAGAGTCTTGTTCAATGCTTCAAATTCTAAAATCCTGTACTGACAAAATTACATTGCCTGACAATGTCAAGATAATCATGCCTACAAATGATCTTCAAGTGGATTGTGACAAGATAAAGTTGGAAATTGTCTTTGAAAACATAATCAACAATGCAATCCAGGCAATTGATGCACATCAAGGTGAAATTACTATAAAGATGAAAAGTGAACTCAATGATGATGTATTGGAAATTTCAGATTCTGGGCCTGGCATTCCACTTGATGTGTTGCCGCAGATTTTCGAGCCCTTGTTTACAACAAAAAGATCTGGAACAGGCCTTGGATTGCCTACCTGTAAAAATTTGATAGAGCAACATGGGTGGACAATACAAGTAAAGTTACCGTCGACATTTGTAATCAAAATACCTCATAGGCAATACGAATAATTTTGCAAGTAGTTTGCAGGTATTCTAGTTTCTTACAAACCCTAGTGGTGTTTTGCCGGTTGAATTTCAACACTAAGGATTTTAGTTGAATTTGCATCCTCGGTGACGATAAGGGGTCCTGTGATATTGTGAGTTGATTGGTATACCACATTTACAAATGTCACACCATGGTTCCCCGAATAAAATACACCTTCGTATTGATAATTACCGCTTTTCAAAATTGTCCTAATTAAAACAGATTTTTCTGCTACTGTTTTAGATATGTCATTTGTAGGGGTTTGCAAGTTGGTTATGTCTGAAGGTATGGCATACTTTTGATCTGCTCGCTTTACCTCTAATTGAAAAATCAGAAAAGATCCGATTATGACAGCGGCAATGCCTACTCCTATGTAGAGGTACCAATATTTCATAATTTTCTACTTTGGACTGAGTTTAAATTATTTCCGACATATCTCAAACCTTGGATCTTTTCAATCTCTTGGGCCTAACAAGAAGATTTATTGTTGATTCTTTGTGTGACTTTTCTATGGATATTGTGGCAGAGATAAAAAAAGGAAACAGGCGGGCAATTGCACGTGCCATATCTATAATTGAAAATAATGAGAAAGAGGCCAAATTAATAGTAAAAAAGATCTTCAAAAATTCTGGTAAATCCATCAAGATTGGAATCACTGGACCTGCTGGAGCAGGCAAGAGTACTCTGATAAACAGAACAAGTCTTGAGTTACACAAACTTGGTTACAAGACTGCAGTCTTGGCAATAGATCCTACAAGTCACATTACTGGGGGCGCAATACTTGGGGATAGGGTACGAATGACAGAATCTACTGACTCTGGTACGTATATTCGAAGTATGGCATCAAGGGGTGCAACAGGTGCCATATCTACATCGCTTAGAAATAGTATCAGAATATTGGAATATGCGGGATTTAATCCGATAATAATTGAAAGTGTGGGGGCAGGACAGACTGAAGTTGATATTGAAAAAGTTGTAGATGTTACAGTTGTCGTCTTTAATCCAAATACTGGAGATAGCATCCAGACAATAAAAGCGGGCTTGACTGAAATCGGAGACATCTATTTGATAAACAAGAGTGACTTGCCTGGCTCAAACCAACTCTTTGATTCTGTACGAGACTTTATTGGCATGTCTGAAAAAAACCCAGTTGTATTGATGGTATCGGCAAAATCAAACAAGGGAGTTGTCGAGTTTGCAAAAAAATTGGAGGATATGATGAAATCAAGGCAGAAAACCAAGGCAAAAGAAGAGGCCTTGAAACTGGACTTGGAACTGCGAGATATTGTTTTAAATAATGTCAAAAGTAAAGTGACAACCATGCTTGATTCAAGCAAATCATACGCTGCATATCTGAAAAAAGTACAATCAAGAAAAATCGATCCATTTGAGGCTGCAGATAAAATATCAAAGGGGCTAGTATGATATGGTTGCAAAATCTGTCAAGACTGATTCTAATATTACTGTAAAACGATTCTATGATTCAAAGGTAAAACCAAAAAGCAAAACAGAAGAGCCTGGGAAGCATCCTTACACAAGAGGAATCCATCCTGGAATGTACAGAGACAGACTCTGGACAATGAGACAATACACTGGTTTTGGTACTGCCGAGCAAACAAATCAAAGATTCAAGTATTTACTTGAGAGGGGCCAGACAGGTCTTTCAATGGCGTTTGACTTGCCAACACAGATTGGCTATGATGCTGATGATTCCCATGCAGAAGGTGAAGTGGGTAAAGTCGGTGTGTCCATTACTTCACTAAAAGACATGATGAAGTGCTTTAATGGAATTCCACTTGACAAAGTAAGCACTTCGATGACAATCAATTCTACTGCATCTACATTGCTTGCGTTGTATATCGCAACAGGTGAAAAACAAGGAGTAGACAGCAAACAATTACGAGGAACTACACAAAATGATATCCTAAAAGAATACATTGCAAGAAATACGTACATCTATCCACCGCGTCCGTCCATGAGGTTGATTGGTGACATGATTGAATATTGCTCAAAAAAAGTTCCTCAATGGTATCCAATATCCATATCTGGCTATCACATGAGAGAAGCAGGATGCAATGCCGTACAAGAAGTTGCATTTACACTTGCAAATGCAATAGAATACATCGAGACATGTGTTGATAGGGGATTGAAAATTGATAGTTTTGCACCACGACTTTCATTTTTCTTTTGCTGCACTAGTGAGTTCTTGGAAGAGATTGCAAAATTCCGTGCTGCAAGAAGAATCTATGCCAAAATACTAAAAGATAGATTTCATGCAAAAGACAAGCGGTCTATCCAGCTAAAATTCCATGTCCAGACAAGTGGTGAATCCCTTACAGCTCAGCAGCCTGACAATAACATTGTCCGTGTTGCAGTACAATCAATGGCTGCAGTTCTTGGAGGATGTCAATCACTTCATACCAATTCAAAAGATGAGGCGCTTGCCTTGCCAACCGAAGCCGCAGTCAAGATTGCATTACGAACACAACAGATTGTGGGCCATGAAAGTGGAATTACAAAAACAGTTGATCCTCTTGCTGGCTCGTATTATGTGGAAAACCTAACTGATACCATCGAAGCAGAGGCAAACAAGTATCTCAAAAAAATAGACCGAATGGGTGGCTCACTTGCTGGAATAGAACGTGGCTTTTTCCAGTCTGAAATTAGACAAAATGCCTACCGTCTAAAGAAGGAAATTGACGGCGGAGAGCGAGTTATAGTTGGTGTCAACAAATTTACCGATACTACAAAGGACAAACCCGATATCATGAAAATTGATGATAGCATCCAGACTCAACAAATGGCAAATCTCAAAGAGCTCCGTAATACTCGTGATAATTCAAAAGTTGAACATGCATTAGAAAAAATGAAGAGTGCAGCAGACAAGGATCAAAATCTCATGCCGTTTATCTTGGATGCAGTAAACAACTATGCTACATTGGGAGAAATAAGCAATACATTCCGAGAGGTCTTTGGAATTTACCAGCCAAAGGAGACATTCTAAGATGCGACTAGACCACGTTGCAATTGCAGTAAATAACTTGGATGATGCAGTAAAACAATACAAAGAAGCCTTGGGTGTCCACGAAGTTGAATTTGAGACTGTGGAATCTGAAGGAGTTCGAGTTGCAATACTTCATCTAAATAATTCTAGAATTGAACTCATGGAGGCTACAAAGGATACAAGCCCAATTAAAAAATTCTTGGCAACAAAAGGTGAAGGGCTACATCATATCGCACTTGAAACGGAAGGAATTGAAAAAGAAGTTGACAGGATGAAAGTGTGCGGAATTAGGTTTCTTGGCGAGATAAGACCTGGTTCACGCGGAACAAAAATAATATTCATGCATCCAAAATCACTGCATGGTGTGTTGGCAGAGCTTTGCTCTCATCCAAAATCCTAGTGTGATATCAAATAATATTGAATTTTAATTATACTAGTCTACTAGCTTGAGTGCATCTGATGCAGTAATTATTCCAACTATCTTGCCTTGCTTTGACACCAGAACACACTTTGAGTATCTTATCAGGGATACCAGTGTCTTGACTGGCGTGTTGTAATCTACAACTGGAGGTCGTGGGTCCATTATCTCTGATATCTTGATCCTTTTTCGTTCAGTCTCATCACTGTCCAAAATGTGTTTTACAATACCGTCTTCTGTTATGACTCCTACTACATCTTGACCCTCAAAGATTGGCATCTGGCTGATTGAAAGTTCCTGCATCTTTTTTATTGCATCATGAAGCGAATCATGGGCCTTGAGTTTGGCAATCTCCTTACTACAAATGTCTCCTGCCTTGGTTGATGACTGGCTTTCTAAAGACCATAATATTTCAAATATTTTTCTTGCAGTAGAATAACTTGGCTGACATCTTCCTGACTCGATTTGATTAATCATTGAGGTGCTAACTCCTGTGAGTGATGCAAGTTTTTGCTGGGTCATACCTATCTTCATTCTTGCTTGTTTTATTGATTCAAGTCTTGGCAGCATTATGAGAAATAAAGACTTGATTCAATATTTCAAGTCTCCTTATGTTCTTGTAATAAAAATATAAAAAATTAGATAAGGCTATTTCAGGCCTACTTTACGTCCGAATTTTGCTATCACAAAGATAACAATTGAGATGATGAGAAAGTCAATCACAACGCCCACAAAGTCTCCTATGCCAAACTTTATTCCGTTTCCTACTGGTATGTTGACAATAGCTGTTCTCCAGTCTCCTCCTTCTATGAATGCACTAGGAATTGGCATGATGAGATCTTGTACCAAAGCAGTTACTACTCTACCAATTACGGTTCCCATGATGAAACCAATTGCCAGTCCTAAAACTCCTGCCTTGCCAATGAATTCTTTGAATTCTGCAATTACTCCTTTTGGTTCTGGAGCTGGTGGTTCAGGTTTTGGTGTGAGAGCTTCTCGTATCTTTTTTAGTTCTTCAAGTATGTCATTTTCTACGACCATGTGTTGAAGACTCTGAACATGTATTTATCAATCTACTTTAAAACAAAAGATCTAGAATTATTTTTTGGTAAATGCCAACGCAAACTCTTCTATTGCTCTTTCCCAGTCCTTTGCTTTTACAATTCCACTTGCAACAAGTATTCCTTTTGCTCCAAGCTTTAATGCTTGTGATACGTCTTCTCCTGAAACAATTCCTGCACCACATAGCAGCTGGGTAGAGTTGTTTGCATTCTTTACTGCCTTGACTGCTTCTGTTATTACTTCAGGTTTTTCTTTGGAGACTGCCTTGCCGCTGCCTATTAGCTCTGGTGGTTCTATTGCGATATAATCTGGGTTAAGTTTTGAATACATCCATGCCTCGTTTACATCTTGTACGCAGACAATTGATATCATGTCTAGTTCTCTGAGTCTGATTACCATGTCTTCAATCTCATTTGATGGTATTCTGTGTTCACTGTGATTTATGAGAGCACCTGCAATTCTGGATTTTTTTACAATCTCTGGAACGACAAAGCCTGTTGTACCGCCAACTTTTGCATTGTCAAGATGCTGTGCAAATACATTTGCAGAAACATGGGTCATCTCTGACATGAGATGCTGAGGGGGGCAAACGACAATTTTCACGCCGTGCTTTTTTGCAATCTTTGCAGCACTCTTTGTCAGCCGTGATGATTTTGTACTGGTTGCAATCTCGTCATAATTTTTAAAATTGATAACAAACATTTGTCTTTTCTAAAAAATCTTACAGTTGCCCATATATCAAGAGATCTTGGAAAATTCTTATACTATATTCAATTTGATAGTTTATGCCACTCTCAGAAAAGTCACTTGCTTTACTCAATCGCCTTGTATCCATTGATTGCAATGGAGCACTTGGCAGAGAACAAGACGATATCATCAAGGATGTTTTTTCTCAAGTTCTCTCAAATGGTGACATGTACAAAATTGGAGACATTGAAAATTGGCTTGATGCAAATCACGTAACCAATGCCGTTGTATCTGAAAGAATTCTAAATGTAGCACACTATCAAAAAGCAAAACATGATGCTAAAAACCCGCTAAAAATGGCACATGATGATGATAGTTGTGGATGCGGCGGAGATTGTTAACTACTTTTTAATTCCCAATGTTCTGTTCTTTAGTCTAAGGTAGATGTTGTGGCATTTACGGCATCTTGATGCACTAATCGGATTTTTTGCCCCACATGAAAAACAGACTTTAAAGTGAAGTCTAGCCTTCTGTGCTATTGATTTTTTCAGTGGATCTGTTATAGGCATTTTCTATTTCTCCAATTTCCTGCTATTTGATTCTACCTTTTTCAAGCTTTCCTGCAAGAAGCATGGGTACTTCGGCAGGTCTCTTGGCAACTGGTACATTTGCCTTGGCATACATGGACACCTTTGATTCTGCAGATCCGTAATTTCCATAAACGATTGCACCTGCGTGTCCCATCCTTTTTTCTTTTGGTGCTGCTCTTCCTGCAATGTATGCAACTACTGGTTTGTCAAATTTAGTATCAATAATGTGTTGTGCAAGCATCTCTTCTGCATCTCCTCCAATTTCACCTACTACAACAATTCCGTCAATATTTGGTCCGTTTCGTATATTGTCAAATGCCTGAATTAATGGAGTGCCGTTGATTGGGTCTCCGCCAATTCCAAAACACATGCTTTGGCCGAAATTTGCAATAGACAAATTGTGTGAGACTTCGTACATCAAAGTTCCACTTCTTGAGATTACTGCAATTCTTCCTTCCTTGAAAGGCATTGCTGGCATGATTCCTATCTTGATTATTCCTGGGATTATGACTCCTGGCGTGTTTGGACCAACAACGATTGCATCCTTTTTCTTTGCCAAGTCTACAATTGTCATAGCGTCTTTTACTGGAACATGTTCTGGTATCGCAATTAGTAATTTTATTCCGGATTCTAATGCATCAACTGCAGCAGACAAGAAGAATTTTGCTGGAACAAATATGATTGAAATCTTGGCACCTGTTGCACTTACTGCTTCATTCATTGTTTCATAGATTGGAACTCCTTCATGTTTTTGTCCTCCCTTGCCTGGTGTTACACCTGCTACAATGTTTGTTCCATATGCTAGCATTTGTTGTGTGTGAAATGCGCCAAACTTGCCTGTAATTCCTTGTACTATGACAGGCTTTTTCTTGTAATCCTTGTCGCCCTCTTTACCGATTAATAATTCGAAAAGATCAACCATTTTTATTCATCTCAATTACTGCGGCATTTATTGCTTCTTCGATGGTATCAAACATTTTTGTTCTTGAACCCTTGAGCATTTCCTTTGACTTGTCTGCTTCTGCACCAGACATTCTTGCAAAGACTGGAAGATCAATTAACTTGTCTTCATATGCCTTGATGAATGCTGTTGCAACTGTTGTAGTCTTGACAATTCCACCGTAAAGATTTACTAGAATTCCTTTTACTTTTTTCATTTTGCTAATCAAAGTAAGTGCTTCGTATACTGTTTCAGTGGTTGCACCACCTCCAACATCCAAAAAGCAAGCAGGCTTGCCACCATTGTCTGATAACATGTCAAGTGTAGACATGACCAGTCCTGCACCATTTCCTACAACTGCAATGTTTCCATCAAGCTCTACTAGTGAAAATCCGCTCTTTTCTGCTCTCTCTTCTAGTTCAGAGACTTCTTGGAATTTACGTAGTTCGTCATGTCTGAACATTGCATTGTCATCTATGATGACTTTGCCATCAAGAGCAACAACTGATTCATCTCCTAATACTGCAAGTGGGTTAATCTCTGCAAGCTCGGCCTCTTTTTCTACTGTAATTTTTGCTAGTTTTTGTAAAATGTCAACGAACTGGGTTAATGGTTTGTCTTTTAGTCCCATTTGTTTTCCTACTTCTTCAGCAGTCTTGGCATCAACATTACCCAATCCAACTTCGTGAATTATTTGATTTTTCACTGATTCAATTTCTACACCGCCTTCTCCTGATGCAATTATGGTGTAGCATCTTTTGCCTCTGTTCAAGAATAATGAAATGTAAAGTTCCTTTTTGATATCTGCCATTTTTTCAAGTAAAATCGCTTTAGTCTTTTCTCCCTTGACAACTTTTTGCATTATGTCTGGATATTTTAGTTCAAACTCGTCTGCGTTTTGGCATTTCTGAATCGCACCTGCCTTTCCTCTTCCGCCAACTGCCATCTGTGCTTTAATCACAAATGGAAATCCGAGTACCGCTGCATCTTTTCTACCTTGTACAATATCTGTAGATGTCATTCCCTTTGGAATTGGAATGTTATAATCTGCAAACAAAGACTTGGCTTGATACTCTAGTAGACGCATTGTGATTTTTCATTTTTATGGTCTTTATAATCTGTTTGATGTTGTGGCTTTACACAAACTAGGAATCAGTAATGTTGTCAAGATCTAGAACAAAGTTTGGTATTGCACCTGAAATGAATTTACACTCGATCAGAATCTGTTAGTCAAGTACAATACATGATATTTTGCATAATGTAATTATACCAGCGTGCTGATTTCATCTAAGGTTTCATGGTATAACACATTGTGATATACAGAAAATGTTTTGGGGTCGGTACCGAGTGTCAAATGACACCCTCTTGCCTGGTCCGGCCCTCAAAACTAGATTATTTTTCATGAGGCTATTTTTAAGCCTCATTATCATGAAATTGAAATTTTATGATATAGAAACCAGTGTGATGTAACTAGCTGAATTGCTCTTCCAGCGTATCTGTGGATTGTAGGAACAAGTCCTTGCTTTTTCGCATCAGCCAGGTTGGAAACTCGTCTAATGTGAAGACAAATTGCTGTTGAAAGCTTGGAACTACGCCTCCTCCGGATGTGATTACCTGAACTATGATGTATCCCTCTGTAATGGTACAGACCGTCTCTTGGTATGCCTCTTCCTCTTCTTCTATTGTATTTCTGTATAATACGAGGGGGGTCTTGGTCTTTGCAACATGTGATGATGCCTTCTTGAGTAAAATGGCAAGATGCGATATGAGCCAACCGTCTAGGGTTATCTGCTTTGGCATGGGATGTCATGTATTTTTTTATTATTTAATGCAATGGATGAAGCACTACTCAACGGAGATTCGAATCTTTTGACCATCCAAATCTTCATCCTTGTAGTTTTTCGCACTATCTTCAAATGTTATTTTTTTGACTCTCACTAGATATGCAAGATCTGATTGTTTTTCTTTTGCCATTTCTAATGATTCCTCATCAAGGCCCAAAATGTATGCTGATTCCAAAATATCAGTTGGGGTATATCCTCTCTCTTTTCTTAACACCTGCAATCTTCTTGCAATGTCTCGTATCAGGCCCTTTGCCAACATCTCGCGGTTTCTGGTTGTGCTGATAAACACAATCAAGGAATCTCGGTTTGACATGGCAAATCCTTCTTTTTCCAAATATCCAACAATGAAATCTTCTTTTAATAATTCGATTTTATTGTCTCCAAGATCAAATGTGTGGGAACCAATCTTCAAAAGATTGTTTACAATTATGCTTGGGTCTGTCTGTGAAAACTTGTCTAACAGTCTTCCCATGTCTTGTTTTGCTTTTGGTCCTATCTTCTTTCTCTCAAGTTCAACCTTTGGAACAATTGGAATTCCTTTCTCTAGCAAGTTTGATACAAGTTCTAACCCATCTGATTTTTGTAATTCGATAATCTCGTACTTTTCTACGTTAAGCTGAGAAACAAGTAACTCTGCAAGTGATTCCAATTTTTCCTTTTGGCCTGGCTCGACACAAATTATTGCCTTGTCAAGAGGCCATCTTCTCTTAAGTTTGCCTTTCATTCTTGCTGCTGCCGAAACAGAGACTGATTCTTTCATCAAGTCAAATGCCTCTTCGACTTTATCATTTGTAAGCGAGGATTGTACCGTTGGGTGGTCCTCTAGCAGTATGTTCTTTTTCTCTGCAAACATGGCGCCATACAGATACTGGGTTGTAAATGGACAGATTGGATGTAACAATATGTCAAGGGTCAATAATATTTTTGAAAGTGTTGCATAGATTGCAAATCTTCGTTCTTTTTGCGAGTCATCTTCTGCCCACAACTCTTCACGTGTGATTGGAATGTACACTTGGCTGACTGAATTTATCAGATAATCATCAATTGCTCTTGCTGCCTCGTGGAACTTGCACTTGTCTTGTGATTCTGTTACTGACAAAATTAATTTCTGAAGTTTTGATAAAACCCAAATCTCTGGCTCTTTTAGCAGATTCTTGTCTTTTGCCCATTGTACGTTGTGTGTTTTGTTATACTTGTCATATTCACTATTTTGTTTAAAGTACAAATGAAGATGATACAAAGTGCTGAGTATCTGATATGGTCTTGATACAAGCTCATCTGTGCTAAAATTAATTGGCTCAATCGGACTTGATTTCCACATGAAATACAGTCTTATCAAATCAACAGAATATTCTCCAAGCAGTTCCATTGCATCCATGACATTTCCTTTGCTCTTGCTCATCTTGTTGCCATTTTTGTCAAGAACATGACCTTGGAACAAAAATGACTTGAATGGTGCAATTGGTGCATTATTGAAAATTACATTTTCTATTAGCAGTGTATATGCCCATCCTCTTGTCTGGTCTATTCCTTCTGTCAAAAAGAGTGCTGGAATGTTATCCTTGTATTCTGAATCAGATAGTGATGCATAAGGTGCAGCACCGCTGTTGTGCCATGTATCCAAAACAAATTGTTCTCTTTCCATCTTGTTTCCACACTTTTCACATTTTATGGATACATTGTCTATCCATGGTCTATGTAATTCAAAATCTGGTCCATCTGGAAGATCGGATGCTGCTTTTACTATCTCGTCTCTTGAGAAGAACCACTTGGTATGCTTGCAGCTTTTACAGTTCCACATGGGCAAAGGACATCCCCAGATGCGTTCCCTTGAGATACACCATGGATGCTTGTCTTTTATTATCTCCAAAAACCTGTTTCTTGGAGGCTCGAAAAAATATTCGACACTCTCTGCGGCTTGTACTGCCTTGTCCCCTAGTCTATCAAGAAAATAGAAAAATCCTCTTCTTGCAAGCCATAATAGTTTGTGCTGTGATCTCCAGCACAATGGGTATTGGTGTTTTATCTTGCCAATTCTTACCAGTGCACCTTTTTCCTTTAGTGCACTAACTATTTTTTCATCGGCATCTCTTACAAATAATCCTGCATATACTCCGGCTTGCTCTGTGAATTTTGCTTCATCATTTATTGGATTAAAAATTGGTATTGCCCTCTTTGATGCAATCTCAAAATCTTCTTCTCCGTTGGCAGGAGATAGGTGGACTAGACCGCTTCCTGTTTGAATGTCGACAAAATTTTCTGCAATTGCAATGTGAAACTTGGGTGATTTTGAAAATTCTTCCAGTCCTGAAATTTCTGTCAATAATGGGTGGATGTATTTTTTTCCTTCTAGGGTAGAACCTTTCACAGTTTTGGTTACAGAATATTCTTCAATTCTTGCTTCTTTCATAAATTCTTCTAATCTTTTTTCTCCGACAAGCCATGTTTCATTTCCAACTTTGACATGGACATAATTTTCATCCGGGTTTAGACCAACCATTGTGTCTGTAACCAAAGTAAATGGCATTGTAGTCCAAACAATCAGGTAAAGATCTTCATCATGTAGTTTGACTTTGTAGTAAAGAGATGGATCCACAACGGTATCATATCCTTGGTTTACTTCGGCATGACTCAGTGATGTCTGGCAGCTTGGACAGTATGCAACTACCTTGTACGACTCGGATAAAATTCCAATCTCGTGGGCCTTTTTGAGATATTTCCACTCTCGTTCAATGTACTCATCTTTGTATGTCCAGTATGCCTTTTGTTGGTTAAATGACATGCCTAGAACCTTGTCTAGTGCAACCCATTTCTCATTAAATCTGTAAACAATCTTTTTGCATTCTGCAACTATCTTTTCAATTCCTATTGATTCAATAACCTGAGATTTGCCTCCCGAAATTCCTAGTTCTTTTTCTGCTTGCAATTCAACTGGGAGCCCCTGGGTATCCCATCCTGCGTTAAAGATTACCTTGTAACCTCGTAGTGTCATGTACCTGTACCACAAATCCTTCATTATTCTCCCACGAAGATGTCCAGCATGTGGAGTTCCGTTCATGGTGGGTGGCCCTTCTATGAATGCAGTTTTCTTGGTCTTGTTCTCTGATTCAAAAATTAATTTTTCCAAATCAAGTCCTGAAAGACTATTCTTTACTTCTTCCTCTATTTTTTTTGGATTAAAATCCGTTGATAATGACAATCAAGGGTGGGATGAACTACATCATATTATAAAGGTACAATCGTTAAAAAAATGTAAAAATAAAAATGATTTATCTGTATTCTGTCCAACTATTGTGGAATACTTGCGAATGTTGTCGGTATGAATCCAACATTGATTGCGTTGAGAATTACTACCTGTGATGATGACAAGTTCTTGTCCCATGCTCTTACTATCAAGTCAGTTGTGTTCATTGTACTCTTTGGAATTATCTTAAAGTCCAAGTACATGAAGGTTGAGTCATAGGTAGCTTTTGCGGTTACGCTCTTGAATACGTTGTTTGGATCTACTACAGATACGCCATTTGTTTTATCAAATTCTATCCTTGTATTGCTCTGATATGATTGCGGATTGTTACCGTTTAGGTTCATGAATACTATTACATGCTGGATGTTTTGCGGGCCATCGTGATGATATATCTTCAAAACGATGTCTGAAACATCATTTACATATAATGTCTGGGTCGAAATTGTTTGTGAATATTTGGATATGTCTATTGATTTTCCGTTGATTTGAAGACCATCTGAATATTGCACAAGACTTCCTCCTCCGAATTCAGGACCATACGATACACCGTGTCCATTAATTGCATATGCTGGTGTGATTGACACTAACACTGTAGCAATTAGAGCAAACAGGGTTGTAGCGGTTAACGCTTTGACTGTTGTGCTAGTCATATTTTCATAATCTATGTAGGTCTGCTATATAGGTATGCGTCTTATGGCATAAAGATTTGATTTCTATTGTCTATGAAGTCATACTGATTTTTGAATCTACCTTGATGTGAATTCGCTCACCGCTGTGGACATGGTCATTGTAAATCATTTTGGTCTTGATTCCTTTTTTGTTTAGATATCCTTCTAACAATAATGCCCATGGAATAGAGTGACCGCTGTTGAGCTTGGATTCTATTACAAAGTGATTTGCGTTAGGTTCGTAACGTAGATGGCCAGAACATGTTATGTCAAGTGTAGAATCTACCAAAGATATTATTTCATCAAGTGTTTTTGATTCAAGATCAATTCCGTTTTTATTCAAGAAATTCAAAATATCAACTGCCTTATTTTTTGAGTTAATCATGGAATTCAAAACATAACCCAATCCATTTTGTGTTATCAACTGGATTGCCTTTAATGTCTCTTGAGCATCGCTTTTTGTCATGTCCCCCAGATTGCTAATCTTGATTCCATTTTTCCATATTTGATCAAATGACTTGACTTGATTAGTTCCCAGTACATCATTTGAGTGAAATATTGCACCTTTTCCATTGTTGGCGTTTATCATTAGAATCTCAGAATCATCAAAAATGAAAATATTTTGTGCGATATCTGATGTCTTGATCTTGATTCCTGCTGGTAATCCGTGGAATGTTTCAGAGCCTACCAGGCTTGTAGGGATGACCATCTTGATATCAATGTCTTTTCGTAATGCATGAAGAAGAACTTCTTTACACTGTGACAATAAATTCAGTCCCCATGAATCAATTACAACATGTATTGATGTTTTGGAGCCTTCTATCATGGTTTGCAGTTGTTTGAATACATAATTTGCAGTAAGATGGAAGTATCGTTGCTCTTCTGAACCTCTTGCTTTTTTGCTATCTTCACTTAGTTGTTTTAATTTTGTAATTAGGCTGTTCATTGCATTTACGCGGTTAATCTGCTCTTGGATGATTTCATCAAAAGCATCTTCTGGTGCAATGGCAGTACACATGATTGGTTTACTTTTTGATATTATTGCAATCTTTTTTCGTTCAAGTTTTAGTAGGGTCGGATATACCTTGGTTCTTGGTAGGTTGGAATAATATGCAAGCTCGCCTGCAGAAATCGTACCCTTTGTAATGAGGGTAACATATGCTTGGGCTTCGTATTTGCTCAGCCCAAACTCTTCAAGGCTTACAGCTAGATCTTGACCTTTGACCATTGAGTGGAATTATCAAGTTGGAAGGTAAGCTGAATAGCTAAATTCATTGAACAAAGATTCGAAAAAATACTAAGCTGTATCTGTCGCCTGTGTTACCATAGTGACACCATATGATGTAACAAGCACCGTATAAGTACAAAGTCAGGTTTTATGCTGGGATGATAAATCAATCAAAGTGGGTAATCGAGAATGAAAGTAAAAGCCAACTTGTACGTGCAAGTACCATAAAACCGAGAATTGACTATGCAACTGAGATTGTGGATGGCCTGCTTGATATTCTCACACAACATCGCCACGATGTAAATAAAAATAATGTAGACTTGTACAAGCGACTTGATTCTGACTGTACATCGCTTGCTACACTTGAAAAACAAGTCCGATATGAACAGGAACTCTCTTACACTATAGAATCTCTCAGGCAGATAAGGCGAAGCCTTGACTGTATAGTCGGCCTGGGCAATGTACCAACTGTCTTGTCACCTACAATATCTGTTGTCAGGACAATTCGCTCTAAATTATTGGCATTAATGCCTGCAATGGACTTTCAGTTAGGTGAACTGTCTCTGTTGTTAGGTGGAATAATCATAGATGCAGCACACTTGGGAAGTACAACTCTGGACTTTGCTAAAGCAAACGAGGTCTCAAGCAGGCTCTTGGATGAAGCGAAATTAATCGCTGACTCTAAAATATGCAAGCAGTTCCCTAATCTAGATTTCTGGTAAGGCTTGGAACATGTTTAATTTCACAAAGAGTGATGGCCAATCTGACTTGTCTGAACATTTGGACAAGATACGAACACTTTCGTCTAAAGTTGAACTCAAAATATCTCAAAAAGACAAGGATGAAAATGATGCCTTTATCGAGACTCTCTCTGTTGAAGAACTAAAAGACATAAGGCAAGTCATGCATGCTGCTGAATATTTACTCACAAAATATCAAGATAAAAAGGAAATCAAGTCATTTTTGCAAGAATTTGTTGGAATTGTATTGCATGCAGCAAATTCTGTCAATGGCATGAAAGATGAACTTGAAGATCTGGTCACGTCAGCAGAATTTGCCTTGTCCCAGATTCAGACACTACATGGTGATATGATTGGAAATTTGGTATTCCACAAAGGGTCTCAAACCAAGATTGATGATTTTAAAATTCCAGCACTTTTGGATACACTTGCTCCGGTAACAGAACATGTCAAAATGATGTATCTGGAGGCTCCAATTCAGAAACAAAATGTTAGTGCAATTAATTTAACAAATTCTTCTAGACGAGTTAACACCGGTGATTACCTTGAAAGAACTGCAGTCGAGATATAGTTGATGATATTATGAGTTTGGCCCCTCAAGAATTAGAAAATAGTGCAAGCAAATTTGCGGCAGAGGCAATAAAACTTGATTCCCAAGGAGCACGTGGAATGGCAATTGCAAACTATCAGAGAGCAATTGAATCACTTGTAAAACTAATCCAACTTTATCCTGAAAATAAACTAAATCGAGTATACCAAGAGAGAACTGCAGCGTATCAAAATCGCATCAAGGCTTTGCAGATGAATAATGTGGAATTAGAGCCAGCAGTAGATCCAAAGGCAACTCCTGAAGAACAAAAACAATCTCTTACCAAAAATGAACTAGACTCACTCATCATGAAGGAGAAACCCAATGTAACATGGGAAGAAGTTATTGGTCTAGATGATGCTAAAAATGCTTTACGAGAATCAATTGTATATCCTGCAAAAAGACCTGACCTGTTTCCACTTGGATGGCCAAGAGGAATCTTGCTTTATGGTCCACCGGGATGTGGAAAGACAGTCATTGCAGCAGCTACTGCAAATGAGATTGATGGTTATTTCATCAACGTAGATGCTGCATCTATGATGAGCAAGTGGCTAGGTGAAGCTGAGAAAAATGTCTCAAAACTTTTCCAGATGGCAAGAGGTTTGGCAGAAAAAGAAGGACTACCAGTAATATTATTCATTGATGAAGTAGATTCACTTCTTGGTAACCGTAACAGTGAGATTGGTGGAGAGATACGTGTCAAAAACCAATTCTTGACTGAAATGGACGGAATCAACGGTAAAGGAAAAGACTTGAAACTCTATGTTATTGGTGCAACAAACAAACCATGGAGTCTTGACTGGCCATTTCTTAGAAGATTCACCAAGAGAGTCTATGTCTCACTTCCATCTGTTGAGGCAAGAGAAAGTCTCTTTGAACTCTATACATCTCAATTACACAAGGATGACAAGGTAAAACCAATGGAGCTTGCAAAAATGGCAGATGGGTATAGTGCATCTGATGTCAAAGACATTTGTCAGTCTGCCCAGTTGATGGTTGTAAATGATTTATTCCATTCACCACACTTTGGAGAAGAAGTATTGGGAGAGCCAAAATCACAACCACGTGTATTGACAACTGCAGACTTTAAGGAAATAATTTCAAGAAGAAAACCAAGTGTAAGTATGGAAATGATCCGTGCATACTACAAATGGACTGAACAGTTCAAGGCACTCTGATTTATTTTCCTGGTTTAATATTTCTCTGATGGAATTTTGAACTTTAGATCGCCATAAAATTTAAATCTCTATTAAAATCCACATGCAGAGGGTTTCAAGGATTCCAATAAAAAAAGCCAAACATGCAAACAAGTTTGGTATGTTGATTTTAGAAGACGGGACTATTTTTGAAGGGATGGGTTTTGGCTATTCCACTGTATCCTTTGGTGAGGCAGTATTCAATACAGGTATGACTGGATATGTGGAGGCTCTAACTGACCCCTCCTACAGCGGACAGATTCTGACACTTACCTATCCACTTGTTGGAAACTATGGCGTTCCTGATCCTACTGTAAAAGACCCTGATGGCATACGAAAAAATTTAGAGTCTGAAATAATCCAGGCGCGAGGTCTTGTAGTACATGAACTATCCCTTACTGCAAGCCACTGGAATCTGTCTATGACTCTAGATGAATGGCTCTACAATGAAAAAATCCCTGGAATTTCAGGAATTGATACCAGGGAGCTTACAATAAAACTTCGAACAAGTGGTGTAATGATGGCAGCGCTAGTGGTATCTGACACTCCAATTAACGTTCCTGAAATTAAAAAGAAATTAGAGTCTGCTAAAAAATACAACGACGAGGAATTTATGAATACTGTATCAATAAAAGAGCCACAAACATTTGGCTCTGAATCTGAATCAATTGTAGTAATTGATACTGGAGTAAAAAATTCTATATTGCGAAATGTACGCAGTCTTGGATACAAGGTAATCAAAGTTCCATGGAACTATTCACTTGAAAAAATCATGGCATACAATCCAAAGGGGATAATATTTTCAAATGGGCCTGGTGACCCAATCAAATGTGCAGAAACAATGACTACAGCAAAACAAGCCATCGAAAAAAATATTCCAACACTAGGAATTTGTCTTGGTGCACAGATACTGGGACTGGCAGGTGGTGCAAGTACATACAAGCTAAAGTATGGTCATCGAGGACAAAACAAGTCTTGCATTAATCTTGACAACGACCAAGTCTATGTGACAAGCCAGAACCATGGATACTGTATTGATCCTGATTCACTAAAAAACACTGATTTTAAATTATGGTTTACAAACACTGATGATAAAACAGTAGAAGGAATAAAACACAAGCAAAAGAAAATAATTGCCGTACAATTTCATCCAGAAGCATCACCTGGACCTTTTGATTGCATGTTTATTTTTGAAGAGCTCAAGAAACTCATAGGGGAGGACAATGCCAAAAGATGAGTCGTTAAAGAAGATTCTGGTTCTTGGTAGTGGGGCAATTAAAATCGGAGAAGCAGGCGAAAGTCACAAAATGACCGTCAATTCGACTACTCCGGTAGCCAATGCCTCAAAGCCATCCAGGAAGAAGGAATCAAGAGTGTTCTTGTAAATCCAAACATTGCAACAATACAGACTGATACAAGATTTGCAGACAAGGTGTACTCGATTCCAGTAAATCCACAATACGTAGAATCTATCATAGAAGCAGAGAGGCCAGATGGTCTAATGCTTGGCTTTGGAGGCCAAACTGCACTCAACTGTGGAGTAAAACTGGCTGAACTTGACATTCTCAAAAAGTATGGCGTAAAGGTACTTGGAACTCAGGTAAAGGGAATACAGGCAACTGAAGACAGGCAGCTCTTCAAGGATTCAATGATTGCATGTAACGTACCTGTGCTGAAAAGCAGAACTGTCTATAACTTTGAAGAGGCAACCAAAGTTGCAAAAGATATTGGTTATCCTGTAATCATACGTGTTGCATATACACTTGGAGGAAAAGGCGGAGGAGTTGCACACAACGAGATTGAACTTCATGAAATTGTAACAAGGGGTCTTAATGCAAGTCTTGTCGGACAGGTGTTAATTGAAGAATACATTGGACACTGGAAACAAATTGAGTACGAAGTAATGGCAGACTATACTGGAAATAATGTAATCATATGCAACATGGAAAATGTTCTTTCAATGCGGGTACATACTGGTGACAATATAGTAGTTGCACCATCTCAAACACTTGATAATTATGAATACCAAATGTTGCGCTCTGCAGCATTGCGTGCTGCAAAACATGTTGGAATTGTTGGAGAATGTAATGTACAATTTGCACTAGATCCATATTCTGACAAGTATGTTGCAATAGAAATGAATCCCAGACTTTCTCGTTCATCTGCACTTGCGAGCAAAGCAACTGGATATCCTATTGCATACATGGCTGCAAAAATTGTAATGGGTTATACCCTGCCAGAACTTGTAAACCGCATTACAAAGACTACGACTGCATGCTTTGAGCCGTCTCTTGATTATATTGTATGTAAACATCCTCGATGGGACTTTAGCAAGTTTGAGCTTGCAAATCGCAACTTGGGTCCAACAATGAAGTCAGTAGGTGAGGTCATGGGAGTTGGCAGATGCTTTGAAGAGTCTCTACAAAAAGCAATTCGAATGCTTGAGATTGGAAATGATGGGCTTGTTGCAAATCGTAATTCTGATAAAAAATATGATATTGAAGAGATTGAAAACAAGTTACAAAAATCTGATGATCATGTCCTGTACTATGTGGCAGAAGCATTGCGACAGGGAATGTCAATTGAGCAAATTTACAAACTCTCTGTGATTGACCCATGGTTTATTGAGAAAATTGAAAATATCGTAAAAATAGAGAAAAAACTCAAAGAATCTACTACACTTGATAGCAAGTTATTGCGTGAAGCAAAGCAACTTGGATTCTCTGACAAACAGATTGGAAGGCTGGTTGGAAAAGAAGACCTTGAGGTGCGAAAGATAAGAAAAGAGGCAGGAATCATGCCTGTGGTAAAGAGAATTGACACCTTGGCAGCAGAATGGCCTGCTAAAACAAACTATCTGTATCTTACTTATGGCGGTAAAGCCAACGACTTTGAGGTAACATCTGACGCTCAGAAAATTGCAGTACTTGGTGCAGGTCCATATAGAATTGGAAGCAGCGTAGAGTTTGACTGGGGCACTGTCAACATGGTGTGGGGCCTAAAAGAAAATGGTGTCAAAGAAGTATCTGTGATAAATTGTAACCCTGAAACAGTATCAACTGATTACGATATTTGCGATAGGTTGTACTTTGAAGAGTTGACACTAGAGCGAGTACTGGATATTACAGATTTTGAAAAACCAGATGGCATTGTTACAGCAGTGGGAGGACAGACTGCAAACAACCTTACTCCAAAACTTGCACAAAACGGAATAAAAATAATTGGAACATCGTTTGAAGACATTGATAGAGCAGAGAATCGTTCAATCTTTAGTCAAGTATTGGATGAGCTAAATATCCGACAGCCACCATGGCAAGCGTTTTCAAGTCTTGTGGATGCCAAAAAGTTTGCAACCAAAGTTGGCTATCCTGTACTTGTAAGACCATCTTATGTTCTTAGTGGAGCAGCGATGAAAGTTGTTTGGTCTGAAACACAATTGAAAAAATATCTTGCTGAGGCAACAAATGTCTCCCCTGATTATCCTGTTGTCATAACAAAATTCATGCTAAACTCACTTGAAGCCGAAGTTGATGGTGTGGGTGATGGAGAAAATGTGATAATTGGTGCAGTGATTGAACACATTGAAGGTGCTGGTGTTCATTCGGGTGATTCCATGATGTGCATTCCACCATGGACTTTGAACAACAAGGTAGTTGATACAATACTTGATTATACGAAAAAAGTTGGAGTTGCATTTAAAATCAAGGGCCCATTTAACTTGCAGTTTTTGATAAACCAAGACCAGGTCTACGTCATTGAACTTAACATCCGAGCATCTCGCTCTATGCCATTTGTCTCAAAATTTGTCAAGATGAATCTTATCAACCTAGCAGCACGTGCGGTACTTGGAAAATCATTGCCAATTGTTGCAAAAGACAGGTGGCGCAAGATACATCACTATGGAATCAAAGTTCCCCAGTTTTCCTTTATGCAGCTTGATGGGGCTGATATCATACTAGGTGTTGAGATGCAATCCACTGGAGAGGCGGCTTGCTTTGGAGATAGTTTCTATGATGCACTTGCAAAAGGCTTGACATCTGTGGGATATTCATTGCCAAAACAGGGTTCTGTACTCATTAGTGCGGGTGGATCTGAGAACAAGGAAAAACTATTGCAGACAGCACTGTTACTCAAAAGCCTCGGATACAAGCTACTTGCAACTGAACATACTGCAGAGTTTTTGTCAGACAAAAGAATAGGTGATGTTGAAGTTGTCTACAAAATAAGTGAGCCACAGAGAAAACCAAACATTGCAGATTTGCTATATGAGAAAAAAATTGACTTTATCATAAATGTGCCAAGTACTTCGACACTTGAAAAATATGTTGGCATGCTCTATGATGAATATCAAATAAGAAGAAAGGCAGTTGAGCTTGGAATTCCAGTGCTGATAACAACAGAGCTTGCAGATTCTTTTGCAAAGACGCTGGAATGGCTACAACACAATGATACTACGAAAAAACCACTAGAGCCATACGAAAAAGTGGATTAAATTATATTTTTGAGTATGGACTCGTCTCCAATTATGGAACCGTCAAGTGTGACAACCTTTGCAGAATTGTCTTGTTTGATTCTCTCAAGTATGGGTGAAATTGATTTTTTGTGATATCTTTTATGTGTTGCATAAAAATACTTGTTAAAAGATGGCACAATTATTATTTCTAAATCTCCTTTGGTTGATGGAAAAATATTTTGCTTTTTGGTTTTGATTGATACCCATAATCGTTGCCCATCAAGTACTGAACCTTCTTGAAAATATACTGGATGAAGATGACCCATGACTATCCTGTCTACTTGAGAGAAATTCTCAGATGGCATGACATGGCCATGTGTAAGTAACGTATCTCCTATGACTAGACCTGATGGGCCAGTCATGGATACATAGTCTGGAATTAATCTGGACAAGTTTCCATCGTGATTTCCTGGAACAACTAACGTGTTAATTTTTTTTCCAATCTCAAAAAACATTGGCACTGTTTGCCATTCTATCTTTGAGATGGAATCTATGCCTGATTTGATGTCTCCAAGTATGATGAGACTGTCTGGTTTTTCAGATTTTATCAACGAGTCAAGAGTAGAATGGATTTCTTCAATCATGCCTTCTGGTCTGACGTTTATGTCATTTGAGATCATGCCAATCTCAAATCCTATGTGCAAATCTGTAACGACAAGAAATCTCTGTGTATCTTCTAAAATTAATGCAGGTTGTGAAGGAACGATTCTTGTCTTGACCATCAAAGATATACCTCTCTTTTTTCAATTAAATTCTTGTGAAAGAATCAGGAAATGTAGATTCTATTGTCTCATCAAATGGTGTGAAACTACACTTGTTTGAGCCAAGTAATAGAAAGATTTGGACTGTGGTTGGAAAAGACAATGAACACTGGCTTGATTCTGACCTGGGGTACTGTTCATGTGAGGATTATTACTATAATGCCATGGAAAAGGGACGACAATGCTATCACTTGCAAGCAGTTGAATCTGCAATAAAGCAAGACAAAGTTGAAACGGTAACATTTCAAGATTCAGAGTTTGCAAGTTTCATCTCTGCACTTGTACAAGATATGCTGTAACTTGATTTAATAAAAATAAATCTGATGATATAAAAAATAACTTAGTTTATTTTAGAGGTATTGCGAAAAGGTCTTCCTTTGAAACTCCTTTCCAGAGTCCAATCATACCTTCTGCCTTGACTTCTTCTACTTTTGTTATCTTTTGGATCTTTATTTGATCAGGAGTCGGTGGCATCCAAAGCATTGCCATGTAATCGCCTACGTTTCCTACTGCGTCTGGTTTTGCAGCAACTATCTTTTCTTTTGTAAAGCCATTTGCAACAAGTGCATCAGTTGCAGCTGTTTCCAAATCTCTTCTACCATGTGTAAAAAGATAGACTGATTTTGTTGAATCTACTTGAGTCAATAAAGTTGGTTTGTCTTGTGCTTTAATGAATATTTCTAAAATTGATCTTTGGATTATATACCTCATAATTCAAGCCGAAAGCGTTGGTCAACGTTTTAGTTGTGGGCTCTGGTGGACGCGAGCATGCTATGGGTTGGAAGCTTGCACAGAGTCCCAAAGTGGATAAAGTTTACTTTGCCCCTGGAAATGGAGGTACGCAAAATAATGTGAATATCTCTTCTGATGATATTGAAGGCCTTGCCAAATTTGCAAAAGAAAATGGTTGCGTAACAGTTGTAGGTCCTGAAGTCCCTCTGTCAAACGGCATAGTTGACGAATTTGTAAAAAAAGGATTACGAGTATTTGGTCCTACAAAGAACGCAGCACAACTTGAATCAAGCAAGATTTGGGCAAAGAATTTCATGAAAAGAAACGGTATCCTCACTGCAAGATTTGAAGTCTTTGACGATCCTGCAAAAGCAATTGAATTTGCAAAGTCTGTTGATTACCCATTAGTTGTAAAAGCCGATGGTCTTGCTGCTGGAAAAGGTGTGATTGTTTGTAATGATTCTGCTGAAGCAGTTGATGCAATCAACAAGATGCTTGTACAGAAAAATTTTGGCAATGCAGGCTCTAAAATTATCTTGGAAGAGCGAATTGATGGGGTAGAGGCATCTTTTATTGCACTCTCTGATGGAAACACTGCTTATTCGATGGCCACAAGCCAAGATCATAAACGCATCTACGATGGTGACAAGGGCCCAAACACTGGCGGGATGGGAACATATTCTCCAACTCCTGTAATTGATGATTCTACTGCAAATGAAATTCAAAAAAATGTTATAGAAAAAACAATTTCATACATGAAACAAGAAGGAATTGTATTCAAGGGATTTTTGTATGCTGGAATCATGCTAAAAGACGGCAAACCATATGTCCTAGAATTTAACGCAAGAATGGGCGATCCTGAATGTCAACCAATAATGATGCGCCTGGATTCGGATTTGTTCGAGTATATTCAAGCAAGTATCGATGGTACTCTGTCTTCATTGCCTTTGATGTCTTGGAAAAAACATAGTGCAGTATGTGTAATGCTTGCATCAAAAGGATATCCAGAATCATATCTTAAAGATGAGGAGATACTGGGTCTTGATGATGTCACTCCACACTCTGAAGTCTTTCATTCTGGAACAAGAAATGAGAATGGGAAAACTCTGACAAGTGGTGGCAGGGTACTTGGAGTGACTGCAGTTGGAGAAACATTGGAGATTGCAATTGCAAATGCATACTTGCGGGTAGGGCAAATAAACTGGCCTTCAAAATACTATAGAACAGACATTGGCAAAAAAGGTCTTACTTGGCACAAATGAATAACACCTTGATGTAATTGTTCGAAAGATCTCCAGTTGATGTAGTTATATCGTGGGCAAAACGGTTATTGTAATGCGGTGACATTAGAACCCCTTACGGAATTGTCGGAAACTTTCATTGGGATGGCCCATCCTCGAATTAGCAGATTTTCCGCAGAGTTTGGATGAACACAAAATGAAGAACCATCTTCTGCTTTTAATACTGCTACAAATCCCTGATTACACATTGGATTACCTGTAACTGTAACCGAAGGTTCTATGTTACATCCGTTTAGCATGCTAAACGCAGGTCCTATTTCTGGCAAGTAAAGTACGGGAGAGAGTTTGTATGTTTCCGGTTGCAATGCTTTGATTGTCATGGAAAACGGAATTCTTGAGAATTGTGTAATGTTAATCTTGTTTTCGCTTGGTTCTATTGACACTATCGTCCATCTTCCATGTGGCGCTGGGCTTGAATGAATTGAAAGATATCCTTGTAAATCTTGTTGTACCAGTGATGTGATATTTCCAGTTATTGTAACTGTGTCTCCAGTTTGAATTGATTGACTTGAAAAATGAACATCGTCTAATCTTCCAAAACGTGGTTGTAATCCAGTACATATCCCATGTGCTGATGCCAAAGGTAACAATGGTGCAACTATCAAACCCACAAGACATAGTGAAAATAGTGTTTTCAAAATACACAATTGTTAAATCTTAAAACCATAAAAAATTGATGTATATTTTCACAGTATGATTATTCTATGATATACGGGATTCTAGCAAAAATACATAATCCAAGTCTATGTTAATGGAAATCTGGTTTGGCATATCGAGTTTCTTATACTATACTTTTTTAGGCATAAAATCCGCCATTTTTAGTATATTAAGCAGGGTCTCATTTTCTAATGTTTCAAGGATCTGGAATGCTGACTGGGTAAATCCCCCAACCACGATCAAATAATTCATTTGCTGTTTCCATCTTGACACATGTAAATTGACCATTTTCTTTTTTCATGATAAATTGAAATCCTTGTTTACATACAACTTTACTTGCTGGAATTCCTGATTTGAATTGTGTTAATGGTGAATCTATCTTTGATTTTGTTTCATTAGCGGGAAAAAAACAACCTTCGCATACCGGAGGAGGTAAGGAATTGTTTTCATTATATCTCAGATCAATTTTGTATACTCCTGATGTGAAATTTAAGAAATCATAAGGATATGGAATTCTCATCACGTAAAATACAGTTTTGGAATCGCGTGATAATGCTAGATCATCAACTCCCATATTCACAGTATCAATATTGGTTGTTTTGTTATCATCAACATTCAATAAATTCACGTATGTCCTACTCTTGAGTGGTCCGTTGGTATAGTGCCCTGCGGTTGTTGGATTGAGATACAGTAGTGTATTATCGTCTTGGCTCCATCGTGGATGACTTCCGGGAAAAGTGTTAATGATTTTTTCTTTTTCAATGTCCAGAATCTGTGTTTCTTGATAAAGTCGAATAGAATACCCCAGGGCAATTTTTTTACCATCATGACTTGTGTTTATGGACATAATATGAGATGAATTAAGTGAGTCATCTGGTGGCGTGATTGGTTTTGTATATAGCAATTTTTCTGTACCATTCTGATAAATCGATATGGTATCGTTTTGCTCATTATTTTGTGCTAACACAATAGAACCATCCGGCATCCAGTCTGCACTAGCAACATTTGTTAGATTGTTACATTGTAAACGCGGACTCTGTAGGGTTATTATGTAAAAAGTTGTATGGTCTTCATTTCCATCGCAACTGCCTCCTATAAACAATAGTTTCTCACCATCTGAACTAAACCTAAGTTCTCCAATAAATGACCCGTAAAATCCTCTACTCGAAGAACCATTGAAACCTATGAATTTACTTGTGTCGTTTTTCAAATAATACGACCATATCTGTGATGTCCAATTCCTCGGATTGTGCATTATACTTGAATAAACAAACATGTCGTCATTATGGCTGAACGCAACTGAGCCTCCTTCATATCTGTCAAATTCAGAAGTAAAATTCAGTATCAAAGTTGCATTTTTCTGATCTAATGGAATGCTCTGGGCCTGAATGGGATGCAAGAATGTAATCAATAACAACGATATCGAAATTGTCGTTATCAAAAGATGTAGAATTTTCAAAATATACTTTAGTTCAATCTTCAAGCCATAAAAAACTGACGTAGATTTACACCATAAAGTTTCATGAAAAAACAACTAATTAAAAAAATACGTACTAAACCGACTCTATTATCAAGGAAATGTGACCTGGGATAAGGGGTTTCTTATACTATGTTTTTTTAGGCATAAAATCCGCCATTTTTAGTATATTGAGCAAATTGAAATCTAAAGACTTTATGATGTTTTTTGTGGTTTGCAAATTAATCAAAATTCTAACACTCTATTTACTACAAATGTCCCCAACCATGTTCAATTAATTTTTGAGCAGTGTTAGGCCATACACATGCGGGGGAGCCATCCTCGGTCTTCAATATTGGCGCTAAACCATTGATACACGATACATCTTCTGATGATATGCCATAGTTTAGTTGCTCTAATGGCGGACTCCATGGTATAGTTCCAACTAATTTGTTATAATCTATCTTACCAGGCACATAGTTCATCAGACATGATACCGGTGGCAGAGGATAACCATATGGTATATCATTAAGAGAGTATTCAGTTACACCTATCACTGTTAACTGTACATCTAAAGTCGTAACCAGTTCTTCATCATAATGACAATATCCTGGATTCTTGTAAAGAGAGTAGACCAAATTGTATTCTATTGTCGCATTGCCTGTGTTTTCTGACTCGGGTTTGAGTATGACTGTGGCTAAAGAATAATGGTCATATCCATTGATTTTTTCCTTAAATTCTGTACTGTTTTCTGCAATTGACATAAATTTTGTCACATTGACAGTAGGATATACAACATGAACAGGATGTCTTGATGTAGTCATGTTTTCTTCCAGCATTGTTTCATTTTGTGCAAAAACATTTGTTGTCATCATTGTAGAAATTACTAGAACCGGTATTATTGAAAGATGTAGAATTTTCATTTTAATCGACAACTGTAATTCCCTATTGTTCCGTAACCAGGATCCACGTGAAAGTCATTCAGATCCACACTTGCAGCAGCTTGCCAACCGCAATTACCGTTTGTGTACTCTATATGTGGTATGACAAAATCAACAATTTCAAACCAATGGTCATTGTGTACACCCCCAGTCATACTCTCAAATTGTATATCTGGATATTTTTTTAATTCAGTAGCCTGCAATGCTCTCTCTATTACTTGCTGCTTTTGTTCATCTGAAAGAAAGTTACCTGGTGTCTGCAAATCGTAATTGTATTTACTACTACATCCATAGATACTATGACATTCCACTCTCTTGTATACTGGTAATGGAGGCGTAATAGGTCCATTTGCAGTATAGTTTTGTTGGTGGTTGCATGTCACAAACAAATTATTTCCCTGACTTGACAATGTTGGATTTGTGCAGAAGGTGTCGATTCTCTGCATCTCAAAATCTGTGGCATTTAGTTGTACTGAGGTTGACATGACAGGATTTGAAATGATGTAGATTCCAAATGAAATCATGGATGTAATTCCTATTACTGTGATAATCCCAAGATGCATGGTTTTCAAAATATGTACTTTATTAAATTTTCAAACCATAAAAAACTGACGCAAATTTACACCATAATACATTCATGAAAAAAACTACTCATACTTAGTAAAAATATGCATTAAATCAATCTACTATCCATGGAAACTTGGCTGGTATATCCGGGTTTTTTATGCACCGGCGGGCTTACTCTTTACTTGGCGTAAATAACAGAATCTTCTGTCACTATGCAATCCATCTTTATGTCGTGGTCATCTTGAGGAAATGACTTTAACACATGTTTTGAATATGTCAAGCCGATTTTCTTTGATTTTTTACCATGTAGGTATCTGTCATAGAACCCAAAGCCGTATCCTAATCTGTATCCCTCTCGAGTAAGTGCAATTGCAGGCACTATGATGACATCGAGTTTTTTGATTGTCTCACATTTTTCCTTGGGCTCCATTACTCCAAAACTCCCAAGTTCAAGATCTGATATACTTGAAATTTTCTTGAAAACTAGATCGTTCTTGTCAACTCGTGGTAACGCAACTTCTTTTCCTTGGCTGAAAAACTCGTGCAACAGATCGTGTGTCTGAACTTCACTTCCTATTGAATAATACGTACCAATTGATTGTGCCTGTCTGTAAAAGTCAATCTTTCTTAGATTGTCCTGGATCTTGTTGCTTGCAATTTTTATAAAATCAAGTGAGAGTTCATCTCTTGCATCTAACATCTGCTTGCGCAGTCTTGATTTTTCAACTGGGTTGGACAAATTCTTTACTAATTGATGCAGCTGTTACGGTGTTTTTTAAAAGCATCGCTATTGTCATTGGTCCTACTCCTCCTGGTACTGGCGTGACATATGATGCCTTTTTGATGACATTGTTATAATCTACATCTCCTACCAATTTTCCTTCAAGTCTTGCAGTGCCTACATCTATTACCACTGCACCTTCTTTTACCATGTCTTCTGTTAAGATGAACTTTGATCTATTTCCTATTGCGGTAATTATGATATCTGCACCAAGGCAGTGTTCTTTGAGATTTTTTGTTTTAGAGTGACATGTTGTTACTGTGGCATTTTTTTCAATCATGAGATTGTAGAGTGGTTTTCCTACCAAATTACTTCGGTTTATTATTACTACATTTTTTCCTTCTAGTTCTATTTTGTAATACTCGAACATCTCCATTATTCCTGATGGTGTACATGGTTTGAGAATTGATCTTCCTGATGTCAAAAGGCCAATGTTGTACGGTGTTAGCCCATCTACATCCTTTATGGGTGATATTCTAGATGTTGTAGTAAAATCGTCTAGTTGGCTTGGTAATGGAAGCTGGACTAGAATTCCATGAACTGTCTCATCATTGTTTAATAGATTCACCAAAGAATTCATCTCTTTTTGAGAAAAGGTAGCAGGAAGCTTGTGGTCTTTTGTAATGATACCTACATCGGCACAGGCCTTTTGCTTGTTTTTTACATATGTAGCAGAAGCTGGATCGTCCCCTACTAGGACTGTAGCAAGACATGGTACTATGCCATCATCTGACAATTCCTTTACAGCTAATCGCACTCTGTCCTTGACAGATGATGCTACTGCAATACCGTCTATTTTCTGCCCAGTCAAACAACATTGAATGATTTTTTGGATATTTAATCTTTGGAAATTTTACATACTCTGTAGATTTAGTTAAAATCATTAAGCACTCGTTTGTAGTGATATCATTGAAGATAACATTTGATACAAAACAATATGTAAAAAAAATTGCAAAAAGTGATACATACTTTCATACATTTCTAAACAAGGAAAACATTGCAGCAGGCATTTTACGACTTGGACCCGGTGACAAAGATACACAAGAACCACATGAAAGCGATGAAGTTTATTATGTTGTAAAAGGTGACGGTTTTCTTGAAATTGATGGAATAAATCATCCTATTTCAGAAGGCATGTCATATTTTGTTGCAAGAAAAATACCACACAAATTTCATGGGAACAAAAAAGAACTTGTTGTGATGTATTTTTTTGGTGGACCTGATACTTAGGATACGACAGTTTTTCTTCCAACTATCTTTATCTTTCCTTTTGCAACAAGCTTTACTGCCTTTGGGTATATCTTGTGTTCTTGCTTGAGAATTTTTTTAGAAATGCTTTCTTCTGTATCATTGTCCTTTATCTTGACAACTGATTGTAAAATGATGGGTCCGGTATCAACTCCTTCATCTACAAAATGAACCGTACATCCTGAATATTTTACCCCATATTCAAGGGCCTGTCTTTGCGAGTGTAATCCTGGAAATGCAGGTAATATGGCAGGATGTATGTTCAGTATTTTTCCCTTGTAGTGTCTGATAAATTCCGGACTCATTATTCTCATAAATCCTGCAAGGCAGATGAGGCCATTTTGTGGCGTCACGTTGTACTTTTCAAGGATGGTAACAAGTTTCGAGTCATACTCCCAGTTTCCTCCCTTGAGGCCATTGCTTTGAACAATCTCTGTTTTTACTCCTAGCTTTTGGGCTATGAGCAGTCCTTTGGCATCTGGTTTGTTTGAAATTACTAGAACTGGTTTGATTGGAATCTTGTTTTTTTTAACAGCCTTTAAGATATTTTCCATATTGCTTCCCCTACCTGAAATCAAGATGGCAAGATTTAGCATGACTTGATTTTAGTCTGATGTGAATAAAACACTTTACTAATTTTAATTCAAACACAACAGATCGGTGTTTAATCCACTATACTGAATGTTGTACCAGATTAATCTTGCAATTTATATCCAATCTGATAGCAAAAATTTCAAATTGACTTCAAAGGTTACGATGACATCAAATGGAATTGCAGTGGTGTATGGTGACAAAACAGTTCATCTTGATCCGAAACGAGGAACTGGGGATGGAATTAGCTTTGTATCCCATGCACACCTTGACCATTTACACAACCAGAAAGGACATGGAATACTCATTGCCTCCAAACAGACAAGTGAGATTGCAAAACTTAGAGGCTATGTGATTGAAAACTATGTTGAACAATATGAGAATTTTTCAATGATTGATGCAGGCCACATACTTGGTGCAAAGGGGCTCTTGTTTGATGATGTATTTTATACAGGTGACATTTCGATTCGTGACCGGGGATTTATGAAAGGTGCAACTGTTCCAAAATGCAAAACACTAATCACTGAATGCACATTTGGAATGCCCGAGTACATCTTTCCTACAATTAGTGATACTGTCAAACGGGTAAATGAAATCATTTCAGAACTTTATGGGAAAGGAAAACCAGTAATTTTGCTTGGATATGAACTTGGCAAAGCCCAGATCTTGTCTCATTTGTTTGCACATTGGCAGCCATACTATCATGATTCTGTAAAAAAAGTCAATGACTTGTACAGGCAGTTTGGGGTGCCACTCAACGAATCAATTGGTCATACTGAAGCTGAGGCACAAGGACTACTTGAGAAAAAACCTTGGCTGATGATTGCTCCAAACATGAGTGGAAAAAATGCCTTTGTAAAACACATGAAGTCCAAGTATGATGCAATAACAATTGGATTTAGCGGATGGGCACAATCTTCCAGATTCTCCTTTGCACGTAGTCATGATTATTCTATTCCACTAAGTGATCATTGTGATTATGCCGAACTAGTTGATTTGGTAAAACGATGTAACCCTGAAAAAATATACACGGTGCATGGATTTGTAGACGAGTTTGCTTCAGACCTTGTCAAAATGGGGTATGATGCACAACCTCTACGTGAGGGTACAATTGACAATTATGTCTGAGATGGATTTTTTCTTTACAAATGGTTAGGCCTTTGTCGTAATATTGTTAAACTCTAACTTGGAATATGTACTAGACAATGAAAAAGTCAAATCCAAAATCTGACAAATCTGCATCTGAATTGATCAGTGAACATATTGCAGAACTCGGAGACTGGCGCGGAAAAATGCTTGCCAACATCCGTAAAATTATTCATAACGCGGATCCTGAAATTGTTGAGGAATGGAAGTGGAGTATTCCGGTATGGTCACACGGTGGACTTGTATGCACTGGAGAAACGTACAAGAGTATTGTAAAAATCACTTTTGCCAAAGGTGCATTTTTGAAGGATACGAAAGGTACCTTCAACGCTAGTCTTGATGGTAATGTAAGACGTGCTATTGATATTCACGAAGGCGAAAAGATTAACGAATCTGCTTTAAAAGATCTTATTCGTGCTGCTGTATCTTATAACATGTCTGCCAAGAAAAAACAAAAGTAGATGAGTTTTTCTGAAAAAAGGAAATATCTTTACTGGGAATTCTTTTCTTGTTTAGCTTTGTCGTCTTTTGATTTCTGATTTGCCACTGCCTGTTTGGTGCTCTCTAGATATGCTATGGTAGTTCCCAAATTTCCAAATCCCATTGCATTTAGTGATTCTGATGGAATCATGACAATTGTATTTCCTTGCACCTTGATTGATTCGTATAACATGTTTGATTGACGCAATGCATATGCTACAGGATTGTCTGCATATACCCTTGCCGCCTCTTCGAATTTTTGTGCGACTAATATCTCTGATTCTCCGTATGTCACCCTGGCGTTCTTCTCACGCTCTGCTTGTGCCTGCATTGACATGGCAGATTCCAACTCTTGTGGAATTATTACTTGACGAATTTCTACACCTGTTACCTCAATTCCCCAACTGCTTGCTTCTGTTGCAATTATGGTTTTTACGTGTTGGTTGATCTCTTCTCTTTTTGATAATACATCTTGGAATTGCGATGAACCAATGTTATTTCGAAGTGTAGTTTGAGAGACTTGCTGTATCATTTGATTAAAGTTCTCTACATTTAGTATTGCATCTTTTGCACGGGCCTCGATTATTTTGTAACGAAGTATTGCGTCTATGGTTACTGGAACATTATCTTTAGTCAACATTCTCTCAGCTTTGAACTCACTTACTTTTTCTCGTATGTCAACAACTAGAATATTGTCAGCAAAAGGCAATCTTGTCTGAATGCCAGGACCTACCTGTCTTTGATATTTTCCCAGTCTTAGTATTACTGCTCTTTCATATTGGTTGATTATCATTAAAAATGAAGAAATTATCAATGCAATGCCTAGTACAAGTGAGCCAAGTGTTATGGAATTATTGTTAGTTGACAAACCTATGCCAAGACCAATGATGAGAATTAAAACTCCTAAAATGACATGATATCCAGATCCTTTTTGTTTGATCAGTTTTTCTGCAAAATTAAATGGCATGTATTGTCCTGACATCTTTACACCTGATATTATTGACACGTCCTGTAATTTAAAGGGGAACAAACTAGGAAAAATGGTGTGCCTGAAAAATGTGGTATCAAGTATGAAAATTCAAAAATGTAATGATATCATGTAAATTTGCGTATTGCTCTATTGTATGCAACTCCAAACCTATGAGCTTCATCTCTTGCATGCTGCAAGACCTTTAGTGCGGAATTGGTTTTTGCCATGATTAGCGGTTTGCTTAATCGTGGCTGGTAGACCTCTTCGTTCTCTTTTGCAAGGGATACACACGGTATGTCTACTCCAATTGCATGTAATGCCTCTAGTGCTGCATTTAGCTGTCCCCGGCCACCGTCAATTAGTACCAAGTCTGGCATCTTTGATTTTTCTTCCTTTAGTCTTAGATATCGTCTCTTTACTATCTCATTTATCATTGCAAAATCATCTCGTCCACGTACTGTCTTTATCTTGAATTTTCTATATCCTGATGTGTGAGGTTTTCCATCAACCATACACGACATGGAACCTACTGCATAATCTTCACCATGGTTTGAAATGTCAAAACATTCTATGGTTCTTGGGATATTTTGTAATCCTAATCTTTCTTGGAGTTCAACAAGTGCGGGGTCTGCACCTTTTGTTATTGCAAGTGATATGTTTCTCATTATAAGATCAATTATCTCACGTCTCTTTCCGGTCGTTGGTACCATGATACGTACTGTAAATCCTGATGAACGTGCAAACACTTCTTCTAGTATTTCTTTTTTGTCGGGTATCTCACTTGTGATAACATATCTTGGAATTGGATTTGTGGAATAGTATTGGGACAGAAAACTAGAAAATGTATTGTCACCCACCAAGTCAAATGAAAATTTGTTTCTATCTTTTATTACTCCATTTGATAGATGAAAACTCATCAGATGTGCAGTCTGGTCTTTTATTTTGATGCCAAAATATTCTTCATCAGAGCCTATTCTTGGTGACTCCATTTTTTGTCTGACTTGAAGATTGGTCAGTCGCTGCAATGTTTCATGAATCTCTTTTGCTTTTTCATACTGACGATTCTCTGATGCATGATTCATTTCCTTTTCTAGATTTTGTACAAAATCTTCTAGTCGTTGTTTGCCTTTTAGAATAGATTCAAGATCGGAAATGTGTTTACCATAGTCTTCTTGGGCTTGTTTGAACTGGCATGGTGCCTCACAGTTTCCGAGATGATATTCAAGACATGCCTCCTTTGGAAGCCTCTTGCATATTCGTATCTTGAATGTCTTGCGTAAAAGGCCAATTGAGAGCATCTTTGAACTTCCATGCGTAAATGGGCCGTACATTTTACCTCCTCCTAAAAACTGTCCTGTTCTAGTCCTTCTTGCTACCATAAGACGGGGATATTCTTCATTTGTAATTCTCAGGTAGGTGTATCTTTGCTGGTCCTTGAGTTCTATGTTATATGGTGGTCTGTAGCGCTTGATCATGTTTGCCTCTAACAAAAAGGCCTCTTCTTCATTGTCTGTCAAAATAAACTCGATATCTGCAATTTTTTCCACCAGTTTCTGTGTCTTGTAATTTTGATTCTTTAAAAAATATGACTTGACACGATTTTTGAGATTCTTTGCCTTGCCGATGTATAATATTTTTTCTGTTTCATCTTTCATAATGTAGATGCCAGGGTGTGACGGGATTGTTATCTTTGAAATGTCAAGAGTCATTTTTCAAAATGCGTTTTATGTATTGACCCGTATAACTTCGTGGATTTTGTGCAACTTGCTCTGGCGTACCTGATGCAACAATTGTTCCACCGCCGTCTCCACCTTCTGGACCCAAGTCAATTATCCAATCCGAATTTTTGATTACATCCATGTTGTGCTCTATTATGATTATTGTATTTCCAAGATTTACCAATCTGTTTAGAACTTCAAGCAATTTTTGGACATCTGCAAAGTGAAGTCCTGTTGTTGGCTCGTCCAAAATGTATACTGTTCTACCCGTATCACGCTTTGACAACTCTGATGCAAGTTTTACACGCTGTGCTTCTCCGCCTGATAATGTTGTAGCAGCTTGTCCAAGCTTGATGTATCCTAGTCCAACATCTGATACTGTTTGTAATTTTCTCTGAATTGAAGGGATGTTTACAAAAAATTCTAGTGCCTCTTCTACTGTCATTGCTAAAATGTCTGATATGTTCTTGTCCTTGTAATGTATTGCAAGTGTTTCAGAATTGTAACGCTTGCCTTTGCATTCATCACAGACTACATAAACATCTGATAGGAATTGCATCTCTATTTTTTTGACCCCATCACCTTCACATGCAAAACATCTGCCATCTGCAACGTTAAATGAGAATTGTCCTGGGGTGTATCCTCGCTCTTTTGATAGTTCGGTTCCTGCGTATAATTCCCGGATTGGAGTAAATGCGCCAATATACGTGGCAGGATTTGAGCGTGGAGTTCTGCCTATTGGAGATTGGTCAATGCCAATGACTTTGTCAATTTCGTCCATTCCTGATATGCTCTTGTGCCTGCCGGGTCTGTCTACAGAGCCGTAAATGTCGACTGCAAGAGCCTTGTACAATATATCGTTTACAAGTGTAGATTTTCCAGATCCTGATACTCCTGTTACTGTAACCATCATGCCAAGTGGAAACTCGACATTAATGTTTTTGAGATTATTCTCAGATGCTCCCTTGAGAACAAGACTGCCTTTTTGTGGATGTTTGTTTTTTGCAAGTTTTATCGCATCATGATTTTTGAGATATTTTCCAGTAACTGATTTTTCACTTTTTAGAATTTCATTTATTGTTCCTTCAAAGACTACGTTTCCTCCATGCACTCCTGCATCTGGTCCAAGATCAATTATCCAGTCTGAGCTTCGCATGACTTCTTCGTCATGCTCTACAACAAGTATGGTATTTCCAAGGTCACGAAGTTTTGTTAGAGTCTTGATTAATTTTGCATTATCTCTTTGGTGTAGGCCAATTGTGGGCTCGTCAAGAACATAGAGAACGCCTGTGAGATTTGATCCTATCTGTGTTGCAAGTCTAATTCTCTGTGCTTCTCCGCCTGACAATGTAGAACTAACACGATTTAGTGTAAGATAATTTAGTCCAACATTTTTTAAAAATTCAAGCCTTGATAGTACCTCTTTTAGTATGGATTTTGCAATGTATTTTTCTGTCTCACTAAGTTGGAGATTTTTAAAAAATTCATAGCATGAATCAATTGACAAGTCACATGTATCCATGATGGAAAGTGAGTTTATTGAAACTGATAGAGCTTCATCTTTTAGTCTTCTGCCCTTGCACAAGTTACATGGAGTCTCTCTCATGAACTTGCTCAACTCGTCTCTTTTTGATTCTGAATCAGTCTCTGCAAAGTTTTTCTGAAGACTAGGTATCACTCCATGGAAATTGTTGGTATATTCCCACCTGGAATCCGTAGACTGGGATTCGTAAGAAAACTTGACTGCTTCTTCACTTCCATACAAGATTACCTGAAGTTGTTTTGAGCTCATCTTGTTGATTGGAGTCATTAAATCAAAACCGTATTTTTTTCCAACATCTCGTAGAGTTTGTCTCCTAAACGATGAAAATCTTCCTGACCATGGAACTATGGCCCCGTCTAGAATTGACTTTGTCTTGTCTGGTATCAGTAAATCCGGTTCAAATTCCATCTTTACTCCCAGTCCATGGCATGTCTTGCATGCCCCAAATGGTGAATTGAAGGAAAATCCTCTTGGTTCTAGTTCTCCTATTGAGATTCCACAAAACGGACATGCATTATTTTGAGAAAATATCTTTTCCTCTGTATCTACAACCATGACATCACCCTTGCCTGCCTTGAGTGCAGTCTGGATGGATTCGTACAGCCTACTTTTTTCCTCCCAGGATGCCTTGACCCTGTCTACAACAATTTCGATATTGTGCCATTTTTGCTTATCCAGTACTGGAAACTCTCCATCAAGCTCTACTATACCACCGTCAACTCTAATTCTGGAATATCCTTGTTTTTTTACCTGTTCAAATAATTTTTCATAAGTTCCTTTTTTTCTCCTGACAAGTGAAGCTAGAATCAAGATCTTTCTTCCATCTGATTCTTTTAGGATTGACTCACAAATTGATTCAACTGATTGATTTGATATCTTTCTTGAGCATTTGGGACAATGGGGTGTACCAATTCTTGCATACAATAATCTGAGATAATCGTAAATTTCTGTTATGGTTCCAACTGTGGACCTTGGATTTTTGCTTGTAGTCTTTTGCTGGATTGATATTGCAGGGGATAATCCTTCAATTGAATCAACATCAGGCTTGTTCATCATTTCAAGGAACTGTCTTGCATATGCAGAAAGTGATTCGACATATCTTCTCTGACCCTCTGCATATATTGTATCAAATGCAAGTGTTGATTTCCCAGACCCTGACAGTCCTGTGATTACTACAAGTTTATTCTTTGGAATATCCACGTTGATGTTCTTTAGATTGTGCTCCCTTGCACCACGGATAATTAATTTGTCATTCATTTCGTAATTGTTTTTGTATCCTTGTCAGTTTATCACGATATTCAATTGCATGCTCAAAGTCAAGTTCTTCTGCGTAGCGTTTCATTGTTGCCTCTATCTCTATTGCCATGGTCTGTATATCATGCTTTGACATGTGTTTTGTTTCATCTAATACAATTGTCTGCTGTGGGATTGCCTTTGTGATACTGGTTGGAGTAATTCCCATTTTTTGATTATATTCTATCTGTTTTTTCCTTCTTCTATCTGTCTCTGATATTGCAAGTACCATTGATTGAGTTTTTTTACCTGCGTACATGATTACAGCACCATCTACGTTCCTTGCTGCCCTTCCAAATGTCTGGATTAAACTAGTTACATTTCTCAAAAACCCTTCCTTGTCTGCATCAAGTATGGCTACAAGGGCAACTTCGGGTATGTCCAAACCCTCCCTTAACAGGTTGATTCCAACTAGAACGTCAAATTCGCCTAGTCTGAGCTGCCTGATTATCTCTGTTCTCTGCAGGTTTTCAATCTCTGAATGCAGATAGCGTACCTTTACCTGATGTTTTGACAGATATTCTGCCAAGTCTTCTGCCATTCTCTTTGTTAGTGTAGTAACTAGTACACGCTGATTCTTTTCTGTCCGTTTTTTTATTTCTAAAATCAAGTCATCCATTTGATTTTCTGTCTTTCTTATCTCCGTTGTAGGGTCGACAAGTCCTGTTGGTCTGATTAGCTGTTCAACAACTTGGAAACTTTGTTTTCTTTCATAATCACTTGGTGTTGCAGAAACAAATATTGTATTTTTGATATACCTTTCAAACTCTTCAAATCGTAATGGTCTATTGTCAAACGCACTAGTTAATCTAAAACCATAATCAATTAGAGATTTTTTTCTAGTATGGTCACCATTATACATGCCATGCAGTTGTGGCAGTGTTACATGGGATTCGTCAATTACAAGCAAAAAATCATCTCCGAAAAAGTCTAAAAGACAAAACGGAGGCTCGCCTGGTTTTCTTCCATCAAAGTGTCTTGAATAATTTTCAATTCCAGAACAGTATCCTAACTCTTCTATCATCTCCAAGTCATACTTGGTTCTCATCTCCAGTCTCTGTTTTTCAAGCTCTGGCAATTCTGTCAATCTCTGTTTTAGCTCTTCCCTGATTCGCTGAACTGCAGTCTTTCTTACATCTGCTGCAACAAGATAGTGTTTTGCTGGATAAATTTTGATCTTTGAAATTTGTTTCTTCTCTTTTAATGAGACTGGATCACAGATTGATATCTTTTCAATCTCATCTCCAAATAATGAAATTCTTACAACAGAATCAGAGTATGCTGGAATGACATCGATGGTATCACCCTTGATTCGAAATCTGCCCGCTAAAAGTTCAATATCGTTTCTCTCATATCTTGCATTGACAAGTTTTTTGATGAGTGTTCCTCTTCCAATCTCTGCATCTTTTTCTAGAGTAATTGCCATGGTTTCCCACTCGCTAGGTGAGCCAAGAGAGTAGATGCATGATACAGTAGCCACGATAATTGTAGGCTCTCCTGATAGCAACATTGCAGTTGCCTCTAGACGCAGTTTCTCTATCTTTTCATTAATCTGGGTGTCTTTTTCTATGTAAGTGTCTGTCTGGGCTATGTAGCTCTCGGGCTGGTAATAGTCATAATATGAAACAAAATATCCGACATTATTCTTTGGGAAAAACTGTTTTAGCTCTGCGTAAAGCTGTGCCGCAAGTGTCTTGTTGTGTGATATCACAAGTGTCTTTTTTCCAGTCTTGGCAATTGCGTTTGCAACTGTAAACGTCTTGCCGCTGCCTGTTACACCAAGCAATGTCTGGATCTTTTTCTTTTGTATTCCTTGTACGAGTTGCTCAATTGCAAGAGGTTGGTCTCCTGTTGGAGCAAATTCTGAAACAAGTTCAAAGCTTGGATTTTCTAGCAAACATTACAAATTGGTCTTGTTTCAAATTTAAAGCAAATGGTAATTATGATATCTCTACCAACTATGCTCTTCGGAAATCTGTAAGCCATCTTTTGTCTTTGTGATGCCCATTTTCTTTACAGTCTCTTGTGCAGTTGGACTGTTACGTTCTAGTATCTTTTTTGCAATCTCCAGTCTTGTTTTCTTGTCCCAATGCTGACCTATCTTGTACTTACCTCTCATTGTAACCGGAACGACCTTAATTATTGCAACTTCCTCTACCACTGGCATGTCGTGCGTTAGTTTTTCATACCCTCCTTCTGGCTGGTATTTTTTCATCAATTCATTTAGTGCCTTGGTCTTTTCTTTTGGATCTGAGACAAGGCTTGCTTTTCCCTTGATTACTATACTAATGTATAACGTGTCTGCTTGGGATGCATCAGTTGGAGACGTAAAATATGATGGCAAAAATTCAAGACTGTGGTCAACTTCAAAGCCAACTTTGGAATTCTTTGAAATGTTTTCTAGTTTTTCTCCTCTAGGGTGAGAATGCATGTAGATGACATCGTTTGCATAGACAAAGTTCATGGGTATTATCTGTGGGAATCCGTCCTTGTCTATGCTTGCTACCCTGCCTGTTTCTTGTTGGTTTAGAAACTCGATTATCTTTTCTTTTGACTTGATCTCTAGTCTTCCTAATAGTTGCACAAATTCCTGTTATCAGAGATGATATTTCTGCATATGGTTTTAATAGATAAATGCAAGTGACTCCAACATAAGATATGCTCAAGGGATCACACTACCCTGGTATGCTAGCGGGCTTGATCGTAGGCTCTGTAATGGCATTTGCAAACTATGTGTACACTCTATTTGGTAATACAATTCCGTCGTTTTTTGCAGTATATTTCAGGGAAATTGGTGCAGCCATAATCATGATGGCAGTCTTTGTATTTGCAATAGCTTGGCTAATGAAGGCAAAACCAAACAGAAAGCCGCAGAAATATCTAGTCAAGGTGTTTGATGTGTGTGGGGTAGAAACCTCGATAGATGGCATCAGAACCGAATTTAAAACACATGATGTTGCCTGGAGCTTTATGAAAGAGTACAAGAAATCCTATTCGCTCTATAATTTTGCTCTAGTGTCTGACTTGCCCAATTCTGAAAAGCTAACGATATTTCGCTATCTTTAAAGAAAAATTACTTTCTTGGATTATTCTGTTCTTTAAAGTAAGGCATTACAGTTGATGCAAATTTATCAACAGAGCCAAAGTATCCTGAACCCCAGAATCTTACAATAAAGTGATTTACACCTGCTTTCATGAATTTCTCAAAGACTGGTATGATGTCATCTGGTGTACCCATTCCAATTGATGATCGTGCAACATCGTCTGGAATTGTTTGGGCTGCTTCTCTCATCTTTACAATCCATTCTTGGTTTGACATGGAATATTCTGTAAAGTATTTCTTGAAATCAAAACCTGCAACATCTTGGATTCCGTGAACCTTGAGAATTTCTGGTTTGAACAAGCTGACCTTTACTGCATTTTTCATCTTTGCCCATGCACTTTCTGCATCTTCTGAAAAGTATACATCGATATCTACTGCATAGTTAAAGTTCTCATCTGTCCTTCCATTTTCTTTCATAGATGTCTTGATTGATTTTACATGTTCTGCATACAATTCTGGTGTGTAACCAATTGGAATCCATCCATCACCATATTTGCCACATAGTGCAAGTGTTCTTGGTGCGCCTGCTGCCATGTAAATCGGTGGTGCTGGTTTGCGAATACTCTTTGCTTGTAAACATGCTTCTTCTAATTGGTAAAATTCACCCTTGAAATTGACTCTGTGAGATGGTGATGATTCGTAAAGTAATTTGATAACTTGTAATTGTTCTTCAAATCTTCCTACTGGTTTGTCCCATTGGATTTTGAATTCCTTGAGGTTTTGTGCTTCTCCTGCGCCAATGCCCAAAGTTCCTCTTCCATGTGATACTCTGTCAAGTGTAATTGATGCTAGTGCAATGTTTGATGGATGTCGTCTTACTGCGTCGGTAACACAGGTTCCAAGTTCTACTCTTTGTGTAACTGCTGCAATTGCAGAAAGCATAACCCAAGGATCGTTTACTGTAGCCTTGTCCCATTGTGGAACATTGCTGTGGTCCATGTACCAAATAGAATCATAACCTGTCTTGTCTGCCAAAACACACGCAGTAATTATTTGATCCTCGTTTAGCCCGAGTCTTGCAACATTGAGTCCCTGTTGAATTCCAAACTTTAGCATTTGCGAAATCCTTCACATTTGTCTTAAATCGGGTGTATTTAAGTTTAGTAATATTGTAATAATAATTGTAGATTTGGGACTGGCATCACTTTTTTAAAAAATTATACAATATTTTGAATTTGTAAAAAGTGGAAAGATAAAGTAGACTAGAGTTTGCCGTCTACAATGTCTTTTAGCAGTTGGGCAACATCTTGTTTTGTTACTGGGAGTGGATTTGGATCCAAGTGGCCCTTGTCTGTCATTACAACATCTGCTGCCTCATCAAATGGTGCCTTTAATGTCAATTTGTCAAACTTTAGTTTTTCAATGACTTCTTTGAATCTGTCATAGAAAATGGACTTGTTGAATCTATGTGCCACTGTGGTGCATGATGATAACGAGTATCCGTGTGGTACACCTTCATTTGAAAACACATACGATAGTGCATGTCCAAGTGTTGTTGATGCATTTCCAAATCCTACACCTGAAAGCATTGATCCAAATGGATAGTTTTCTGGTTTGTTGTTCATGATTGCGTCATATAGTACATCAAATGCTGATTTGCACAACATCTTGGTAAATTCATTTCCTCGCTTGCTGTCGTATCCTTCTGTTGCTTGTGCACATGCGTCACAGACAGAATTTTTGACAATTGCCTCTGGAGTGCCGTCCATGAAATAAGCATCAATTACTGCCATGTCTGCAAGGAATCTTTCATCCTGCAAGAGCTTTTTCTTGCCATCAAATTTTAGTACGCAATATGTTGTCATTTCTGCACCTGTTCCAAATGTTGTTGGAATGAGTATCTTTGGAATCTTCATTTCCATTCCAGCATATTTTGCAACATCAAGAGAACTTCCTCCACCAAGACCAATTATTGCAGATGGATTTTTTGGTTTGAATTCCGTCATTACCTTGTTTACGGTTTCAATTGATGGTTCTGGTTCTACTTTGTCATATAGCATATAATCTTGAATCTTCATTCTTGCAAGCCACTTGGCTGATACATCTGGTGGTGCAGTTGTTACAACAAGAGCATTTTTTGGATATTGTGTTTCCGATAAAGCATCTTTACCGAAATTAATTGTCTTTGGCATTCGAACTGTATTCATGAAAAAACTAGGCCTACTACAATTATTATACTATGCCTTTTTTGCAGCCTAAATGTGGAGCTGGACTTTTCTTGATATTATTATGACACTGGTTATTGATATTGCAATAATCATTCCTGCTAGTGGGCCAAACTCTGGCACTGTAGAGCCACCGCCTACCACAACTGAGAAAGTTGCTGTCTCTGGAGGAATGGGCTGGAATAATATTCCAACAACTGTGATTGTGACCTGATATGTTCCTGCTGATTGGAACTGGAACGGAATGCTAACTGAACCTTCTGCGGTGTGTGTGACCTGTGTTCCAAATACTTGGTTACTTCCCTGCGTCATAGAAACTCTATAGTCAATGTGTTGCTGGACTGCACTTTGTTTGTTCAGAAAACTGATCTTAAGCTCTGTCTGGTCTCCGGGATTTGGAGTTGCAGGGTCTGTGTCAAAACTAATGTTTAACGTTCCAGCGCTGGTTGGTTTTATGGTTGGATCTGCATAAGCTGGAACCATGAGAATTGTCATTACTGCTAAAACGCCAAGTATTCCAAATAGTGATGCCTTCACACCATTTCTAGACTTTGACACATTATGGCTTGTAGGCTGGGATATATAAAAAAAGTGTAACAAAGGTAATGTACGCACTTGTTTTCAGGGACTGATGACAAAAAGACTCAAAATTGGTCAAATCTTATTTGTTATCTAGTGGCAATAAATGATAACTAGAAACTTCCAGCAGTTATCAGCAAATTCTGCAAAAAAAGATGTCTTGTCTATACTTGATGCAGGTCTTGGAGCCGCAAATCCGAGTCTATATTTTGAGAAAATTATACAAAATGACAAATTGATTTTGCCTGGAAGGAAAATTGATCTTAAAAGATATGACCATGTCCTTGTAGTTGCAATAGGCAAAGCAGCTTATTCTATGACACATGCCATGAACTTGCTGACTCGTATTGACGGAGGAGTACTAGTAGTTCCTAGTAATGTCAAGATAATGAACAAGAAATTCAAGATAATCAGGGCAGGTCACCCGATTCCAAACAAGAATAGCCTAATTGCAGCAAAAAAGATCCTAGAGTTTCTTGACAAGGTGACATCTCGAGATCTTGTGGTATTTTTGATATCTGGTGGTTCATCATCGTTAGTATGTTTCCCTGATGGAATAACACTTGGACAAAAACAAGCAACAACTAGTCTCTTGTTAAAATGTGGTGCTAGTATACGTGAAATCAACTGTGTGAGAAAACATCTCTCAAAGATAAAGGGCGGTAAGATGGTAGAACATCTACGATCAGACTCTGTATCCCTTGTCATGTCAGATGTTGTAGGTAATGATCTCTCAAGCATTGCATCTGGTATGACGTATTATGATAATACCACTTTTGCAGATGCAAAAAAGATTCTACGAAAATATCATCTTGACAAACTTGTTCCAAAAAGTGTGATGCGTCATATAGATCTTGGAGTGGGTGGAAAAATAAAAGAGACTCCAAAGAAAGGGAAAATAAAAAATCACATCATTGCAACAAACAAAGATTGTCTTGATGCCATGAAATTGCGTGCAAAATCTCTTGGTTATTCCACTAGAACTCTAGATTGTGTCTCAGGGGATGTAAAAGATCTTGGCTCAAAGATATCAAAAACATTTTCTGGAAACAAAAAGAGTTGTGTGATATTTGGCGGTGAAAGTACTGTTGTTGTAACTGGTAAAGGAAAGGGAGGACGAAACCAAGAACTAGTTTTGTATTGTGCAAGTAACCTGTCAAAGAAAAACGGCGATACCATGATTGGATCAGTTGGCACGGATGGCATGGATGGTACAACCAACTGTGCTGGCGCAATTTGGCAGTCTGGTCAAAAAATAGACAAGATAAAACAATATCTTGATGACAACAACTCGTACAATTTTTTTAAAAAATATGGCGGACTGGTATTCACCGGTCCTACTGGAACCAACTTGATGGATGTTGGTGTTGTGTTACGAAAATAGTAACTTGGTTGCCTTGTTTTCGCTTGGATCTACCAATTGATGTCTGACATCAAGATCTCTTTGTTTGATTATCTGATCAATGAAGACCATTCTTCTTTCTATGAAATCATCATTCGTTGGTTCATTTTTTGTAAGACGATCAAACATTGATTTTTGATCCAACATAATTTTGATCACATCACCATTTTTAATTATGTATCTGCCAATACTCCAAAAAATTCCGACATGTAATGCAATGTATTTTGATTGTTCTTGAGTGACAATGTTGTAAAAATATTCTGCATGTACTCTACTCTCTTCTGATCTTGATTGTGTGTTTTCAATTGTCCAGGAGATCTTTTTTTGATCACCGTCAAAAAAGTAAATGTGTTCCATGTCAACATATTTACTAAATATGTCAATATATTTTCTGTATACTACTGAATAAGAAAAATGAAAACTTGCTAATCGTGTTAGAAGCAAATTCCTTCTTTACAAATATGGTCGACGAGCTTGTTGATTTCTCAGAATATGATCCAGAGCTTGCAGAGGGACTCAAGTGGATTGATGGTGAAGCACAAAAACGAGGAATCACATTTTATGAGATGGTGTTTCACGTATTGCACCGACATGACGTAGATTCTAAAGCAAAAGACTGGCTTGCAAATAGAAACTAGTCTAGTATTTTGATTTTAAATCACTTGAATGTTTTAGTTTGACTAGTGTAAAATTTGTAAATGATTTTGAATTTATAAAAATTAAAAGGTATTTTCCTTAACGTTATTTGCTAAGGATTTACCCATGTTACGTTGTATGATGTATTTCCTGGTACCATGGTATTCCATGTCACATTCTGTGTTGTCTGTGGAGCAAGGTTTGCGGGATGACTTTCAGTCATAGTGACTGTAACGTTTTGGTTGGCACTTGTATTGCTAACACATGTACCAAGTTGATATCCTGGAGCGCTTGTGTCATACCATGTAGTGCCATCCTGTGTATTGTTCTGTGAACTTTGACTTGGTGTGTGAATTGTAAATGTCACTATGTATGACTTGTTGTTCTGTAGATGAAATGTTGTTCCTGGTTCCGCTATTGGGTCAATTGTCCTGTGTCCAACTGTAATTTTCATTTCTGTGATTGTACCGTCATATCTGTTGGAGCATGTTGATGGTGCTTGACCCATTGCATATGCTTGATTTGCTGTAATCCCAAGTGATGCCACCAAAATTACTACAAACATCAGAGTGGATAAATTTCTGCCATGGTTGTTTGTTGTTCTAATCGAGTTTTCCAACACCATCTATGGTATCTCTAATCTATGTAAGCGCATGCTGAGATTCTTCTGTAATTTGAATACATTGTAAAATTATGGTACTCTTGAAACTGGGATTTTTTAAAATGATGAAAATTAGATTTGTGTTAAACGTTTTTCAATTGATACATATTCGCATCCTGATGGGCCGCAATATTTTCCAACATAGACTGCTTTTGGTCTGTAGAGCATTGGCTTTGGTGCTGCTTCTGCAAACTTTTCTTCTATGATGTGTGCTGTCCATCCTGATACACGTGATATTGCAAATATTGGTGTGTTGAGATCCATTGGAATGCCTAGCATGTAATACACTGATGCGCTGTAGAGATCAACATTTGGAAAAATATCTGAACTCTTGATTTTTTTCATCTCTTCCTCAGTAACTTCTTCCACTTTTTTTGTTATACCGTACCATGGCTGTCCTGTCTTTTCTGCTAGTCTTCGTGACAACTCTCTGAGAACTTCGGCTCTTGGGTCAAATGTCTTGTATACTGCATGACCCATACCCATTATTTTCTGGCTCTTTTCCAATTTACTTTTTATCCATTGTTCTACCTTTTCTTCTGCACCAATCTCCAAAAGCATCTTCATCACCTGAAAGTTTGCGCCGCCATGCAATTCGCCACTTAATGCGCCAACTGCAGCACTTACTGCTGCATACATGTTTGCACGTGTTGACGCCACCTCTCGTGCTGCAAATGTTGATGCGTTAAAACTGTGTTCTGCATGCAATATCAGACAAATATCAAAAATTCTTGCAGTCTCTGTGTCTGGTTCTTTTCCCGTGAGCATGTATAGAAAATTGCCTGCATGATTTAGCTTTTTTGATGGTTGGATTATTTCCTTGTTATTTCTAATCCTGTCCCAGCAAGCAACAATGATTGGAATCTTTGAAATCAGATTGATGGCCCTGTTGTAGTTAGTTACCCTGTCATCTACTTTCTCTGTATCGTGCACTGCCATCATTGATACTGTAGACTGGAGTACGTCCATTGGATTTGCAGTCTTGGGCATGCTCTGCAATGTTTTTTCCAAGCCCTCTGGAATTTCGCGAGTTTCGACTAGTTTCTCTGAAAATAAAGCCAATACTTCTTGTGTTGGCAGGTCGTCGTTGAGCAAAAGACAAGATGTCTCTTCAAAGTTTGATTTTTTTACCAAATCTAAAACATCATAGCCTCTATAGATGAGTTTTCCATTTATGCCGTCTATTGCAGAAATCTTGGTATCTGCTACCTCGATGTTTCTAAGGCCGATATTCTTTGTCTGCACGGGTTATAATGGGAAAAATATGTATTAAATTATTGCTAATTTGTAAATAAAAAATTAAGCAGTTGGTCTAATCTAGCAACTTTGGTAATTATAGCAAAATTTATCGCAATTTTCTTAGATATGAGCCAATGGGATGACGAATTTGTCCGTATGGTGGACAATTTTGTGGTAGAGACAAAAGACCCTCGAGTCCTGCAAGAGATTTCTGATCTTGACAGAGAGTCTAGGTTACTTGGAATCTCGTTTTATGACATGTACTGTGTGGTACTACAAGATGTCAAGGGACACCAGACACTTGTTGCGGAATTTAAAACATACATGAGTTTGAAAAAGTCCAAGCCTGTTTTTTAGTTTAAATGAGGGTCTCCTATCTCGTGAATAATCCATGGCAAGAACGCGAGTTGTCTGTGTTTCCCATAAAGAAGATGCTGATGGTGTAAGCTCTGCATCACTAATTCGAAAAGCGTTTGGAGGAGAAACAAAACTAGTTGATTATCCTGGATTGATGAACGAACTAGAGGCACTAAAAAGTGATGAAAAATTAAAGACTCTATACATATGCGATCTTGGACTGAGCAAGTCAAACCAAGACCAGTTTGTTGAACTTCTAAAGGCATTGAGAAAAAACAAGGTTGCAATTACATACATTGACCATCATGATATAGAAGAATCAATAAAAAAGAAGATCAAGGCATTAAAAGTAAAACTAATTCATACAATTAACGAGTGTACCACCGTACAAGTGTACAATGCATTCAAGTCCAAGTTGTCAGATTATGGTTCTTTTCTTGCAGCATGTGCTGCAGTAACTGACTATATGGAAGACAGACCGATTGGTGCAGCACAATTACAAAGATTTGACAGACAGTTTGTATTGCTAGAGGCTACTGTTCTTACATTTACAATCACCAGTCACCAAAAGGATCCAGAATTTCTCTTGTATCTAGTCGACGAGCTAAGTGATTCAAAATATCCGCACCAGATAAACAATACATTCGAGTTTGCACGAATCCAGGCAGAAAGAATCTCTGGTGTTATACAAAAGGTCAAAGATAACATGAAAAAAATGAAAAATCTTTCCTACATGGAAGTTACAGACTCTGGTGCAAGCATGGCAGTAAATTTTGTTCTAGGATTATCCGGAAAAGAAGTTGGTGTGTCATACAAGTTACGAGAAGAGCAAGGAATCTATGCCGTATCAGTTAGAGGTGCAAAATCATGCAAGATACATCTTGGCAGAATTGTAAACCAGTTGGCAACAGAACTTGGCGGTTCTGGTGGAGGGCATGACAAGGCATGTGGTGCAGTCATACCAAAAGATAAGATGACTGTATTTTTGAAAAAATTTAATGCAAAACTCAAATAGTTTCTGCAATCAAGTCAATTTCTACTGCTGAATTTAGAGGAAGACTTGCAACTCCTAGTGCAATTCTTGTATGTTTTCCTTTTTCTCCAAAGATTTCAAACAAAAGGTCTGATGCTGCATTAATTATTTTTGGATGCTCGTAAAACTCTGGAGAACTGTTAACAAATCCTGAGACTCGAACAATTCTTGTTATTTTATCTAGTGTTCCAAGTTCTGCTTTTAATTGTGCCAAGACGTTTGTGATGCACAGTTTTGCTGCCTTTTGGGTATCTTCTATTGAGATGCTTGTTGGAACTTGTCCTTTGAATTGTACCTGTCCATCTTTGATTGGTATTTGTCCTGATACAAAGACCAAGCTACCTGTTCTCACAACTGGAATGTACGAGCCTGCAGGTTTTGGTGGCGTTGGAAGCAAAATGCCAAGTGATGCCAGTTTTTCCTCAATCATGGTACCATCTCTTGCATGGTCGTGATTTTAATATGTTGATATATCATGATATGAAAAACTCACTCTATGGACAAGACCAAGTCCCACGGCCAAGAACTCAAAAAAGAACTTGATATCATGATATCAAGAATCAGCGCATTGGATGCAGCATCAACTGATAAGGAGAAAAAATCTCTGTTGGGTGTAATGAAGTCACTTGCAGAAAATCAAAAACACCTCATTGACGAGTCTGAGCACATCAAAAAAGCACTAGATCTAATGATGGTGCAGATCTTCAAAGTAGACCAAGCCAAAAAGTAGACGCTGTCACAATATCGTATTCTATACCGTTACAATAAAAGATTAAATTCAGCCCCCAATTGTTGGGAAACAAATGTCTCATTCACCAGAGCCATCGAACAGCTCACCTCCTGTTGTAAAAGACAAGAATCCTCATAATTATCGTAAAGTCGGTTATTCTTTGATTGTAATTTCAGTATCACTGGTACTCATAGGATTATTGATATTGGAAATAGGTGGCAATTATCATTTTTCAGGTGATATTATGGCAAAACAAGAGATTACTGCAATGACTCCAAAACATGGTTACAATGTAATTGCATTTGATTTTACACAACCAGTGGGTGCCAAGATTCAACTCTTAGGTGGTGCTGGAAACTTTACTGATGCATTACAACTGCGAGCTGCAGATACTCCAAATTACAATGGTCAAAAAGGTCAAGTCTTGATATTTGACACATCGACTGTAAACAATACAAATTCCGTTTCTCTTGCAGAAGTATATGCAATGACTCCAACCTCTGGGTATAACGTTGTCTCATTTAATACGATGATGCCAGTAGGTGCAAGACTTTCTCCTCAAACGCTAGACTCTTCACTTGGTGCCGCAATGAATGATTCTTCAAGATATTCTTCTGCAAATGCAGATTCTCAAGTCCAGATACTTACATTTACTTCATCATTTGAGGACAATCTAAAACAGGTGATGGGTGCAAAATATGATCCTACACTAGAATCTAGTAACATTAATCAGATAACATCAACGCCTGCAAAATTAATTCCTCCGCCGCCAACTCCACCTGTAGTACAAAACACTACAAGTGTTGCTACACCTACTAATGCAACTGCAGTAAACGCAACTACAACAACTGTATCCAGTACAACCGTTACAACACCGGTTAACGCAACTAGTGGAAATTCTACTGGAAAAATGATGGTTAACGCAACTGCTACAATGAGTAATGGTACAAAATCAAACATGACTGCTGGAGTTCATGTAGATACAATTTCAATGACTGCAAATGCAACTGCATCAGGTTCATCAAATCATACTGTAACCTCAAACAATACTTCTTCCAACACTACAAAATCAGTTTCATTATCAGAGAATCTCCAAGTAACTACTGCATCCAAATAAAATCTAGACTAGCTCATCGTCAATTTCATCAATAGGCTCGACAAACTGTGTACATGTACAAGTCCTTATGATACATTTACCAAATTTTACAAGAGATCTACTCTCTTCTGATGGTACATGTGCGTCACTTGTGTGGTGACATTTCTTACAATTCATAACTGAACCATTTCCTAGTTTTATTTAACTTGCTAGTTTCCTACTTGGATTATGCCTTTTGTAATTAGCCACTGGATGCCTTGTACAAATTCATTGTCTGTAATCTGACCTCCTGCCCACATTCCAGTGCTTTGTTTTATCCATGCAGGAATTGGTTGAGAGGAACTGGCCCCGGATGTACCATGTGGTATGTGCATGATACCATTTGATATTAAATATTCAATTGCATTTGTAAACTCTGAATCTTGTATGTCACCTTGAGACCATGATCTAGCCGTGTTTTTGACCCACTTTGGTATTGATATGATACCTTGAGTGTTGGTAGAACCCGAGTCTGAATTTATCATGTTGGTCTCAGATAACTTGTCTGAAAAATTAATGACTTCGGGATTGCCGTTGATTGAAATAATTGATGTGGACTGTTCTTCTAACAAAATTCCTGTCTCTATGTCGTACACAATTTTTGATGTGCTGTTATCGGTAGCATGAAATGCTACAAGACAGTCTCTTTTGAATCCATTAAATTCTGTTACAATCGGTGTCACGGAAGCATCTGACTTGTTGTAAGCAATTGGTGATGCTAATATTTCAAGAAATGGGTGAACTGTGTTAACATCTTGTGCACTGTGTACAAAGCCAGTCTTTAAATTGAGAATTAATGTGGCATTTTGGATTTTGTTATTTTCTTGTTGACTCTGTATTAGGTTGATGTTATTTGCATCAGACATTGCTCCAAAATTATATGTCTGAGAACTATTTGTGTCAGTTATTGTAATGTCATACTTGAGTGTGTCTCCTGGGTGGGCACAAATGGTATGTGCATTACATGTACTAGTTTGTGAAAATGCTTGTTCTATAGATGTAATACCTGTAAATCCAGAAACTAGCAAAACAAGAAAAACTGTCCTAAATTTCATTACTTTAGTTTGGCCTTGAAACACGTAACATTATTCTTTCTGTTAAAGAGATCAATACAAATACTGTAATTTTCTTGTATCTTGTATATTGCCAAACAATCTGATAAAAGAATCAAGCCCCTATCTTTTACAGCATGCTAACAATCCAGTCCAGTGGTATGCATGGGGTGAAGAGGCATTAGAAAAAGCAAGACAAGAAAACAAGCCAATCTTTCTCAGTGTGGGGTATAGCGCATGTCACTGGTGTCATGTTATGGCACATGAGTCATTTGAAAACGAAGAGATTGCAAAAGCAATGAATGAGAGTTTTGTCAACATCAAAGTAGACCGAGAAGAGCGACCTGATATTGATGATATTTATCAAAAGGTATGTCAGCTAAACACTGGAAGTGGTGGCTGGCCGCTTTCTGTATTTTTGACACCTGATCAAAGACCGTTTTATGTTGGCACTTATTTTCCACCACTTGATAACTATGGTAGACCTGGATTTGGTAGCATTGTATTACAACTTGCTCAAGCCTGGAAAGAAAAGCCTGGCAATGTAGAGCAAGCCGCTGAAAATTTTGTCAATGCATTACAAAGGACAGAATCTATTGCACTTGATTCTAAACTGGAAAGGTCTACACTTGACGAGGCTGCCATGAACTTGTTATCAATTGCAGATACAACAAATGGAGGATTTGGCCAAGCTCCAAAATTTCCAAATGCATCAAATCTTTCCTTTGTGTTAAGATACTCTAAACTATCCGGAATTACCAAATTCCAAGAATTTGCATTCAAGACTTTGACCAAGATGGCAAATGGTGGAATGTATGATCAGCTTGGAGGTGGATTTCATAGGTATTCTACTGACTCTAGATGGCTGGTGCCACATTTTGAAAAGATGCTCTATGATAACGCACTCTTGCCTCCAGTCTATGCCGAAGCATATCAAATCTCCAAAGACCCACGATATCTGGAAGTTATTCATGATACACTACGATATGTATTGGGACACATGACATCACCTGGAGGGGGATTTTACTCTGCAGAAGATGCAGACTCTGAGGGAGAGGAAGGCAAGTTCTATGTCTGGAAGAAAAAAGAAATTCAAGAGATACTGGGAAAAGATGCAGACATTTTCTGTTTGTACTATGATGTTACAGATGGTGGAAACTTTGAGGGTCATACCATTTTGTATAACAGCATGAACCTCTCCTCAATAGCATTTCACTTTGGCAAGAGCGAACCAGAGATAAAACAAATCCTAAAGCAATCACGAGAAAAACTCTATGCAGTACGAGAAAAACGAGTTCCACCTGGTAGGGATGACAAAATCATGACAAGCTGGAATTCACTCATGGTTACAGCATTTGTCAAGGGATATCGTGTTACTGGCGAACGAGATTTTGTTGATGCTGCCAAAAACTGTATTGGATTTATTGAATCAAAACTTACAAAAGATGGTGAATTGCTTCATACGTACAAGGATGGTCAGTCAAAGCTCAGGGCATATCTTGATGATTATGCGTATTTTGTAAATGCATTGCTTGACTATTTTGAGGTTGCACCATCAAAACAATATCTTGATCTTGCGGTATATTATGCAAATTATTTAATCGAGCATTTCTGGGATGAAACACAAAAGAACTTTTTCTTTACTGCTGATAATCACGAGAAACTCATCATACGAACAAAAAATATCTATGACTTGTCCCTACCGTCTGGAAACTCTGTTGCAGCAGGAGTTATGCTAAGATTACATCATCTTACACAAGAAAAAAAATATCTTGATGTATCCATCAAAGTCATGGAATCACTTGCAGTAATGGCTGCAGAAAATCCATTTGGATTTGGACAGTTACTAAATACAATATACACATACTTGCAAAAACCAGTAGAGATTACACTGATAAATCCTGTAAATGAAGATGTCAAGAATTATCTCTTGAAAAAATTCATACCTGAAGCAATTCTTGTCATGATATCAAAAAAAGAGGATCTGGAGAATCTGACCAGTCTACAATTTTTTGCAGGAAAAGAATTTGATGGTACCAAAACTAAAGTATATGTCTGCAGAGACTTTACATGTTCGCTACCTCTTGGTACTGTATCAGAAATTGAAAAACTGGTCTAGATCTTTTTTATATTGATTTCAAGCCTTTGACCCACTGCCGGACTGCCCATTTTTTCATATCTTCGCTTTGGCATGGCTATTGTAATTGATGTCTGGGCATAACTCTTGATTGCAATTGTTGGCTGGGCCTGGAGTATTGCCTCTATAAATGGGGCAATTTGGTCTCGTAATTCTGGGTCTAGTTTCTTGTTTATTGCATCAAGCATGAGCTGTTTTTGCGAGACTGGTTCTGTCTGGACATCTTCCATCAGTGTCAACTGGACTGTCTGACCGTTGTCAACTAGCTGTTGAATCTGATAGTGAATTAGCTCTGACATTGAGATACCGTTGAAAATGTTGCAATTTAACTTTTCACAAACTATGATTTTATCTTGTGTCTAGGGGTTTCTATTTTTTGGCTTGAATAATTCCATTGTCTGTCAAATACTGGAGTGCACTGACAAATTCTTGGTCTGATATCTCCCCTGTTGACCACAATCCTGCGTTGGTCTTGACCCAGCTTGGGATGTATAGGTTGTTTTCACTTGAATTGTTCTGTGGTATTTTCATCATACCTTGACTTGACAAAAACTCTATCCCCTTTACAAATTCTTCATCTGGGATTAAATTCTCAGACCATGATTTGGCATTATTTTTTATCCATGATGGAATGGATGGTATTGCAATTGACACATTTTGATTTGCATCACTTGTCTGTGAATTTACTGTTCCCACCGTAAAACTTGTAAAATCCCAGTCTCCAGTGATTGGATTAATTAATTCGGCAAGATATTTTCCATTTTGATACGTATTACCCAGTGATATGGCAGAATTTGACTTTGATATTCCGAAATTATCAATCATGGTGTTGTTTGAATCAATTACAAGAATTTCTGCAACTGACTTGTCATCAAATGTATCCATGTTGACATTTAATGTTATTTCATCACCCAATTGATAGGATTGTTTTGACATGCCAAGCTGATACACTCGCTGATAACCATTTTTTTGCTGTATTTGATTGTCAAATCCTCCATCACCGTATATTGATTTGACTTGAGCAATGTCAAGTGGAGTAATGTCGTAATGTTTTACACCAAGAACGGTAACGGTATCTATCATAATTGATGGCATGTCCTCTAGTCCATTGACAATGTTGTGCAATTCATCTTGTGGTACAATATAATGTCCCAACCCAAATGAATGGCCCATCTCATGTCTGATGGTGGAATCAAGCTGTGTGGTTGTTGCAACAAGGCCTGTATATTGTGGCTTGTCTATGTATCTGTAATACCCTTGGTTACCTATCGTCCATTCTTCTTTGGTCCAGTTTGGCTGCACATCCAAATAATAAATCTCAATGTTGGTCTTGCCAGTCTCAAAGTTTGGTATTGTGACCCCTGTTGCAATAAACCCGTTAGAGCTTTTTGGTGGTTCTGGGAAATATTTTATTGTAATATCGCACTCTGTATAGTTGAAACCATTTTGCATAGAGATTGGAACTTCAACCAGTGTGATGTTCCAGAGTGGATGTCTTCCAAGACCCTGGTTTAATTTTGTTTTCCAGTCGATAACTGCATATTCTGTTTCAGCGAACAATTGCTTTCCAAGTATTGGAAAGTTTGGATTTGCCTGTGGTTCTATGGCGCAAATTGTTGGGCCATGGTGAACCCTGATTGGCATTTGTAGAAATTGGTCTGCTGCAAAAGCAGGAATTGTCTCTGATTCAAAAATGGATGATGAAAATAAAACAATCAAGACAAGGACCGGAATTGTTTTTTTCATGAAATGTGCTAGACCTTGGCGTCAAGTATGCCACGTTTTATCTGGGCCGCCCTGACTTTGATCATCTGCGTAAATTCCTGAGTATCTTCTAACAATGGCTTTAGTTTTTGGTTCTGGTATGCTTGCAGAAAAGCCGAATAAATGCACCCAACTATGATTCCAAACGCATTTGCATTTACATCTTCAACCTCGTCAGAGTATGTCTTTGCCAGTTGCTTGTATGATGCAGCCTCACTGATATAGTAATCAATTAGACTGTCGATGAACTTTCGTGTTGACTGGGGAATCACGAACTAGATTTTCCTTGCATTGTTTATAATGTTTGATTTTTGTAATTCGTGATGCAAGATCTGATGTAATTAGAGAACTTGCAAACTAAATTTGACCACCTGTATTTTTGAAGAGTTGACCCAAGAGTCTCATCATGCCAATTGAAGTTAATCGAGTAAACAAGGAATGTCCAAAATGCAAAAATCCTACAATCTTTAACACTGGAAAAGAGTATTTCTGCGGCAAGTGTCTTGCTACGCTCAAAATAAATCAGGTAGCAGAAAAGATAACAGCATAATACAATGTGGACTATAGACACTGAAGATGCTTATTTTAAGATCTATGATACTCGCAAGACTCTGGTGGGCTATTTTGCTCCAGAATATGGTGACATCCAGCCCGAAGACAAGGCAGAGCAAGTAAGACAAGAGATGTTGAAAAATCACGATCCTGTAAAAGGTGGATATTTGATGCTGCCTCTTGTCAAGTTCAATATTTTCGAAGATGGCAAGGAAATGAATTTAGCCTATCTTGAACAACAATTGCAAGAAGTTTACACCAGGATAATGGCATGGAAGAATCTAGTTACAGAAAAAGAGATTGAGCATCACAAAATTTTGATATCTCACACAGATCATGATATGCTAAGTATTACACTTGGAATAATTTTTCCATCGCCTGTACCGCTTGAGAAAAAAGAAATACTTGGCAATCTAGGGAGTCTATTGGATTTTGCCAATCAAAAAGGTCTACTGTGAGCCGCCAGTTTTTGCACTTTCATATGACTGGAGTGCATTCATTTCATACTGGAATGATTGTTGTAGCAACTGGTCAGATTTTGCACTTGTCGCATTATCTCCTGTAGCAATCCATCCTCGTAATGCCTCGTCACTTTCAATCTGAGTTTCAGTGGATAACCTGAATAGTTGCAATGATGGTTTAAACAACTCGGGAGCTTTCAAATCATCATATCGTGGAAGTATGTTCTTGACTGCAAGTATGTGCGTGTCTGTTATCTGTAACATCTGGTCTCTTGAAATCTGACCGTGTTTGTATTGGGTAAGGTTTGCATCAAAATTCTGAGTCTCGTTTTTCAAGTCTGTCTGGATCTGTGCTAGTTGGTCTCCAAAACGTTGACCTGATAGAGATGTCTGGTCAAGATAATAATTGACAAGTATTACAATTGCTATTATTGCTACGCCAGAACCAATTGCTATTGGCATGGTATGACTTTTACCTGGAGCCTTTTTTCGTCTCACATAAAGGCCAGAATTTGATACGAGATAAATCTATTTGAAAATCTAGTCGATGTATTTTCCTTCTGGATCTGCCTTTAATTCTATTATCATTATGCTGCCGCTTATGTAAGAATCATTTCTTGTGGTTCGCACCCGTCCGACTTCGATGTGGTATGGATAAATATCTACTACAATTGTTCCAACCTTTACATCTGATGGAGCATCTGTGATCTGGATATCTTCTTTTTTTACTCCGTAATCTACTAGCTTTTTTATGCAATGATCAAGCAATGGCTGTGGCAAACCGTGATTTATTGCCCAAACTGTGCCCTCATAATCGATTTTGTCCAACTATTAGCACTCTAGTTTACTAGTATAATTATTATTACTTTTGACCTGTTTTATGCTTATAACGTCTGATTTAACCTGACTTTACCCCTGACATTACGAAATGAACTCATTTTAAACTGGTGCACGCATGAGTGCAAAACAATTTCTTGTGAACCTTTTCTAAAGAGAGCAGTTTAAACTAGTTCAAATGCACGCACGGATTTAGTTCACAGAATTGTTCCACGAGTGCAAAATGAGTTCATTTTAGTTTACGGTGTTTTTTGTGCGTGCAAAATTGGTTCATGCACGCATGAAAATAAACTCAGAAAAGTATAACTTGAATTTTTTTTGTTTTCATTGATGAACTAGTTTTGAACCGGTTTTGAACCACCTGTGAACTTGACTAGTTTAAACCAGGTTCATGAACAATCGATTAGATTTTTGAACTAACTAGATTTGATTAATCTTTACTATATCAATTTAACAAATTTTAGCAAGTTATGATTCTATTAACTAGTAGTGATTTTCTTGATGTTTTCAAGTATGGCTTTTAATTCATCTTTTGATTTTGCTGTCTGATACTTTGAGATTTCATTTGTAATATCTGTTAGTTTTTTCATGCACTTTGAATGACTCTCTTCTGATTCTCGTACCGTTCTCTTGGCATCTTCAGCTTCGCGTTGGGCATGAAAAGCTGACGCACTTGCATTATCTGCTTGGTTTTTCAGCCAAAATTGGTATTGATTCACGGGCAGTCCTCATTAGTGCATTGTTCCTATAAAGATGATCTCCATTGTTTTGGTTTTCTTATGAATAGCATATTTTTAATCCTAAATGGTGATAGGACTTGATGGTCTGAACGTGTGGACAGGAAAGAATCTTTGGGTTGGAGCATAGCAACCTAGATTTTTGGCAATTAAACTTGTTAGCAATCTTAGCATCTATACTCATTTTTTTTCTAATTTTATCTCCTTTACTCTGTTTTGTATTACATTAAACATTACGCTCATTGTATTTTCTCGAGTTTTTTTCATCTCTTTTGGATCATAATCCAACCTCAATGTTTCAATTACAAGATGATTCACATTTTTTGGCGTATGAACTAATTCATATGATGTTTTTTGTTCTTCAGGTTCATATTTTGGAAAAATTAATCCACCATACTTTACATCTAAGTTTGCCAAATATGATAAAATCTGTTCTTTTGGACCTCTTTTATCTTCAGAATTTTTTTCATCCTTGTTAATTTCATTTTCGATTCTTGCTTCCTCCTCAACTTCTTTTCTATATTCTTCAGCTGCACTAGGATCAATTTCATTCATTTCTAAGAATTTTGCAATTATTTCTTCTTCTACTTCCGGATATTTTCTTCGGAATCTAACAAGATCATCATACATATTTTTTAGATCTATTATTCCACCGAGTCTCTTTGAAGTATTTTTCTTGATAATTTTAGAATAATTTTTTGCATCAAAAATAGCGACAATTTGATTCGCGTATTCCACAGAATAATCAGGAGCAGCAGTTAATGCCCATGTTTTATGTGATTCAAGAGAATAACTCTTACCATGAAATAACTCAATTTCATTACCATCAAAATTAAAAATAATTTTATATTTTGAGGAACTATATTTCATAATTTTAGCATCTATTTTTTTTATGTTTTTTAGAAAATTAAAAAATTCTAGAAAAATAAAAATTTCATAAAGTAGGTCTATATCTTTGATATTTCTAATTGTGAACTTTCTTTTGTTTTGAATAGTACTAGTGAAATCCAATTCAAGATATTTACGGATCCATTCAAGTAGGTTATAATACTGTGGATTCCTAATGGAACCATCACGTATTCTTTTTTTCACATCTGATAAGAGAGAATTGATTTTTTCAGAACTTTTATCCTCATAAATGTACTTTCGTAGAGAATTTAATACCTCTAAAAAAGGAAACCTTGTAATTATTTGGTTTACGGATTCAAGTGAATCGATAAGTGATTTTTTTTCATCAGATTGTAATGGCTCTTCTAGATTTTGATTCAGTATTTTTACAGCATCCGTTTTTAACCAATAAGATACAAGAATTAAAAGAATATTTTCAGGAGTATTAAATTTTCTAATCCATGTTTTGATCTCAAATTCTATGGGAAATGCAGTCTTTGATTTTTGAATAGTTTTTGACCAGTCTATTCTGCCGCTAATTTTTTTATCAGAATATTTTCTTAATGGATAATCAAAATTTATTCTTCGCATTACTCTACGATAAATTTCAAAATATTCAGAACATAGAATTCTAAATCTTAGGAAATCCGACAATCTATCAGGAAGTTGAAATTCATCAGATTCTCTTTCTATTTTATAGAATTCATTAATTGAGTTTTTATTTTCAAGTAGAAGTCTTGCGATTCGTTTTGAAAGTTCTTGTTTTTCAGTTTCATTAAAAAAAACATATCTTACAAATTGATGCCATTTTTCACTACGATCTTTTTTGTGTGTTTCATACCATAATCTTCTGATCTCACGCTGTTCTTCGCCTGGCTGACCAATAAAATTCGCAGATGCAATTTGTCCTATGGTGTATCCTTTTTTTTCCAAATTTCGTAACTTCTGAATAAGTAATTCTCTTGGCTTAATCATGTCAAATGATTTCTGATTGATATACTAATTCTTTGATGGAATGTAAGAATCTACCATCCAGAGATTGCACCTTTGTTTGTGATAACTTACTTGACAGCCTATCAGAAAATACTTGTTTTATGCTCTCAAAATCCCCTGTTTGGAATTTATTAAATGCATTCGTAAATTCTTCTACTCTATAATCCAAGTATTTTAGAACCGCTTCAAAACTAGTTCCATATCTTTCCGGAGATTCAGTTTTAGTTAAGAAAGTGACAATATTGCCGGACATTATTGCATAGAGAAATTCTAGACTTGTTTTTTCTAAACTCTCAAGCTGTGGAATTAGATTTGCATTTAAAGCATTATCTAATGATTCTGATATCTCCATTTTTTCAGATACTATTATGGTTTGATAAATGGACTGTAAAATGGCGGTTCCCAATGGTTTGAATATTCGAATTAAATCCAATGCGTCGTAAACGATTCTTATTTTGTTCTCTAATTCTTCTTTTTTATAGATAATTCTATCAGTAATTTCAATAACATTGTCAAGACTTGCATCCATCACATTTTTCTTTAATTCTGATATTGCATTTTTAATTGCTAGTGCAATTTCTGTTTCCTTTAGATCTCTGGAAGGAATTGGAATTTCTACGTACGCAAAACGTCTTTTTAATGCATCGGACAGGTTAAAAAGAAAATGTTTGTCAGCAGTATTTAGAGTTCCAATTATTCTATAATCTTCCGGAATTTTTATTTGCTCTACCGATTCTCCAGATTGAGTTGTTGGAATCTTTAATGTTTTGTATTCTAGTGCTGTAAAAAGTTGACCAAATGCCTTGTCAATGTCTGATCGATTGAATTCATCTATTACAAGCCATGTGCCATGAAATTCTTTCGTAATTCCCTCAGATTCATGAAAACTTGTATGTCTATTTTTTTTGTCATCATAATTGTCTTTGATAGTTTTTGTTACACAGCCATATTCAATTTCATATTTTGGAAATTCACTATGTTCCGGATTGGTTTTTGGTATTAACCCCCCAATCACGTCATTGGTGCTCCAATCAGAAGTTGCAGTATATACATCTGCATAATACCCACAATCTTCAGTCCAAAATACTCTGGGTATCATTTGAGCAAGTTTTGTTTTTCCTGCTCCTACAGGACCGGCAAGTAAAACATGTCTCCCACTTGAAAGATGCGTAACAATTTCATGAATAACGGATGTTTGTATTAGTAATTCTTGTTGAATTATTTCAACTCCTTTTGCAAGATCTTCTTTTGTGGGAATTTTGATCTTTTCCGAGACAGGTTTTCTTTCTATTATTTTATCCCCGGTAACATTTTGTTGAGGTCTTAAATTTAATTCATCATAATCAAATGGATAGTGTTCTGATTCCCATTTTTTTAGTTTTTCTATGGTAGGAGGTGAATCTTTATACTCGGTATTTTTAAATTGTTTCCGCAATTTTAAATTAATCAAATCATCATCTGCCTCATCTAGCCACATTTGCCTAGCTCTTGATTCTCTAAAAAGAGATGGCCAGACTCCTTCTCGTGTTATTTCACCTTTTTTTACCGAAATTTTTAAACCAGCTCTTATTCCTATCATCTTAGCATATGTCCAAATATTTGCTCTATCAACTTTGAAGAGTGAATCGTTTTCTTTCAATTTCGCTATGTGTTGCTTTAGGTGAGGCACATCACATGGCAATATGGTAGCTGGATAATCATCATATTCTGAACCAACCACTGAAATCTCTCGATTTTCCAGATCTAAATCTCGGACTTTTAGATTCAGAGCATCGTCTAGTTTGAGAGCAGTTCCATATAGAATTCGGTATAGAATTTGATAATTTTCCGCGAGCATTGGTGATCTGCCTGTAGTTGACTGGAAAGGGCTTATCATGGGAACAGCATTTAGAAATTTTGCAAAATCTTGATTATCAATGAATTCTTTTGCCGTGTTATCGGTTTCTGCTAATTCGCTTACTTCATCCTGTAACTCTCTTACATACACTCTTTGTTGAACTACGTCTGGCATCTCCTTGTTAGGATCCATTAGCTGTAATACCGTATGTGGAAAAGGCACACATCGCTTTAGTTCAAAAATATGTAGATAACTTGAATATCGATTATTTGAATAATCTACATTTTCAGGCTTGAGTGATAATTCGTATGGGTTTGTTGAACTTGCATCAGTGATGCTGTTAATGATAGCGATTGCGATTATTTTTCTTTTATAGTAAAGATAACCTTTGATTGGGAAATCACTTTTTTGTATTCTGGTAGCATTCCAGTTTACTCCCCAGAGTGCTTTACCATGTTGTTTTATTATATCTGTGAATGCGTCTATTTTTTCATCATCAGTATCCGTAGGCCAGCAAATTGCTATCTTATTTTTTGAGTGTTTATTTTCAAATTCTTTAATTTTTTGTTCACATAGTTTTACTATCTCTTGTTTTTGTTCATCGTTAAAATCATAATATCCATTAAGTAAGTAATGGTTACCCTCTTGTCTTACAATTCCATTTTCTGTCAAAACGTCATAAACAGGAATCTGTTTGTAATCTTGATCAGGATTGTCATGATTTTTTAATTTAATTTGTTCTGCAAGATTATCCTTGGTTAAGCTTCCTCCCATTCTGACAAGTGTCATTATCATTACTAATTGGTAATTTGCTTGAGGCTTCATTTTGTTGAGAATGTAATTTTTTAATTTTTGAAAATCTGTCAGGTTTGCTCTTTCAAATTCTACTTCTCTTTTGTAAAAATTTATCTTAGTTTGTTTCCAGCCCGCTTTCAAAACTTCCTTCATTAATAAATAAACTGCCTTATTTGACCACCATCTTTCTTGGTCGTATGCAGCAGGAGGCAACTTTTCTCCTATAATTCTCTCGATTTCTTCAAAATGAAACTTATATCTGTCAACTTTTAGGTTTTTTAAAAAATCTACTAATGGTAAATATTTAGACAATACCGGATCAAATGCTAATGGACTATAAAACTTTAGAAGAATGTTCTGTAATAATAATCCGTACATGGACTATCCTCCAGTTGTAAAAATAGTTCATCTTTCAGATACTCACCTAGGCTTTTCTGCGTATAATAAAACAGATCCAGACACAGGACTAAATCAAAGAGAAGTTGATGTTTATTCAGCATTTAAGCAGATAATTGATTACATACTTGAAACCAAGCCAGATTTAGTCATTCATTCGGGTGATCTTTTTGATAGTATTCGACCTTCAAATCGAGCTATTCGTGAAGCTTTTAGACAATTAGTAAGACTTTCAACAGCAAAAATTCCCACTGTGATAATAGCAGGAAATCATTCTACTCCTAGACAAAAAGTGACAGGTTCAATATTTCAGTTGTTTGAATATCTTGACCATATTTACCCAGTATTTGATGGCGAATACAAAACATTAGAGATTGGAGATTGCAAAATACATGCAATACCTCATGCATACAATGAGGAAATGTTCAAACAAAATTTTGACAATCTTAAAGCTGATAAGAATTTCAAACACAATATTCTCGTGATACATGCTACGGTAATTGGTGTTATTGCATTTTCCGGTGGGGAATTTAAAGAATTATCCATACCTGCTTCTGTGTTATCGAAAGATTTTGATTATATCGCACTTGGACACATTCACAAATTCATCCCAGTTGCAGAAAATGCATACTATGCAGGAAGCCCAGAAAGATTAGGATTTGGAGAAGCAGATTACAAAAAAGGATTTCTTGAAGTAGAGTTAGGAAGTTTGAAAGTCAAACAGATTGAAACAAAAGCTCGTGATATGATTGATGTCAGTCCAATTGATTGTTCAGAACTAGACGCTACACAAATTATGAGATCTATTGAGTCGTCATTACCAACTGATATTTCTGGTAAAATCTTGCGTCTTACATTTCAAGATATTCTTCCTCATGTATATACCGCTCTCGATTTTAAGAAAATAGATGAACTTACTTCTAATGCTTTGTATTGTGATAAACGATTTGAGAAAAAATCATCAGAAACTAGATCCATAGGAACTAGTCACATTGGTGCGCTTGCAGAAGAATTTTCATTATTTGTAAAAAACCAGGAAATGGATATTTCGTTTAAGAATAATATCGAGAAAATTGGTTTGGAATATCTTGAAGAAGCAATACCAGAGGTCGAAGACTAGTGATTATTCGTTCACTAAGACTTGAAAACTATAGAAAGCACAAGAATACATTCGTAGAATTCCCTGACGGTCTTTTTGGCATCGTGGGTAATAATGGGGCAGGAAAAACAACTCTCATAGAGGCAATTGCTTATGCAATATATGGTCAACACGCCTCAAAAACTGGCCAGAACCTGATAAAGCGAGAACAGGCGTCGTCAGATTCTGATTGTAAAGTAGAATTAGAATTTCACCTAGGTTCAGACTCATACCGCATCATACGAGAGTTACGTGGTAATAGACAATCACCGTTTGCTTCACTCTATGTAAATGATCGGTGTGAAGTAGAAGGGGTAAATCCTGTAACACATTATTTATCAAAGAAAATAGGCATGGATTACAAATCATTCTTTACATCCATTTTTGCAAAACAAAAAGAACTTGATGCTTTATCTAATTTAGGACCACAAGAGCGAAGTAAAAGGATCTTACGTTTGCTAGGAGTTGATCGAATTGATGTTGCAATTGGTAATCTACGACAAAATAAAAAAGAAAAAGAATTAACAATACAAGGTATAAAAAATACTCTCGCAGACATTGATGAGTTAAATTCCACATTGGAAGAACTCCAAAAACAAAAAGAATCATGTGAACATAAAGTAGAATCAGAAAAAATAGAATTAGACGAAACAGAATCTAGTCTACATAACATAACACAATTAAAAGAAAATCTAGAAAAAAAATATACGGAATATCAGAAATTGGATAAACTCGTGAGCAATTGTATAACACAAAAAGATTCTCATGAGCATAATTTAGAAAGTAGAAATAAAGAATTAGCGAATTTAGAAAAAGCAAAGAACGAGTTACAAATTATACAACCAAAATTAAAACTCTTCAAATCCATACAAACTAAGAAAGAAAATCTCGATAAAATGCGTGAAGCATATTTGAAGAAAAATAATTACGATTCTCAAGCAAGAAGTATAGATGCAGATATAAAAAAGATGAGAGTAGACAGAAACAAGATTCTAGCAACACTGAAACAAACTAGTAATTTGGAGACAAAACTCCAAACCATAAAAAAAATCACTAGTGGTTACACAAAATCACACACTGAGATAGGTAAAAAATTAGCAAGTAAAAAGGCACTAATTAGCCAATTCAAACAAGAACGAAAAGATTCAATGAAAGACTTTGATGCTATAAAAAAATTAGGACCAAAGAGTAAATGCCCTGTATGTAAAAAGATCATAGGAAAAGAATTATCTGACATAGTCAAACACTTTACAAATGAGGCATCTAAAACTAATAAGAAAATACAAGCAGCAGAAATCCTAGTTGATAATCTATCTAAAGAAAGCCAAAAAATTCAAAGATTAATGACTAGCACACAGAAAGAAGGGGAAACAATTAACAAATCAATTAAACAACGAATTAAGGATAGCCAATCTAAAAAAAGTATGAATGAGCAGATAAGATCAGAATTACAAAAGAAAAAGAGAATATTGCAAAATATACAGGCATTAGGAAAAATAAATTATAACGAAACAACTCATGATAAAGTAAAAGAACAATTTGAAGAATTATCGTCATTAGACAAAACTAGAATATCATTAGAGACACGTTCATCACAAATTCCAGAAATAAAAAATATCATTACATCTTTACAAAGTAAAAAAATATCAGTTTTCAACGAGATTGAAAAAATATCAAAATCTATCAAAGATCTTAATTTTAATTTGCAAGAATATGAGCAGGTCAAAAGTGCTCATTCTGATGCAATACAAAATCATCACGAAGTAGAAATGAACATAGTAAATACAAAAAATGCCTTGAACAATATTGAGAGAGATATTACAACTACAATAAATCAAATATCACAAGAAAATGAAAGACGAAAACAAATTGAGGATGAAGAAAAAAATGTACGTTTACTTCAAGCGTTAGATAAGATATTTGGCGATTTTCGTGTAGATTTAGTATCCCGAATTAGACCAATGCTCTCATTGCGCGCATCAGATCTTTTCAGAAAATTAACAGATGGTAAGTATGCAAATATCACTATTGATGAGAATTACAATATACTAATAGAAGATGATGGGAAACAGTTCCCGCTTGAACGATTTTCTGGAGGCGAGGAGGATCTGGCTAGTTTATGTCTGCGAATCGCAATATCCCAAGTAATTGAGGAACGATCAGGGGCTTCTTCAATTAATTTTATTGCTTTGGATGAAGTTTTTGGAAGTCAGGATGAATCAAGGAGAAATAATATTCTCAAGGCATTAAATGACCTTTCATCACAGTTTAGACAAGTCATGGTGATTACCCATACCGATGATATCAAAGATCTTCTCCCTTATGTATTCAATGTTATGGAAACTGAAGATAAATCATGCAAGGTAATTTCGGAAGGCAGTCCAAGTTTATCTTTAGTTGGTTGAATTATATGAAATCATTTGACCTGAAGGATCCATAATAAAATATGATAAAGTAGAAGAAAAAGAGAAACTAGTAATGATTACTTCAACAATTAGCAATTTCTGTGATTCCATGGCTTATTGTGAGCATAAAATTCCATTCCACTAGAAGGTATACAACCTCCTCCAAGCATGGAAACACTTCAAGGAATTTTGGACACAAAAGAACCCAAGATCAGTCCATATCATACACATACGAATGAGCAGGGATATGAATAACAATAAGATGAAACGATTGAACATGGAATTTAGAGTAGTGAGAAGATATCTAGATGTCTAAAGAAAGAAGATTTGCCTTTGATTAACGACTATCAAATATTCCATAATTACATTAGACCACACATGAGCCTATGTGGTAAGACTCCAAGTGAGGCTTGTGGTATTATGGTACAAGGAAATGATAAGTGGAAAACTTTGATCCAGAAGGCTAGTAATACAAATTATGATCAAATACTACCAGAAATCAGATTTGATGTCAACATGGCATGAATTAAGAATGCAGTGATGATTGGAATTGTAAAAATCCCAGCTAGAAATAATCTTTGACTTACTTTAATTAGATTTGATTTTGAAGAATTAATCAGAGCATTTTCTTTAATACTTATCACATATTCCTCAATCATGCGTTTATAGAAAACTTTATGATCTGAAATTCTAAATGAATCTACTTTTACAATATCATATTTTCCATCGGTATAAAATGCCTCATGACCTATGGGAAATGTCTTGGGTTGTATTCTATAGGTTAACAAACTAAAAATTATTCCTGCAATCATTAGAAGGATTCCCAATACTAAGAAAAAAATTGCACCGTCAAGAAATGCATATTCTAATTTTATAGATTTTAAAATGAATGTACCAAATCCCATTAGTAAAGTAACTATGGTTCCTGCCATTGCGATAATATTATTTGCTTTAGAATCAAGATTGTTTCTATTGTCTAACAGTCTTGAATATTGATCTTTTATTTCTTGAAAAAATTCAGGATCAGGCATAAATAAACAATTATGAACTTAAATAAAAGAAGATCATTATCTGAGTATGACCGAAGAACAAACCTCTCCAGAGGATTTACCACCTACTAAAGAGAAAGGAGAAGAAAGTTATGATCCTTCAAAATCATCATCGATCAAAAAAAATCAAAAGAAACCTATAGAGTTACCATCAACTCATGTAATGCACGAGGGCGCAAGCTTTGATTGAGATTTCACGTCTAGACAAAAAACAGGTAAAATCATGTATCTCGTAAACGCTTGTAGTATCTTAAATACACTATGGACTTTATAAGACAAGTCGAGGCTTTTTACGCATATTGATCGTGATAATACACGTCACCCTTAAATCTCAAATATGTTATTATAGAACATGGGAAAAATGGTGAACATCAGATGAGTACCGAAAGTCAGTTTTTAATGTCTTTAGAAACCTTAGATCAATATCGTGGAAAATGGGTCGCCATCCTAGATTCTAAAGTATTGGCAGAAGGAAAAAATCTTGAAGAGGTTTACAAAAAGGCAATGACAGAAGCAAAAAGTAGAACACCACTCTTTGAATACATTCCAGACAAAAGCGAAGAGCAAACCTTAATCCTATAGTTCCTTTTCACTTTCTTTATTGATAGGGGGAGATCGACAGTCTGGTAAATTTTCTTTCAAATATCATACAGACATGTTCAAGAACAGCAATGGTGAGCGTAAGCCAGTAAAGAGACCTAGAATCGAAGTATATCTTAGAAAGTATTCTGAAACTGCTAATCCGGAAACAAATCCCGAGTTTAGAGCTTTTGCATTGGTAGACTCTGGTGCAGATATTTGTCATGTTCCAAGACAGATAGCAAATATTTTAAAATTAGAACTAGATCCTGCGACTCGCAAAGAATCAGTTGGTGCAGGAGGTAAATTTTGGACATATAGAACAAAAATGTATGTTGAAATTCTGAATAAAGGAAGAAGAGTTGGCATAGACATGGTAGAGGTTGTCGTAACTGAAACAGATCCCGTTGAAGTAGAAACCGCAGTAAATATTCTGTTAGGCAGAAGCGGACTTTTTGATAAATATGAAATAACCTTCAATGATAGTGCTAAAATCCTATCATTCAAGCACATTGAGAAACGTACTAGATGATAATAGTTTTTTGATTTAATCCCTAAAGTAGAAAACCTTAATTCAAAAGTAAAGTAGAAAATATTGTATGATGTATAGTGATGATCAATTAAAAACAGTAATTGAACAATCTATTAAAAAATCATTCGAGGCTTCTAAGATGAAGACCGAAGAGATGTTTAGAAAATTGATTCCATCAGATAAGATGAGGGAGGGCGGATTTCAGATTGCTAATAAATCAGATTTTATGAAGGGTTGTGCAGTGGCCACTTTTTACATAGCTAGCAATAGTATAGAAACAGCACTAGAAATGCAAGGTGCTAAGGGTTTATCACCTAACTTGCTAGACTATAAAACCAAATTACAAGAAGAATATTCGAAGAAGCTTTGTTCATATTTTGATATTGAACATTAATACACTTGTTATGTCTCGAAGAAAAACAGGTTTAAAGTATGTCCCATGAACCGAACAAAACCTGTTTTGAGGTTCTGTAGTGTTCTCCAGACACAAGTTAGATAATTCTTCATGTCAAAGTCGGGACATGGACTGGATTATTCAGATATTAGAAACTCGTTATCTCTAAGTGAGCGTAACATCCAAAGTAATGGTTCTCTCATGAACCCTTTACGCTTTATTGTTTTTAAAAAATCAATCTGTTGAAGTAATTTATTTGTCATATCTTCAAAAGAGAGAAATTTTACATCGTGTTTTGTAAGTTCAGTTTTTGCTTGTTTTGAAATGGTCACATAACTAACATATTTTGTAAATACTCCTGCTTTCTTTCCACTTATTATGACTCCAGTTAACGTAGGAACATATTCTAAAGATTGTACGATCTCACTCACTTGACTAATGTTGATTGATTCTTTACATTGGATTAATCTAATTTCCTCTATTTTTAACTCATTATTGATTTGTAAACCTACAAGATCTACTTCTCGCGGTTTCCATCCTCCTTTAATTTTCATAGGATTTCTTTTGGGATTGCTATAAGAAACTACTTGATCAATAAAACCACGACTCATAATCCACAGTTGAGATTCTTTATTGATTTTATTATCAGTAAATCTTAATCCGTATCTGTGATAGTATTCTGTTAATTCTTCTAAACCAATTCCCCAGTCTCTTAAAGGCATATTGTATAAACCTCAATATTTTATCTTAATGTATTCTTCGTTATCATAGAAAACATTGCATATTACATTTCTCATTTCGGGTGACATATTTGTTCTATCAAGTTTTACATATTCTTCATACATTGCAGTAGCGGAAGATTTCAGATATTCTACTCTTTCTTTATGATATTGCTCCCTAACTGGAATAGTTGTTACAATCCATAACTTTGATATTTTTTCATGAGATTTTATCTGATACAATGCATTAGCGTCTTTTAATATCATTACTGCCTTTGCAACCTCTAAAACAGCAGATATTTGTCCTTCAAACTTATTCAGTGTTCCAATTATAGAATATGCTAAAATTTGTTGTAGATTTTGTATGGCGGTATCATAATTTCTGTTTAATGCACCTAAAGTCTGAGCAGTTCTATTATGCCAAAATGTAAAAAGAAAAAAAACAGCACCTGCCATGCCCAAAAGGATTACAATTGTAGTTATTAGATCATAAACGATTAGAATTGATGAGCTACTATCGCTTTTTAGAATGGGCAACTGTGTCAAACCTAACAAAATTGTGATTGATACAACAAAACCGCCTAACACCTGTTGTTGTGCTTTTTTGATTGCAGATAATTTTTCAAGAGAGAAATCCATGTGTTGTTTTTGTCGTTCTTTCTCTTGGTCTACATATAGTTTTATCAAATCCTCAAGCCTTCCAACTTGATCTTTAATGTTCTCAGTAAGATTACTCATTTTTACTTGCATTTTGGATCAAGGCGATCCACTTGTTATTTCCTTCTATTTGACAGATCCTTAAACCAATGAGATATCAGAAGATAGGACGTAGTATTACTTGCAAGAATCATATGTCCCACTTTTATGTCCCAGTTTTGAAATATTCCCTTTGTGCCAGCAATATCATGTTACAACATCTATTTACCATGTTTTGAAATGGCAGTTTCTAAAACATCATGCTAACAACTTTTTGACCAATTTTTCTAGATTCTTCCTCAGATATGGTGCAATACCAAGAAACAGTATCGACCGATCTATGACCTGTAATGGTAGAAATTTGTTCGTCATTGAACCCTGAATTTTTTAAAAGTTGAGATATTGTGTGCCTGAACACATGGATTGGTTTTTTGTACATGTATTCTTTTGTGAGAGGATCAACCTCATCTTCTATTTTAGGATAATAGTAATTTGATAATCTTCGTGCTATCCTGTCTGCAACAACATATGCTTTTTTTCTGTTTAACAAATCATTGCCTTTGTCCTCAAAAAATACAAATTTTCTAAACTCCGGATGCTTGTTTTTCCATTGAATCATGATATCGTAAATTTCCAAAGGTATGAATTTCTTCTTCCAGTCACCATCCTTTCCTAGGTAAATATGCCCTCTCTTGTCTTTTGTCTCATGCACTTCTAACTTGAAAAATTCCACTGTCTGATGTACTGTATTTTCAAAACTCATTCTTTGATCAAAATAGATTCTATCCCAAGTCATGGTAGCCAAAGCACCGGCTCTTGCACCAGTTCTAATTCCTAGTCTGGTTGCAAGAAAAGTTTCATCATCCCCATCTTCCAACATCATTTGGGTTAGTTTTTCAATAGTTGAGGGTGTAAAGTGAGCACCGGCATATTTTTTGTAAGCATCGTGTTCTGAACCAAGACCGTAACCCCTTGCCATTCCATGACCAAAGGATATGTCATGTGCATCCAGAAAATTTCGAAAAGATGTCCTATATGAGTGAGGAACCTTGGTTCTGCCTGTTGCTTTTCGATATTCTATCCTATAGTTTTCCCAAAATTCCAAGGCTGATTTTTTGGAATAACATACGGATCTTGGATGTGTTTTCATGGTATCAAGAATATTCCGTACTTTCCCAGTCATTAGCATGATGCCATCAGGTTCAACACCTCTAGCTATGCATTTTCGTATCCAACGCGAGATCTCTGGTATTTGGTTAAACTTGCCTAGTTCAAGTCTAGCATATTGATCTGTTATTGGGCGTAGAACAGATGGGGCAACAGTTTGTTCTAGTCTGCCCGAATGTGGATCGAGTTTTATTTTGCCCATAGTTGCCATCCGTACTAGATAACGTCTTACTGTCCTTGGGTCTTTTCCAATTTCCTTTGACAGTGCAGTGGTTCCAGTTATACCGCTACCTATTAGATCTAAAATGTATTTGAAGATCTCTTCCTCTGTTGACTCTCTACCATGCAACAAAAGTGGTCTAGGCAAAGGAGATGCACTCCTTGTTTCTTGTATCATGTGTTCGTCTGTAATCGTAGGAAAAAGGGTACTTCAAAAAATTATAATGTCCGATTTTTTGGGTCTTTGTTTTCAAAAGTGCCCATTTCGTGCCCATAATGTCAGATTAAGACATAGTAATTATCATACTCTGGTGGGTAAATCTGTCAGAATCAGTTCTCCTAGAGAAAAAACTTGAGATGTGAAACTAGACCGGGAAGTGATGTTGTCTTTTCCTGTGTATGGCATGACTTAACTAGGAACTAGACATATCAAAAATCATGGGGCAGAAAACATCTGGGATAGAAAGGTTTCTTGCTCCTTCACTAAGTAAGATAGAAGAAGAATTAACATCAATTCATGCTGAGATTAATACAGTAAAGACAAGAATGGATGAGACTGACAATAGGCTGACAAAATTAGAAGAAGAGTGTAAACGTCTTGCGACTAGGATAGACAAGACCGATGATGGAATGACAAACGAATCCAAAGTTTTGTTTGATAGTGTAAATGAGATGGAAAAACAGAACAGAGACGAGATTGAAGTTTTAAAACGTGCTATTGATGTTGCACAAAGAAGACTGGTTGTTCTCGAGGCTAACATGAAAGAGCTTGGCAAATGACTTGATCTACTGATGCAAGAGGGTGGTACGTTTGTCGAATGTACCAAAGCATGTTAAAACATATTGGAAAGAAAAGTAGCAAGAACAAAAAATGATCAAAAAACAAAGATGATGTCATTACCCCAATCAAAAAACTCTGCGATCGATCAAAAAATATTCAAAATTTTAGCGGATGTACAAGCACGAACCATCTTGTTTTCTATTGTAAAAAAAGGCAAGACAACAATTGATCTTTTTGAAGAACATCGAATTCCAATAAGTACCATCTACAAAAAAATTACAGAACTTGAAGATCTTGATCTTATCATGATAGAAAAATACATCATTGCAAATCGCGGTAAAAGATTCAAAGTTTATCGAAGTAAAATAAATGAGGCTGCGGTGAGAATTCAGTCTCTTGATCCAGTGGTTAATTTGTTCCCAAATTCTAATAAAACTATGCTAGATCATGACTGACTGCATGTTCAGTGTATTGATTGACTCAAATTTCAAATTACACACCCTGTAATCCTCGATGTATTCACAAAATTTATCGATTATCTGTCTTTCGCATTTTTTACCATGTTCGTCTTTTGCAGTCAATATCAAAAGATTCCAGTTTCCGCTAACTGTTGCGGTCATCAAGCAATTTGGTAAATCCTTTACAAAATTGCAAACCTTGTCGGTAATACTGTCTACAGATTTGCTTGCCTTGAATTTCAGATAGAGAGCTTCGAAATCCTCTACAAGCGATTGTCTAAGAATTGTTTCATAACCTTTGATTATCTTCTTTTTTTCAAGTCGTCCTACTCTATACGCTACTGCTCTGTCTTGAATATCATGACCTTCATTTCTTAGCTTGATGGCGATTTGTCTTGCTGGAATCCTTGCGTTTTCCATTAATAGTTCTAATATTCGCCTGTCTATATCGTCAACTACTGTCATGAATGAATCTGACATTTCATAATACTAGAATCAAAACGCACTTGAGCATGTGGAATGCTAATTTGAACAAGCTAAGTTTGTCATGTGTTTTTCTATGAACCGGATACTTTCTACAAAATGGCTTTTATTTTCTAAAAATATTTTCTTGCAATCAGGTAGTGGCTTTTAGAGTCATGGTACTCATCACCTGTGATAATGAACGTATCTTTTGTGATAGTATTGTATCAAACTCTTGTGAGTTTGTGGCTTGAATTTCTGCAATGACATCATAGGCCCCGAATGTTATGTGGGCACTTTTGACTTGTGGTATTGTCTTGAGCTCTTCTATTATGTAGTCTTCTGCACCTAGTTCGCAGTTGATTAGAATGAATCCCTTTTCCACTATATTTTGATTCAGTTTACGTTACTTAACTTTTGTCAATTTGTGGAACAATATTTCATCGCAAGTTCTGAATTCTTGGGTCATAGCATATTGGAAAATATGGTTTGAGATTGCCATTGCATGACTCGTTGATGGCATTTTCTGAATCGCTACACTCTGTTTGGTTTAACATTTTATTAGAACACTTGTCAAGGGCAATCTGCAGTTTACTGTCTAGTTGTTCTATCTTTGATATAATTACCGAATTTAGGCCCATGTTTGCTATCTGTTGTAACCTGTCATCATTGCAGGCGGGGGCAAGACTTGATTGACACAAGCTCATCACCTGTCTTGCAGTTGTAGCACATGTTGAAATGGAATCATTTCCGCTTGCCTTGGAACATGTATCAATAAACGACAAGACTTGATCTTGGAAATAACCTGAATCAGTTGTAGTGTAATTGATATCTCTAGAAATTATCTGGTCAATTCTTGGGTCTGCACAGGATTTTATCTTGTCAAGTGTTCTGGTGGAGCATTCTTGCTTTACTTCTATCATGGTTGACTGACAAGACGGGATGTCTGACTGGGCACACAGGTTGATCAAGTGAGAAATTGAACTGTCAAGCTCGACAGATGCTTCTACTATCTGATTTTGTGCAGAAGTTATCTTATAGTCTATTGTATCCAAAAACTGGTAAATTCTTGGGTCTTTGCAAATTTCCGAGTCCGGATAATCTGATTTTTCACAATTTTGCTTTAGTTGAGAAATTGATGCTTTGCAACTTTCAAGGTTGTCTAGGGTTTGAAATTGTATACAATCGTTTACAAGATTTATGTCCTGTACGTTTGACTGGACATTTGTTTTTGTAGACGTTGATTTTTCATTTTGGCCTGTCATGTAATAGTATTCGATATCACCAACAATTGCAATTACAAAGATTGCAATAGAAATTGATATGAAATACATTATTTTACGCACGGTATTCTAGTTGCAATCCTGTGATATATTGTAATTTACATTTGAGTGATTGAATATCTTTAATCTATAGGAATAAAACCGGGCAAAAGAAAAATATAACTTGGCTGTTTCTGCCGAAGGTAATACCAAAGAATTTCCGTGTATTTCATGCCATACAAATTGTTGCAAAGAGTATACGATATTTGTTAACGCACATGATGTTTACAGACTTTCAACCGGACTGGGATTAGACCCTGAAAATTTTCTTGAACTCTACGGGGCAAAGGATTTTGATCTGGGAATAAAGGTAAAAGAAGGTCTAGTGGATCTGGCTCTAAAACAAAAAAATGGTGCCTGTACGTTTCTTGTTGAATCTAAAGACATTTTTCGTTGTACTGTAAATGAATTCAAACCCGGCGTATGCAAATCGTACCCATTTCAGATGAAAGATGGGAAACTAGCACAAATGAGTGATAAAATGTGTCCTGTTGACTGGGATACAAAAGAATTTGAAACAATGATGAAAATTCATCTAAAAAAGGATGAGGCTGAATGGAAGTTCTATGAAGATCTTATCTTGGAATGGAACAAAAAACATTGGATAAAAAAACCACTATCTGCATTTTTGAGATTTATCTTGGATAAAGTAGCCAAGTCTGGCACTCTCTGACTTGAATATACCTAGTCATGAAAGTTGTACAAAAATTCTGATTCTTGATTAAAATTACAGCCAACGAAGGGATTTGGACCCTCGACCTTCTGATTACAAGTCAGATGCTCTAGCCAGGCTGAGCTACGTTGGCATTAGGTTATGGACTTGGGAAGGTGGTTTAAAATGTTATCAAACTTGCAAAATGATCCTGATATGGTTATTGCCCTCTGGAACCATCCAAACGAAATTTATATCCTGATCTGTTAATTTTGGTATTGGCAGACACAGAAAAAAAATGTAGCATCTGTGGAAGTAAATTTGAAAATTCAGATAAACTAGATCAGCACAAAAAAGAGTCCCACAAAGAAAAAAATTCTAAAGAAAGACCAAAAGTTTCCCAGTCTTCTCGATACAAGGTTACTGGTATTACAGCTGCTGTTGCAGTGGTAATTGTTTTAATGGTATATTTTTCTGATGCCCCGCCCACCACTAATACACCTCTTCCTACTGTTTCATTATCTCCAATTAACACTATACAAGGAGTACAATGTGATCCTGTAGAGGGTTCAGTTTTTCACGTTCATGCTCACCTTGACATTATTGTTGATTCAAAGCAAGTTACAATTCCTGCGGGAGTTGGCATCAAACCAAACGAGTGTCTCTACTGGCTCCATACTCATGACACATCTGGTGTAATACACATAGAATCTCCAACGCAAGCCACATTTACTTTAGGTCAGTTTGTTCAAGTCTGGGACAATACGCCTGGAATATCGCCAACATTTGAAGAATTAACTCATGGAGACAAGAGCCTCAAGGTGTTTGTAAATGGAACTGAGGTAAACGACAGTTATGATGCAATACAATTGTCTGCACATGACGAAATTGTTCTAGTGTCAGGAGATGTACCGCCATCTATTCCATCCTCTTATGCGTTTGGTGGATTGTAGGGGTATGTGGAAATGAAAAAAATCAACACTTCAAAATTAGGACCTGATACATCACTTGTAAAAAGTAAAAAAAGATATTTTGTAGGAGATGCATGGCTAAGTGACATTTCAGCCAAGCTACAAATCAAAGGAGAAAAAGCATATCTTGCAAATTTCAATAACGGTGCACGAACCAAAGTGCATTATCATCAAGGGGGACAAATTCTTGTGGTTACAAAAGGTACTGGAATGCTCGTGATTTACAAAAAAGCAAATATCAAAAGTGAGACAGTCAAGATAACAAAATCATCCCAGTCAAGTCTTGCACCAGGAGACGTGGTTTTCATTCCAAAAAATACTCTGCACTGGCATGGTGCTATCAAGGGAAAACACCTCTCTCACATTGCACTGAACATATTTACAGAAAAAGGAAAAGAAGCACAAACAATCTGGTACGAGTCTGATTTTAAATCGTATGCCACTAAAATAAAATAATCTAGTGATTAATTCCTGATGATACAAGTACTGTCCAAGGAAACACTAGATTACCATTTTCTTGATATCGTAATGCATTTTTTTGTGCATCATGTTTTATCTTGTACATGATATCTTGCCCATGACTTTCTATCTTGCTTCTTATGGAATTTGCAGTAGATTGCATATAATCTGCCCAATATTCCTCAAAGGTTCCTGGTTCATAGACAAAATCATATCTTGTAACTGTGACATTTTCAAAACCTGCTCCTAACAACTCTGACTCTAAATCCTTGGGATTGCCAAACCTATGTACCGTAGGTGTCCCAGCAGGTCTAATGTCTGGAATGTACTCTAAAACGGGTTTCATTATTGTACTAAAATATGGCACATCTTCGGCTAGTCCATGAACTGCAACAACTAGCATTCCATCTTGATTCAAAATATTTCTAATTGATTGTAAAACTTTTCTTGAATCTGGGAAAAACATCAAACCGTACTGACATGTAACCTTGTCAAACTTGAAATTAAATCCAATATTTTCTGCATCCATCTCTACAAAACTTGAATTTTGAAATGGTATGGTTCCCTTTGCAATACCTAGTGCTGTTCTGGATAGGTCAATTCCTACCAAGAGACCTTTTGGGCCAAGGGATTGTGAAATCTCTTTTGATACAACGCCTGTACCACACGCAACATCTAGTACTTTATCATCAGGTCTAATGTTTGCTACCTTGACAATCTCTCTAGTGGACTTGAATGGTCCAATCTTTTTGTCGGCCCAGTTGTAATGATATTCTGGAGCTACAGTATTCCAGTTTGCCTTGGCAGTTATCTTGTATTGAATTGGATCAAAAGTTGGTTTCATTTTCTTGTGGCCTTTCTCAAAGCTTAAATTGATTACAACTAAACGCATTTTATGCCTTCCTTTAGGGTCAATGTAATAATTGAAAACAAGCCCGAAATTGTAGATCCAGAAGGTGATACTATACTAAACGACTTGATTCTGAAAGACAAAAAAACTAACATCAAAAAGGTTCGCTCTGCCAAGATGCTCAGATTTGTAATAGATGCAAAAAACAAAGAATCTGCAGAAAAGACAGTGCTTGGAATATGTAATGAATTTAGAATATTCAATCCTCTTGTAAGTAAGGTATCAGTTGAGACACTAGACGCCTAGCTTTTTACTACTTTTCTGCTAAGGGCAGTGACATCATCTAATGCACCATCTATGAGTAATTTACTTCGCAAGTATTTTGCCAAGTCTGTCTCTGTTATGATTCCAACAAGATTATCATTATCTAAAACTAGTAACCTTCGTACATTCTTGTTTAACATTTTTTGTACTGCGTCTTCTATTAGGGTCATTGGCTCAACCCATCTAAAGTTGGGCGACATTATCTCAGACAAGGGAACATCAGCGCTTTTTCTATCAGTTGTGGAGATTTTACGGGCAAGATCTCGTTCAGTAACAAGTCCAATTGGTTTGCCGTCTTTGACTACAACAAGTGAGCTAATTCCTTTCTCTGCAAAAAGTAATGCAACATCTTTTGCATTCTTGTCATGTTCGATAGTGATTACAGTACGTACCATGATGTCTCGAACTAGACCCATAGCTAGTACCAACGGATATTGGAATAAAAACGATTCCACTCTTTTTTGCAAACAAAGTAACTTGAAAATGATCTAAAGTATTTCTCTTGATCTATTTTATGAAAATCATGTTACCCTATAACCTACGTTAATCCTCGGTATGGATTTCTCTTACGGCGTTCTACTTCGATCAAGAGTTTTGTTACACCAAGTCCTGTGATGAATCCTCCAACATGTGCAGCAAATGCTATTGAAAGTGATGCAAAAGAGCCTATGAATACAAAGAGTACCTGGATTGCAAACCAATAGTATCCTCTCATATCTCCCATTGCTGCTGATATCCCCATGATTCCTGATATTGCTCCTGATGCACCAATGAGTATCGAGTCTCCATTTCCAAGTGCAAATGACGAAAGGACTCCGTCAAATAGCGCACCACCTAGTCCTGCTAGCAAGTATAGGGCAATGTATTTTGGCTTGCCAATTGACCTCTCTGCAAAGCCGCCCATGTATGCAAGTGCAAACATGTTAAATCCAACATGTGAAATGTTTGCATGAACAAACATTGAGGTAAACATTCTCACTATGCTGTCTCCAATGTACCCATCCTTGAACAAGCCATTTGGAACAAACCCGTACTGGGAAATTATCGCATTTTGTGTATTGCTAAGGGCACCATATGCAAAAATCAAAATGTTCACAACAACCAACGCTGTAGTGACAGGCGGAAGTGAACTGAGTCTTAGCATTATTTTTGAGACCCGGTTGCTATACTAAAATGGTGGGACAAGAATGTCAGTCTCTATTTTGATCGAGCATTCATCATGCGATCAGTCCCTATCTGATAATACAATCCCGATTCAATTTAATATGTCTGAAAAGTAATGTAATTTGTGAAGGTTGCAGTAATTGTATTTCCAGGTAGCAATTGCGATCGTGACATGCATCATGTCCTAACTGATGTTTTCCATTTGGAGTCTCAACTAGTGTGGCACACTGATGCGTTACCAAAGAATGTAGATGCCATTGTGTTGCCAGGTGGATTCTCGTATGGTGATAGACTGAGAGCAGGAGTTATTGCAGCACATAGTCCTGTAATCAAGGATGTAAAAAAGATGGCAGAAAAAGGCATGCCAGTTCTTGGAGTGTGCAACGGTTTTCAAATATTGGTAGAATCTGGTCTTTTGCCAGGTGCGTTATTAAAAAATACATCACTTAATTTCATGTGCAAGTGGACTGAGATAATTGTCAAAAACAACAAGACTCCATTTACAAACAAACTCAAACAAAACCAAAGAATTCCAATTGCCATAGCAAACGGTGAGGGCCGATATTATGCAGATGCCAAGACTTTGGCACTGCTCAAGAAAAATAATCAAATTGTATTTACTTATTCTAGTGAAGTTAACGGAGCATCACTTGGTATTGCTGGAATATCTAACAAGGAAGGAAACGTTGTAGGTATGATGCCACATCCTGAAAGGTCTGCAGAACAAATCATAAATCCCAATAATTCAAAACCTGCATCATTAATTTTTGAATCTCTCCTGAGTACCTTGGGCGTAACAGCATGAGTCTTACTCCTCAAGAGTCTGAATATCTAGAAAAAAAAATAGGCAGAAAACCAAACCCATTGGAACTGCAAATTATTGCAGCCGAATGGTCAGAGCACTGCTCCTACAAGTCCTCTAAAAAACACCTCAGAATATTGCCAAAAGAAGGAAAACGCGTGATATCAGGTCCAGGTTATGACTCTGGAGTACTTGATGTTGGAGATGGTTATGTTGTTACAGTACACATTGAAAGTCATAACCATCCGTCTGCAGTGGAACCATATGGTGGTGCTGCAACTGGTGTTGGTGGAGTAATTCGTGATATCTTGTCTGCAGGTACAAGACCGATTGCACTCTTGGATGGTTTACGTTTTGGAAATATAGAAAAAGATCATCATGCTCAATGGTTATTCAAAAATGCAGTACGAGGAATTGCAGATTATGGTAACTGTCTTGGAATTCCTACCATTGGTGGGGAAATTGAATTTGACAAGTGTTTTACAAATTATGCACTAGTTGATGTGGCATCAATTGGTTTTGGAAAAAAAGAAAATCTGATAAGAAACAAGGCGGAAAAAGGTGATTACGTTGTTCTGATTGGAGGCTCTACAGGACGAGATGGAGTTGGCGGTTCACAATTTGCATCTGACAAACTTGAAGCAGAGAATCGTTCTGCGGTACAAATTCCTGATCCGTTCATTGAAAAACTAGTAATCGAGGTAATCTTGGAGGCACGAAATCAAAAATGCATCAAGGCAATGAAAGACTTGGGAGGTGGAGGCTTATCATGTGCAATATCTGAGACTGCAGACGCACTTGGTGTGGGAATTGAGCTTGACATTTCACTTGTGCACAAGAGAGAGCAAAACATGTCACCTTCAGAGATTATGATATCTGAATCACAAGAAAGAATGCTTGTAATTACTGATCTGAAAAAACTTGATACACTAAAAAAAATATGTGACAAGTTCCGAGTTCCATATTCTGTTATTGGTAGAGTAAAAAGTGATACTCTGATGGAAGTAAAATTGGATAAAAGTACGGTTGCAAAACTTCCTAGTCATATAGTTGCAAACGCACCACTTCTTGATAGGCCATCATCCAAACCAAAATACATGAATGACATTGAAAAAATAAAAAAACCAAAGGTGCCACAAAATCTCTCACAGATACTCTTGAGAATGCTCTCAAATCCAAATATTGCAAGCAAAGAGTGGGTGTACACTCAATATGATCACGAAGTAGGAATAAGAACAGTTGTAAAACCTGGAAATGACGGTGCAGTTCTAAGACTGGACAACGGCAAGTTCTTGGCTGCAAAAATTGATGGAAACTCGAAACATTGCTATGTTAATCCAAGAGATGGTGTTATCGGATGCTTTGATGAGGCTTGTAGAAATGTAGTTTGTACTGGTGCAAAACCAATAGGAATGGTTGACCATCTCCAATTTGGAAATCCTGAAGATCCTGAAATATTTTGGACATTCAAAGAGTCAGTTCAGGCAATTACTGATTATGCAAAATATTTCGAAATCCCATGTGTTGGAGGTAAAGTTAGCTTGTACAATGAATCTGATGAGGGTTCTATCAAACCAACTCCTCTTATTGGAGTGCTTGGTCTTATCGATACAAAACCGCTTGTTCCACAAAAAATTGAAAACGGTGACTTGATTGTCATGCTTGGGGTTACCAAAGATGAACTTGGAGGCTCTGAATATTATGAATATATTCACGAACTAGTTGGAGGCAAGTGTCCTGTTGTTGACATGAAATCCTCCAAGAAAACACAGGATGCAGTATTGGAACTGGTACAACATGATGTTCTCAAAGTTGCACATGATTGCTCAAAGGGTGGATTGGCAGTTGCAGTATCAAAGCTTTGCATGATGAATGGAATCGGATGTGCTATATCTCTTGAGAAAGTCCCTTCAGAGAAATTACACACTGATGAACTGTTGTTTTCAGAATCACATTCACGATTTTTGCTTGTAATAAAAACACAAGATGAAAAAAAGACACTAGCGATTCTCAAGCAAAGAGGGATTACACATGCACGTATTGGTATATTTTCAGGCAAGGATATTGTATTCAAAGAAAAATCAAGTGTACCAGTTAGAGTAAGGGTTGATAAAGCACAAGAAAAATGGTTAAACTCGTTGGGGGGACTTGTAACGCATGGTTAAGGTTAAGGAAAACTGTGGTGTAGTTGGAATCTTTAGTCTAGATGGCGCAAATGTCATTCCTATGGTTATTGATGCATTGCGTGCACTCCAGCACCGGGGCCAAGAAGCATGGGGTGTAGCCATACCAAAAAAGCAACCATACAAGCAACTGGGACTGGTATCTTCTGCAGTCTCTGAATTTGATAAAGTGACACGCGAATACGAATCACCATCTGCAATAGGTCATGTGAGATACTCTACAATGGGTAAAAGTAACTTGGAAAATGCCCAACCGCTAAAGGTAAAAGACCTATGTGTTGCCCATAATGGAACAATTTCTAACGTAGAAGAACTCACGGGAATGGTAGGAGGGTGCACATTTACTCCTCAAAATGTCAGTGACACACTGATTGCAGCCCAGAGACTTGTTACATTGATGGCTGATAATGGCAAACTGGGAAGTGCACTATCTATTTTAAAAAATGAAATGGTAGGCTCGTTTTGTTTTACATTTGTATCTGATGATAATGCAGTCTATGCAGCACGCGATCCCAAAGGATTCAGACCAATGGTCCTGGGCTATAGAAAAGATAACAATACGTACATTGTAGCTTCCGAATCTGCAGCACTTTCTGCAGTGGGCGCACAATTGATTCGAGATGTAAAACCTGGTGAACTGTTAAAAATTAGTAAAGATGGTCTGGAATCTGAAATGTTTTCAGAAGAAAAAAAACCCGCGCACTGTTCGTTTGAATTTACTTATTTTGCACATCCATCTAGTGTGATGGAAGGCTCTAACATTTACATTGCAAGAAAAAAAATCGGACAGTTTCTTGCCAGAAAATTTGCAATAAAAGATGCTGATATTGTAATTCCAGTTCCTGATTCTGCAAGACCTGCCGCACTTGGATATGCCCAAGAGCTTGGAGTGCCATTTGAAGAAGGATTACTCAAAGACCGATACAGCAGAAAAGGACCATTACGTAGTTTCATTGAACCCCATCAAGCCGATAGAGTTGAAATCAATCGCTGGATAATTCCAATCACACAAGTCATCTCAGGAAAACATGTAGTTGTTGTTGATGATAGCCTTGTTCGAGGTACTAGCTCAAAGGCAATTATCAAGGCCTTGAGAAGAGCCGGTGCAAAAAAAATAAGCATGGTGATAACATTCCCACAAATTCAATACCCTTGTTATGCTGGAATTGATTTTCCATCACAAGATGAACTTGTAACATACATGGGAGATGGAAAAAAATACACCGAAGATGAGATTACAGAAAAAGTAAGACAGCTTATCGGAGCTGACTTTCTTGGTTACAATGATGCAAAGAATCTTGCAGATGCAGTTGGCATGGATTCTGATTCCATGTGCTTTACTTGTTCAAGCGGTGATTATTCGACTCTTGGAATAAAGCCTATGTTTAAAACAAGGGCAGAAATCAAGGGTGAATAATATGGAACTTTCATTTGTCTTGGTAAAAAGTAAGATGGGACACGAAATGGATGTCATGAATGACATTCTCAAAATTGATGGTGTAAAAGAAGCGACAGGAACATTTGGCCAGTATGACATATTTGTCAAAGTCCAGGCCCCCACAAGACCAGAACTAGACAAGATAATAACAAAGAAAATCCGTATGGTGCAAAACGTCCTTTCAACTACCACCCTTCCTGCACTTGCCGGCAAGAACACAAAATAGTCAAAGCAGCCAGTAATTTGATTACCTGAAACCCTGAATTGATATCAGTTTAAATCCAAGTCAGTTCAATGACCGCCTGTTTGAAGTTTTTACGCTCAGGAAAGGTAAAAGACATTTACGAGCTTCCAGACGGTAACATTCTCTTCCAGTTTTCAGACCGGGTATCTGCATTTGATGTAAAGTTTCCAACACCTATTCCAAGAAAAGGTGAGGTGCTATGCAAGTTTGCTGAATTTTGGTTCAAAAAGTTACCAACAAGGAATCATTACGTACGAACAGAAGGAAAAGACAAGATTGTAGTGAAAAAAATGCAAATGATTCCAATGGAGTGTGTAGTACGTGGATATTTTTATGGTGGTTTAGTTCAGAGGTGGAAAGACGGTCAGGTCAAGTTGCCAGAAGGTTCAACTCCGCAGCTTGCAGCAAAATTACCTGTTCCAATTTTTGATCCTACTACCAAGTCTGAGACACATGATATTCCGATATCAAAGCAAGATGCAATTGACAAAAACTTGGTAAGCAAAAGCGAATACGAGTGGCTGGAAAACACGTCAATTGAGATTTATCAACAGATGTTCAAAACTGCAGATGCTGCAGGATTTGTCTTGGCTGACTTGAAGCTAGAGTTTGGCAAAATAGGAAATGATATCGTACTTGGTGATTCCATTGGACCTGATGAATATCGTCTATGGCCAAAGGAGACATACCAAGTGGGAAAGACTCAGGAAAGTTTTGACAAACAACTGTTACGTGATTGGCTTGCATCAAATGGATATCAAAAAAAGTTTGAAGATGATAGAACTGCAGGAAAAGAACCTGTCGCACCACAACTCTCTGATGAATTGTGTCTTGAATTATCATCAAGATACATCATTGCGTACGAAAAGATAACTGGAATCAAGTTTTAACTCGAATTTCTAATTTGAGCCGTCCGTATTTCATATCCCCTGCTGCCCATTTGACCCAAAAATCTTGTCAGGTTTTCTAGATTTTTTATTTTTTTAAAATTTTTGGTATTTTTTGTACCGGTATGATGACACTAGTAATGGTTCTATGTTGGTGATATCATTATTGATTTGATACTAATGTTATGATTTGTATCAGTATGTGTCATCAAATATGGTACCGTGACTAGAAGCATTCTTGGGGATTGACCAAACTTGGAACATAAAAAAAAGTTACGTAATGGACAAAAAAATATGATCTCTTGATCTTTTAGGACAAGTAGAAAAGTAAAGTCGTAAAATGTCTACACTGCTACAAAAAGAACTGAAAATAAATAAAATACTTAGTACAAATGCAGACCAAGCCAAAGCCCTTGATGATGCTGCCAGAATAAAGATTCTACAAATTCTATATCACAAACAATTTGCAACAGACCAGATTGTTGAAGAGCTAAATAAAATCGGATACAAGAAAGCAACCACAACAATACGACATCATCTGGATGTTCTCAAAAATGCAGGACTGATTGAAATTGTAAAAATGGAAGAAGTCCGAGGAGCGGTAATGAAATATTATGGAACCTCTGTTAGAGTAATGGGGGCAAAACTTCCAGTTAACTTTGAAACTGATTTCTCAAAGACAATTGCAGAGACTACGGTAAAACTTGAAAAAGTGGTAAAAACTATTGCTGAAAACGCAGGCTCGAAAATAAAGAAAAAGAGCTCCAAGCATGCAAGCACTGAATCAAATTATGAAGATCAGATAGTGATGGAAATTGTAAATAGGGCAATGGCCAAAGTGTTTGAAAACAACGGGCAATTGCTTTTACAAAAATAAATTCTTTACTTTACTTCAATTCTGAAAATCCCAACAGTCTCTGGATTCTGCAAGGCCTTTATCATCTTGCGAGGAATTGAATCTGATGCAGTATCGCATCCAATTGACAATGTCCTTGGACATGTGAAATTGCTTTTTCTAATTACAATATCATGCGGATTTGTCATGGTAAGTTTTTCGCTTCCAAAGCCTGTGATCTTGAACGAAAGATCTCCAACTAGAATTGTGCACGTGACCTCTGTTTGAGGTTTTTTCAACATCTTTTTCATTTCATCTGGAATTCCAAGACAACCACATGTTGCTCCTACGCCAACAATACAATCTCCATTTATTGTAAGATTTGGATCAGTTGTTATCTCAATTGATTTTGGATGAAGTGATCTAACATTTTCATGACCGTGAAATGAGATCTCAAAACGCACAATTTCGAGTTGTATAAACTTAAATTAAACCTTCAAAGGATGAATTTTGAAATGCTACCAGCTGCAGCAGGTTATGATAGAGCAATTACAGTCTTTTCTCCTGATGGTAGACTTTACCAAGTAGAATATGCTATAGAGACAGTACGAAGAGGTACACTTGCAATTGGTATCAAGAGCAAGGATGGCATTATACTTGCAGTCGAAGAAAAACCACGAAAATTACAAAATTCTGATGTTACACAAAAAATATTCCAAGTCGACGATCACATTGGTGTGGCAGCAGCAGGTTACATTCCAGATGCACGCTCACAAGTTGACAATGCACGATTCTTCTCACAAAGTAACAGAATGATATATGACGAACCAATCGAGGTCGAAGCAGTAGCAAAACACTTGGCAGACCAGGCTCAGCAATATACTCAATATGCCGGTGTGAGACCATTTGGTGTCGCACTCATCATTGCAGGCATTGACAAAAGTGGCAGCATGATATACCTAACCGACCCAAGTGGAACATACATCTCATATGATGCAGTTGCAATTGGTGCAGGCGCAGATCAAGTTACAGAATTTCTAGAAAAGAATTACAAAAAGGATATGACAGTTGAAGATGCAGCAGCAATGGCAATCGAATCTATCTATCTTGTAAGCGAAGAAAAAGACGGTACAAAACATATCAAAATGTCACAAATCCCAATTGCAACAAAGCAATTAACAAGAACAAGCGAGAAAGATATCGAACAATTTGCAGCCAAGGCAAAAGACAACATTGCCAAAAGACCAAAGTAGCATCTAATATTTTATAGCACAACCATACTAGGACATACATTGAAAGTTTCAATAGCAATTCCAGACTCGTCACTTTCTGAAGAACCCACTCCGCTTGACAAGGCAATGAAAATTTCCCAGATTGCAAGAGCCTGTTCAATATTTCATGTAAACACAATTTATCTTTACAAAGAACAAAGCGGTTCTGATAGGGATAGATCGCTTCTTCGAAACCTTCTTCGTTATCTTGAAACACCACAATATTTGCGCAGAATACTTTATCCAATAAGTGATGAATTCCAGTTTGCAGGAAGTTTGAGCCCACTCAAAATTCCATCACATGTACAAACATCTGATCCAAAAAAAATCAAGGCAGGCGATGTTAGAGATGGAGTTGTGGTGCAATACAAAGGAAAAAAATTTGTAAACGTTGGCTTTGAACAACTAATTCCATTTTACAGCAAAGACGATGATGGAAAAAGAATCATTGTAAAATTCAAGGAAGGGTATCCCGCATTGACCGTAAAACAAATTGAAAAAGAAGCGATCTCACAATATTGGGGATATGATGTCAAAGAAGTGTCAAATCTAGGCACGTTTCTTGCCACTTGGGGATCTTTTGTAATATTTACATCAAGAAAAGGCAAGCCAATTCACAAGACACAAAAATATTTTGATGAGATCTCACGTGATAACATATTGCTAGTTTTTGGCTCTCCAAAAAAAGGAGTCCATGAAATCCTTGGAAACGGTATTGGCAATGTCCCCAAGTCACAGGTATTGAATTTCTTTTCAGACCAAGCAACAGAAACAGTCCGACTGGAAGAGGCAATCCTTGGCACCCTTGCAGTTTTGAACACTCTAACTCGTAACTAGTTTTAATACGGGATCAAGGACTGGCAAAAATATGGACAAGAAAACATTGGACAAGAAAAAATTTCTGCTTTTTGGCATAATTGCAGGTGTTGCAGGGATAATAATTGGCGGCATATTGATGGTAAACAGCGTAATACATTTTTCACACTAGATCTAAATTTTCAAAATAAAACCGCACATTCTCTAATTATAGACTTATAATGGGCTTTTCGACAATTTTCTGTAACAATGGGCCATAGGAAGCATAGTCAACCTAGAAGAGGAAGTCTTGCATATTTGCCAAGAGCACGAGCGAAGAGCATGGAAGCAAGAATTAGAACTTGGCCTGATGTCAAGTCTGACCAACCAAAACTTCTAGGATATGCAGGATTCAAGGCAGCTTGCATGAGAATTGCAAGTATAGATGACAGAGAGAAGACTCCAAACTTTGGAAAACAACTTGTCGGTCTTGGCACTGTTGTAGTTACTCCTCCAATGTCAATAATTGGAATCAGGGGATATTCAAGAGACAGATACGGAATAGATTCTACTTTTGATGTTTATGCAAAAGATTTACCAAAAGAGCTTTCAAGATTATTCAAAACAAAATTAGATGAAAAAGCAATAGACAAGGCAGAAAAATCACTTTCATATGTTGACGAACTTTTTGCAATCGCTGCAGTTCTTCCAAGAAAAGCAGGACTAGAACAAAAGAAACCATATGTCTTTGAAGTTGCAGTCAAAGGTGGCGATATTCAAAAACAATTTGCATTCTTAAAAGATCTTTTAGGAAAAGAAGTCAAGATAGATCAAGTTTTCCAAAAAGGAGTTGAAGTTGATGTTGCAGCAATTACAAAAGGAAAAGGTATCGAAGGTCCAATTACAAGATGGGGTGTCAAGAAGAAACAACACAAATCAAGAAAAAGTGTCAGAGCTCTTGGTACACTAGGTCCAATCAGTCCTGCAACAATCATGTACTCTGTTCCAAGAGCAGGTCAGAGAGGTTTCCATCAAAGAACACAATACAATAGCAGAATAATGATAGTTAGCAATACTCAAAATGAAGAATTAAAAATTAATCCACCAGGTGGTTACAAACACTTTGGTCTGGTGCAAGGAGATTACGTTATCATCCGTGGTTCAATTCCTGGAACTTATCGCAGATTGGTAAAACTTCGTGCACCAGTGAGAGCAAAATTGACAAAGGTTACACAACCCAAGATCTTGGAGATTATGATATGAAAGTTCCAGTCTTTACAACAACTGGTACAAAAGATGGTGACATTGAATTACCACTTGTATTTTCAACTCCTGTTAGAACTGAACTAATTCACAAAGCATACATCCACTTGGAATCTCACTCTTTCCAAAGACAGGGTAGATATCCAAATGCAGGTATGGATGTAGTTGCAGAATCCAACAGTCCTCCAACAGGTCATCACCAAGCCAGAGTCGCAAGAATGGCTGGCGGTGGAGGTGGAAGACAAGGTCAAGCAGGTGGTGTTGCAATGACACGTAAAGGAAGACAGGCACATCCTCCAACATCCGAGAGAATTATTCACAAAATGCTAAACAAGAAAGAAAACCGTCTTGCACTATGTTCTGCATTGGCAGCAACAACATCTGCTGCACTAGTAAAACTTAGAGGCCACAAGGTAGACAAGATTGAATCATTTCCAATTGTAATATCTGATCAAGTTGAATCTGTAGTAAAATCAAAAGACCTAGTCAAAGTCTTGGATGCACTAAATCTGTCACAAGATGTGGATAGACTGAAAGGCAGACTAAAGGGTCGTTCAGGAAAACCGCTACTCAGAGGCAGAAAGACCAAAGTAGGAAAAAGTGTCCTGCTTGTAGTAAAGGATTCCACAAAACTTGCAAAAGCATCACACTCACTTTTGGGAGTTGATGTAGTTGATGTAAAAAATCTCAGTGTACTTGACTTGGCTCCTGGTGCACAACCAATTAGATTAACAGTATTTTCTAAAGGTGCAATTGACGAGATTGCAAAAATAAAATCTCCTCATCTTGAAATTTTGGTGATGAACAAATGAATCTAGAAGAAGCAAATCACATCATACTCAAACCGTATATTACTGAAAAGACATTTGCACTAGTCGAAAACCAAAGCAGAATTTGTTTCTTGGTAAGAGAAGAGGCAACCAAGCCAAAGATAATTGAAGCAATCAAGCTTTTGTATAAAGAAGATCCAATCGGACTGAACATATGCAGAACCGTATACGGCAAGAAAGCTTTTGTAAAATTCTCAACAATTGAAAAAGCAAGGGACTTGGCCACAAAGATAGGAATGCTATAATATGGTCAATCGTGAATCAACTAAAGTAATGGTGAAGATAAATGGTTAAAGAATACAAGTATAGAGGCCTAGCATTAGAAGAAATTCAAGCTTTATCATTAGAAAAACTCTTTGAACTTTTACCATCTAGAGCACGAAGATCACTTACAAGGGGTATAACAGACGGAAAACGAAAATTATTGGAAGAAGTAAAATCAAACAAGGCAGGAAAAACTAATGGTCAAATCAAAACTCATCTAAGAGATGTCATCATTTTACCATATTTCGTAGGTCTTACAATTCATGTTTATTCAGGAAAAGAATTCTTACCAGTTACAATCCGACAAGAAATGGTTGGACACTATCTCGGAGAATTTGTACGAACCAATAAGAGAGTTATACACGGTGCACCTGGTGTAGGAGCATCCAGGTCTAGCTTGTACGTGCCATTAAAGTGATATCTATGCATTTTAGCTACGCTTTCCAAAATTATGATAAGACAAGACACGTTCGTGCTGCATTGAGAGAAAAAACAATCTCACACAAACATGCAAGAGAAATTGCACACAAGATTAAAGGGATGTCAATTGAATCTGCACGAAGTTACTTGCAATCTGTAACAAATTTGGAACGCGCTGTACCATTCCAGAGATATAATAACGAAGTAGGTCACAAGTCAGACACTGGTGTAATGGCTGGAAGATATCCAGAAAAAGCAGCAGGCGAATTCATCAGACTGTTAGATAATTTAGAATCAAATGCAGAATATCGTGGAATGGACCTTGACAGATTAAAAATAATTAATGCAACCGTACACAAAGGAAGGAAACTTGAACGATTCACTCCTCGTGCAATGGGTCGTGCATCTCCTAAAGTAGATATTCTTACTCACGTTGAGCTGGTAGCTCAGGAATTATAGTCATGTCTTCAGTGAAAAATGTAATCAATGATAGTTACAAATTGATGCTCTTGAAAGATTATCTAAGAGAAGCAATCAAGGAAGCAGGTTTTTCAGGTGTTGATATTCAAAAAACTCCAACCGGAACTAGAGTTGGATTACATGTTACAAGACCTGGTATAGTAATTGGAAGAAAAGGAAGTGGAATCAGAGATCTTACAAAAGTTTTGGAAACAGACTTTGGCCTAAAAAATCCCCAGATATCAGTAATTGAAATCACAAAACCAGAACTTGAACCAAGTGTAATGTGTAACAGAATGTCACAACACCTTGCAAGAGGAACCGCATTTAGACGTGCAGTCATGTGGACAATGCAGACAATCATGGAGGCAGGTGCAATGGGTGTACAAATTACAACTTCTGGTAAACTCAGAGGTGACCGTTCCAGTTTTGAAAAACACAGCAAAGGTGTACTCCCAAGAGCAGGACACCAAGCTACAGTTATAGTTTCAGAAGATATTGTTCACGTCCCAACAAAAATGGGTCTTATCGGAGTTCGAATCAGAATTGCAAGAAAAGAGCGATTCATACCAGAATTTGAGTTAAAGGCAATAAAGAAAGAGGCTAAAAAAGTCGAAGAAGTTCCACAAGAAATTGAAATAATTGAAGAAGCACAGATTGATCCAACCAAACCAAAAACTGAAAGTGAAGTAATTGAACTTGAAGAAAAGTTGATTGAAACTGTGGAGACATTTGAAGAAGTAGAGGAGGAGCTAAAGTAATGGCCCGCATAAAGATGAAAACAGTTAGAGAGTTCAATGAAACTGATCTTAAAGATAGATTGGTACAATTACGTGCTGACTTGACAAAACTAAAGATTGAAGCATCTAAAGGAACATTACGAAAAGACAGTGGTAAGGTAAAGCCTCTTCGAAGAGATATCGCAAGAGTATTAACTAGACTAAATGAGATGAAATCCAAATGATTACTCCGGAAAATATTACACGTCATGAATTAATCGGATTAGATACCTCTATTGTAAAATCAAGCAATTCTCAAATGGTTGGATTGCATGGAAAAATAATTGATGAAACAAAATCCATGTTTGCAATTCAAACTGCAACTGGAGTAAAATCAATACCAAAACAGCATTCTATTTGGCAGTTCAATCTTGATGGAACATCTGCTCTTGTAGATGGAAATACAATTGCAAAAAGATCTTTTGAAAGAATGGGAGTTAAAGCATGACTAGAAACATTGGTCTTCAAGTAAAAACGCCAAAGACAGAGTGTCAAGACGAGCTTTGTCCATTCCATGGAACCCTAAGTATTAGAGGTAAACTAGTTCAAGGCAAAGTTGTCAGTGCTAGAGCACCAAAGACAATTGTTGTCCAGCAAGAATTTCCAAGACTTGATATTAAATACAAGAGATATGCACGTAGCCAAAGTAAATTGCATGCACACAGACCACAATGTATTGACGTAAAAGAAGGCGATATTGTTCTTACTGCTGAATGCAGACCACTTTCAAAGAGTGTTTCTTTTGTTGTAGTTGAGGTAGTATCCTAATGGCAGCAACAAAGAGTCGTGCAGTTTCAGCAAAAGGAGTTCAAGAATTCAGACCCTATGTTACAAGGGCTCTTCCACTTGGTGCTCAAGTAGTATGTGCTGATAACACTGGTGCAAAGATTTTAGAAATTGTTATGGTTCAAAAAACAAAGACCAGAGTTGCTAGATATCCATCAGCAGCTGTTGGAGACTTTTGTAACGTTGTAGTAAAGAAAGGTCCTGGTGAACTAAGAGGACAAATATTTGGTGCAGTTATTGTTAGACAAAAATATGCTGTAAGAAGATTAAGCGGAGTTAGAGTAACATTTGAAGACAATGCTGCAGTACTTGTAACCCCTGAAGGTGAAATCAAAGGCACTGAAATCAAGGGACCGGTAGCAGTAGAAGCAGCTGAAAAGTATCCAAGAATCGCAAACTTGGCATCGATGGTGGTATAAAATGAAGCCAACTAAGATACGAAAGAGAATGATGTATACTGCAACAGCGCATCTACTTAGCAAACAATTAGGTTCTCATTTATCAAAAGATCTTAAAGGAAAATACCACTGCAAAAGTATACGTGTAGTAGAAGGTGACAGTGTCAAAGTATTGCGTGGAGAATTCAAAGGAATTGAAGGTAAGGTCACTCGTATATCAACTGAAAAAAGAGGCATTGCAATTGAAGGTATCAAGCGTGAAAAACTCAAAGGCGGAAATGTCGATATTTACATCCATCCATCAAACGTACTAATCACTTCATTAAACCTTGAAGACAAGTGGAGACAAAGCAGACTAGAAGGACAAAAACCAAAGACTGCAAAAGTTGCTGCACCAGAAACAAAACAAGTAAAACCAAAAGAACAAAAAGAGGCTAGCAAGGAAAAGCCAAAGGAATTAAAATCTGATGATAAAAAATCTACTAAACCTAAAACTGAAAAAAAGGAGACGACTAAGTAATGGTTAGCATTGCAGGTAGTAAAAAACTAAAAAGACAAATGGCTCCACTCTTCTGGGGAATTACCAGAAAAGACAAGAGATTTGTTGTTACAGTAAAACCTGGCGGTCATAAAAAACATGTGTCAATACCAACTGCAGTATTTATCAGAGATACACTAAAACTTGCTACCTCACTAAGAGAAGCAAAATCTGTAATCTATGGTGGAAAAATCAAAGTAGATGGTGTTGTAAGAAACTCACTTCATCATGGAATTGGCTTGATGGATGTTGTAGAACTAGATGGCGTATCTGATATCTACAGACTTGTTCCAAAAGATTTGACTGTCTTAAAACCAATCAAGATCAACTCTTCTGAAAAATCAAAGAAATTACTCAAAGTCACAAGAAAGGTAACAATAAAAGACAAAAAAACCCAGCTTGGATTTCACGATGGTAGAACTCTAGTCTCGGACACAAAGGTAAGTGTGGGTGATACATGTGTAATCGAGGTTCCAGGAACAAAAATCCTTGATGTTATACCACTTGAAAAAGGAGTTCAGGTTATCATTACAAGCGGAGTAAACGCAGGACGTATGGGTAAACTCACAGAACTCAAACCAGGAACATTCATCTTACCAAAACGAGCAGATGTTGACTTGGGCGAAAGACAAATCGAAATTCCAGCAGAATTAGTAATGGCAGTAGGAAAAGACAAACCTGTTATTCAAATCCAGTGATAGATATGGCACAACAAACAGAATCTCCAATGAAGAAAATTTCAATTGCAAAGGTAGTTTTGAACATGGGCGTCGGTAAATCCGGCGAACCAATTGAAAAAGCAAAACGTGCACTAAAACACATTTCAGGTCAACAACCATCACCAAGATATGCAAAGGCAACTCAACGTGATTGGGGAGTACACAAGGGTGAACCAATTGGTGTCGCAGTTACAGTAAGAAACGAAGAAGCAATTGCACTCATCAAGAGATTATTTGCAGCAAAGGGTAATCAGATGAAAGGCTCTTCATTTGATAACTTTGGAAATCTTTCATTTGGAATTAAAGAACACATCGATATTCCTGGCGTGAAATATGATCCACAAGATGGAATCTTGGGTCTTGATATTGCAATTTCACTTACAAGGCCAGGTTTTAGTATTAGAGTAAGAAGCAAACACAAAGCTAGTATCGGACGTGGTCACATAATTACTTCAGAAGAAGCAAAAGCATTTCTAACCCATGAGTTTGGAATTCAGGTAGTATAATATGAAAAATCGTGATTACAAAGTAACTGGAAGAACTGTCCATAAATTTGGAAAAGGTTCTAGATGGTGTAAAAGATGTGGTGACTATAATGCAGTAATTCAAAAATATGATTTAGATCTTTGCAGACGATGTTTCAGAGAAGTAGCAGACTCGCTAGGGTTTAGGAAGTTCAAGTGAGATAACCATGCCAGCAACTAATATTCTAGCAAACATGTTTGTGACGTTATACAACACTGAAGCAAGAAGAAAAGGCGACTGTGTTGTATTGCCAACTTCAAAACTTGCAACAGATGTACTAAAGACACTTCAAACTCACAACTACATTGGCGAATTTGAACACGTAGATGACAAAAAGGGTGGCAAATTCAAGATTCAACTATTGGCAAAAATCACAAAATGTGGTGCAATCACACCTAGATTCAAGGTAAAAAAAGATGGTTATGCAAAATGGGAGCAGCAATATCTTCCATCATACTCACGTGGTATGTTGATTGTAACTACAAACAAGGGAGTAATGTCTCATCATGAGGCAATTAAGAGTGGCTTGGGAGGGCTATTGATAGGATTTGTCTACTAAAACAGTTGAGATACACGAAGTAACAATACCAATTCCTGATGCAGTAAAAATATCTATCAACAACAAGATACTTCACGTACAAGGTCCATTGGGTAAAACCAGAAAGACCTTCAAAAAGATACCAGTGGAGGTCCAAGTCGAAGGAAAAAATGTTCTGCTAAAGTCTGTTGGAATTCGTAAAAGAGATTATGCAATATTCAAGACTGCAGAATCTATCATCAACACCTTGATCAAGGGTGTACAAACTGGTTATACTTTTAAAATGAAAATTGTATATGCACACTTTCCAATCACTGTAAAGGTAAAAGATGGACACATTCACGTGGAGAATTTCCAGGGTGAACGTGCAGCTAGAGTTTCAAAAATATTTGGCGATACCAAAGTAGTTCCAAAAGGTGATGATGTAATAATCACAGGACCTGTATTGACTGATGTATCCCAAACTGCAGGTAGTCTACAACAAAATACCAAAGTCAAAAACAAAGATCACAGAGTCTTTCTTGATGGTCTTTATCTTTTTGAGAAACTCGACAAGATCGAAAAATAGATTCAGCAAGGAATAAATCCGCTTATCCTACGAACAAGTTTGTTGCCGCCCTAGCTCAGCGTGGTAGAGCAGCTGGCTGTTAACCAGCGGGTCGCCAGTTCAAGTCTGGCGGGCGGCGCTTTTAATATTTCTAAATTCGAATTTAGAAATATTTATTTTTGATTCCTGTAATTCATGGGCTGAAAATTCAAAGGTTTCAAGATATGATGTTTCTAAATTCGAGTTGTGCAATATTGTAAATGCGATCACGCTTTAGTTTATTCTATTAGACAATATGGATCTAATACCGATCATATAATGATGATATATGCAGGAGGTCCGCATTGGCCAGAACAAGACGCGCAAATAGATATTGCGTGGATTGTGGGGGTAGATTAGTTTACTATCCTCGCCTTTCAAACCCCAAAGCTCCCAACGAATACAGGGTTCTGGTTTATGCTTGTCCCGACTGCACTAAAGATTTTGATAAACCAAAGATGTTCTCAATCAAACGAAATGTAGTTGATGAACCGCTGGAGACTGTAGAAATAGAGATTGTCCAAGCCAGGGAAAAAATCCCAGAACTGGTCAAGACAGCTACTGTATGACAAAATGCTAAGTACATCCTAGAATATTCTGAAAATTATGCGCGTTTTTTACACTCAAAAACTAGATGACATTCTTGGAAAAGTCGAGTTGACTGATTGGAGACAACGTCTTCTGATGCCGCTTACAAGTGCAGAGTATACGATGTCTGATAATTGGAAGTCTTGTGCACTGGGAGAACGGATGAAAAAAGAAGGTCGAGATCTTGACAAAGTAAAAGATTTGACTCCTGAAGCAGTAAAACTGGGATTTGATTTTGCTACTGCTGTAAAAAGAAGAGATAGTTCTGCAGCATTAGAAATACTTGAACAAATTGAAAGACTTCCAACAATTGGCGCAATCAACAAGACTTGCAATGATTTGATAATGTTATTTTTGGACACTTTTTCACTTGGTTTTGATTAAAAACCCCCTGGGTTTTAGGGTATAAACTGACTTAATCTACAAGTTTTTCATGCCTGGATGTAATATGTTTTTTTACAATTTTTCAGAGATTAAAAATTTAACACAAAAAACCAGGGTTTAGCTTTTGTTCGCTGTAAAAAAAGAAAACTGAACTCTTACTAGGTAATGGGGGTGTTTTGACCCTTGGCTGCTATTAGTACGCACAAGTGTTACACCCCCCCTAAAATCGGTCATTTTTGAAAAAATCACATTATGCTTGATTGTTTGGAAATACTAGGGGGTTTAACTTTCAAGCACAAGTCTGAAAAAAATGATATTTTTAAAAAATGGCCATTTTAGACCATTTTTTCGAGTCTAAATTTGGCCTGATCTGACAACTTTGATGCCAAATAGGGGGGTAAAAATAACCCAAAGACGTCTTAAAAATTGAAAACGGATGGTTCTTTGTTTAAAATGCTTTGAAGAAAAACATGGTCAATGCATGGGAAAGGCAAACATGTTTGATTGTGAATGTACTGTATGTGTGGCTGATTCTAAAACTACACAATAATTTTCTAAAGCAAAAAATGACTTGATTTTGAATATCTGGTTACAACTTTTTGGTATAGTTTTTGATGAAATGTTTTAGAATCCATAATAATCTTCAATGGTGATTCTCAAGCTTACTCTTGTAGAAAATCTGATCTTTGAATTCTCATATGGTAAAGTAAATTATCGTGAGAGAGGCACAAAAACCCTCACGATTCTAGGCTTGGTCAGTTATGGGTAGCCATCTAGTGGATGGGCATTGTGATATCTTAAGTCTCACGTAGAACTTTGTGGATATTTTAGCTCGATTTTTTTCAAGTTGTACTTTGAAAATATGCTAGACGTGAACCGTATGATCATGTCTATAGTTACATGATTGGCACTGGAAGATCTGGTGCAAGTCTCCTTTGATGTCTTTTTCTATCTTTGAAATTAACTTGTCCATGGGAAGTCCATTTCTTGGACAGTCTTGACTGGGACAGAGCATGTCGTAATCCAGAATGTGATCAAGACAAAAATATCCAATTTTTGAAGAATAGGTGCCTTCTTTTTGGCACTTGAGTTTTTCACATCTTCTTTCTTTATGCAAAAAACCCTTTGGAATCCTATTTGCACGTATGTCTTTTTCATCCATGTTACAAATTTGCAATGACCATAATTTAAGAATCGTTAAACTTGTTGTTCTTGGAACTATTCCATGTGTATTTGGTAAAGTTTTAAACAAAAAGAAGGGATGTTTTTACCTTTACACTAATTAGGAAGGATATTTCAAAATTCGAGTATGGAAAGATTTGAAATTAATCTTACTGTGAACAAAAAACCGACAAATGCGCAAATGTTAAAGTTACAAGAACACTTTGCAGAAATGCCAGTGGAAGAAATCCTGTCTGGCCTAAATTTTGCAAACAGTAGGTGGACTGCAAAAGATGCTGGAGTTCTCAAAGTGGGTAGAAAGAGCATAATAAACAAAGAAATCCACTCTGTGACCTCAGAGCAGGCTCAATGGAGATTGAAAAACTGGAAAATGATGATTGCTAACTATCGAAAATTAGGGTATAGCTATCCTACCATATCTAGAATCAAGAAAAATTTTATAGAGTTGAGTAAAAAGCGCTCTAGATAGGTTCTGGCGCTTTTGTGGTGGAGCCAAGTGTTGGAGGAAGCTCTGGTAGATTCTGTCTCACATGTCCTTCTAGTATTGCATTTGCTTCTTCCAATATCTGGTTTGTTTCCGAGTTTGATGTGTCTGTGACAAATGAATTGTCGCCACTTACAGATGATCCTGACATTATCTCGCCTAGTATGTTTGACAAGTCTGCCATGGATGAATCTGCTGCTGGCATTAGTCCACTCAAGCCTGTTCCAAGTCCCTTTATTATTGACATACAAGGACTGAGTGTTACTACAACATCTCCAAGTTCTGATATTGTGTTTAATCTAAGTTGAATCTGTTCCATGGCCAATTTTGCACCTGTGACCATTTTATTCATCTTTCTAATCTCGTATAATTCAGTGGAATAAGCATTAGAGTATGCCTTGTTGTGTGATCTTACTGCCTCGACTACTTTTTTGAAGATAAAATCATCTTTTTCTTTTAGTTTCTTTGAAATGGAATCAAGTTTTATGATTTGTAACTGTAATTTCTTTTGAGCCTCATCAATTTTGGGTTTGAGTGGAGCATCTGGCTTTACCTTGTCTATTACCCTTTGAGATAGGCTATCTTTTTGTACATTCCATTTATTTGTGAAATTCATTTTTTACTGTGCCTTGATTTGAAATGTTGTTTTAAACAATCATGTTCTTACTTGATGTGTAACTGTAGTGACAGCTAACTGGAGTTACAGGTTAACTTTACTCTAGTTGATTCAATATGTTTCTAAATTCGAATTTAGAAATATTGTATTCTGATTATCCGAAGGTAAACGTGTAGATTTCAAAGCCCGGATGGCCAATTATAGTTAGAGTGTGAGCGCCTGCTTGCTTTGATGAAATGATATTGTATAGTCGATTCTCTGAAATTGTGGCCATGCCATCTTTGGTATCCTGACCTGCATCATCGCTTGTAACTGGCTTGCCGTCAAGCAGTATTTGTATTGCTGTTCCAGGCCCTGATGCTACAATGTGCACATCCTGTGCAGTATATGGGAGAACTATGTTTCCATTATCTGACACTAGCTTCATACTGTCCTGCAAGTTTTGCCATTGTCCTCCAAGATAGAAATGATCCTTTTGCAAGTCTGATGGAATTGTATAATTGACTATTTTTTCTGGTTCAAATCCCTCAGTATTTCCAAAGTAATTTCTTCCATCTGCAAAGTTGTATCCGAAATAAAGTTCCGGAGTCTCAAATAATGCAAATTGATGTTCTTGTAAATTGACAAGACTTTGATCTGCTGTAATGTTTAGTCCAAGTCTTTTTGCTCTCTGGTCAAGTAGTTGTTGAATCACTTGTTCTGTTTGATCATAATCTCCTTCTCCAAAATTAGTGTGGCGTATGTGTCCTAGATCATCTGTAATGTATTCTGCTGGCCAATATCTATTTGAAAATGCATCCCATGTTTGATGATCACTATCAAGTACTATTGGATATGTAATGTTGTATTTTTGAGCAGCCATCTTTACATTGTTTATGTCTTTTTCAAATTCAAATTCTGGAGAATGTACTCCGATTATCAGTAAACCCTTGTCTGCATATTTTTCATTCCATGATTCTAGAAATGGCAAAGTTCTGATACAGTTTATGCAACTATACGTCCAAAAATCATACAATACAACCTTGTCTTTCATTTGTGCTTGTAGTTCTTGTGGTGTTGTGTTGATGTAACCTGTAATGCCTGTCAAGTTTGGTGCTAGCGGATAATTATTTTCATCTGGATATACAACAGAATTGCTACCGTTGCTGTTTGTATTTTGAATTGTAGTGGCAGCAAGTGTTTGGTTTCCGGTATTTGCAACTGTTTTATCAAGTGATGTGAGAAATACGCCAATTCCTCCTACTGCTGCGACTATGATTATCGCACCAATTATTGCGGTTTTAATCTCTTTTCTCATCATTATCATCCTAATAGTATGTTATTTAACAGCGGAAAACTTGCTATGGCTGCCAGTTGGTTTGTGTAGACTAGAACTCCTAGTGTGATAATAAGTGATCCCATTATTATGGAATAATATTTCAAGTGTTTACTCATTGATTTGATGAATACAGTGAATCTTGAAAAGAATACTCCCATCAAGATGAATGGAATTCCAAGTCCTAGAGAATAGCTAAGAAGCAAAACAAATGCATGGCTTGGAGATGTTGCAGCAAGAGTTAGAATGCTTCCAAGAATTGGTCCGATACATGGAGTCCAACCGGTTGCAAATGCAAGGCCAAACACAAATGAAAGCGGATAACTTGATTTTGTTCTGTTTGGTAAAATCTTTTTCTCAAAATTAAGTTTTGAAATCTTGGATGATAATAACATGAAAGTTCCGAATGCAACTATTATGATGCCTCCTACATGATTAAATCCTGCAAGTAACGAGCCTGCTGATGTTGAAAGTACGCTGTTTAGAATTACTCCTAATATTGAAAAAACAATAGTAAAGCCTGCAACAAAAAATAATGTATTTAGTATGATGTTTAGTCTGCTTGTGACAATGTTTACAGTTCCGTTGTTTCTTTGAAGATCTGTTAGTGTAGTACCAGAGATATATGCAAGAAATGCTGGAATCATTGGTAGTATACATGGCGCAAGAAATGAACCAAGTCCTGCTATTGCTGCAATTCCTATGGTTAATTCTACCATGATTGGATTGATGCTGTTTTTTTATTAATACCTTGTTCCAAATCTATTCCAAATTCTATTCATAAAATGCCAAATTTTCTGCCTGCTTTTTCAAAGATATTCAATGATTCAGATATGTTGTCTTCTGAAAGCCAGTTTGTGACAGAAATTCGTATTCTGGCAGATCCCATGTTAACTGTGGGATAGCGTATTGGCTGGGCAAATATTCTATTATTTTTCAAATACTTGGCAAACTCAAGCGTCTTTTTCTCATCTCCTATGATTATCGGTATTATCTGGCTTGGTGATTCTATCTTGTATCCAATTGATTGTAAACCCTTGTTGAACTGCCTTGTTTTTTTTCCTAATTCTAATCGCTTTTTTTCTCTGTTTGACAAAAACCTCTTCAGAGCAAAGTCTGCCAAAAAACTTGGCAATGCAGATGTGTAGATAAATGGTCGCGATGTGTTGACTGCAAGATCAATTATCTCCTTACTGGCTGCAATGTATCCACCAAATGCACCAAGTGCCTTACTTAGGCTGCTTGTGTACATGTCAATATTTTTTGCAACTCTGAAATGATCTGCAGTACCTCTTCCGTCTTCACCCACTACAAAGTCTCCATGTGCATCATCTAGCAAGAGAAATGCATTATTTTCTTGACACAGTTTTGTTATTTCATCAAGTTTTGCATAGTCACCATTCATTGAAAATATTCCTTCTGTTATCACAAACTTGCGTTGTGCTTTTTTACGTAATTTTTTTTCCAAATCTGAAATGTCATTATGTTTGTAGATTATCTTTTTTGCATACGATAATCTGCATGCATCTATTATGCTTGCATGGTTGAATTCATCGCTTAGAATCAAATCGTTTTTCTGTGTTAAAATTGAAATTGCACCAAGATTTGCCATGTATCCTGTTGGAAAAACCAGTGAAGCGTTTTTTAATTTGTGATGTGCTAGATTGTCTTCGAGTTTTTTAAAAGATATGTCATTTCCTGCAATTAATCTTGAGCTTGATTGTATTTGTGATGATTTGTATGTACTGTCTAATCCAAGATAATCGTTTGATGATAAATTAATCAATTTTTTTCCTTGAATTGTAATGTATTGACCTGAAACTTTATTGTAAACAAGTGTTCTGTACAGATTTGTTTTTTTGATCTGTCCTAATCTTTCATTGATAAAACTGGTTCTAGGCTTCAAGGCCAATTTTTGATATCATTTGAAAGTCATCTGTTGGTCTGTTTCCACCAATTGTGAGGTATCCGCCGGTAATGATTCCATTTGCTCCTCCTAGGAGAACCTTTTCTTGGTCATTTGAGAGATAGACTTCTCTTCCTCCTGCAATCTTGAGTATTGTTTTTGGCATCAAAAATCTAAAGACTGCTATTGTTCGAAGTATTTCTGATATTGAAAGCCTTGTCTGAAGTTCAAGCGGTGTTCCTTTCTGAGGTACTAGCATGTTAATTGGGCATTCCTCTGGACTAAGTCCTGCAAGATCAAGTCCTAATTCTAATCGTTGCATTCTTGTTTCACCCATGCCAATTATTCCGCCGCAACACAATTCAAGGCCCACATTTTTTACAATCATATTTGTCTTCATTCTGTCATCATAAGTGTGTGTAGTGCATATTTTTTCAAAAAAACTTTTTGATGCTTCTAAATTGTGGTTGTAACGTTTTACTCCGAGTTTTTTTAGTTTTAGTGCCATCTCTTCATTGATAAAACCCAGTGAACAGTTTACCTCTATTCCAACTTCTTGATTTATTTTTTCTATGATGGATGAAATTTGTTCAAAATCTTTCTCTGTGGGACCACGCCATGCGCATACTAGACAAAAGCTTTTCACACCGTCTTCTTTTGCAAGCATTGCATTTTGTACTATTGTTTCTGGAGGTAACAGCTTGTATGTGTCAATACCTGTTTTGAAAAATGCAGACTGGGAACAAAATGAACAATCTTCCTGACACTTGCCTTTTTTTGCATTTATCAAAGCTTCAACATCTACTAAGTCACCACATAATTTTCGAGTAATCTCATTGGCAGCTTCAGATAGTGCATGTAGAGAATCGTCTGATATGTTGATAAGTTGCTCCGATTCTTCTTTTGAAATTCCATGTCCTGTTAGTACCTTGTCTCTACAGGAAATTATGAAATCTGTTTCAGTAGTCAACATCTATCCTGTTTTCCAGTCTATTAATTAAGATTATTTTAACTGTAAACCTGTTATATCTTAATGGTTTACAATGGATTTGCATATTCATTTAATTCCAGTTGGGCAGATTTTAACCTGGTAATGTTAACCAACCTCTATTATTTCCATTAAATATGACTAGTCGAGTACACATCGTCAACTGTTTATTGTATTCCTACACTTGCGATGAAACATTCTTGATTGTCTTTATGGTTCCATCTAAAAGAAAGTCTAATTCTGGTTCTGATATGGCAAGTGGGGGGATTACCATTATGATTGGACCCAAAGTTCTTTGGTATATTCCATGTTTTTTTGCCTCGTTGAATATTTTTTGTGGCAATCGTTTTTGTGGAGATATTGAAGTCTTTGTTTTTTTATCAGATACAAGTTCAATTCCCATCATCATTCCTTTGTGTCTTACGTCTCCGACTAGATCTAAATTTATAATCTCTTTTATGCGTGATTTGATCTGGGTTTCACGTTTTTTGATCTTTGATATTAAATTATATTTTTTGTATAGTGAAATGTTTTCAAGGGCGGTAGCACATGCCATGGGGTTTCCGGTAAATGTATGTCCATGGAAAAAATGCTTCATGTCTTTGTATTCTCCAAGAAAAGAATCATAGATTTTTTTATTTGCAAGTGTAGCAGCAAGTGGAAGATATCCGCCTGATAACATTTTGCCAAATGATACAATGTCTGGAATGCTTTCTTGGTTTTTGTATTCTATCATTGATCCTAGTCTTCCAAATCCTGTTGCAATCTCATCAAGTATGAATAATACATTATGTTTTTTACACAGTTTGCTAATATTTTTTTGAAATCCGTCTGGATATATGATGACGCCTCCAGCTATCTGTGCACCACTCTCCATTACAAATGCTGCAATATTGTTATTTTTTGAAAATGTTTGCTCTATTTTTTCCAAACAAAATTCTTGATAGTCTTCAAACGAGTAACCTTTTGGAATTCTGTATCTATTTGGTGACGGGGTTCTTAAAACTGGAAACAGTGAAGACTTGAATTTTGAAAAGAACAGAGGAACGTATCCAAGTGACATGGCGCCTATTGTATCTCCGTGGTATCCGTTCTCAAGTGAAACAAATTTTGTCTTTTTCTCACCTTTGTTACTCCAGTATTGTAAGGCCATTTTGGCAGAGATTTCCATTGCTGTGGAACCGTCATCAGAGTAGAATACTCGATACATCTCGGGTGCTAGTTTTACTAGTTTTTCTGCAAGATCTTCTGCCTTGTCATTTGTTAAATTAAACAATGAAGAATGTTGTAGTGTTTTTGCCTGTTTTGTGATGGCGCTTGTCAATTCTTTGTTAGAGTGGCCCCAAACATTGCACCACATGCTTGCAACACCGTCCATCATGGCATTACCATGAGAGTCATAAAGCCACATTCCTTTGCCTTTTGTAATTACATCAAATTTTTTCCAGTCATTCATCTGGGTGTAGGGGTGCCAGACAAAACTATGCATGGGTTTTTTCACCAAATCGGATTAATAATCATAGGGTGGGTTATTAAACAACATTAATGATAACACCTCTTATGAAATCATATTTCATAACTGCCACTGATACAGGTGTTGGTAAAACAACGGTTACGTCTGCATTGGCTGCCTGTATGCAAAAACTGGGAATCAATGTAGGTGTAATGAAGCCTGTTGCAACAGGGATTGCACAAAAAACTGGTTTCAAATCATCTGATGTTTCAATATTGTATCGTGCTGTCAAAGTAAATGATTCTGAAGATGATATCAATCCGATATTCATGCCATCACCAATTTCTCCATATGATGCAAGTAAAGTCTTGGATCTCAAATTTGATAAAAAAATAATATTTGAAAAGTTTACAAAATTACAAAGTAGACATGACATGATGCTTGTTGAAGGTATAGGTGGAATATTGACTCCATTAAGTAGGGATTACTTTGTAGCTGACCTGATAAAAGAAATGAGCCTTGAAACAATCATTGTAACACGAGCTACTCTTGGAACACTAAACCATACCATGATGACAGTCAACACATGTCATGATAGAAAAATTCCAATAACTGGAATTATTGTAAACAATTATGATGAAAATGCAGGACTGGCAGAAAAAAATGCGCCAATTACGCTACATGAAATTACTGGCATTCCGATCTTGGGTGTATTGCCGTTTGTAAAAGATTATGAAAATACTGCAGCAATGATTCCACATGTTGAAAAAAATATTGATTTGAAATCTCTTATATTTTAAAAATTTTCAACTTGGATTGCTTTTTGTTTGATGTAAAACCAATCAAGTCATTTATTATGTTTGCAAATGTCATGGAACCTTGTAGTGTGTATGTCTTGACACCATATTGCACATCTTCTTCAAGAATCATCCATATGTTGTTTGTATTTGGTTGGATTTTCTTCATGTTTTCAATCTGAGATTTTATTATATTTACATCATTTGTCTTTGGAAAAGAAATCATAACTACATCTTGCGGAGATGTTCCAAGTGTTATGGTGTCTGGAACTGCAATGTCAATGTCAACTGACTGAAACGTGGTTTTTCGCTTGCTTGGAATCATGGTGATTGTAAGCAAATAATGCATTAGCCCCTCTGAAACTGTAACACGTGTATCTGGCTTTATCCCATCTGTTTTTTCAATATTTGACATGCATTGCTCAAAGATATGTTTTATGACTTCGGCACTTTCGCCTTGTACAATGTCTGAAAGTATCCTTTGTTCACCATATTCTGAAATTGCATTGCGCATGATTTCACCTAATTCCAAGACATCACTACTTGGTGTATCGTAAATTAAAGTTGTGATTAAAAATGGCAGCAAATGGAAATTAAAAAACTAGTTTAAATTACTAAATATGATAAATGACCTAAGACTAGGATGATACGAATAGAGGCAGAATTGCCACGAAATGATCTTACTGCTGTAACTGATGCCCTTGACATGATGGGAATTACTGTAAATGTTATCAAAGCAAAGAGCAGGGGAACTACGGTCGGCTCTGAAGTCCATGCGGCAAAAGGTACTGGCATGTATCGTTCTGAATTCAGAGACAAATTCATACTCCAGACAACTGTGTCTGACACTTCGGAACATGATGTGATTGAAGTAATAAGAGCAAACTCAAACACTGGAAAAATTTCAATATTTCCAATATCGCGTATAATTGATATCAGTTCTGGAGTAGAAAATGAACAAGGACTGGCACTAAGTGAATATGATAGTGTCATACTAATTGCTGCAAATAAACAAAAAACATCCTTTCCTTTCGGTCTTACTACTAGCAAAGTAAAACTTGAGCCGCAGGCAATAGAGGGTGAAAAAGGGTATTATGATGTAATAGAAAAAAAATTTGTGCCCCTTGAAAATCTAGAATCTGTAATATCTCAAGTAAAACCAGTTGAGAGTTTTCAAATTATGACACCCGATGATGCGTTTGTGATTCAAAGCCTAACTAGAATACAAAGAAACTTTTCATTATACAAAAGAAAACAAAGTGATTCGTATTCACAAGCATTTCTCAAGTATATATCAAATAGATTTTTGAGCCTATGGCCAGAAAATGAAATCAATACAGCTATTTTGTATGTTGACATTGTTGGTTCTACTAAAATTGCAACATCGCTTAGCTCCGATGACCTCTCTGGGTTGATCAAAGTATTTTCTGAAGAAATGTCTGTAGTAGTATCAAAACATGCAGGTTTTGTTCTAAAATATACTGGAGATGCTGTAATTGCATTTTTTCCAGAATTAAAAGACTTTGGAAATATGGCAGAAAATGCAGTACGCTGTGCGCGGTCCATGAACATGTTGGTCACTCATTCGCTAAATCCAATGTTTGCAAGCTTTGGTCTGCCAAAAATCAATGTGAGAATTGGAATCGATGTTGGTAAAAATAGAATTGTTGTTCTTGGTTCAGAACCTGATTTGATAGGACACAGTATTACAATTGCTTCAAAAATTTTACCACTTGCACAACCAAATCAGATGACAATTGGTGAAGAAACATACAAAATGTTATCACCTGAAATGGCTGCACAATTCATGAAAATTGATCCTCAAGACAAGAGGTGGAACTATAATCATCCAACTACTGGAAAAATATATCCGATATACTTTTCAATTCCAGTCATGCAAATATCAAATAGAGGCAACTAGCTTACTTTTTGAATTTCTTGTCTGTAAATCTGGCAAGACCAAGTTTTTTCATTTCGTCAGATTCTCTCAAAACTGATTGATGTTGTACTTGTTTGTGTTTTTTTAATTTGGTTTTCAATTCCGGAAATTCATTTGCAAGAATCTTTATTGCATACAGTCCTGCATTTGCAGCCTTGTTTACACCCACTGTCACAACAGGAGAACCTGTTGGCATTTCGGATATTGATAACAGTGCATCTAATCCACCAAATGCCGAAAATTTGAACTTGTCAGAACTTGTCTTGTCATTGTACACCATTATTGGAACTCCTATCACAGGAATTGTAGTGTGTGATGCAATCATGCCTGGTAAATGGGCTGAGCCGCCTGCTCCTGCAATGATTACCTTGAATCCTTGTTTTTCTGCATGTTCTGCATAATCTGGTAATTTAGTAGGAGTTCTATGAGCGGAAACAATTTGATCTTCATGTTTTACTCCAAATTCATCTAGAGCCATTGCAGCAGAATGCATTACTTTGCTGTCTGAGCTAGATCCCATTATGATGCCAACAAGAGGCTTTTTTGAATAAGACATAGAATAAGACAACATCGAATTAAATAATTAAACTCAACGTTTTTGTGTGATGACATACTTCAAGTGAAACTCAATCTCTTAAATTATATCTGAGATAAATCTGACTTTTAATTGTGCAAAAGTCTCCTCTGGAAGTAAGACGTGCATTTGGAGTTTTATTTGTAGGTGTGGCAATAGCAGTTGGCTCTGCTTCTGTTCTAAGTGAGATCTCATTTGAACACCAAGAGCCAATTTTTTACTATGGAATAATCTGGTTTGGAAGTTTTGCAATCACATTTGGAATAATTTTAGGTAAATTCAGGACTTTATTGTCATCCATAAAGGGCAGGATGAAAAATAGTATCTCATGGCCTCCAGCTGTCAAAGCCGTAAATGGGTTGTGCTGGGCTGCACCGTTTGCAGCAATAGGGATTGCTCCTCATCTATACCAATATTTGATATTGTTTGGAATTGGTCTTGGAAATACATCTACGTTTTTCTTTATGAAAAAATTCAGTAACCTTGTAAATCTAGAACAAATAATTGTAGGGGCCATATCTCTTGCAGCAATACCGATTGCAATAATGCTTGATACATCATTGATATCAAATCAAACAACTGCTGTAATCACATCAAGAATAATGATTGCAGTGGCTTATGGCGCAGGCGGTATATTTGCACTGGTTAAAAAATAACTAGTTCTGGGAAATAAACTGGATGGAATTTTTTATCTCTTGTGTCTTTTCTAGTAAGGATTTGATATCGTTTGTATTTGATTCATCTACGACATTAAAGTGTCCGAGTTTTCTCTGTGGTTTTGCATCATCCTTGTGATACATCTTGAGATACACTCCTTTTTGTTCAAGTGTGATTGGTTTGTATTTACCAACAAAATCTTTTGGTCCTAGGATGTTGCACATGACTGTGACATGTCTTAATTTTGTACTACCTAGTGGTAACCCAAGTATTGCTCTTAGATGTTGTTCAAACTGTGAAGTTTCACTTGATTGTAATGTATGATGTCCAGAATTGTGTACTCTTGGGGCGATTTCGTTTATCAGTACCTTGTCATCTTTTGTTACAAACATCTCGATTCCAAAGACTCCTGCACCGTGTAAAACATCCATTGTTTTTTTAGCAATTCGGTCTGCCTCTAATGAAATCTTTTTGTCAACTCGTGCTGGAGCAATTGTTAACTCTAGTATGTTATCTTTGTGAATGTTTTCAACTAGCGGATATGTTGCAATCTCTCCATGAATGTTTCTTGCTGCTATGACTGATACCTCCATCTTAAAATCCACAAATTTTTCAATCATGGTTTGTTTTCCAGAGAATTTCTGGTATGCTGCTTCTATTTGAGAACTGTTTTCTATCTTAAAATTTCCTCTACCATCATATGCATCACGTCTTGCCTTCAATAATACTGGATATTGGAAGTCAATAATTTTCTTCTTCAGGTCATCTAATGATTCTATTATATCGAAATCTGCAACAGGAATATTGTTTTGGCGTAAAAATTGTTTTTGAATATACTTGTCTTGTATTATTCTTAGAGTATTAGGGGATGGATTAATTGAGACTTCACCATGTAAGGATTCCAACACCTTGCTGTCTCCTGACTCTATCTCGTATGTTATGATGTCTGATTGAAGAGACAGTTCAACAATGGCATTTTTATCTTTAAAATCTGCAACAATTTGTTTTGCACCTACTCTTGATGCTGGACAATTTTTTGTCGGATCTAAAACTATAACATTTGATATGTGCTCTGGCATATTTTTTGCCGCTTCGGTTAGCATCATTCCAAGCTGTCCGCCTCCAATTATCCCTAGATTTTTAGCCAACGGCATGCCTTAAACATGGTTTTAAAAATAGTTACCTGTTTTCAACTAGTTCTAAAAGGATCTTTGATGAGAGGTCAACACTTGTCTTGGTAATTCTTTCAAACTGTTTGTCTGATCTTAACACACTGATTAATATTAGAAGATGGATATTGACGATGAGTATATGTCTGATGGTGCTAACATGAAACGTTCTACTTATACTGCACTTGTAGTTGATGATGATGAAGACACTGTTAATCTTTTCACAGAATTTTTGGAAATCTATGATATTACAGTGGTAGGCAAGGCGTTTGATGGGAAACAAGCAGTCACCATTTACAATAACATGTCTCCTAACATTGTTTTCTCTGATGTAATGATGCCTGATTATGATGGTTTTTACGCACTAGAGAATATTAAAAAGACAAATCCAAAAGCAATTGTAGTCATGATAACTGGCGATGTACGGGCCGATACCATAACTAAATTGGAACAATTGGGAGCAGATGCCATTATCTACAAGCCTTTTGATATGACTTCTGTAATGCAGACTGCATCCAGTTTACTTGTAAAAACTGTATGTAGTACGTCTAACACCATCTAAATTTTTTGTATAATAATTTTATTTACTAAACTTGTTGAAGGTTAAGTTCCTGATCCAATTCCTGGAAGAGTTCCTGCTGCAACACCGCCTGGAGAATATGTGTCCAATATGTGCTGTGTGAGGAACTGTGACAGCGCTGCAGTTGTACCATACATTGTAACTCCTCCAATTACGGTGAACATTGCAATGTTAAACCATACTGTTTTGAATAATCCTCCTTGGCCTACTTTTACTGCCAATGCATTGATGGTTGAAGTGATAAGTATCACTATTGGTAACATCATGTGTACAAAATTCGGATCAATTGGACTGAGTGTAAACGCATTGTTTGATACTGGAACTGTTGATAACAAAGTGTGAAATACTTCGATAAGTGTGCTCATCAAACCAAAGATTGCCATAGTAAGTCCGTGTAACACAATGATGATTGTTTCAAAAGTTCTTGATGTTTGCATTCTCTTTGATCGAAGCTCATTTAGTTTTGCTGAAATCTCAGCAACCTTGTTGCCAACCTGATTCATATCAGATCCTTTGAGAAGTGATCTTGACATTATCGTATTACCTGATTCAATAACTGATGTTCCTGCTTCCATGGAAAATAACTCAAAACATATTTCTGGGTCTATTCTGTTTTTCACTCGATTCTTAAAAGCAACAATCTGTGATTGCAAGGGTCCGAAATTGCTTCTAAGTACAGCATCAAGAGATTGCCCCATAGATCCTACCATTGTGTAAATCTCTCCAAAATGTCTGATAAATGGTGGATACCACTCGTCATGACCGCGCAATTCTGTCTCTAGTCTTCGTGCCAAGAATCCTGGAACAAACAATGGGGCTGCTGCAATAACTACAACTAATGTAAGAGGCACTATGTTGGTCAAGGTAAGTATAACTCCTATGGAAATACCTGCCCCAAGTGCTGCAAACAATGACATTCTGAATTTTTGTGTTTTGGCATGTTTGCTAGATGCCAATTTGTCTTTTGGAAATATCATGTACATGATTACAATGAATGAACCCATGCTTACTATGACTCCAACAAAAGACATTGTAAATACTGATTCAGAATTAGAGTTTCCCATGAGCATTGCCATGATGGAATTGGCTGCAATCATGAAAGATGCAGTTGATGAAATTGTGTAAAACATCTCAAGAAAGAGTTTCTGGGTTTCTAGGTTGCGTTCATATCGTATTGTAAATGTGTGGATGGCAAAAGCCATTTCATCTGTGAAAAATACTTTTAATTCATCTCCTAGTCTCACCACCTGTGATAATTTTACCAAAAGTTGTTTTAATGGATCTGCATTGTCTTTTATTTTTGCTGCAATCATTTCACAAGACCTTGCAAGTCCATATCCCCATCCTACTCCTAACCGAAATACTTCTTTGAATGAATTTGAATATCTACCATACCCTGAAGACTGACCGCTTTTTATCATTTCAACTGAGCCAACTTCACCTGTTGATAACGCATAAAGAAATGCAATAAAATACAACAAATCTTCATCTGATCTTTTAAGCTCTGCAAGTTTTTCCTTGAAAGATGGTTTTTGCATCATAATGCATTGAGCTCCTTCATGAATTGTTCAAGACCAATTTCTCTGCAACGAGATATGGAGTCATAAACGTCGTAAAAATTGAAAATTTTCTTTTCGACCATCTTGTCCAAGATCTTGGTTCTTAGTGCAAGTTCTTCATATAACAAACCCTCATCTTTTCGTGACATTCCTCTTTTTTCTAAAACTTTGGAAATGAATAGAGCACTACTTCCTTTGCCTCTGAACTTGACTGTATCTGTTCCTGGATCCCAGTTGAATACTGGAATGAACATTACGTTGTTGCCCTCTGGATTATATCCGATTACTTCGTTTATGGATAGAACTCTTCTTACTCTCTTGCCATCTGGACCTGTAACTGCGGCTTGAAACATTGCAATGTTTAGGTTTTCAACGTTAGTCTTTGGTATGTTCATTGGTGGGTTTGTAATTCTTTGAATTAATGCAGTCATGTTTGCTGCGTGAAATGTACTGATTACTGGGTGGCCTGTCTGCATTGCACCAAATGCAATGTTTGCTTCAGCGCCTCTAATTTCTCCTACAAATATGTAATTTGGTCTCTGTCTTAATGCTGCTTTTAAAAGATCAAACATTGTCACACTTGAATTTGCATTTCCTGTATCTCTTGTAACCTCACTAATCCAGTTAGAGTGGGGAAGTGTAAGCTCAGGTGTATCTTCTATACTTACAATTTTCCAGTTGGATGGGATGAATGCAGTTAGGGCCATCATGGTTGTGGTCTTTCCAGATGCTGTTTCTCCGTTGATAAATACACTCATTCCCTCTGCAAGCATCATCCATAGATAGGCAGCTTCAATTGCAAGCAACGATTTGCTTGGAATAATCTGTGTTATCGATAGAGGTGTACTTGCAAATCTTCTGATTGTAGCGTTTGTACCTTTTCTGCTTACATCTTTTCCAAATACAATGTTAATTCTAGAACCCTCTGGAAGTGTGGCATCTATGACTGGTTTTGCATGAGATACAGTTTTTCCAAATTGCTCTGCCATACTGACAATGAGATCATCAATTTCTTCAACACTCAAAAAGACTGGGCATTTTAGAGCGCCAAACATCTTGTGAATTACATACATGTTGCCTGCTCCAACTATTGAAATGTCTTCTAAATGTGGGTCAGTCAGGAATGGATCTAGTAATCCCATTCCAGCACGTTTGCGCAAGAAATGATATTTCAGACTAGGTATGTCTTTTTCAAATACTGCCAAATTTTTTGTTTTGAATGCATCAAACTTGGAATAATCAACTGATGCATTTGAAGACAATATTGTCTTGTCAAGATATTGGTCTATCATGTTAAATCTCTCGGTAAGCTCAATTGGTGGATTCATTGTTCCTGCATGTAATGCAAATAGCTTGTCTGCATTTTCCATTAATGCACGGTCTGGTTCATCAGGCTCTATGATTGCATATTCCACGTAACCGTCTGCAGAGTTGGAATGCGGATTTATGTGAATGTATGTGTTATCTGATATTGGATATATCAAATTGGGATCCTTGAGCTTTTTATGCTCACCTTCTAGTTTTTCTGTAAATAATGGAATGGGATTTCCCCTCTCGACATATGTTGACAAGTAATTTAACAAGTGCGCAGATTTTTTTAACGCCTCTGAGAATTTCTTGTCACTAACTAGGGATAGACTTAGCACCATTTCATTTCGCCTGATTTCTTGTTCTCATGATTTCATCCTATTATGCATTAGCTGTGGATATTGGTACAATCTTTATTCCAAAATTGGTGTCAATCTCAAAAGCAAATGATGACTCGGAGGCTTCACTTGAGCCAATCAATTTTATAACTTTCATTACTTTTACTGCTTTTCCACCGATGCTTGCAGTGCTGAGTGAAAAGTATACGTCACACGCTGATTTTATTCTCAAAGAAATATCTTTTGGAGTTGATGTTTCATGCATTGTAAGTATTACAGTCATGCCTGTTGAAACAAGATACTTGCACCGGGTTAGAAAATCAAGTATTTGTCCTGCATCTGCATACATTGTTAAAAGTGATATTGAATCAATTATGACACAATCAAAGTTCTTGGAATTACTACTGACATATCTGCCAATTACTGGTAGCAAGTATGCTGATTGTTTCTGTGACCATACTGCTCCGTATACGTGTAATGGAAGTATGGAAAATCGATTTTGTAAAAATGCGGTCGTAAAGTTAAAGGTAATGGTCTTCATTTTTTCGATATAATCCTTGACGGTGTTTTCTGTTACACACAACACCTTCATCTTTGATGATAGCATTCCTTGAATGAATTGGGCTGCAAGTGCACTCTTTCCTGTACCATGTTCTCCTTCTATCATCATTAGACACGGTGTAGGAATTCCGCCTGCTAGTTGTCTGTCTACTTCTTCATTGCCTGTAGGGACTGTCTTTATCATGCTACTCTCACCGAACTTGTGGACAATACCCCGTTGTCAGTTCCCATGTTTGCAGTCAATGTGCTATCTGAATTTGTTGGATTTTGTAATTTTGCTTTGATGTTTAGTGTTTCTTTAGGATCCAATATTCCTGGATGTGTAAAATCGTCTGTTATGCTTTGTATGCACCAATGATCTGATGCAAGTGCTGTGCAACTATTGGTATATTGTAAAACCTCTGTTAATGTGGTGGGTATGCCAGTCATGTTTGCTTGGTATGTTACTATTGCATCAAACTTGTTGTAGTTCCATAGTATGGTGTTTCCAGTATTGTTTATCGAAAAATTAACCGTACTATCACCACTAGTATTTTGTAAATTTGAAAGATTGATGTTTGTGTGTAAAATTGAATTAAGTGTATCAGACATTTGTGCTGAAGACGTACTTACCTTTGTAGTATCATCTAGTATCGCAGGAAATGACATCATGGCATACACTATTGTAAATGTGACAATTCCACCTGATATTGCAATGCTTAATCCCATTGCACATCACCCTAGCAGAATGTAGCGAAGTATTCATCGCTAACTCCATTTGGTGTTGTTACTTGTAATTCGTATACGCTACTGCATTGAATGGTGGGTAAATTTGAAAGATTAATCTGTATCGTGTTTGCTTTATCCCAACTAGTTACTGGGCTTGAAAATGTCCATGATGTAGAGTCTGTATCATATGGAATTTTTTGCATTGCACCAGTCTGCCCAAAATATACATCAATGTTCTGAGTGTTGGTAATCGAATACGTCCCGATATTTTTCACCCATGCACTTACACTTGTATCTGTTGGATTTTGGGCGTAAATGATCTTGATGTTTGTCAATATGGTCTGTTTTTGGTTTTCAGTTGTCTGGGTAAAAGTAGACTGGAATGTACCTACCTTTGTCATGACTACTCCGGCAAGACCTGCAGCTATGATGACAGATGCTACGATAAGAATTGCTTCGGTAAATACTGCAGATCCCATCTATTTCACCTTTGATTCCACTGTTACAATTGAGCCATGTGACTTGCCTTGATTCATCATGAGTTTTGCATATGTCAAGTCTGCCTCATTGTCTGCTATGCCCATGACTTTGCCAAATTTGTATAACATGATGAGTATTTCTTTGACTGATAATCCTGATTGGTCCATCAAATTGATGATGTTGTATATGACACGTTCATCTTCTTGTCTGAGACCCATCAATTTGCACTGTTCTATTAAAATGTCAATTGAGCTTCTGTCTACTGTTTGAAGAATCTCTTCTAATATTGTAGTTGTTGTCATGAGTTTACCGAGTGTAAGACTGCCATTGAATAATTGAGTCAATGGCATTGATTCTGGTAATTCTTGTTTTGACTGAATATCTTCCGTTTGTTTAGTTGTATGTGGACTGTTGCTTGTTGTTACAGTTTGACTAGTTTCTATTTGTTGGTCTGAATTGTTTGGCATAGAGTTTTCAGGATTATTTACAATGTGTATTGGTGATTGTTCTGCATGCAGCGGAAGTGTTGGATCTGATAATCCTTTGATATCCATTGAATCAAAGTACTTGCGCATAAAGTTGAGAGGATTTGCTATCTCTGTCTGAAATGCTTTGATGTCTGTTAGAGATGTTTCAAATGTGAGTGTCAGATCCTGAATTGTACTTCGAAGTGTGTTGATTTCTGCTCTAACATCACTTACAGTATCTTGCATTCTTGCCAACTCTCTTTGAAATGGATCCACTGCACGCATTACCATGTCATTTAGAACATTTTCATCAACTACTGGTTGTGCCATGGCTGGCGCAACCATCATCTCACCTGATGCTGGTGACGGCATGATCATATCTGAATTTACTCCTCCTGGAATGTTATTTGTCATTATCATACCGCTTTCTTGTCTTGGAGCTTCAAAAGAAACATTTTCGATTGGAGGTTCTGATTGTATTGTTCCGTGATTTTCATTCTGATCCTGGTGATTCGGACTTTTCTTTGCCATAAATTTAGGAATGCCTACAAGTATTACTGCAATGGCTACAACTGGAACTACAAAATAGTATAATGATGTGGGAAAACTAAATAGATATTCTGGCAAAAGCTCATAGAGAAACAAACCGTAACATGCCATTGCACTGACTGTAACAAATATTCGTGTTTTACTAGATAATCTTGTTATTAAAAAGAGTGGATTTGATGTGATGAATTTCAAATCACATTCTACCTATCCCAAGTCCACAGTTGTTGTTGTAATTGCTGGCACCTGTCTTTCTACAGTCAATGCAGAACCTGTAGGTACTATGATTTCTGCTTTGATATTGTCTAGCTGCTTTGGTTGATCAGTGTTC